>Ga0209985_10003882_pt1 | contig 12365 bp, 8 predicted proteins | sample NOAtaG_FD_187305 | JGI IMG/M metagenome (GOLD analysis project Ga0209985, IMG submission 187305) | Freshwater lake microbial communities from Lake Erie, under a cyanobacterial bloom - NOAA_Erie_Diel6S_1000h metaG (SPAdes) (version 2) | ecosystem: Environmental > Aquatic > Freshwater > Lake ...
CCGTTCAAGGCTGGAGAGCAGCATGGTGTTGTCGCGCGGGTGCAGACCGATGGATGGTTCGTCGAGAATGTACACGACGCCGACAAGTCCGCAGCCGATCTGTCCGGCCAGTCGAATTCGCTGGGACTCACCGCCGGACAGTGTGGGTGCTGAGCGATCGAGTGTGAGGTAATCGAGTCCGCACTGCAGCAGGAATCCGAGTCGGCCGCGGATTTCCTTGAGGGCCTCTTCGGCGATGATTTGCTGGACGGGATCGAGTACAAGTTTTTCGAAGAACAGTGCGGCTTCCTGGACGGACAGGGCGCAGAGCTGCGGGAGGCTCAGTTCTGCCGGTCTGTTTGTTTTGCCGAAGGCCGGATGGTTGGTGCGAATGCGGACACTGCGCGCCTGGCGATTGAGTCGTTCGCCCTGGCAGGCTGAGCAGGTGACGACTTCCATGTGCTTTTCGAGCTGTCGTCGGCGCATGGGGTTGGCGGCGGTACGCCATGATTCCAGCAGGCGATTGGACCAGCCTTCCCATGTGCCACCGTGCTTCCAGACTCCGCCGCGACTGCGCCAGGAGAAGGTGATGTGGCGGGTGCCGGTTCCGTACAGCCAGAGATCCCGGGCCTGCTGAGGCATGTCCTGCCATTTCATTTTCAGCAGAGAATCGGCGGGCAGTCCGCAGTCTTCTTCGATGGCGGCAGCGGCACCAGCGAGAATGTGTTTGGGCCAGCGTCCCAGTTTGGACCAGTCCAGCAGCAGCAGGGCACCTTTCTGAATGGATCGGGCCGGATCAGGTACCATGCGGTGCAATGGGAAGCCGTGTCGCATGCCGAGGCCGCCGCATTCGGTACACATTCCAAGCGGGCTGTTGAAGCTGAAGAGCTGAGGGCTGGGCGGCTCGTAGCTCATGCCGCTTTCCGGGCAGGAGTATTGCGAGCTGTAAAGGCGGTCGACGGTCTTGCGGTATTCGGCCGATGTTTCAGCCACCATGTCGGCGGAGGAGTCGGCGGTTTGGCGGCGACCGGCAGCGGTGCGGCGTTCGGGCCCGCTGTCAGACGCTCGGGTACTGACGGAATCGGCGGAGCAGATGAGTCGTCCGTCACCCAGTTTCAAGGCCTGCTCAACAGCCTCGGCAACGCGTGTCCGCTGACCTGGTCCGGCGGTGAGACGATCGATGACGACGTCAATGGTGTGCTTGTGGTGTTTGCGGAGGGCTGGGGCTTCGGCCAGATTGATGGTTTCGCCATCCACGCGGGCCCGCAGGTAACCCTTCTTCATCAGGTCTTCGAACAGGTCCCGGAATTCGCCTTTCTGGTTGGCGACGAGCGGTGCGAGGATCTGGAAGCGGGTGCCGGCCGGCTGGCTGAGCAGGCTGTCGATGATCTGATCGGCGGACTGAGCGCGGATGGGCAGACCGGAAACATAGCAGTAGCCCTGTCCGACGCGAGCGTACAGGACTCGCAGGAAGTCATAAATCTCTGTGATCGTGCCAACGGTGCTGCGCGGATTGCGGCTGGTGGATTTCTGCTGAATGGAGATGGAGGGTGCGAGTCCGGTGATGGAATCGACATCCGGCTTGGGCATCTGGCCGAGAAACTGACGGGCGTAGGTACTGAGGGATTCGACGTAGCGTCGCTGTCCTTCGGCGTAGAGGGTGTCGAACGCCAGCGAGCTTTTGCCGGATCCGCTGACACCGGACATCACGATCAGTTTGTTGCGGGGCAGCGAAAGACTGACGCTCTGCAAATTGTGCTCGCGAGCGCCCCTGATCACGATATCCCGAGTCGTCATAGCTTGCATGCCAGCCAGGCCGCTGATGGTTCTGAGCTTCGGGGCGCGACGATCCCGAAGACCGCTGATTTCGGATACTGCGGATTGTAGGCATTCCGTGGCGGTTTGCCCGTCTGCGGGGCCGGACTGGCGGATTCTATTTCGGGTGGAAAAGCGGGTGACCGGCCGCCCGGAGTCTCATTGCCAAAATGGCAGCCCAACAGCGGGGTGCGGGTTGCCTTGTTTTTGTGCAGACGGGGCGTGCTTAAAAAACAGGCACCGGAGGGGGTTGGTGGTGTGCATGAAAATTGTGCAGTGGTGGCTGCGGCAGGCTGGAGTTGTTGCTGAGGGTTGTTATCATTGTGACGGCGATGTCAAAATGATGACGGGTGTCCGGTCCTGACATTGCTCGACAGTCGCTGGCTGTCGTTCAGGGATGACGGTTTTGCACAAGGAGAAGGGAATGCTGGTGCTTTCGCGGAAGATGAGTGAGCGGATTCTGATTGGGGACGAGATTTCGATAACGATTGTCCGGATTGGCCCCAATTCGGTCCGGATCGGCGTTGAGGCGCCTCGGAACATGAGTGTTGTGCGGTCTGAGCTGTGCCCGCTGGGTTCGGTTCAGGAAGAGGTTGCCAGTGACGACTGCGTCCCACAGCGTTGATTGTGTGGAACAGCGTTGAGGTGACGGGCGATTGCGATGATGCGAGCCGGGTTATCCCGGCTCGTTTTTTATTTGCGCTGTTCGGCAGAAACTGCCGAAATCTGCTGCAGCTTGCTTCCGGTCTTGCGGGGAACTGTCGGATCTGCGGGAATTCTCTGCAGCGTCGGGTGATGAGTCGGCATAATTCCGGCGGGGACTTCGGCAGGGAGGTGTTTGATGGAACCGTTTGCAGAGCAGCAGAAGCCGTCTGTTCCGTGGCATCTCTGGTTGACCGCGGTGGCTGCGTGTTTGTTTTTCATCTGGTGTTTTGATCTGGTGCCGCGTGTGCTGACGGATGGCCTTGTGGTGGTGCGTTCAGGGTCTGGTGCTGGTCTGCGTCCGTCTGCGGGAGTGGAGTCGGGGGACTGGTCTGACATTTCGGGTTCTGCGGGTGATTTGTCGGAGCAGATGTCAGCGGGTGGTCAGGCGCGGCAGTCAGCGGACGACCAGTGGGTGGGTTTGACGGAGCCTGAGTCGTTTGAGTTGAGTGAGCCCGAGGCAGCTCGCGGGGCGGATTTGGGCTCTGATTTGGACTCGGATTCGGATTCGGAGTCAGCGGCTGACGGGGGTGTGCGTCAGGCGTCGTGGGAGGTGGAGCAGTCAGCGAGCGGGGCGGTGCAGCGGGCCTTGCCGGCAGAGCTGGCTGCTGGACTGCGGAGGGCGCGGGAGCAGCGGCAGCGGGATGAGGTGCTGGAATCGCATGCTGAGCTGTCGTCGCTCTATTGGAAGTATCCGGAGCAGCGGCAGCTGCTGACGAGTGATCTGCGGGAATCGGCGCGGGTGATTTTTTTGTCTGCGGAGCGGCAGTTCAGTGACCCGCACATTGTGGCGTGGGGTGAGACACTGGAGTCGATTGGTCGGGAGTATGAGCTTCCGTGGCAGTATTTGGCGCGACTGAACGGTGTTGAGCCGCGGGAGCTGCAGGCGGGTCAGAGTCTGAAGGTGGTGCGTGGACCGTTTGGTGCTGTGGTGGATTTGTCGGCGTTCACGCTGACGGTGCACATGCATGGCTGGTATGTGCAGGAGTATCGAATCGGGATTGGTCAGGACGGTCGGACTCCGACGGGCCGTTTCACAGTTCGCGAGAAGCTGGAGAATCCGACGTGGTACAATCCGGATGGCGGGGTTGTGGAGGCGGATGATCCGGAGAACCCGCTGGGTGAGTACTGGCTGGGTCTGGGTGATCACATTGGCATACACGGGACGACGGATCCGAAGTCGATTGGCCGGGCGGCATCGCGGGGTTGTCTGCATCTTGGGGATGCGGACATTCGCGAGGTGTTCGAGCTGCTGGGAACGGGTTCTGAGGTGGTGATTCGCCGTTGAGCCGCCGTTTCTCCGGGTTGTGAGAGGCTGGCGTGGCGGTTGAAAAGGGCAGGCTCCTGCGGGTACTCTGGTGGGACTTCCGCCGATGCTCGGCTGAAGTTTCGGTGGCATCACTTTGCGAGGAAGGTCCGGTTTGTGAGCACGTCCATTCAGCCGATACTGTTTAATGGAGCCTGGGTATCATCTCAGGCTGCAGGCACATTTCAGGCGGTGAATCCCGCAGTTCAGCAGCCGATGCCGCAGGTATTTCCGGTGAGTTCGTGGGCTGAGATTGATGCGGTGATTGGTGCATCAGCCGCTGCGGCTCGGGAAATGCGAGGCTGGCCGGGTTCTCGATTTGCTGACTTTCTGGAGGCATACGCTCTGGAAATCGAGGCTCGTGCGGACCAGCTGGTTGAAACAGCGCATGCTGAGACCGGGCTGGCGAAGTCGCCGCGACTGAAGGATGGGGAGCTGCCGCGAACGACGAATCAGATTCGTCAGGCGGCTGCCACGGCGCGGAACGAATCGTGGCGGGTACCGACGATTGATACGGCTGTGAATATTCGTTCGATGTATGGCCAGCTGGGTCCGGTGGTGGTGTTTGGTCCGAACAATTTTCCGTATGCGTACAACGGGATTGCGGGCGGAGATTTTGCGGCAGCGATTGCAGCGGGGAATCCGGTGATTGCCAAGGGGCATCCCAGTCATCCGGAAACGACTCGGATTTTCGGTGAGGCGGCTGTGGCGGCTGTGCGCAGCACGGGTATGCCGGCGGGGCTGGTGCAGCTGATTTACCGGACATCTCATGAGGACGGTTTGCGGCTGGTGTCGGATCCGCGGATTGGCGGAATTGGTTACACGGGTGCTCGTCAGACAGGGCTGCGGCTGAAGGCGGCGGCGGACGCTGCGGGCAAGCCGATTTATCTGGAGCTGTCCAGCATCAATCCGGTGTTTATGCTGCCGGGGGCCTTGTCGGAGCGTCTGGAGAAGATTGCGGACGAGTTTACGGCCAGTTGTCTGATGGGGGCGGGGCAGTTTTGCACCAATCCCGGTCTGGTGATCGTGCCCGCAGGAGCTCAGGGAGCGGCGCTGACAGCGGCGGTTGCGGCCAGGTTTTCGGCGGCCGCTGCGGGAACGATGCTGTCTGAGGGTGTTCGCAGCAGTTTCCTGAAGGCTGTGCAGACGATTCTGGCGGCTGGTGCCGAGCTGGTGACTGGTGGTCAGGCGGGTGGCGGTGTCGGGGTTTGCTGTCAGAATACGCTGCTGCAGGTTTCCGCGGCAAAATTCCTGCAGCATCCGGAGGTGTTTCAGACGGAAGCGTTTGGCAATGGTTCGCTGTTTGTGCACGCGGATTCGACTGAGCAGATGGCTGAACTGGCCGAACATCTGGAGGGTAACCTGACGGGTTCCATCTACTCGGATACTCAGGGAGCAGACGATGCGGCCTGTGATCGTCTGGAGAAGGTGCTGCGTACGAAGGTGGGGCGTCTGCTGAACGACAAGATGCCGACGGGCGTGGCGGTGGTGTCGGCGATGAATCATGGCGGACCGTTTCCGGCGACCGGTCATCCGGGCTTCACGGCAGTGGGGGTACCGGGTTCAGTGACGCGATTTGGCATGCTGCAGTGCTACGACGCAGTTCGTCAGCATCGTCTGCCTGCTGTGCTGCAGGATCGAAATCCTGGTGGTGTCTGGCGACGCATCAATGGTCAGTGGACTACGGCGGACGTGTGAGTTGGGGTGCGGCTGTCAGCCTGCGTTGTCCAAAAGAAAAACCTCCTGCAGTTTGCACAGCAGGAGGTTTTTTGTGGCTGAAGGCCGATTTTTTCTGAGCACTGCGGCGGTTGCCGATTACATGTGCGGCACGGCTGCGGCGGTTGCTGTGCTGAGAGTTTCAAGTGTTGAGCCGACGGTGCCATCCGGGTCCGGGTAGCGGAAGACTCGTCCTTCAAAATTCCTCAGCAGCAGATCGTTGCCGTCACGTCCGACGACGGTTTCGGGTTGCAGGACAATCTTGCCGCCACCGCCCGGTGCATCGATGACATAGGTGGGGGCCGCATAGCCGGTGGTGTGTCCCCGCAGGCCCTGAATGATTTCCAGACCTTTGGAGACCGGGGTGCGGAAGTGGGCGGACCCGCTGATCGGGTCGCACTGATACAGGTAATACGGGCGAACCCGCATCAGCAGCAGCTTATGCACCAGTTCCTTCATGATCTCCACGCTGTCATTGACGCCCTGGAGCAGAACGGTCTGAGATCCGAGGGGGATTCCGGCATCTGCGAGTCGGGCGCAGGCACGAGCGGCTTCGGGTGTGCATTCGTCGGGATGCAGGAAGTGCACGCTCATCCAGAGCGGGTGATATTTCCTGAGCATACTGCACAGTTCAGGGGTAATTCGCTGGGGCAGCACAGCCGGCATTTTGGTGCCGATGCGGACGAATTCGATATGTGGAATGGCGCGGAGTCGTCCGAGGATCCAGTCGAGTTTTTCGTCGCTGAGTGCCAGCGGGTCGCCACCGGAAATCAGGACATCGCGAACCTGGACGGCATCTTCGAGGTAGTGGAAGATGGCTTCCAGTCGCTGCTGATTGGGCTGAATTTCTCCGTGCCCGACGACTCGCGACCGGGTGCAGTAGCGGCAGTAGGTTGAGCAGAAGTCGAGTGGGAGCAGCAGGACGCGATCGGGGTAGCGATGGACCAGTCCGGGAACCGGGCTGTGTCCGTCTTCGCCCAGCGGGTCATCTGCCTCACCCGGCATGCGTATGAATTCGCGAGTGGTGGGGACAACGGTTTTTCGCAGTGCCTGCAGCGGGTCATGGGGATCCAGCAGGCTCATGTAATAGGGGGTCACAGCGGTGGGCAGGAGCGTTCCGCCCATGGACAGACAATCGCGTTCTTCGATCGACAGATCCAGCACGCGTTCGAATTGTTCGAGAGTGCGGATGCGATGTCGGGACTGCCAGCGCCAGTCATTCCAGTCGTTGTCTGTTGTGTCGGGGAAAAATCGGGCTCGAAACAGCGCCGTGCGTTCATTTTCCTGGGGTCGTTCGGGCACGCGGGCTGTGTGTGCGGAGTCAAATCTGAGTCTGGAATCGCCGGTGGCGGGTGTGGGTTTTGCGGGTTCGCCACCGCGAGCCGAGCGGACGAGACCGGCCGGTTTTCGCAGGGCCCCGCTGCTTCCCGGGGGTTCTTCAAGATCCGGACCTGCAGCGACGTTTGCTGCACCGTCCGCCGCATCAACCTGGATGTCAGCCACCAGCGATTACTCCGGAAATCTGATTCGGCACCTGGGAAGCTGCTGCATCCACAGGGACCGGGCTGAAGTCGGCAAATTCTGGTCAGTTCCGGCCGACTCCATCCCGTACTGACGCTGCTGTCTGGTTTTCGATCCATCTGCGAGAGCGGGAGCGACTGACGAGTTGTCAGTCGGCAATTCCCGCCGACACCGAGCGCGCGGTTGTATAATTGTCACGGATTCCAATGCAATAGGGATGGAATGATTTCTTTTCGCAAATGGAAAAAATTTCGCGGGCTGATTTTGGGGGGGCCGGGTGTACCGAGGGGTTTTGTGGCTCCAGTCTTTGCGGATTCTGCTCAATCAGCTGCATTGACTTTTCCGATTAAAACACCCAGACGGATTTTGCGACGACCGATTTCCAAGGGGGGAAGCAGGGGGCCGCAATCCGGAGTCTGGCGGATCAGGCAGTTCGAGCGGTGCTGTCGGCGATTGGCAGTACTGATTTGGCACAGCCTTCCGTTTGTCCGGTTCTCGGCAGACATGCACAGCATGTCCGGGGATTCGTTGCGTGCATGCTGCAGGGATTGGGGCGGGCATGGAAGTCATACGGGTGCGGAACACTCCGCGGCACTGCGGCGACGATGAGTCACGCTGTCGCTGCCGTGTGAACAGGCTTTCGCTGATCGGCCGTCTGGCCTGTTCCTGCCTGCTGGCTGTGTTTTGGGCGGATTCGCTGCACGCCGATCAACTGGAAGAACTGGCCCGCCGAGCGGGTATTCAGATTATCGAACCGGGCATCTCGACAGCGGCGGTGCAGAAATCAGCAGCGTCGGATGTTCCGCTGGATCGCCTGAGCCCCGAAAAGCGGGCACGCGCATCTGAAGTGATTCAGAAATGCAATCAGTTCCGGCGTCTGCCGGTGCTTCGATACACTGTCGACCAGCCTGTTTATCACTATCTGATTAAGCACCCGGATGTTGCGGTGAGCACCTGGCGAGTGATGGAGATTTCGCATTTCCAGATGTGGCAGACGGGCCCGGCGGAGTACGAGGCGGAGGCCGTGGATGGTTCGGAGGGCATTGCCGACATTCTGTATCAGGATGAGAAGCAGACGCTGATGATCTGCGAGGGCAGCTACCATCATATTTTGCTGCCGCGTCCGCTGCAGGCATCGGCGCTGATCTGGTTTCGCAACTCGCTGACGCCCCACACCGGGGGCACGCACATTGTGACTCAGCATGTGGATGTGTTCGTGCACTTTCCCTCTGCGGCGGTGGCAGGTGCGGCAAAAGTTCTGACTCCGGTCACCAACAGTCTGATGGATCGCAATCTGTTTGAGGTGTCCTTGTATGCAGTGATGATGTCACGAGCGGTGCGTGATGACCCCGAGTGGCTGGCGGATATTGCGTCCGACATGGAAGGTGTGCTGCCACAGCGTCGGGCCGAGCTGCAGCAGGTGGTTCGCCAGAATCGCCCGGGGGCCGGGCGGGCAATCCCCGGCCGGGATGCGGCAAAAATGGACAGATCCCTGATTAGTTCACCCCAGTTGCTGTTTCTGGATCCTCCGGAACAGGGCACGGAGATTGTGGTGGATCCGCAGACGGGGGCCGCCGTTCTGCAGAATGTGTCTCAGTCGAATGATGCCCGTCCGTCCGGACCGACCGCAACCGGTCCGGGCGGGCGTGGCAACCGTCGAGCGGGGGCTGCGGCGGAGTGATGGATTGTGTGCAGGCTGCCAGTCGGCAGCTTTTGCCGATCTCGGCGGTGGCCGTTGTGAAAACTGTGCAGCCGACTGACTGGCAGGCCGGAACGGCGTTGAGTGTCAGGGGCGGAACCGGATAGTCTGGATCCTGGCCGCTGCAAACAGGGCTGCAGATTGACGGATCGGGTCCGTGGCAGACTGCAGCCGACTGAATTGTGCGGCAGGGGACTGCCGACATGAACAAGCTGCGGTTACTGGGCTGGCTGTTACTGCTGCCGTTTCTGGCGGGAGAAGAGTGTGCCGCGCAGGGCCTGAAGATCTCGACGCAGATCCGCGCCGTGGATCCGGCGACTCCGGATGGAGAGGGGACCGTCGTCAGCAGCAGTCTGACACTGTGTCACAACGGTCGGATTTTTGACTATGTGGCACTTGCCGATGAATTGTGTGTGTTCGACCCGGTGCAGAAGCATTTTGTCGTCGCCAGCGCATCACGCCGGATTCAGACGCGCGTCACCTTCGATGAAATCCGGCATCATACGGAAACCCGAAGACTGCGAACGGAAGAGTATCTGCAGGAAATGTCTGCAGGCGCGAAGACAGTGGGCGACGCAGAAATTCAGTTCATCCGGTTTCAGCTGAATCCTGAGTTTCGGCAGTCCTTCGAGCCTGCTGGAAATCTGCTGGTACTGGCCTCCCCTGCCCTGACCTATCGGATCGAGTTATGCCGCTGGGAGGATGCGGAACAGGTTGACCGCTGTCTGACGTGGCGGGACTGGACGGCGCGGCTGAATTCGGTGCTGCATCCGGATAACCTGTTCCCGGAACCGCGTCTTGAAGTGAATCGGGCGATACGCGAGCGTGGCGGCAGTCTGCCGGTGGTGGTTGAGCTGGACCGTCGTCCGGCGGTGAATACGGTGCTGCGAGCGGAGCATCAGATCACGACAGGTCTGTCGGATGACGACCACAGTCGGATTGCGAAATGGGAATCCATGCTGCGTTCAGAGGACCTGCAGACGGTTCCGCTGCGCAGATATCAGCAGACGGCCCTGGTTTCGCGAAGTCGCTGAACGGAAAAGTCTGCCTGGATTCTCTGACCGGCAGCTCTTCACCGGGAAGATTCTCGGGAAGAATCAGAAAGTGCGCTGCAATCGTGTTCCGTGCCGATTGCTGTAGAGCCGGCATGCATCGACTTACGGAAGAGTCCGTGGGCGTGTCCGGATATCGCCCTGATTCGCGCAGGTATGGACATGGTTCGGGTGCCTCTGGAAGAGCAGAGTGAAACTGAGCAGGTGGCAGCAGTTACACCGCCGCGAAAACGCGGTTTTCTGCGGTTCCCCCTGAAGGTCCTGCTGTTACTGACGCTGCTGGTGCTGCTGGCACCCAGTCTGATCACATGGACCGGTACTGCTCCTGCTGTGCTGCAGAAATTCGCTCCGGCACTGGCCGGGGCCGTGCATTTCCAGGGCTGCACGCTGCACTGGTGGACTCCGGTGGAGATCCGGCAGTTGATCGTGGAAGATCTGAGTGGCAGCCCTGTCGATCGACAGGAACGACCATTGCTGGCTGTCAGTCGCATTTCGACAACTCAGCCACTGTGGCAACTGGCACGGGCCTTGGGGGCGGGTACCGAGATTCTGATCGAGGATCCGGAACTGTCGCTGCGATCGAGCGCAGAGGGCAGCAATCTGCTGACGACACTTGAGCGGCTGGCGGGTTCGGGCCGCGACGGTGGCAGCAGTCCTCGTTTGCCTGAGCTGCGGATCCGGATTCGTCGCGGAACTGTTGAGGCTGTTCATCAGTCCGGTTCAGGTCCCGTGGCGGACGAGAGCCAGGCGTTGTCTGCGGTGCTGCGGGATCTGGAATGCAGTCTGCGTCTGCAGTCGGCTGATCAGTTTCCGGCTCTCAGCCTGACCGCGCGACTTGAGGATTCCGCGGGATCTGCAGACCTCGAGCTGCATTTTGATCCACAGCTCGATGAGTCAGGGCGGCAGAAGCTGCAGGCCGGTGCCAAAAAGCTGAAGCTGGCAGCACTGCGACCATTTCTGGAGGCTGTTGGCGGTGGTCTGGAAGCTGAAGGAGAGATCAGTGGTGGCCTGGATGCCCGGCTGGCCGGAACATCGCTGAGCAGTGGCGCGGCAGGTCGCCTGATGCTGAACGGGACGGGCATTCGCCTGCGCAGCAACAGCTGGTCGGAAGGGGAATGGATCACCCTCGGTACAGTGACTGCCGAGGGGGCGATTGCGCTGGCGACCGATGGGCTGGCGATTGATGAGTTAAGCATTGCCTCGGACTGTGTGACAGTTTCGGGAAATGGGGAATTGCGTGCGGCCGGCAGTACGGCGGGCAATGCCGGGCAGCTGGAGCTGGTCTGCACGGCATCTGTGCCTGAACTGATCAACCCACTCCGCAGGACTCTTGGGCTGGCCAGTGGTGTCAGTCTGTCGTCCGGACAGCTGACGGTGTCGCTGAAAGCCCCGGGTGGGGCGGCCGGTCACTGGGACTTGTCAGCAGGAACGAGTGAGCTGCAGTTGCAGAATTCCGCGGGACGACAGCTGGTGCCTTCGTTAAAGCTGGTGGCGGCCGGGATGCTTGCCGATGGCGCACCTCGCCTGGAAACCGCCCGGCTGACTGCACCCTGTGGATCGCTGGATTGTCAGCCGCAGCAGGAGCTTTGGAAGGTTGCCGGGACCCTCGATCCGCAGCAGTTGTGGCAGCTGCTGAGCCAGTTCAGTGATCTGCCGGCCCCTGGCCTGAAGTCTGCACTGAAATTTGAAACGCTGGCGGCTGTTGAGGGATCGGATCTGCAGTTGACTGGGTTGACTGTGACATCCGCAGACCTGCGTTGCACAAGCAGTGCTCTGAAGATTCCGTTCGGCAGTGACAGTATACCATCGGGTGCTCTGGAGCTGCAGGGGACCGCTGCGGCGGTGAAAACGCTGGCTGCCCCGTGGCACGATGCCTGGTGGCTGTCCGAGCGGGCGAATGTGGAATGCCGCTTTGAGTCGGCTGCCGGTCAGCCGTTTGGCCTGCAGCTGAAGGCTGTTCCGCTGCAGGTGGCGAATGCACCAGGCGGAGTTCTGCGGGCCGTTTCCAGTCGGCGTCTGCCTGCACCGACTCAGCCTCAGACAGGCATAATCTCGGAGCATGCCTTCATTGTGGACCAGGCGGAGCTGCGGCTTTCCCTGCTGCCACTTTCCACGGGAACGGACTATGAGATTACCGCGGGTCATTTGAGCCTTCCGGGACTGGAAGCGGATCTGAGCGGCAGTGTCGCGACAAAGGACGGATTTTTTGTCAGGGCCACCGCGGACACGCAGTACGATCTCGCTGTGCTGCAGAGTCGCGTGTTCAATCCGAATTCCGGAGTGGAACTGGTGGGGGCCGGCACAACGCAGCTGACATTTTCCGGGGACCCTCTGGTCTACTCGGAGACGACTCCGCCGGACGGATCAAAGGTGCGTTTTACGGGCGACGGCACTGTGGCCTGGCAGCGGGCGACGTTTCGGGGAGTGACGCTGGGGCCGGCGGAGGCCAGACTGACACTGGCCGACTATCTGCTGGAGTCGGCTCCGATTCAGTGCAGCCTGAACAGCGGGCAGGCCGTGCTGACACCGCAGTTTGATTTGTGGGGCTGCAGGCTGGCGCTGGGCGCCGGAAGTC
>Ga0209985_10003885_pt1 | contig 12357 bp, 12 predicted proteins | sample NOAtaG_FD_187305 | JGI IMG/M metagenome (GOLD analysis project Ga0209985, IMG submission 187305) | Freshwater lake microbial communities from Lake Erie, under a cyanobacterial bloom - NOAA_Erie_Diel6S_1000h metaG (SPAdes) (version 2) | ecosystem: Environmental > Aquatic > Freshwater > Lake ...
GCGCTGGAAGGTGGCGCGGCGCACCTGACGCGCGGCCTCGGCGTCCATGTCGAAGGTGACGGCCCAGTCGGGGTTGCGCGCAAACAGGGCCGGCACGTTGGTGAGATCGCCCACGTAGACGAAGCTCTGGCCGGCCGACTGCAACTCGAACAGCGTGTGCCCGGGCGTGTGGCCGAAGGCCGCCACCGAACGCAGGCCCGGCGCGACCTCGGAGCCCGGCGCAAAGCGCAGCAGCTTGTCGGCCGGCATCGAGGCGAACACGCGCCGCGACACCATGAAGCCGCCGCGCTGGCCTTCAGGCAGCGCGTTCATGCGCGCGTCGTCCATCCAGAACGCGTGCTCGGGCTCGGGCACCATCACGCGCGCATTGGGGTACACCAGCGAGCCGTCCTTGCGGCGCAGGCCCTGGATGTGGTCGCCGTGGTAGTGCGTGATCAGCACCGTGTCGATGTCTTCCGGCTTGAAGCCCGCCGCCGCCAGGTTGCCCAGCAGCCGGCCCGTGGTGGGGCCGCCGTTGTCGGCGAAGCCGGTGTCCATCAGCACGCGGCGGCCGCCGCTCAGCACCAGGAAGGCGGTGAAGGGGATGTCGATGTGGTCGGTGGCCAGGCCCTGGCTCGCCAGCAGCGCGCGCACCTCGGCCAGCGGCGCGTTCTTGACGAACTCCTCACCGAGCGGGCGGCGGGCCACGCCGTCGTTGAGTGCAATGACTTCGGCATCGCCCACCTTCATGCGGCGGAAGCCCGGTGTCGGCAGCGTCGGCGTGCCCAGGGTCGGTGCGTTCTGCGCCCAGGCCGCGCTGGCACCGAGCCAGGCCAAGGACGACACGGCACCGGCGGACAAACCGGCGGCAATGAACTGGCGGCGCTGCAGCATGGGAACCCTTTCGCGACCTGTTGGTCGTGGGTTGAACCGAAGGGTAAGGATGATCAATGCGCGGCGCCGCCCGCGCTGGTAGCGGGGCTTTGCCTCGTGGCGACGGCCGCCGCCTCAGCGCGTTTCGTACAGCCCGAGCTTCTGGTGCAGCGGCGACTCGTCGGCCACGAACACGAAGGCCGGTGCCCCGGCCGACGCATTGGCCAGCGTCAGCGGCAGGTAACCCGGCGCGCAGGCGGTGTCGGCCTCGGCCAGGGCGAAACGCGGCGCCTCGGCGCCCTCTCCCTCTCCGTCTCCCACCGTGAGCGTGGCCGCGCCCTCGATGACGTGCCACACGCTGGCCGGCGAACGGGCCGGCAGCGCCAGCACCTGGCCCGGCCGCAGCATCAGCGCGTGGAAGCCGAGGATGTTCTCGGCGTGGCCGCCGGTCTCGGGGTTGGTGTAGGTCAGCTGCACCGCTTCCTGGTCGGGCCGGTCTTCGGCCAGGGCCAGCAGCGCCGCGCGGGCATCGGCCCAGGGATAGCGCAGCATCGGGTAGGCCCGGCTGCTGCGGCCGAACACGGGTGTCGGCACCAGGCCGCCGCGGCTGTAGGCGCGGTCGCTGCGCCCGGGCTTCACGGCCTGGCGCGCGCCGTTCACGTGGTAGCTGGCCTCGAGGTAGTGCACCAGCGGCAGGTCGAGCACGTCGAGCCAGATCACCGGCGCGTCGCCCTCGTGGCCGTGCTCGTGCCAGAGGCCCGTGGGCGTGAGGATGAGGTCGCCGCGCTGCATGGGGCACTGTTCGCCGTCCACCGTCGTCCAGGCGCCTTCGCCTTCGACCACCATGCGCACGGCGTTGGGTGTGTGGCGGTGCGACGGCGCCCACTCGCCGGGCAGCAGCAACTGCATGCCCAGGTAGATGGCGGCACTGGCCTGCATGCTGCCGCCGCCGAAGCCGGGGTTGGCCAGCACCAGCACGCGGCGCTCGGCCTTCTCGATGGGCGTCAGCTCGCCGGCGCGCATCAGCAGCGGGCGGATGGCCTCGTAGGCCCAGTGCGTGGCGCGCGTGGCCGGCTGCGGCTTCGTGGGCGGCAGCAGCGCACGCAGGCTGGGCCACAGCGGCACCAGGTTCTGCGCACGCATCTGCGCCACGTAGTCGGCGGGCAGGTCTTCGAGGCGGCCGAGCGGGGCGTCTTCCATGGCGGGGTCCTCAGGAGGCGGGGGCGGTGGTTCGGCGTCGAGGCGGTTCAGTCGGCGAGGCAGCGCTCCACCGTCCAGCCGTACAGCCACTCCATCGCATCGTAGAAGCGTTCGGGCGAGCGGCCCTTCCAGAGATCGTTGCGCACCAGCCGCTCCACGCCGTGGGCGTGGAAGATGCGGCCCATCTCGCGGGCGCTCAGCACCACACGCGCGGTGCGCGCCACGCGCGAGCGCTCGTACAGCGCGAAGGCGGCCGTGAAGTCGTGGTTGCAGCGGCGCAGCGCCTCGCCCAGCGTGACGGCGTCTTCCAGCGCCATGCAGGCACCCTGCGCCAGATACTGCAGCGTGGGGTGAGCGGCGTCGCCCAGCAGCGTGGTTCGGCCGTGGCTCCAGGTGCCGATGGGCTCGCGGTCGGCGGTGGCCCAGCGCTTCCACTGCAGCGGCAGCTCGATGAGCTGGCGGGCGCGCGGGCAGATGCCCTGGAAGTAGCTCTGCACCTCGTCGAAGCTGCCCTCGGTGACGCCCCACTGCTCGACCTCGCGGCTGTGGAAGGTGACGACCACGTTGTACTGCTCGCCGCCGCGCAGCGGGTAGTGCACGAGGTGGCAGTTCGGGCCCACCCAGATGCTGGCCGCGTTCCAGCGCAGATCGGCCGGGAAGGCCTCTCGCTCCACCACCGCGCGGTAGACCACGTGCCCCGATACACGCGCCTCGTCGCCGACGAACTGCCGCCGCACGGCCGACTTCACGCCGTCGGCGCCGATGAGCGCCACGCCGTGGTGGGCGCGGCCTTGGCCATCGAGCACGGTGACGCCACCGTCGTGCGCCTGCACCGACTGCACCTGCGTGCGCGTGCAGACCTCGATGCCCTCGGCGCGCTCGGCGCCTTCGAGCAGCGAGCGGTGCACGTCGGCGCGGTGGATCACGGCGTAGGGGTTGCCGAAGCGCTGGCGGAAGGCCTCGCCGGTGGGGATGCGGCCGACCAGCGTTTCGTCGAGCGCGTCGTGCATCACCATCTCGTCGATGTAGACGGCGCGGCGGCGGGCGGCCTCGCCCACGCCCAGCGCATCGAAGGCGCTGAAGGCGTTGGGGCCGAGCTGGATGCCGGCGCCGATCTCGCCCAGCTCGGCGGCCTGCTCCAGCACCTTGACGGCATGGCCCTGGCGCACCAGGGCCAGCGCTGCGGCCACGCCGCCAATGCCACCGCCGGCCACGAGGACGGGCCTGTCGGGCGAGGAATTCACAGCGCGCATGGCGGACTCCAGGTCAAGCAGTGGAAGCGGATATTATCAGTATGCTGATGATCAGCACAATGATAGAGTGCCCGGGATGGCCAAGACCTCTGCCGCTCGAGCAGCCTCGAACCCGCCGCCGGCACGTGCGCGCCCGCGCAGTGCCGCGGTCGAGCTCGACACCCTGCCCGGCCACCATATCCGGCGCCTGCAGCAGATTGCCGTGGCGCTGTTCCTGCAGGAGGCCGAGCCGCTGGGCGTGACGCCGGTGCAGTACGCCGTGCTGCAGGCCGTGGCCAACGAGCCGGGCCTGGACCAGCGCACGCTGGCCGGCCGCGTGGCGCTGGACACCAGCACGGTGGCCGGCGTCGTCGACCGGCTCGAGGCGCGCGCACTGCTGCAGCGGCACGCCTCGGCCACCGATCGGCGCGTGCGCCAGTTGCAGCTCACGCCCGAGGGCGAGGCCTTGCGCGCGCAGGTGGAGCCGGCGATGCGGCGGGCGCAGCAGCGCATCCTGGCGCCGCTGCCGCGTGGCGAGCGGGCGGAGTTCCTGCGGCTGCTGCGGGTGCTGGTGGAGGGCAACAACGAGGCCAGCAGGGCGCCGGGCGAGGTGGGCTGAGCCCGCCACCGTTTCCAGCACCGTTCGGGCTGAGCCTGTATGTCCGATCGTCCTGAGCCTGTCGAAGGAAGCCCTGTGTACCACCGGCCCTTCGACAATCTCAGGGCGAACGGAGGTGGGGCCCTTCGACAAGCTCAGGGCGAACGGAGGTGGGGCCTTAGCCGCGCCCCAGCAACTTGGCCTCGGCCAGCGCCAGCGGCTCGGGCAGGCCGCTGATCACCAGCGTGTCGCCGCCGGCCAGCACGTCTTCGGGCGCCGGCACCGCCACGCGTCCGCTGGCGTGGCGCACCGACACCACGGCCACGCCCACGGCGTGCAGTGCGAGTTCTTCCAGCCGCCGGCCGGCCCAGGCGCTGGCCTCGGGCAGCGTCACGCTGGCCAGGCGCGCCTGGTCGAGCTCGGCCACGGTGTCGTCGTCGGCGCCGTGGAAGTAGCCGCGCAGCAGGCTGTAGCGCGCGTCGCGGGCGTCGCGCGTGATGCGGATGACGCGCGCCATCGGCACGCCCACGAGCGCCAGCGCGTGGCCGGCCAGCATCAGGCTGCCCTCGATGGCCTCGGGCACCACCTCGGTGGCGCCGGCGGCCTTGAGCTTGTCGATGTCGGTGTCGTCGACCGTGCGCACCACCACCGGCACCTTGGGCGCGTGCGAATGCACGAGCGCCAGGATCTTCATCGCCGAGGGCGTGTCGTGGTAGCTCACCACCACCGCGGCGGCGCGGGCCAGGCCGGCGGCCATCAGGCTCTGCAGGCGCGCGGCGTCGCCGAACACCACGCTCTGGCCGGCCGCCGCGGCCTGGCGCACGCGGTCGGGGTCGAGGTCGAGCGCCATGTAGGGGATGCGCTCCTGCGTCAGCAGCCGCGCCAGCGCCTGCCCGCTGCGCCCGTAGCCGCAGATGATGACGTGGCGCTCGCTGGCGATGCTCTTCTTGGCGATGGTGGTCAGCGCCACCGACTGCATCAGCCAGTCGCTGGCCGAGAGCTTGTTGACGATGACGTTGCTGTACATGATGAGAAACGGCGTCGCCAGCATGCTCAGCACCATGCTGGCCAGCACCGGGCTCACCCACTCGGGCGCCACCAGGCCGCGGTCAGCGCCCAGCGTCAGCAGCACGAAGCCGAACTCACCGGCCTGCGCCAGGTACAGGCCCGTGCGCAGCGCCACGCCCGGCGCGGCCTTGAAGGCCCGCGCCAGCAGCGCCACGAGCACGAACTTGCCCACCACCGGCACGCTGGTCAGCAGCAGCACCAGGTGCCACTGCTCGACGACAGGCCGCCAGTCGAGCTTCATGCCGATGGTGATGAAGAACAGTCCCAGCAGCACGTCGTGGAAGGGCCGGATGTCGGTCTCCACCTGGTGCTTGTATTCGGTCTCGGCCACCAGCATGCCAGCCACGAACGCGCCCAGCGCCAGGCTCAGGCCCGCGTGCTCGGTGAGGTAGGCCAGGCCCAGTGTCACGAGCAGCAGGTTCAGCATGAACAGCTCCTCGCTCTTGCGCCGCGCCACGAGCGTGAGCCACCAGCGCATCACGCGCTGCCCGCCCACCAGCAGCAGCGTCAGCAGCAGCGCCGCCTTCACCACGGCCAGGCCGAGGGCGGTGAACATCTCGTCGGGCGGCGAGCCCAGCGCCGGTATCAGCACCAAGAGCGGCACCACGGCCAGGTCCTGGAACAGCAGCACGCCCATGACGCGGCGGCCGTGCTCGCTCTCCAGCTCCAGCCGCTCCACCATCAGCTTCACGACGATGGCCGTGGAGCTCATGGCCAGCGCGCCGCCCAGCACGATGGCGCCGCGCCAGCCCATCTCCCAGGTGCCCTGCAGCACGGTGGCGTAGGCCCACACCAGCAGGAAGTGGCCGAGCACGGTGACGAGCATCGTCAGCACCACCTGGCTCAGGCCGAGGCCGAACACCAGCGTGCGCATGCTCTTGAGCTTGGGCAGGTTGAACTCGAGCCCGATGACGAACATCAGGAACACCACGCCGAACTCGGCGAGGTACTTCACCCCGGCGCTGTCTTGCGCGAAGGCCAGTGCGTTGGGCCCGATCAGGATGCCCACGACCAGGTAGCCCAGCATCGGCGGCAGCTTCAGCGAGCGGCACGCCACCACGCCCAGCACCGCGGCCACGAGGTACAGCAGAACCAGTTCGAGGGTGGAGGCCAAGGCGGGGGTGCGGTTCGGTGAAGGGTTCGGTGGCGGGCCTGGGCGGACAAGGGGCGGTGCCTAGAATCCGAGCGCTGCTCCCGGCACCTCCCCGGCCCCATCCTAATGCCCGACCATGCTCCCGTTCCCGCCGTCGATGCCGCTCGCGCCTTGTCGATGGCCACCCGCACCGTGGGCATCGAGATGCGCGCGCTGCAGGGCCTGCAGGCCTCGCTGCAAGGCGAGGCCGGCGCGGCCTTCGTGGCCGCGGTGGCGGCGATGCGCGATTGCCCCGGCCGCGTCATCGTCATGGGCATGGGCAAGAGCGGCCACGTCGGCCGCAAGATCGCCGCCACGCTGGCCAGCACCGGCACGCCGGCGTTTTTCGTGCACCCGGCCGAGGCCAGCCATGGCGATCTGGGCATGGTGCGCCCGCAAGACGTGGTGCTGGCCATCAGCAACAGCGGCGAGGTCGACGAGCTCGCGGCCATCCTGCCGGCGCTGCGCCGGCTGGGCGTCACGCTGGTGGCGATGACGGGCCGGGCCGAATCGACGCTGGCGCGCCACGCCGACATCGTGCTGTCCAGCGCCGTGGCCGAAGAGGCCTGCCCGCTGAACCTGGCGCCCACCGCCAGCACCACGGCGCAGATGGCGCTGGGCGACGCGCTGGCCGTGGCGCTGCTCGATGCGCGCGGCTTCCGCGAAGAAGACTTCGCACGCTCGCACCCCGGCGGCGCGCTCGGCCGCAAGCTGCTGCTGCACGTGAAGGACCTGATGCGCCAGGGCGAGGCCCTGCCGCAGGTGGCGCCCGCCACACCGATGCCCGAGCTGCTGCGCGAGATGACGGGCAAGGGCCTGGGCTTCGCCGCCGTGGTGGGCGCCGATGGCCGGCCGCAGGGCATCTTCACCGACGGCGACCTGCGCCGCCTGATCGAAGCCGGCCGCGACGATCTGCGCACCTTGCGCGCCGAACAGGTGATGCACCGCACGCCGCGCCTGGTGCGTGCCGAGGCGCTGGCGGTCGACGCCGCCGGCGTGATGGAGCAGCACCGCGTGACCAGCGTGCTGGTTGTCGACGAGGGCGGTGTGCTGGTGGGCGCGCTGAACTCCAACGACCTGATGCGCGCCAAAGTCATCTGATGGCCGACAACACGAACGCCCGTTTCCGGCCCGAGACGCTGCTGCGCGCGCAGGGCGCGGGCATGGGCCTGAAAGCCGCCCTCTTCGACGTCGACGGCGTGCTCACCGACGGGCAGCTGTTCATCAGCGGCCAGGGCGAGGACTTCAAGGCCTTCCACGCGCTCGACGGGCACGGCCTGAAGCTGCTCAAGCGCGGCGGCATCGAGCCGGTGGTGATCACGGGCCGCGATTCGCCGGCCGTGCGCCGGCGCCTGGCCGATCTGGGCATCGCGCACGCCGTGTTCGGCGCCGGCGACAAGCTGGCCGCCGCCGAGGCCTTGATGGCCCAGCACGGCTGGCAGTGGCCCGAGCTGGCCGCCATCGGCGACGACTGGCCCGACCTGCCCTTGCTCGAGCGCGCCGCCTTCGCCTGCGCACCACCCAACGCCCATGCCGAGGTGCGCGCCGTGGCCCACCACGTCACTTCAGTGCCCGGTGGCCGCGGTGCCGCGCGCGAGTTCTGCGATCTGCTGCTGATGGCATCGGGCCGCTACGCCGCGCTGCTGCAGCAGGAGCGCCGCACCCTCGACAGCGTCTGAGAGCTTGTGAAGCCGGTCGAGCTGCACCTGCCAGACCTGCCCGAGGTGCCGCTGTCGCTGGGGCCGGTGGTGGCACCGGCCGGCGAAGAACGCCGCCGCGCCATGCCCTGGCACCTGCGCCTGCGCGAGACGCTGTCGGCCTACCTGCCGATTCTGCTGATGGCGGCGCTGGCGCTGGCCACCTGGTGGTTGGTGAAGAATTCGCCCAAGCCGCCGGGCGAGGTGGCGCCGCGCGCGGTGTCGGCCGAGCCCGACTACACGATGAGCGGCTTCGCGCTCGAACGCTTCGCGCCCGATGGACGCCTGATGCTGCGCATCGAAGGCGCGCAGATGCGCCACTACCCGGCCACCGACCGCATCGAGATCGACGGCGCGCAGATCCAGGCCTGGTCGCCGGCCGGGCGCCTGACGCGTGCCAGCGCCGCGCGCGCCATGGGCACCGGCGACGGCAGCGAGCTGCAGCTCCTGGGCGGTGCCGAGGTCGTGGGTGAAGACGCCGCCGGTGTGCCGCTCCTGATTCGCAGCGAGTTCCTGCATGCCTTCTTCATCGACGAGCGCGTGGAGAGCGACCGCCCGGTGCTGGTGCGCCACGGCGCGACCGAGCTGCGTGCGGCCGGGCTGCTGTACGCGCACGCCTCGCAGCGGCTGGAGCTCAAGGGCCCGCTGAAGGTGACGCTCACGCCGCGGGCCGTGCCTTGACCGCGCCGCTGATCTTCATCACCGGCGCCGCAGCATGAGCGCGCCGTTGATATTCATCACCGGCGCATCGAGCGGCATCGGCCAGGCCCTGGCCGCCCGCTACGCGCAGGCCGGCTGGCGGCTGGCGCTGGTGGCGCGCCGCACCGAGGTGCTGCAGGCCTGGGTGGCGTCGCAGGGCCTGGGCAGCGACCGCGCGGCGATCTTCGGCGCCGACGTGGCCGACACCGAGCAGATCGTCGCCGCCGGCCGGCGCTGCATCGCCGAGTGCGGCCTGCCCGACGTGGTGGTCGCCTGCGCCGGCATCAGCGTGGGCATGGACACCGCCGTGCGCGGCGACCTCGAGGTGATGCGCGAGCTGTTCGCCATCAACAACATCGGCCTCGCGGCCACCTTCCACCCCTTCCTGGCGCCGATGCGCGAGCGCCGCCGGGGCACCCTCGTCGGCGTGGCCAGCGTGGCCGCCATCCGCGGCCTGCCGGGCCACGGCGCCTACAGCGCCAGCAAGGCCGGCGTGGTGGCCTACTGCGAGAGCCTGCGCGTGGAGTGCCGCGGCAGCGGTGTGTCGGTGGTCACGCTGCTGCCGGGTTATGTGGCCACGCCGCTGACGGCGCGCAACAGCTACTCGATGCCGTTCCTGATGGAGCCCGAGGCCTTCGCCGAGCGCGCCTTCCGAGCCATCGAGGCCGGCACGAGCTACCGCGTCATCCCGTGGCCCATGGGCCTGCTGGCCAAGCTGCTGCGCCTGCTGCCGAACAGGCTGTACGACCGGCTGCTCGCCGGCCGCGGGCGCAAGCCCCGTCGCGACTGAGGGCCATGGAACCCTTCGAACCACCTCCACGCTGGCAGCATCGCCGCCCGTCATGATCGATGTCGTTGTCTTCTTCTTCCTGCTCGGCGTGTTCGCGCGCCTGGTCAAGAGCGATCTGCGCCTGCCCGAGGCGCTGTACGAGACGCTGTCGATCTACCTGCTGCTGGCCATCGGCCTGAAGGGCGGCATCGAGCTCAGCAAACAGCCGCTGGCCGCGCTGGCGCCGCAGGTGCTGGCCTGCATGGCACTGGGCTTCGTGATCCCGTTCGTGATGTACCCGCTGGTGCGCGCGATGCGGCTCAGCGGCGTGGACGCGGCGGCGCTGGTGGCGCACTACGGCTCGGTGAGCGTGGTCACCTTCGCCGTGGCGCAGGCGGCGCTGGCGCGCGAGGGTCTGGCCTACGAAAGCCACGCCGCGCTGTGGGTGGCGGTGATGGAAGCCCCCGGGCTGATCGCCGGCATCCTGCTGGCGCGCTGGTCGCTTCGCGACGGCCGCACGCGCACCAACTGGGGCGGGCTGATGCACGACGTGCTCTTCGGCAAGAGCGTGCTGCTGCTGATGGGCGGCTTGCTCATCGGCGCCGTGGCGGGCGAGGCGGGTACCGCGCCCATCAAGGCGGTGTTCGTCGACCCCTTCAAGGGCGTGCTCGCGCTGTTCCTGCTCGAACTCGGGCTCGTGGCCGGTGGCCGGCTGGCCGAGGTGCGGCGCTTCGGGCCGGCGGTGCTCGTGATCGGCCTCGTGGCGCCCCCGGTGCTGGCGGTGGCCGGTGCGGCCACGGGCTGGGCACTGGGGCTCAGCACCGGCGGCATCGCGCTGCTGGCCACACTGGCGGCCAGCGCGAGCTACATCGCTGCGCCCACGGCGATGCGCATCGCCGTGCCGCAGGCCAACGCGGCGCTGTCGATCACGGCGGCGCTGGGCATCACGTTCCCGTTCAACATCGTCATCGGCATACCGCTGTACATCCAGTTGGCCCACCAGTTCGGGAAGATCGGCTCATGAACAAACACGCGAAGACGCTGCTGGTCATCAACGCCGAAGCCGTGCTCGAGAAGAACCTCTCGCGCGACGTGCGCGAACGTGGCGCCCAGGGCTGGACGGTGACCGAGGTGCACGGCGCCAGCTTGGAGGGCGTGCGCGAGGGCGCCTGGGAAGCCGACCGAACGATCGAGATGAAGGTCATCTGCGACGAAGCCGTGGCCGACGCCATCGCCGAGCACGTGCTCGCCACCTACGCGCCGCACTACAGCGTCGCGCTGTGGTTCACGCCGGTGCAGGTGCTGCGGCCCGAACGCTACTGAGGCGGCCGCTGAAACAACAAGGGCGCCCGTAGGCGCCCTGCATCGGGTTCAGACAGGCTGATCAGTAGCCGCCGCGGTTGCCACCACCGCCGCCACCACCGTAGCCGCCACCACCACCGCTGCCGCCGCGGTTGCCACCGCCGCCACCACCACCGTAGGGGCTGCGACCGCCGCCACCACCGCCACCACCGTAGGGGCTGCGACCACCGCCGCCGCCACCACCGCCGTAGCCGCCACCACCCGTGCCGCCACCGCCGCCGCCGTAGCCACCGCCACCACCGCCGCCGTAACCACCACGGCTGCCGCCGCCACCGCCGTAGCCGCCACCGCCGCCCGGGCGGTCTTCACGAGGACGCGCCTCGTTGACGACGACGGCGCGGCCTTCGAGGGCCTGACCGTTCATGCCGTTGATGGCGGCCTGCGCCTCGGCATCGTTGCCCATCTCGACGAAGCCGAAGCCCTTCGAGCGGCCGGTTTCGCGATCCATCATCACCTTCGCCGACGTGACGGTGCCGAAAGGAGAGAAGGCCTGCAACAACGAGTCATCGCGGACCGAATAGGCCAAGTTGCCGACGTAAAGTTTGTTTCCCACGGAGAGCCCTTAGAAGATCAGAAGAACCATGCGGAGCTCAACCCTGGAACACCCGTCGAAACCCTCGTTAGCCGAAGGCGCCGACGGGAAGGCGCGGCTGCCAGACACAGACCCCCGGATTATGGGTATTGAAATCAGCCGACTGTAAAGAGACGGGCCTGGTTTTGTTGTTTTGGCGCGCCTCGGGCTTACCCGATCCAGTGGTCGCCTTTCGGCGCTGCTCCCCGGCATGATCACGACATGGACCTCCTGAAGCCGCTGATCGCGTTGCTGGCCATCGTCAACCCGATCGGCGTGGTGCCGTTCTTCATTCACTTCACCCAGAGCTTCGACCGGGCGCAGCGCCAGCGCACCATCCGCATCGCCTCGTTCACAGTGTTCGTGGTCATCGCGGTCAGCGCGCTGGCCGGGCTGAAGGTGATCGAGTTCTTCGGCATCAGCCTGGCCTCGTTCCAGGTCGGCGGCGGCTGCCTGCTGCTGATCAGTTCGCTGGCGATGCTCAATGCCCAGCCGGCCGAGAGCAAACCTACCGACGAGCGCGACGGCCAGGAACGGGTCGATGCCGGCGCCAGCATCGCCGTCGTGCCGCTGGCGATACCGCTGCTCACCGGACCGGCCACGATCTCCACGGTCGTGATCTACGCCGAAAAGACACGCTTTCTCTGGCAACTGGGTGTGATGGTGGCCTATGGCGTCGTCATCGCGCTCATCACCTGGGCCGTGTTCTCGGCCTCGGGCCGCATTGCACGGGTGCTGGGGCGCACCGGCATCAACGTCATGACGCGGCTGATGGGGCTCATCCTCGCGGCGATGGCGGTGGAGTTGCTGGCGGACGGCCTGACCAAGCTGTTCCCGGTGCTCGGCAGCCATGTGGCACGTTGAAAGAGCCGCACCGAAGAAGGGCAATTGAGCTCTGATGGCGACGGGTAAGCCCTTATGGGGGGCAACCCCCTAATCCGTCATGATCCGCCCGCTTCCAGCGGAGATGTCCTCGGGCGTCGGCTGGCAAGAGGTAGAGGAGACGCACCTGTGCACAACGCGCCGCCGGGCCTGCCCGAGCGGCGCTTCTTTTTTTGGCGCTTCCCGTCTGGCAGGGTCGGCTCGCCCGCAAGCCGGCGAAGAGCCCTGCCTTTGGCCGCCGTTTCCGCCGATGGGTCCGCGTGCTGCTGCCTACGATGGGCGCCCGACTCTCCAC
>Ga0209985_10003886_pt1 | contig 12356 bp, 9 predicted proteins | sample NOAtaG_FD_187305 | JGI IMG/M metagenome (GOLD analysis project Ga0209985, IMG submission 187305) | Freshwater lake microbial communities from Lake Erie, under a cyanobacterial bloom - NOAA_Erie_Diel6S_1000h metaG (SPAdes) (version 2) | ecosystem: Environmental > Aquatic > Freshwater > Lake ...
GACCGCAGGATCCGCAGCCGCCGGTCCCTGCCCTCCCCCGGACGCCCCCCCCGAACCGCCACCCTGCAGGGCCCGGGCGCGTCGCACCAACTGCAGGAACTCCTGCCGGTACCCTTCCCGATCAGGGCCCTGTCCCTCCTCCGCAAGGATCAAGACCTTGTCCCAGGTCAGGTCGCCCTTGTGGGGCGAATCGCGCAGCAGCAGACCGTAGCCGACAACCGCCGCGGCGAACTTGTAGTCGGCGGTGGCCGCATCGACAGGACGGGGGGCGTCGGGCACACCCACCCTCAGGGAACGGGCGGGGGACGCCGGAGTCCGACCGACCTCCGCGGCCCGGGAAGCCCCCGGGACACCCGCACGGGGATCGGCAACCGCGCCACCGACGGGTGGACGATACCCGACCTCGAGGCTGAGCAACTCGTCCGGTCGCGCACGGCCGTCGGACGGGGCGGTGCCGGAAGGGACCACAGTCGCCGCAGGGCCCGGGACCGCGGGCCGTGTGGGCACAATCTCGTACAGGGCGGTGACCGATTCCCCGGGTTCGAGCCGGACACCGCTGCGATCGTCGCCGGTTCCCCTCGGAACTGCACGGGTGGCGGGCTCGACGGCCTCCTGTCCGAGCAACCGCCAGCGGTCGACGCGGTCCGGATTGAAACGGACATCCACGGTGACGTCCTCGGCCGCCGGGCGGGACAGGGGCTGGAGTTCCCGGTGCAACAGATCGCGGGTCTCCGCCGGACCGGCCGCAGGCGCGTAGGTCCCGCCGGCCGGCGTCGGCATCCACCGCCGGTCACCCGGCGCGGGCAGGCCATCGGCGCCGAGGCCGAGGACGGTGAGCAACACCCCCCATTCGGTCTGCTCCCGGATCAGGTCCGTCAGGGCCCCGCGCGTGCCTGCCTCGGCGGTGAATTCGCCGTCGAGGATCCACACCACGCGGTTCACGCCGCCGGGAATCCGACGCTGGGAGGCCAGGGCGTAGGCCCGACGGAGGCCGTCGAGGCCCTGCGGGGCGCCCTCCGCCCGGAGCGTGGCCACGGCCCGGGAGAGCGCGTTGCGCTCACGGCCGGAGGTCGGGGACAGGACGAGGCGGCCCTGCGGACCGTCGAGGAGCAGTGCCAGGGAATCGCGGGCATCGAGGGATTCGACCAGGGCATGGAGGCTGCGCTGGGCCCACGCCAGGCGAGCGAGGGACCCGGGACGCAGGCCGACCAGGACCACCAGATTGGCCGGCGGTCGGGACGCCGGGTCCGAGGACCGGGCCTTGAGGCCGATCTTGACCAACCGGTGGTCCTGGTTCCACGGCGAGTCGGCGACCTCAACCTTCGCCGAGAGGGCCTCCGTCCCGGCGGGGATCGGATGCTCGTAGGCGAAGTGGTTGAGCAACTCGTCGAAACGCACCGAGTCCGGGTCCGGCAGATGTCCGGCCTCGAGGGCCCTTCGGACGTCCGGATAGCTGGCATCCCCCGGCTTCAAGGGAAAGGTCGAGCGCGGTTGGACGGCCGCCGACTGGAACGGCAGCTCCCGGGTCGTCCGGGCCGCACGCCGGGGCACGGGATCGGCCGATCCCGGGGGGCGACCCGGCGTGACCTCCTTGGCGGCCACGGACGGAGCCTCGGTCATCGGGTCGGACCGGCCGGAGGCACCCGGCCGGGGTGCGGATCCCGGAGATCCGGGAACTGGTCGGGAAGCCGCCTCCGCCCCGGATGGCGCCCGCTCCTCCCCGGAGGACGACGACGCCAACCGGCCTTCGGCCCTCGCGACGGGAGCGGCCCGGGAGGCAGAGGGCGGCGCCGGGGTTTTTGCCGTCGCCGAGCCCATCCCGGACGACGGAACGGGCCCTTGGCGCTGCCATCGGAGTTGGGACTCGCCCCGGACGAGGTCCCCGCGGGGGGAATCCTCCGCGGAACCCGATGCCAGGCCGGTCGCCGGGACCGGGACGTCCGCCGCGGCATCGGGCCGATCGCTGACGGGATCTGTCGACCCGAGCCGCGCGGTGTCGCCACCCTGGTCGAACACACCTGCACCGTCCGGCGGCGCGGAAGCCGCCACCGCCTCGGCGGTCCCGGACATCGGGCCCGGTTCGACCCGGGTCGAGGCATCGGATGCCAGGGCGTTCCGGGTGTTCTTGGCGGCCTTGGCGACCTTGGGGCGTCGGTCGGCGACGGCCTCGCCGGCCGCCTCGGGGGACGGCCGTGACCAAGGGCTCCAGAGGGCCAGGGCGATGCTCAATGCGGTGGCCGCCGCAAGGCTGAAGCCCATGGCTGGCCGCGTCACGGCCGACCAGATCCGATGCCAGCCACCCCCCCCGACAGACGGGGAGTCGTCGGTGGACCGACGGGGAAGTCCGCGCCCCGGATTGCGGGCATAGGCGAGGACCGATTCCCGACGGTCGGTGCTCAGGCGATGGATCGGTTCGCGGGCGAGATCGGTCTCGACGTCGTCGGCCACGCGGCGGATCTCGCCGATCTCGGAACGCAAGGCCGCAGACCTCGCGACCACCTGCTCGGCCTCGGCCCGACGCTCGGCCCATCCGGGGACCGAGGGATCGAAGGGGCCATCCTTCAGGGCGAAGGCCGTGAACTCGGGCGAGTCGGTGGTCCAGTCCGACGGGGAGGATTCGGGGGGCGTCTTCATGGGCGTGGGGTCGACGGATCCGTCGGGGATCCCGGCCGGGCGTCGAGTCGATCGAAGCGGCGGCGCAGGGTCTTGATGGCGGTATGGAGGAGGAAGCCCACGTTGGTCTCGGTCAGGCGGGTCAACTGCGAGATCTCGCGGTAGCTCATCTGGTTCTGGAACTTGAGCCGCACCACCTCGCGCTGGTTCGGGGGCAGCGTGGCCAGCATCGTCCGCAGATGGCTCGCATCATCCCGGGCCTCGACCGACTCGGAGGGCGATGGGGAATCCCCCGGCATCCCGGCCGCCTCGGCCTCGGATGCCCGGGACCAGCGACTCTCGCGGCGATGTCGGTCGAGCGCCTGGTTGCGCACCACGGTGAAGAGCCAGGGCACGAGATGGCCCCGGAGAGAGGCGGGCTCCTGCTTGCAGAGCTTGAAGAAGGCGTCCTGCACCACGTCCTCGGCACTCGGCAGGTCGCCGACCAGAGACAGGGCATACCGCAACAGCTCCGCCTCGTGGCGTTCCATCGTCGCGCGGACCCACTCCACCCGCTCATCGGCTTGGCTGGAACTGCTCGGCGGATTCATGACGGTGTTCCCGCATTCCATCCTGACAACGCGCCGGCGTGAAGCTCCTTAGGAACGATTTCGGCGGCCCGGATCGGCGGCCCGGCCACCCCGCCCCGACTGCTCAGATCTCCCGCCACCGCTGGGCCACGGGCTGGCGTCGGCCGACCCCGAAGGCGCGGGAGGTGACCTTGAGCCCCGGGGCGGCCTGCCGGCGCTTGTACTCGGAGAGGTCGATCAGCCGGACCACCCGGCGCACGTCCGCCTCGGCGAAGCCGGCGGCGATGATCGAGGCGGGAGACCGATCCTCCACCACGTAGGCCTCGAGGATGGCGTCGAGGACCTCGTAGGGCGGCAGGCTGTCCTGGTCGGTCTGGTTGGGCCGGAGTTCCGCGCTGGGCGCCTTGGTGATCGAGGAGACGGGGATGATCTCGCGATGCCGGTTGACCCAGCGGGCCACGCGGTACACCCAGGTCTTGGGCAGGTCGCTGATGACGGCCAGGCCGCCGCACATGTCGCCGTAGAGGGTGCAGTAGCCGACGGCCAGCTCGCTCTTGTTGCCCGTGGTCAACAGGAGCGACCCGAACTTGTTCGACATCGCCATCAGCGTCACGCCCCGGAGTCGCGCCTGGAGGTTCTCCTCGGTGGTGTCCTCGGCCCGCCCCTCGAAGAGCGGCCCCATCTGGCGCTTGAGCGCCTCGAAGGCCCCCTGGATGGGCACCACGTCGAAGCGGATCCCGAGGTTGGCCGCCAGCGCGCGGGCGTCGTCGACGCTGCCCCGGCTGGAAAACTCGGTCGGCAGGGCCAGCCCCCGGACATTCCCGGGGCCCAGGGCCTCCACGGCGATCGCGGCGACGAGGGCCGAGTCGATGCCGCCCGACAGCCCGAGGACCACCGACGAGAACCCGCACTTGCGCACGTAGTCGCGGGTGCCCAGCACCAGCGCGTCGTGGAGCAGGGCCTCGTCGGCCATCCCGGCCGGTGGGCGGGCGGCCGAGGCGCCCACATCGACCACCAGGAGATCCGGGGCGAAGCGGGTGGCCTCGGCCAGGCAGCCCCCGGAGGCGTCGATGGCGAGGCTGCCCCCGTCGAAGACCAGCTCGTCGTTGCCGCCGACCAGGTTGCAATAGACCACCGGCACGCGGTGGCGGCGGGCCACGTTGGTCAGCAGCCCGCGCCGACGCTGCTCCTTGCCCAGGTGCCAGGGCGAGGCGCTCAGGTTGACCAGCAGATCGGCCCCGCCGGCGACCAGCGCGGCGGCCGGATCCGGCCGGTAGCGTCCCGGAACCCCGTGCTCGGCCTCGTTCCAGAGGTCCTCGCAGATGGTCAACCCGAGGCGACGCCCCTGCCAGGGGATCACCGTGTTGTCGGAGGCCGGCTCGAAGTACCGGTCCTCGTCGAAGACATCATAGGTGGGCAGCAGGGTCTTGGACCGGACCGCCACCACCCGGCCGCGGTGCAGGAGCGCGGCGGCGTTGGTGATCGGGCGGCCAGGGCGGCCGGGGTTCTCGCCGACGAACCCGACGACCAGGCCGGCCTCGCCGGCCACCGACGAGGCCAGTCGCGCGAGGGCCTCGCGATTGGCCCTCAGGAAGGATTCCCTCAGGAGCAGGTCACGGGGCGGGTAGCCCGTGAGGGACAGCTCCGGGGTGACGACCAGGTCCGCACCGGCCTCGACGGCGCGGGCGTAGGCCTCGCGCACGAGGCGTTCGTTGCCGTCGATGTCACCGACGGTCGTGTTCAATTGGGCCAGGGCGATCCTCATGGACGACAGGATGGAACGGGAAGGTGGACGATCAGGGGCGGAGGCTCGGCGGACGGCGAGGGGCGACCCGGACCCGGACCCGGGCCCCGGAGGGCCCGGGCCCAGGAGGCGATCACTGGAGCTGGGCCAGCGGAGCCAGCGTCTGGACCAGGCCCCCGCGGTCGGTGGCGATGAGCGTGCCGGGGCCGAAGCCGTTGCGGGTGAAGTAGTCCGGGGCGGCCTCCAGGACGAACTGGATGCGGGACGACCTGGACGGCACCCCCTTGGCGTCGTTGGCCTTGAGGCGGACGACCTCCTGGATGACCCCTTCGGGGTCGATGTAGGCCACGTCGATGTCGAAGGGCACGTTCTTCATGTAGAAGGACCGCTCGCGGGCCGAGCCGAACACGAAGAGCATGGTCTCCTCCGGACCGATCGACGGGCGGTGCATGAGCCCCGTGGCGATCTGAGGCACGGTGACGCAGACCTCGGAGACGATCTCGCGGGCTCCGATCCACAACCGGACCCGGGGCAGGTTCACCTGGGCGGTGGCCAGGTGGAACACCGGCTCGGAGTCCGACGATGACGAGGCGGACGGGGCGTTGGACGCCACCGTGGCCGCCGGGGACGCGGGGTTCGGGGGTGGCGGTGGCGTGGGTCCGCCGCAACCCAACCACCCGACGCACCAGAGCAGGACGAGCCAATGCTTCACGGCGGCCACCCTGACGTCCGGCGGGCCCGACGGCAATCGGCAGAATGGACCGGACGGCGGGAGGGATCACCCGGGGGCCTCAGGCCCGCGGCGGCCGGAGGGCCGAGGCCGGAGCCGTCTCGAGGTGGGCGGCGAAGTCGGCCGGGAAAGGCCTCGACCTCAGGGCCCCGCCGGGCTCGCGCCCCACGCACACCACGGTCACATGCCCGACGGCGACCTCCTCCGGTGGACCCGGCTCGATGCGCCAGAACCGGATCTGGTAGGTCACGGTCTTCTCGCGCTTCTCCTTCACCAGCAGGTGCATCTCCACGAGGTCCTCGAAGCGCAGCGGCCTGAGGTAGTCGCAGTCGGCATGGACCCGGGGCAGACCCAGCGGCTCTTCGGCCCCGCGCAGCAGCACCGACTGGCCGAAGGACCGGTAGAAGGCCCCCTCGACCGTCTCCATGTAGCGGAAGAAATTGGAGAAGTGGACGATGCCGGCGAGGTCGGTCTCGTTGAACTCGACCCGTCGGGTCGCTCGGAATTCGAAGGCGGGCATGGGGCGGGGATCCATTCTGGCGGGTTCAGTGTCCTGTCGGGAGCGTGGCGGGCCCGGGGGCCAGCAGGGACCGGGTGGCGTCGAGGACCTCCCGCGCCATGGCGACGTCGCTGAAGCGCCCGGACACCGCCCGGCGGCCGTCGATGGCCATGCGCCGCAGCGCGTCGGGGTCGGACAGCACCTCGGCGAGGGTGGTCGCCAGCGAGGTCGGCGTGTTCTCCGGGCACAGGCGACCGCCGCCCGTCGCCTCGACGACCTCGCGGAAGCCGCACACGTCGGGCTGGACCACCGGCGTGCCGGCGGCCAGGGCCTCCACCACGAAGAGCCCGAAGGCCTCACTGAAGCGCGAGGGCACCGACAGCACGTCGACGGAGGCGAGGAAGGCCACCTTGTCCGCGCGCGTGAGGTTGGGGTGGAAGGAGACGCTGTCGGCCAGGCCCGCCTCGGCCAGCCGGCGGCGCTGGGCCTCGACGAACGGAAGGTCACCGGGGCCGCAGCCGCCGCCGACCTTGAGACGCAGGCGCGGGAAGCGCCCCTGCCGGCGCAGGAGGAGGAAGGCGTCGACCACCGTGTCGAGCCCCTTGTCCGGGCACATCCGGGCGAAGAACCCCAGCACGGGATCGGCCCCACGGAACCCGCCGGCGGGCCGCCCCGGCAGGTCGCGGTAGCCGTCCAGCGAGATGCCGCTGCAGGCCACCCGCACCCGGTCGGGCGGCAGGCCCAGGCGGCGGGTCATGCGGTCGGCGAAGTACCGGGTCGGGGCGATCCACCCGTCGAGTTCCCGGCCGCGCTCGGCCAGGAGCCTCCACGATTCGGCGCGGAAGGGCTCAGGCAGCGAGTCGAGGAAGGACTCCTCGCTCTGGAGGAAGCTGATCACCCGGGTGCCCAGGCCGGAGCGCAGCCGACGGGCGAACCCGAGCAGGAGGGCGTTCGAGAGGTACACGGCGTCGGGCCGCGGCAGCCGGGCCATCCACGTCACCAGGTCGTCCAGCTCGCGCGTCTGGCAACCCTCCTCGCCACGCAGCATCGACACGGTGAGTTCGCCGACATCCTCGGGCCGGGTCTTGGCGGTCTTGCCGGCGGCCCACCGCAGGAGCCAGGGCGCATCGACCGCGCGCCGCAACCAGGCCGGTGCGCGCCGGTACCAGGCCATCTTCTGGGACAGGAAGACGTTGATCCCGCCGAAGAAGGTCGGGGTGGCGCCCGCCGTCGGCGCCTCGTCGAGGGTCATCGGCAGGTAGAGCGGCACCATCACCGTGTCGTTGCCCTGCCGGCGCAGCTCCGCGACGAGGGCGTTGTCGCGGAAGCAGTTCCCGCAGTACATGCCCCCGGCTCCCGGGGTGATCTGGATCAGGTTCACGGTGGCTCTCGGGAGGGACTCCTACCCCCGGGCCGGCCATCTGTCGAGACGGGCGACGCCGGTGCCGTCGCGGACCGTCGCCAACGGGATCGGGCCACGCCGGAGTCCCGGGCACGCCGCGCCTGCTGACAATCGCCCCCCGATCTGCCAGGGTGCGCGGCCGGATGAAGATCAAGAAAGCCCTCATCACCGCCGCCGGGCGGAACCAGCGGACCCTGCCGCTGCAGACCCTCGTCGGGCAGGACGGCGAGTCGCGCAGCGCGCTGGGGGTGGTGATCGAGGAGGCCCTCTCGGCCGGGATCGAGGAGATCGCCGTCGTCGTCCATCCGGGCGACCAGGCCGCCTATGCCGGGGCCGCGGGCGTCCACGGCCGTCGGCTGCGGTTCATCGAGCAGGCCGAACCGCGCGGCTACGGGCACGCCGTGGCCTGCGGCCGGGCCTTCACCGGCGACGAGCCGTTCCTGCTGCTGGTCGGCGACCACGTCTACGTGAGCGCCACGACGGTGAGCTGTGCCCGGCAACTCGTGGAAGTCGCCGTGGCGGAGCGCTCGGCCGTCTCGGCCGTGCAGGCCACCCACGAGAGCAAGCTGCCCTACTTCGGGGCCATCGGAGGCCGGCGGGTGGCCGGACGGGAGGCCCTGCACGAGATCGCGGAGGTCCTCGAGAAGCCCACCCCGACGCTGGCCGAGCAGCGCCTGGTGATCCCCGGGCTCCGGGCGGCGCACTACCTCTGCTTCTTCGGCATGCATGTGCTGACCCCCTCGCTGATGGACCTGCTCGGGCGTGAGGTCGCCGATTCCGGGGGCGCGGTGCCGCTGTCGACCTCGCTGGGGGCGCTGGCCCGCCGGGAGCGCTATCTCGCCTTCGAGACGGCAGGCCGGCGCTACGACCTCGGGGCACGCCACGGATTCCTGACCGCGCAACTGGCCCTCAACCTCGCGGGCCGGGACCGCGAAGAGGTGCTGGCCATGCTGGTGGAACTGCTCTCCCAGCGCTGCCGCTGAGCCGGCACGGATCCACGGAGGGTGCGCCCGGCCGGGCCCCCCGAAGCAGAACGGCGGCCACCAGGGCCGCCGTCATGCTATGGATCGTCAGGATTTGGATCGTCAGGATTAGGATCGTCAGGAATTCCCGGGGGAACGCAGTCCCCCGATGACTCAGGCCTTGGCCTCGGAAGGCGACGGCGCGGCCACCTCCTCGACCTGGGCGTTGAGCTCGATGAAGTCGAGCACCTTGCCGATGACGATCTCCTGGGCCAGCTCCTGGAAGGCGTTCCGCTCCTGCAGCGTCTTGGCCATCTTCTCCGGCGCGACCTTGTTCTGCTCGGCCAGGGCGATGATCCGCTGGGTCATCTCCTTCTGCTCCGCCTTGATGTTCTCCTTCTCGGCGATGCGGCCGAGGATGAACGAGGCCTTCACGCGGTCCTTCGCGCTGGCGGCGGCGCTGGCGAAGATCTCGTCCTTGCGCTCCTCGATGATCTCCTTGGCGACCCCGCGCTGCTGGTTCTCGTTGACGATGTTGTACACCACGTTGCGGGTCTCGTTGGCGACCACACTCTCCGGCAGGTCGAAGGTCACGGCGTCGAGCAGCTGCTTGAGCAACTGGTCCCGGAGCGCCTTGCGGCCGCGGAACTCCAGCTCGTTCTTCAGGTCGCCGCGGATGCCCTCGGTCAACTTGGCGAGATCCTCGGCGCCGAAGCCCTTGGCGAACTCGTCGTCCACGGTCGGCAGGAGCTTCTCCTTCACGCCGACGACCTCGACCTCGTACACGACGTCCTTGCCGGACAGGCCGGCGATCACGAAGTCGGCCGGCAGCGTCAGCGGCACGGTGCGCTTGTCACCGACGCTGGCCCCGACGAGCGGGGTGGTGAAGCCGGGGATGAACGACTCCGGGTTCACCTGGACCCAGAAGTTCTGCTTCTCGGTCAGGCCACGGGCCGTCGGGAAGGCGTCGGTGAGGGGCTTGCCCTCGAAGGTGCCCTTGTAGTTCACGACGGCGATGTCGCCCGCCTGCACGGCGCGCTGGACGTCGTTGTAGCGGACCTGCTGCTCGCGCAGGATGTTCAGGGCGCGCTCCACGTCGGCGTCGGTGGGCAGGGCCACCGGCCGCTGGGCCTTCAGGCCCTTGTACTCGGGCACGTCGAAAAGCGGGGCGTGCTCGAGGGTGGCGGTGTAGGAGAAGGGCAGGCCGCGTCCGAAGGAGAGCTCCTCGACGTCGAGGGTCGCGAGGATGCGGAGCTTCTCCTGCTGGGAGGCCGCCCCGTAGGAATCGCTGAAGAGCTTCTTGCGGACCTCGTCATTGATCTGGCCCTCGTAGGACTTGACGACCAGGTGTTTCGGGGCCTTGCCGGGCCGGAAACCGGGCAACTGGGCCTGCTTCTGGAAGCCGGCGGTCACGGTGTCAAAGGCGGCGTTGACCTGCTCGACGGGCACCTCGACGCGGAGGAGCTTCTTGCACGGACCCAGGTTCTCGACGGAGACGTTCATGTGCTTCTTGCTGCGATGGGATGGTGCCGGTCCACGGAGGCTCCGAGTTCCGGCAAAGAGTCGGGACACTACGGATCGCCGGATCGGCCGGTCAAGCGCCTGTTCGGCAGGGTTCTCCGGCGCCATCCGGGATGGCTGGCACGGAATTGACGGACCCGGCGTGGCCTGTTAGCCCCTTGTCCTCCCCCATGAATCCCACGCCCTCCCCTGTCGCACCGGGCCCCGTCGGCCTTGACCGTCGCCGTTTCCTCCGTCGCGGCGCCGCCGCCACCGCCGCCGCGTTCGCCTTCCCCTACGTGGGATCGGTGCTCGGCGCCAACGACCGGATCCAGGTCGGCTGCATCGGCGTCGGCGGCAAAGGCTCGAGTGACACCGACGATGCGGCGCGCTGCGGCGGCACCATCGTCGGCCTGTGCGACGTCGACCGGAACACCCTGGCCCAGAAGGGCCAGAAGTACCCCAAGGCCCAGCAGTTCCAGGACTTCCGCAAGATGTTCGACCAGATCGGCAAATCGATCGACGCGGTGACCATCTCCACGCCCGACCACGTGCACGGCATCGCCGCCGCCACGGCCATGCGCCTGGGCAAGCACATCTACTGCCAGAAGCCGCTCACCCAGACGGTGCACGAGGCGCGCGTGCTCCGGCAGCTGGCGCGCGACGGGAAGCTGGCCACGCAGATGGGCAACCAGGGCAGCGCCGGCAGCGGCCTGCGCCGGGCCGTCGAGGTCATCCAGTCGGGCATCCTCGGCAAGGTCACCGAGCTGCACGTGTGGTCCAACCGGCCGGTCTGGCCGCAGGGACTGGCGCGCCCCGAGGGTTCGGATCCCGTGCCCGAGTCGCTCGACTGGGACCTGTGGCTCGGGCCCGCGCAGCACCGGCCCTTCAAGAAGGGCGTGTACCACGGCTTCGCCTGGCGTGGCTGGAACGACTTCGGCACCGGCGCCCTGGGCGACATGGCCTGCCACACCGTCAACATGCCCTTCCGGGCGCTCAAGCTGGGCTACCCGACCCGCGTGGTGGCCGAACTGACCTCCCAGTCGTTCCCGGAGACCTTCGCCAAGACCTCCCGCATCCGCTTCGAGTTCCCGGAACGCGACGGCCTGCCCCCGCTGAAGTTCTGGTGGTACGACGGCAACCCGTCGGACAAGGACCTCGCCCCGCTGCGCCCGAGCGCCGACCTGACCCGCGAGATCGTCACCCTCAAGGGGTCGCTCCCGGCCAGCGGCTGCCTGCTGGTGGGCGACAAGGGCAGGCTGTTCTCGCCCGACGACTACGGCTCGCAGTTCTTCCTCATGGTCGGCTCCGAGAAGGGGTTCCAGCCGGGAGACGCCCACGAGGCGGCCAAGGCGGTGCCGCAGAGCATCCCCCGCTCGCCGGGCCACAACGAGGAGTGGTTCCGCATGATGCGCGACGGCACGCCGGCCTACTCCAACTTCGACATCGCCGCCTACCTCACCGAGATCATCCTGCTGGGCTGCATCGCCGTGCGGGTCGGCGAGGGCCGCGTGATGGACTGGGACGGCCCCAACATGCGCTCGACGAACCTGCGCGAGGCCGACCGCTTCGTGAAGCGCGACAGCCGCAAGGGCTGGGAGATCTGAGGCGATCCCGGACCTACTTGGCCTTCATGGCCTTGAGCAGCCCGTAGGCCCGGGTCGCCGCCTCGTTGCCGGCGGCGATCTCGGCGGCCAGGCGGGCCTCGAGCTGCACGGTCGACTGGTGGACGGCCATCCCCTGCTCCAGGGTGGCGTTGGTGGCCGCGCGGACGGTGGTGAGCGACACGACGGCCTTCTCGTATTCTCCCCGGCGCAACGCCTCGGCGGCCACACCGGCGGCATGCCGGGTGTCCTCGGGCGCCCCGGCGAAGGCGCGTTCCATCTGGCTGGCCGCCTCGGCCGGCGTGGCCGACGTCTTCAGGTCGGGCTCCTCGCGGGCGCCGCAGCCAAGCAGCGTCATCGCGGCCACCAGTGCCGACATCATTCCGGGCACCGTCCGGCAGATGGGGATCTTCATGGGTCGTCTCTCCGAGGTGGGGATCACTCGCCGGTCGGGGAACCCGGCACGCACCAGAAGCGCCCGGGGCGCATGCCCCGGAAGCCGCCGATGCCGGCCTCCTGGTAGTAGGTCCGGAAGCGCATGTACTCGGTCTGGCCGCCGAACATGCCCATCACCGTGCCGGTGTTGTGGCGCTGGGTCACCCCTTCGTCGGGCCGGCTGGCCACGTTGTCGAAGTTCGACGGCTGCTTCTCGTCGGCTTCCCAGTAGAGCATCGAGTCGGGGTTGAATTGCGCGAGCTTGTAGGTGGTGAAGCCGTCCCTCGGGCCGGTCGAG
>Ga0209985_10003888_pt1 | contig 12352 bp, 7 predicted proteins | sample NOAtaG_FD_187305 | JGI IMG/M metagenome (GOLD analysis project Ga0209985, IMG submission 187305) | Freshwater lake microbial communities from Lake Erie, under a cyanobacterial bloom - NOAA_Erie_Diel6S_1000h metaG (SPAdes) (version 2) | ecosystem: Environmental > Aquatic > Freshwater > Lake ...
CGCACCCGGTCGAAGTGCATCGCCGCGCCGGTGACCGTCACGAGGAAGCGCCCGCCGCCCTCGTCGACGTGGCCCACCTCGAGCTCGCCCTCCTCGCCGGCAAGCGCGAGGCGGGTGCGCTCGGGGGCGAAGCGGCTGTTGCGAAAGCCGCTCGGCAGCTCGGGCAGGAGCGTGCGCGCGGCCGCGCGTCGGGCGAGGTCGAAGAGCACCGCGGCCACCGCGAGCTTGCCCGCGGCCGCGCGCTCCGCCGACCGGTCGACGAGCGCCGCGTGCTCGCGCTCGAGGAAGTGCGTGTCGATCGCGCCGGCGGCGTAGCCCGGGTGGGCCATCACCGCCTGGAGCAGGGCCTGGTTCGTGGGGATGCCCGCCACGGAGATGCCCGCGAGCGCGGTCTGCATGCGGTGGATCGCGTCGGCGCGGTCCTCGCCGGTGACGATCACCTTGGCGATCATCGAGTCGTAGTAGGGCGGGACCTCGGAGCCGCTCTCGATGCCGCTCTCGATCCGCAGCCAGGGCTGCGCGGCGAGCTCGGGCGGCACGAAGAAGTCGGCGATGCGCCCGCTCTGCGGCAGGTAGCCGGCGGCCGGATCCTCGGCGCAGAGCCGGCACTCGATCGCCGCCCCGGTAAAGCGCCGGTCGAGCTCCTCCTGGGTGAAGCGCAGCCGCTCGCCCCGGGCGATTCGGAGCTGCTCCTCGACGAGGTCGAGCCCCGGCACGACGCCCTCGGTGACCGGGTGCTCGACCTGCAGCCGGGTGTTCACCTCGAGGAAGTAGTGCACCGGCCGGCCCTGCTCGGTGCCGAGCACGAACTCCACGGTGCCCGCGCTCGCGTAGCCGATCGACTGGCAGAGCTTCACCGCGTCGGCGCCCATGCGGGCGCGCAGCGCGGGGTCGAGGGCGACCGAGGGGCTCTCCTCGACGATCTTCTGGTGGCGCCGCTGGATCGAGCACTCGCGCTCGAAGAGGTGCACCACGTTGCCGTGCTCGTCGCCGAGCACCTGGATCTCCACGTGGCGCGGCCGCTCCACGTACTTCTCCACGATGAGCGTTCCGTCGCCGAAGCTGGCGAGGCCCTCGCGGCGCGCGCCCTCGATGGCGGCCTCGAGCCCGCCCTCGCTCCGCACCACCCGCATGCCCTTGCCGCCGCCGCCGGCGCTCGCCTTGAGCAGCACCGGGAAGCCGAGCTCGAGGGCTGCCTTCGCGAGGCCCGCGTCGCTCTGGTCCTCGCCGCCGCCGCCCGGCACGACCGGCACGCCGAGCGCCCGCGCGTTCGCCTTCGCTTCGCGCTTCTTGCCCATCCCGCGGATCGCGGCCGGGGAGGGCCCGACGAAGATGAGCCCCGCGTCGAGCACCGCCTGCGCGAAGGCGTCGTTCTCGGCGAGGAAGCCGAAGCCGGGGTGCACGGCGTCGGCGCCGGTGCGCTGCGCCGCCTCGAGGATGCGGTCGATCCGGAGGTAGCTGTCCTTCGACTCGGGGCCGCCGAGGCGGAAGCCGACGTCGGCCTGCCGCACGAAGGGCGCGCCCTCGTCGGCGCCCGAGAAGACCGCGACGGTGCGCAGGCCCAGCTTGCGGGCGGTGCGCTGGATCCGCAGCGCGATCTCGCCGCGGTTGGCGACGAGGAGGGTCGTGAGCTTCTTCATCGGGCTGCTCTCAGTGGCGGAAGACGCCCCACGAGGTGGTCCCCTCGACGGGCCGGGTGTGGCAGACGCTCAGGCAGATGCCGACGACGTGGCGGGTGTGGCGCGGATCGATGATGCCGTCGTCCCAGACCCGCGCGGTGGAGAAGAAGGGCCCGGCCTCGGACTCGATCTGGGCCTCGATCATCTGCTTGGCCATCGAGAGGTGGGCCTCGTCGACGGACTCGCCCTTCTTGGCCGCCGCGTCGCGCTTGATGATGTCGAGCACGCCCGCGAGCTGCTTGCCGCCCATCACCGCGATGCGGTGATTGGGCCAGGTGAAGAGGAAGTTGGGCTTGTACGCGCGGCCCGCCATCGCGTAGTTCCCTGCGCCGTAGCTCGCGCCCATCATGATGGTGATCGAGGGGACGGTGCTGTTCGAGACCGCGTTGATCATCTTGGCCCCGGCCTTGATGATCCCCTCCTCCTCGTACTTCTTGCCGACCATGAAGCCGACGATGTTCTGCAGATAGAGGAGCGGGATCCCGCTCTGGTTGCAGAGCTGGATGAACTGCGCGCCCTTGTTCGCGCACGCGGTGAAGAGGATGCCGTTGTTGGCGAGGATGCCGACCGGGTGGCCGTGCACGTGTGCCCAGCCGCAGACCAGCTCGGGCCCATAGAGCGGCTTGAACTCGGAGAAGCGCGAGCCGTCGACGACGCGCGCGATCACCTCGCGGGCATCGAAGGGCACGCGCACGTCGGCGGAGGCGATGCCGAGCAGCTCCTCGGCGTCGTAGCGTGGCGGCTCGACCTCGCGCCGGGGCGCGGGCCCGCGCTTCTTCCACTCGAGGTGCGCCATGATCTCGCGGCCGAGGCGGATCGCGTCGAGCTCGTCCTCGGCGAGGTAGTCGCTGACGCCCGAGACGCGGCTGTGCATCTCCGCGCCGCCGAGCTCCTCGTGCGTCGTCTCCTCGCCGGTCGCCATCTTCACCAGCGGCGGGCCGCCCAGGTACACTTGGGCCTGCTTCTTCACCATGACGACGTAGTCGCTCATGCCGGGGATGTAGGCCCCGCCCGCGGTCGAGCTGCCGAAGACGAGGCAGACGGTGGGCGTGCGGGCCTCGCTCCGCCGGGTGAGGTCGCGGAAGCCGCGGCCGCCGGGGACGAAGATCTTGCTCTGGTTCGGCAGGTCCGCGCCGGCCGACTCGATGAGCGAGATGGAGGGCAGGCCGTTCTGATCGGCCACGTCGGAGAGCCGGCCGCTCTTGATCACGGAGAGCTCGCTCATCGCGCCGCCCTTCACCGTGGCCTCGCTCGCGGTGATGACGCACTCGACGCCCGAGACGACGCCAAGACCGCCGACGACGCTCGCGCCGGGGGTATGGCCGGGCACGTCGTGGCCGGCGAGGGGACAGAGCTCGAGGAAGTAGCTCCCCGGATCGAGCAGCGCCTCGATGCGCTCCCGGGGCAGGAGCTTGCCCGCCTCGACGTGGCGCCGGTTGTACTTGTCGCCGCCGCCCTCGCGGCTCTTGCCGAGCGCCTCCTCGACCTGCGCGAGGGTCGCGAGGTTCGCCTCGCGGTTCTGGCGGAAGAGCGCGCCCCGGAGGTCTGCGCGCGAGCGGATCACGCCGTACCTGTGCTCCATGCCGTCGAAGCTATCGGCGGCATGGGAGCCGGTCCACCGAAAACTGAATGCCGATTCAGCCGCCCGAGCGGCCTCGGTTCAGAGGGTCGCGGTGAAGAAGTTGTACGAGGCCTGCGACCAGTACCGGTCGTTCAGGTACGTGTAGCGGAACTCGTCGAACGAGAAGCCGGGGATGCGGATGGCGTAGACGACCCAGTAGAGCGTCCCGCCCGCCACATCGGGCAGCCCGGGGATGGACGAGAGGTCGGGGATGGGCGCCTCGAAGACGTCGCCACGCACGAAGCTGCGCCAGGCGGGCTGGCCATCGCCACCCACGACGAGCACGACGTGCAGGTCGGGCGTCGGGCCGCCCTCCGACTCCCAGCGAAGGACGCGGTCGTCGGGGATGCGCTGGCCGTTCACCGGCGCGGTCGCGTCGGGAAGGCCGAGGAAGTCGGGCAGCTCGACCACGCCGTCGACCGCGGTGACGCCGTTCATCACCGCGATGGTGTAGGGCGGCACGTCGTCGGCGTAGGTGAACCAGCCCGCGGTGAAGCGGTAGCGCGCGTCCTCGAGCGTGCCGAGCAGGGCCGGCTCGCCCACGAAGCGCACGGTCGGCGGCGCGTCCCGGCGGCGGACGGAGTCGAAGTCCGTGCCGTTCACGTTCCGCACGAGGATGCCCTCGCCGCCGAGGTCGAGGAACGCCTGGTAGCGGAACCGGTCCGGCCCATCGGCGAGCGCCGGCGGCAGCGCGCCCGGGCTCACCGTCACCTCGTGGTCGAGGGGGATGTTCATGAGGATGTCGACGCCGGTGATCGTCTCGCCGGGGCCGGCGAGCACGCTGCGGGCGACGCCCATCACGTAGGGGATGAACTCACCGGTGGTCGCGTTCTCGAGACCCGCGAGCGCGTACACCGCGAGGCCCGCCGGCCGGGCGAAGATCCGGTACGGATAGCCCAGCGTGCCGGCGAGCTCCGGGGAGACCTCGGTGATGCGCTGCACGCCGCCGCCGGCCGCGGGGTCGGGGTTCGGCGCGTCGACCTCGGCCTGCGTCGTGTAGACGTACGCCACGCGCTCCCAGCCCGCACGCGGCGCGGGGAGGTTGCCCCAGGGGTTCGGCGCGTACTCCTCGGGGCCGAGCCAGATGAGCTCGCCCTCGATGAAGGCGCCGTTGCGCCCGCGGCCGCCGCCCGGGGGCATGCCCATGCCGCAGCGCGGGTCCGTGAGCGGGAGCAGGAACAGCGTCACGTCCTGCGCGTCGAACGCGACCACCGAGGTCCGCTCGAAGCAGTCCTTGCTGACGTGGATGGTGACCGGGCCGGCGAGATCCGCGCCGGAGAAGGTGATCTGGCCGGTGCTGTCGGTGAAGCCCTGGTGCACCGTGGAGAGGTCCTCGCCGACGATCGCGAAGGCGTCGGGCACCGGCGCGCCGGTCGTCCAGTTCACCACGCTCACGTTGATCGCGCCGCGGATGGTCCCGCCGCCGAGCCCGCCGCCGAAGGGATCGCTCGAGTCGAAGTAGCTGTACGCGTCGACCGCGACGGTGTCCGCGCCGCCCGAGCCGCTCACGACCGTCACGTCGACGGTGCCGGTCGAGCCGGGCGGGGTGCGGCAGGTGATGCGGTTGCTCGACAGGACCTCGACGTCGAGGCACTCGGTGCGTCCGAAGAGGACGCGGTCGCCGGCGGCGAACGAGGTGCCGCTGCCGAGGATGGTCACGAAGGTGTTGCCCGAGATCGAGCCCGAGGAGGGATCGACCGAGATCGCGTCGTAGGTGTACCCGTTCGGGAGGGTAAAGGTCTCGCCGCGGACCTCGATGGAGACGTCGACCGGGCCGACCTCGCCCGCGGGCACGACCACCGAGAGCCGCCGCGAGTCGATGAGGACGTGGTCGGCGGGCTGCACGGCGTGGGGGCCGAAGGAGACGTTCGACTCGGCGGTGAAGCCGGCGCCGCGGAGGATGACGGTGTTGCCGCCCACGAACGAGCCGTGGTCGGGCACGACGCGGTCGATCGCGAGCGCGCTGCGCCCGATGCCCGAGTCGCCGAAGCTCGGGGTGTCGGGCGCGGCCGGCACGTCGGGGAGCGGCGGCTCACCGCCGTCGTAGCCAGCGGTGGCCTGGTCGCGGCAGCCCGCGAGCAGGAGCATGGCGAGCAGCGCAGCGGGTCCGAACGACGAAGGGGCGAGACGGACATTCATCGAAGCACCTCGGCGAGCACGGGCCGGAAAGAGAAAGCAGGCGGGCCAGGGATGGTTCCCCTCCCGACTCGGGACAGCCTCGGAAGTATCGAGGGTTTGCCTGGCGCGTCAAGCAGGGGACGGGCTGCGACCCGCGCTACGACCCGGTGAATTTCGGAGCGTTCCTCGGCCGGTCCGTGGAAGCTCCGATGGGTACTGCTACGGTCCGACATGCGCTTTCGGCGTTTGCCGCTCTTGCTGGCTCTCTCGTTGTCCTTCGTCGCCTGTTCCGTGCGTACGCCGCCGGTGGACGCGGCCGTGCGCCGCGACACGGGCAGCCCCGACGTCCGCGTGGCGGAGGATGTCCCGAGCCTCGACACGCCCCGCGACACGTCGTTCGACGCGCCCACCATCATCGACCCCGACGCCGCCTGCGCGTCGGCGTCTTCGCCCGCGGTCGTGGAGCGCCTGCCGGTCGACATCATCTGGGTGGTGGACAACTCGACGAGCATGGCGCCGGCGATCGAGGAGGTGCGCCGCGGGATGAACGCGTTCGCCGACCAGCTCTTCGCGAGCGGACTCGACTACCGGCTCATCCTGCTCTCGCTGCGCACGCCGACGACGGGGCGCTACGCCATCTGCGTCGAGCCGCCGCTCGCGGGTGCGGGCTGCGCCGATGGCGAGCGCTTCTTCCAGATCGACGTCGACATCCGCAGCACGCAGCCGATCGAGCAGATCCTCGGCACGCTGGCGCAGACCGCGGGCTACACGATGGACGAGGCGAACGGCGGCCCGCCTTGGCGCAGCCTGCTGCGGGACGGCGCGACGAAGACCATCGTCGTCGTCACCGACGACAACTCGCGGACCTGCGCGCGCCCGAACCCGGGCGGCTCCTGCAGCCCGAGCGACCCGCCCCTCACCGAGACCTCGCTCGAGGACTTCCCGGGCGGCGGCAACCCGTTCAGCACGCGGGTGCTCGGGCCCGGTCTGCGCACCGCGGAGTACGGCGCCCTCTTCGAGGGCTACACGTTCAACGGCGTGTACGGCTGGGGCAGCGAGACCGACGTGAACGCGACGTGCACGTACCCCGACGGGAGCTCGCCTCCCAATGCCGGCCAGACGTACACCGCGCTCGTCGAGCGCACCGGCGGCGTACGTGCGCGCATCTGCGATGGCGCGGCGGCGTGGGGACCCTTCTTCGACGCGGTCGCGAGCACGGTGCTCGCGACCTCGCGCATCGCCTGCGACCTCGCGGTGCCGCCGCCGCCCGCAGGGATGATCCTCTTGCCCTCGCAGGTGAACGTGCTCGTCGACGGCACGAGCGGCGAGGTGCTGCTGCCCCGCGTGCTCACTGCAGGCGCGTGCGATCCGAGCCGCGGCGGCTGGTACTACGACGACAACACCGCGCCGACGCGCATCTTCTTGTGTCCTGCCTCGTGCGACCTCGCGCAGGCCGAGGTCACCGAGCCGGGCACCGGTCTGAACGTGCTCTTCGGCTGCGAGAGCGTGGTGTTCTGATCAGGGCGACGGGACCAGCGTGAGCACCACGCGGTCGCCGTCGGTGCGCACGACGACCGCCTGCTCGGCGGTCGCGTGCCCCGCCAGGCTCGCGCGCACCGTCACCAGCTGGCCCACCCGGAGGCTCGCGACGTCGAGCGGAGCGGGGCCGAGCGGGACTCCATCGATCTCCACCGCCGCGCCGGCCGGGACCGTCTCCACGCGGAGCCGCGCGCCCTCGGCGGTCAGCGTGATGTCCTGGGTCACCGAGCCATCGCTCGCGACGAACGTGGTCGTGTGGGGAGTGTGGCCGGTCAAGCGCACCTCGAGGGTGTACGACTGGCCCGCGACGAGCCCCGAACCGACGAGCAGCGGTGTGGTGCCGGGCAGCGGGGTGCCGTCCAGCAGCACCGTCGCACCAGGCGGCGTCGTCGACACCACGAGCGAGGGCGCTGTGGGCGGCGCCCGGAGGAGCCATGCGACCCCCACGGCCGCGCCCACCACCAGCACGAGCAGCACGAGCGCTGCCCCCATCCACCCGAGGACGCTCGGGCGTGCCTCGGCCGTGCTCGGTCGCATGGCCACGGTCGCCAGCGCGCGTTGAGGCGTCGGCGCAGGCGGTGCCGCGCCGCCCCACGGCCCGGACGGCCCGGAGGGCCCCGGCACGGGGCCGGCCCAGGGCGCCGGCGCCGTGGGCGCTGCGGGCGGGGCGGCCCATGGAGAGGATGGAGCGGCGGGCGGGGCGGCCCAGGGCGCGGATGGCGCGGCTGGGGGAGCACCGGCCCATGGCGCCGGCGGCGCAGAAGCTACCCAGCCCGCGGCGGGCGGCGCCGCCCAGGGTGTCCCGGGCGATCCCGCCGTAGCAGGCTGCGACGCGGGTAGGGGGCCCTCGGTAGGCTCCGGAAGCGGCGCCATGAGCGTGGGTGCCGGGGCGAGCGGGGCGGGGGCAGCGTTGCGCGGAGTCGGCGGCGGCGCCGGCGGGGTCCTCGTGGGCGGCGCAGGCGGTCGTGGAGGCGGCGGACGGGTCGCTCCACCCGGCGGCGGTCCGGGCTCCGGCGACCCCGCGCCGCGCAGCGTCGGGCGCGCGAGCGGTCGAGGGGCGGAGGTGGGTCGAGGGCCCGCCTCGGTCGGCGCAGGCGCCGCAGCCGCCCGCATGGCGGGCTGACTCAGGTGGACCCGCCCGCGGCCGCTCTCTACGACCTGCACGGGGCCCGCATCGGATGGGGCCGGAGCCCGGCGGGCGGACGCCCGCTCGACGAACGTGGAGTCCTCGAAGTCTTCCCCTTCGCGCACCCGGGTCGGGGCATCGTCCCAGGGACCGGTGGGCGCCTCGAGCGGCGCGGTACCGAGGCCGGGGTCGCGTCCGGTCGGGGCGGCAGCGCCCGGCGGCCGCCGCTCGGCTTCGTCGGCCGCCATCGACAGCCGCCGAAAGGGCAGCACGTCGTGACGGGTGGCGTCGTCTTCGTCGTCCCACCCGGCCATGTCGGCCGCCCCGCCGGAGGCAGCGGGCGGCGGCGCCGGGGTCGGCTCGCGCGGGGGCGGGGGACGGGAGCCCGGCCCGCTCGGGCGCTGGGCCTGCTCGGGAAAGAGCTGCCCCATGAGGTCGCCGAGCCGCGCCGCGCTGAACGAGGGGCTGGTGGCGTAGAGAAAGTGCGAGAGGGCCTGCGCGAATTCCTGCGCCGACTGGAAGCGATCGTCCGGGCTCTTCGCGAGCGCCTTCATCACGATGTCGGAGAGCGGCTTGGGGATCGACGGCCGACGCTTCTCCGGCGGCGGGATGTCCGCCTTCCGCACCTTGTCGAGCAGGACGACGACGTTCTCGTCCGTGTACAACATCCGCCCCGTGAGCAGCTCGTAGAGCACCACGCCGGTCGAGAAGATGTCGCTCCGGTGGTCCATGGGGTCGCCCCAGGCCTGCTCCGGCGACATGTAGTAGTACTTGCCCTTGATCACCCCTGCCTCGGTGTGATCGCTCCGCGAGGCCGCCTTCGCGATCCCGAAATCCACCAGCTTCACCTCGCCCGAGAACGAGAGCAGCACGTTCTGGGGCGACACATCGCGGTGCACGATCTGAAGGGGCGTGCCGTCCGGGCTCCGCTTGCGGTGCGCGTGATCCAGGCCGCTGCAGGCCTCGGCCACGATGAAGCTCGCGAGGTCGATGGGGATGGAACGCTTCTGCTCGGCGCACTTCCGCATCACGCGGTACGCGTCGGCCCCCTCGATGTACTCCATGACGATGTAGTACTGCCCCCGCTCCCGCCCCAGATCGAAGGTCTGCGCGATGTTCGCGTGGGTGAGGAGGACCGAGATCTTCGCTTCCTCGACGAGCATCTGTACGAAGTGCTCGTCCTCGGAATAGCGGGGATGGATGACCTTGATCGCGACCTGCTTCTCGAAGCCGCCGAGGCCATTCGTCTTCGCGACGTAGACCTCGGCCATGCCCCCCACGGCGAGCCGGCGCAGGAGGGTGTAGGGACCGAGGTCCCGCGGCAGCTCGAGGTCTTCGTCCAGTGCCAACTGGGCCCGGCAGGAGTGTACGGCCCCATGCTCGACGGCGGGGAGAAATCTGGCGTCACCGCGCAGCGACTGCGTTTGAATCGGACGCCACGCTGCGCCACAGTCGCGCGATGTCTGGCGCTGGCCCCCTCGATCGCATCGACCTCGACCGGCTCCGCGAGATCGGCCTCTTCGGCGGCCTCGACGACGAGACGCTCGGCGTGCTCAGTCGGGCGCTGCCGAGCGTCGAGCTCGCGGTGGGGCAGACGATCGTCACCGAGGGCGACGCGGCGCGCGAGATGTTCGTCGTGCTCGACGGCGAGCTCGAGGTCCTCAAGCGCACGCCGTCGGGCGGCGACGTGCGCATCGCCATGCTCGGCCCGGGCAGCTGGTTCGGGGAGATGAGCATCCTCGACGTGCAGCCGCGCTCCGCGACGGTGAGGGCGCTCGCGCCAAGCCGGCTGCTGCGTCTGACCGCCGAGAGCGTCGACCGGCACCTCTACCGGCGGGACCCCAAGTCCTACTCGCTCTTCGTGATGAACATCGCCCGCGAGCTCGCGCGGCGTCTGCGGGTCACCGACGGGGTGCTCTCGCAGTTCCTCGGTACGCTCTCCGAGACGTACGTGGCGCGCGCGCGCCGGCCCTGAATCCGGCGCGCCTCGCTCAGAGCGCGACCTCGGCCTGGTACTTCTTCTCCTCGCGGTCCTTCACCGCCTCGAGGATGATCGTCGCCGTCTCCTCGATGGCGCGGCCGCTCACGTCGAGGACCATCCACGAGGGGTGGGCGGCGAAGATCGACTCGGCGTACTCGAGCTCGGTGCGGACATGGTCGCGCAGGCCGTAGCTCGCGTCGGCGGGCATGCCCAGCTGCACGAGACGGGCGCGGCGGATCTCGAGCAGCTGATCGATGCCGATCGTGAGGCCGACCACCTTCTCCGCGGGGAGGTCGTCGAGCTCGGGCGGCGTCGGCACCCCGAGGACGAGCGGCACGTTCGCGACCCGGAGGCCACGGCCTGCGAGGTAGGTCGAGAGCGGCGTCTTGCTGGTCCGGCTCACGCCGACGAGGACCAGGTCGGCCCGGCGCAGGTTGCGCGGCTCCTTGCCGTCGTCGCTCTTGACCGCGAACTCGATCGCCTCGACGCGGCGGAAGTACTCCTCGCTGAGGGGCATCGTGGCGGTGGGCTGGTTCAGCGGCTGGGCCTCGACGTAGCCGGCGACCTTGTGGATGAGCTGGCCGATGACATCGACGTTCTCGACCTGCTCTTCGTTGGCGATGCGGTGGAACTCCTCCCGGAGCTCCGGAGCGACGAGCGTGAAGACGACCATCGCGTTTGCTTCGCCCGCCTTGCGGAGCACGTCCGCGACGGCCTCGCGGTCGCGCACCCGCGTGAAGAGCCGAACGCGGACGCGGTGGTGGGGGAACTGCAGGAGCGCTGCACGCACGACCCGCTCGGCGGTCTCGCCGGTGGAGTCACTGACGACGAAGATCTGCCGGTCCATGCGCGCTTCGTACCACGATTGCGTGCCGACGGAACGACGAAGGCCCGGAACCTCTCGGTCCCGGGCCTCGCCTCGTGTCACGGAGTCATCGCCCGCGTCGCCGCGGGCTCGGCCTCAGTGGCGGCTCGGAACGCCCTTCGCGCTCGCACGGCGGCGGGCCATGCGGTTGACGCGCTTGCGGTTCTTGGCCTTGAGACCGGCGCGCAGGCGCGCCGTCTTGTTGCGCTTGCCCCGACGGGGCTTGGAGGAGATGGCGAGGTACATGGTTCTTTCAGCCGATCACATCGTGTTCTGTTCGCAGTAGCCGGCCTGGCAGACCTCGGCCGGCGCGGTGCACACGCCGGCACCGGTGCCGGTGCAGGGGGTGCGGCACACGCCGCGCGCGGTGTCGCAGACGTCGCCCATGGCGCAGTCCCCGTCCGCGGTGCAGCCGTCGGTGCAGAGACCGAGGTTCCCCTCGAAGGCGAGGAGGTCGCAGACCTGATCGAGGAAGCAGTCCGCGTCGAGCGCGTCCGGCGAGCAGACCTGGTCCGGGACGCGGCAGAAGCCGAAGGTCGCAGGCGCGGGCTGCAGCTCGCAGCGCTCACCGAGCGTCGCGTCGCAGTCGCCGTCGACCGTGCAGGTCGGGCGGCAGGTGCCGTTCGGGTCCGCGTCGTCCGAGGTGACCGGGTTCATGTCGCAGCGCTCGTCGGTGCGGCAGTTCCAGATCTCGTCGTCCGCCGCGGTGAGCGGGCCGGCGCCGTCGGGGTCGCTCGCGACCACGTCGCAGATGCCCAGGCAGTAGCCGGTGAAGCGGCCCGCCGTCATGCCGAGCGGCAGGCAGGCGTTGCCGGGGTTGCAGTCGTCGGAGGTGTTGCAGCCGGCGATGCAGATGGAGCCGAAGTTCTCGCCGTTGCCGAGGCAGATGCCGTTGCGCACGCCGCCGTCGAGGTCGCAGTTGAACGAGGGGCCGGGCTCCGCGTCGGGGCAGGTGTAGGTCGCGCAGGTGCCGCCGTTGATGCACACGCCGACGTCGGCGGCGCAGTCGCTCGACGACTCGCAGGCGTCACCGACGTGCGGGGTGCCGGTCGGGGTCCACTCGCAGCGGCCCGTCGTCGCGTTGCAGGTGCCGCGGCTCGGATCGAGGACGGTCACGACGGTGCCGTTGCGCTGGTTCTCGAAGGAGAACTGGCACTCCGTGTCGCTCTGGCAGGCCTCGACGCAGACGTTGCCGCTCGCCGAGCAGGTGTAGCCGTCGGGGCAGCCGCCGTTCGTCTCCGGGTTGAACTCGCAGTCGGCGCGGCACCAGCCGGTGTCGTTGCCGAAGGTGCGCATCTCCTCGGGGTAGAGGATGTAGGTCGCGAGCAGGCCGATCGTGCCGATCGAGGTCGAGCACGTCGAGCAGGAGCTGCAGTCCATGTCGACGTCGTCGATGGTGCCGAACATGCCGTCGGGGCCGGGC
>Ga0209985_10003889_pt1 | contig 12351 bp, 10 predicted proteins | sample NOAtaG_FD_187305 | JGI IMG/M metagenome (GOLD analysis project Ga0209985, IMG submission 187305) | Freshwater lake microbial communities from Lake Erie, under a cyanobacterial bloom - NOAA_Erie_Diel6S_1000h metaG (SPAdes) (version 2) | ecosystem: Environmental > Aquatic > Freshwater > Lake ...
TTCAGGCTTGGCATGGACCTTGCCGCTGGGAATCCCGGAACCGGGTTGATCCAGCATGAGGTTGCTGCTTTTTTGGAAGGCGTTGGTTTCTTGGGCATCCTGCTCAACACGCAGGACACCGTTAAAAACCGTGGAAGAGGAAGGGGCGGCTACGGCCTTGTAGTGCTGATGGCTTTGGCCGCGCAGGGCTGCATGTTGGATGCGACTGTATTGGTCGGCATGTCCTCCGGCGGTTGCCAGGGTCAGGCCGTAGAGGGCAGTGTAAGCATCGTCGCCCTGTTGTTGAACGTGGATATTGTTACGAATGAGTCCGCTACCGTGGGCAACGGTGTAGACATGAAGTTTGCTCCCCTCGGCCTGAACCGCATCGGTTTGACAAAGGATGCCGGTGGAGGTTTCGGAACGGATCCAGCGGATTAATTCCAATTCTGCACCCGCGCCTAATTCCACTTGCAGGGTCAGCAAGTAAGCCAGGGGCAAGGGTAAATGGTTTGCTTCGATAGGGCCGCTTTGGGGTGGGGCGATCTCTTGCAGGACCCTCAGCTTGGACCCAGCGCCCAAACGCAGTCGGTGATTAAAGCCGTGCAGGCCTAGCGTTGGTCTCTCCAAACAAGAGAGCACCAAGGGCTCCGATGGTTGACAGCCCGCTGGTAATTCCAGGTCCAGTCCATCTCGGTGCAGGGACCATGAAGCCGCACCCAAGGGGTCTGAACCTAACAGATCCAAGATGGGTCCGGTCAAGGGCTTCAAGTCCGAGGGCCAGGAATACCCGGTGGTGGGAGGGGTGGTCGTTTTGGAGATTTCTTGGGCTAAACCTTCCGCAGGCCCTAACCAGGTCTTCAAATCCGTGTACTTCCAAGCCTCTACGTCCGATCCCGGCCAACCGCCGTTGAGGATAAACTGAGCGTAACTTGATTCGTTGGATTCCCGGCTCATGCGTTGGCATTCACTTCGTTTCGCAACCAATCGTAGCCCTTGGCTTCCAGCTCCAAGGCCAAGGTATAATCCCCGCTACGAACGATACGGCCGTCCATGAGAACGTGGACATAATCGGGTCGGATATAGTCCAGCAGGCGCTGGTAATGGGTGATAACCAAAAAACTATTTTGGTTGTTACGCAAACTGTTCACCCCTTCGGCCACGATCCGAAGAGCATCGATATCCAAGCCGGAATCGGTTTCATCCAGAATCGCCAAACGGGGTTCCAGCATCGCCAATTGAAAAATTTCGTTGCGTTTTTTTTCGCCGCCCGAGAATCCCAGATTGACCGGACGAGACAGATACGAGGCATCCAATTGAACCAGAGCCGCTTTTTGGCGCATCAGTTTCAAAAAATCTCCAGCTTCCAGCGGGTCCAAGCCCCGCATGCTCCGCACCTTGTTGACCGCCGAGCGCATAAAATTGGTGTTGCTGACCCCGGGAATTTCAACGGGGTACTGAAAGGCCAAAAAAACGCCCAGCCAGGCTCGCTCTTCGGGCTCCAAGGCCAGCAAATCCTGCCCATCCAAGTAAACTTCTCCTTGGATATCGTACCCGGGCCGACCGGCCAAAACATGGGATAGCGTTGATTTTCCTGAACCGTTGGGTCCCATAATGGCATGCACTTCTCCGGCAGGTATTTCCAGATTGAGGCCCTGCAAAATGAGGCGTCCCTGAATGGAAGCAAAGAGGTTTTTGATTTGAAGCAAAGGAGTGGGGTTGGTTGTCATGCCGTGTGGGGGGATGGGATTTATCCGACGCTACCCTCGAGGGATATGGCCAGTAGTTTTCTCGCTTCAACAGCAAATTCCATGGGCAGTTTATCCAAAACCTCCTTGGCATAACCGTTGACGATGAGGGCAATGGCTTCTTCGGTGGGGAGACCTCGTTGTTGGCAGTAGTACAAGAGGTCCTCCTCGATCTTGGAGGTGGTCGCCTCGTGTTCTACCTGGGCATCCGGGCAGTTGATTTCAAAGTAGGGGTAGGTATGAGCGCCGCAACGATCGCCCATGAGCAGGGAATCGCATTGGGAATAATTACGGGCATTGAACGCGCCTTCACGGACCTTGACCAAACCGCGGTAGGTGTTTTGGCCGCGACCCGCACTGATGCCTTTGCTAACAATGCGGCTTGTGGTGTTGCGGCCTATATGAATCATTTTGGTTCCGGTATCGGCTTGCTGGGCCCGGGCGGCCAGAGCAACCGAGTAAAATTCTCCGGTACTGTCATCCCCCTGAAGGACAACGCTGGGGTACTTCCAAGTGATGGCCGAACCCGTTTCGACCTGGGTCCAGGAAATTTTGGATCGGCGTCCTTTGCAAAGACCCCGCTTGGTAACAAAATTGTAAATACCGCCCACCCCTTGGGCATCCCCGGGGTACCAGTTCTGCACGGTGGCATAGCGGATTTCGGCATCGTCCATCGCAACCAATTCGACCACCGCGGCGTGCAATTGGTTCTCGTCCCTTTTGGGGGCGGTACATCCTTCCAAATAGGAAACATAAGAACCTTCTTCGGCCACAATGAGGGTCCGCTCAAACTGCCCGGTGCCCGCTGCGTTGATCCGAAAATAGGTACTCAGTTCCATGGGGCAACGGACACCGCGTGGGATGTACACAAAGGATCCGTCCGAAAAAACCGCTGAATTAAGGGCTGCGTAATAATTATCAGTGTAAGGAACCACTTTGCCCAAGGATTTTCGAACCAAATCCGGATGGGTTTTGACGGCCTCGCTAAAGGAGCAAAAAACAATCCCTTGTTCGGCCAAGCGGGCTTTGTAGGTGGTAGCAACCGATACCGAGTCCAAAACAGCATCCACCGCCACTCCGGCCAAAATCAATTGTTCTTCGAGTGGGATGCCCAGTTTATCGTAGGTTGCTTTGATTTCAGGGTCTAATTCGTCCAGGGATTCGAGTTTTTTCGCGGCTTTGGGAGCGGCGTAATACGAAATATCCTGGAAGTCGATGGGGGGTATTTCCAAGTGGGCCCAGCGGGGGAGCGGTAATTTTTGCCAATATTCAAAGGCTTTTAGCCTCCATTCCAGCAACCATTCCGGTTCCTCCTTGCGGGAGGAAATCAGGCGAACCACATCGGCGTTTAGACCTTTGGGGTCGATATCCTGTTCGATGTTGCTAACAAAACCAAAAGCATAGTCGTCCTCGGCCCAACGGGTGAGCAAAGCATCGTCCGGGTGGTTATCGTTGGCCATAGGGGGGTAACAAGGCGAAGAATGGTTTTGTTTAGACCATGTCTAAAGTGCCGCAAAGATAATTGTTTACCAGCGCAAGGACTCCTTGTTCAAAAAGGCGGCCACACCTTGACGGCAGGGTTCGCTTTGGCGGGCCTCCACATTGATGTCGATGGCTTGTTCCATCGCTTGCTCCAGAGTTTTTCCAGCATTTTGAGCAAGTAATTTCTTCGTTAATGCCAATGAGTTACCAGAGTTTAACTGAATTAATTGTTGAACAAATTCATCTACGCTGCCCTCCAAGGCCTCCCTTTCCACCAGGCGATACACCAAGCCGTAGTCCAAGGCCTGGGCGGCTGTAATGCGCGCTGCATTGAGGAGCAAAGGCCGGGCATGGCCTTCGCCCATTTTGCGGCAGAGAAAAACGGAAACCATCGCCGGTACAAAGCCAATGGCCGCTTCGGTGTAGGCAAATCGCGCTTCCGGTACCGCAAAGACCCAGTCACAAACCGATACCAAGCCACAACCACCGGCCAGGGCATGTCCCTGAACCCTGGCAATCACGGGCTTGGGGCCGCTGTAAAGTCGTTGGTACAGGTTGGCCAGGCGCTGGGAGTCTTGGCGCTGCTCTGCTTCGGTCCAGGATTGCATGGCCTGCAGCGATTCCAAATCAGCACCCGCACTAAAAACATCACCGCGCGCTGCCAGAACCAAGGCACGGACTTCAACGTTCTCCATGGCATCGCTGACCGCCTGGTCCAAGGCCTCAACCATGGCAGGATTCAAAGCGTTTTTTTTGTCGGGACGGTTCAGCGTGATGGTCGCCACCCTGTTTTGAATTTGGTATTCGATCATGGGCACAAATCTAGGGCCTGGGCAGGCGGACCACGCACAAATCAACCCATCGAACGCCCTCTCTCATGCATTGCTGCAGCAATTCAATGCGTTGGTTTTCCGGATGAAAACCGCTCAAAACCACCACGCCAGGTGATAGGCCTTCGGTCCACGAGGCCTTGGCTCCTTGGTGCAAAACAAGGAGCTCCACCCGTTCATCGAGTTTCAATTGAACAGGCCCGCAAGCTAGGAGGGTACGATGAGCCGGCTGATTCGCAAAAGGTTCCCAGCGCCAAGTTTCCAATAGGCCGGCCTGGAAAATCACCGGACTTCGATGTATCCAAGCCAAGACCTTCGTGGATAGGTTGCTGCGATGGCCCCCTGCTTTGTCAGGGGCCTGATAAATCCATGTTTGCTGGGACTTGTCTTTGAAGTGGCGCATCTGGCATGATACTTGCCACCCCAGAACCGGTAGAAGGAGCCACCATAGCCATCCCTGGGGCCTCCAGGGCCTGGCCCGGTTCGCCAAGACAATGAACACCAGGACAAGGCCCATGAACCATGCCATATCCACTGCCTCAAAACCCGGAAAATGCATGACAGCCCCAGGCAAATGTGAAATAAAACCTGTAACACCATGGGTTAACCCAAAAAGCAGGGTTCCGAGGGCTTGAACGATTGATCCTAGGAATGGTAAATCCCCCAGGGCGGTCCAAGCCAGAGCCAGGGCCAAAAGCGGGCCCGATAGGGGGACCACCACCAAGTTGGCCGGCAAAAAGTAAAGGGGGAATTGCTTAAAGTAATAAAGCGTTATAGGCGTCGTAACCAATTGAACACAAATTGTTAATAATGAACTCAAAAAAATCGTTCTGGGTAGGCCTTTGCTTAGGAATGGGCTCCAAAGAGCCGCCAAAGGACGGTAAAGCCACAGGAGGCCGGAGACCGCTCCAAAACTCAAAACGAAACCAGGATCCTGCCAGCAGGTCGGGTCGAAGGCCAACATGCAGGCGGCGGCTTGAAAGAGAGCGAGCCCCCCGTTATGGGATCCGGCCATCGCTCGAGCCCCCTCCATCCAAGTCAAAACCAGTCCCGCTCTCCAAGCCGAGGAGGCGCCTCCGGTGAGTAAACAGTATCCCAGGACCGGCAACGAGGTCCCCCAAAGCCGTACCCAAGGAGGGGGCGCCCTGTTGATTCCAAGTCGGCAGATTAGACGATAGACCCCGCCCAACAACAGGAGCACCCAGCCATGAATCATCAAAACATGCATACCAGACACCGCCAATAGGTGAACGGTGCCGGATTGCTGAAAGGCGATCTTCGTGCCTCGGTCCAAACCAGCTTTCCACCCCAAAAGCAGGGCCTGGGATAAACCCCGACTCATGGGGTCCCTTATTCGCTTCGCCATGATATGGGCTAAGTTTTCTTGGAATCCTCCAAACAGAAGGGCCATTCGGTCCCAAGGGTCCGCCGGCGCCTTCGGTAGCCAATCAGGGGGCTCATCCCAAACACGGGCCAGGACTGCATGGGGAACTTGAATTTGAGTTTCGATGCCCTGGCTATGGTAATAGGATCTCAAATCCGGATCACCTGGCCGGCGGGGTCCGGGAACGACGCCGGCACGGCCTTGCTCCACCAGCCACAAGTCCCCTGCGGAGCAGGCTGCCATGGAATTCTGTGCATCAGCGTTTCTTGAAAAGACCAAGAGGACATTGGAACGGCGAGGTTCCAGGCGGACCCTCGTTAACGGGGAGGGTGCCTCCAGGGCATATTCAATTTTGGCTCGGTATCGGTTGGCGGATTCCCTGCGGTAGACCCTCACCAACAGCAAGCCGCCCTGAACACAAGCCTGCGCTGGAGGTTTTAGGATTGGTTTGGTGGCCAAGTTGGGGGGCCCCGCCCCTTGTTGACCGGCCACCAGAAAGGCCAATCCTAGCCAGGCCAAAGCCCCATGTATTTTTCGCAAACGATAGGCCAGGGCTAGATTGCTGGGGCCCAATAGCCATAAAGCCAGGAGGCAAAGCGATTGCGCGATGAGACCCAGGGTTGACCAAGGTGCGGGGAAGCCCCAAGACCCCACCCAAACACCCATCAACAAAGCCGTCGATAAGCGCACCGTGCGACCCGCAAGGTAATCGTTCGTCCACTGTGCCATGGACGGCAAATTGCGGGCAGGGACCCCCTGAAATCGTTTCTAAACGCTTAGGAACGCCCTTGGTAGAGGCAACGATAATGGGCGATATCGGCTTCTTCGAATTCATCGCCATCGGTCACAAACCCAAGGTTGGTATAAAAGGGAAGGGCCTGAACCTGGGCATGCAGGTAGATGGGGCAGCGATCACGCTCGGCCATGGGCATTAATTCTTCCAAAACAGCTTGTAGCAAGGCCCTGCCCAGGCCCTGCTGTCGATGCGTGGATTCGACCGCCATCCGTTCGATTTTGTAACCAAGGGGTGTCCGCCTATACCGTGCGCAGGCCACAACCTTTCCATCGACCAAGGCCGCCCAATGTTGGGCAAGTTCCTCAAATTCATCAAATTCCAGTAGCGGATCTACCTTTTGTTCTTCCACAAAAACCCGGGATCGCAGGCTGAAAATAGGTTCCATGAGGGCCGAATCGTGGACCCGTACCAGGGTAGTATGATGGTGCATGCGTCAAATTTAGGGCCTGCTCCCCGTCAACTTGGTCTTATCTTCGCCCATTCACCAATCCCCTGAACGTATCCATGTCACAGACTGCTCAAATTCTGGGTTCCCAGGCTGACTATCTCCTGGCCCACCGCTCTTCGACCATCTCCGCTGCCGATTTGCATCTTCCCGGCCCTGATTTTGTGGACCGGGTATGGACTCCTTCCAATCGTTCCATTCAAGTGATGCGCAGCCTTCAAACCCTGTACGGGCATGGTCGGCTGGCAGGAACGGGATTTTTGTCCATTCTGCCTGTTGACCAAGGAATTGAGCATTCAGCCGGCGCTTCGTTTGCTCCCAATCCCCGCTATTTCGATTCCGAAAACATCGTTCGATTGGCTATTGAATCGGGTTGCAATGCCGTAGCGTCCACCTTTGGAGTCTTGGGTTCGGTGGCCCGTCGTTATGCTCACAAAATCCCTTTCATCGTCAAAATCAACCACAACGAATTTTTGTCCTACCCCAACGAGTACGATCAAATCATGTTCGGCTCGGTTCGCGAAGCCTGGGAAATGGGTGCCGTGGCCGTTGGTGCGACGATTTATTTTGGTTCCGAAGGGTCCCGTCGTCAATTGGTCGAAGTCGCCGAGGCCTTTGAAGAGGCTCATTCCCTGGGCATGGCCACCATTTTGTGGTGCTACCTCCGCAACCCTGGTTTCAAGGTGGACGGCATCGATTATCATACCTCGACCGACCTGAGCTCGCAGGCCAACCACCTGGGTGTTACCATCCAGGCCGATATCATTAAACAAAAACTCCCCACCAACAACGGGGGATACCTGGCCACCAAACATGGCAAAACCCATCGTTTGGTTTACGATCAATTGACCACCGATCACCCCATTGATTTGTGTCGTTACCAAGTAGCCAACGGCTACATGGGACGAGCTGGTTTGATTAATTCCGGTGGTGAATCCAAAGGAGCGGACGACTTGACCGAAGCCGTTGCCACGGCCGTTATCAACAAACGAGCCGGCGGTTCAGGTTTGATTTTGGGCCGTAAAGCCTTTCAAAGACCGATGGCCGAGGGGGTTGACTTGTTGAACAAGGTCCAAGACGTTTACCTGGATTCCAGCATCGATTTCGCCTAAAGCATGGCTTGGTTCAAACGTTCTACCGCCGGGGTGACCACGGCAACCGACGAGAAGCGCGAAGCGCCCGATGGATTGTGGTTCAAATGCCCCTCCTGCAAGGCTTCGGTTTTAACCAAAGATTTGCAGGAGAACCTCTCGGTATGCCCCAAATGCGATTACCACCATCGCCTGGGGTCCGAAGGTTATTTCAACATCCTTTTTGATCAAGGAATTTACGAGGAATTGGATGCAGATTTAATTTCACTGAATCCACTTAACTTCAAGGACACCAAGGACTACGGCGATCGCCTTCGGGATGCCCGTGCCAAGACGGGGCTCCGAGATGCTTTGCGGTCCGCCGTTGGTAACCTGAACGGATTTCCCTTGGTGGTGGCCTGCATGGATTTTGATTTTATTGGCGGGTCGATGGGAACGGTGATGGGCGAGAAAATTGCCCGGGCTGTGGACAAGGCCCGTGCCCTGCGTTGTCCGGTATTGGTGATTTCCAGATCCGGGGGCGCCCGCATGATGGAGGCCGCTTTTTCTTTGATGCAAATGGCCAAAACATCGGCCAAACTATCCCTGGCCGATAGGGAGGGGATTCCCTACATCTCCCTCATGACCGATCCTACCACCGGAGGGGTCACCGCATCGTTTGCGATGTTGGGCGATTTGAATTTGGCCGAACCCGGCGCCTTGATTGGTTTTGCCGGACCCCGCGTGATTCGCGAAACCATCAAGAAGGATTTGCCGCCAGGTTTCCAAAGCGCCGAATCGGTGCTTGAAAGTGGATTCTTGGACTTGATCGTTCCGCGACATACCCTGAAGGAGACCTTGGCCCGGCTTTTGTCGCATCTGCGTCCCTAGCCTCTGACAACAAAACTTGGAAATTGGCCCTCAAAGCCGTATCTTTGCGATTCTAAATTTTAAAACCAACAGCGGCCCCAAATAAGCGGAAAATGTATCTAGACAAAACCAAAAGAGCCGAACTCTACACCCAATTCGGCCACAACGCCCAGGATTCAGGCACGGCAGAAAGCCAGATTGCCCAGTTTTCCTTCCGTATTGCTCACCTGACCGAGCACCTCAAGAAAAACAAAAAGGACTATTCCACCCAGCTTTCCCTCATCAAAATGGTCGGAAAGCGCCGGGATTTACTCAATTACCTGAAGCAAATTGACATCGCTCGATACAGGGCGGTGATCGAGAAACTCGGTCTTCGCAGGTAATTTCAAAGGCGGTTCCCCAGGGGCCGCCTTTTTGCGTTCACCGGAACTTCGACCCGCCAGGGTCCCTAACCATGCATGGTTCGGTGTGCATACCATCTCTTTACGGTAAACCTCATCCGATGATGAGGTCTGCCCTTTATTCAACCCCGTTTATCCAAATTTATGAAACCACAATCCACTCTTAAATCCATTCACCTACCCGACGGTCGGGTCATTACCATCGAAACCGGACTCATGGCCCGTCAAGCCGACGGCGCTGTCCTTGTTAGCATGGGGGATACCCGGCTTTTGGCCACGGTCGTTTCGGCCAAAGAAGCCAAAGAGGACGTCGACTTTATGCCCCTCACGGTGGATTACCAAGAAAAATTTGCCTCTACAGGCAAAATCCCGGGCAGTTTTCAGCGACGCGAAGGACGTTTATCGGACTACGAAGTCTTGATTAGCCGATTGATCGACCGGGCCCTCCGTCCTTTGTTTCCGGAGGATTACCATGCCGACACCCAGGTTCAGGTCACGCTCTTTAGTTCCGATGCCGAAATTCTGCCCGATGCCTTGGCTGGCCTGGCCGCCTCTGCAGCCCTTGCGGTGTCCAACGTCCCTTTCAACGGTCCTATTTCCGAAGTGAGGGTGGCCCGTATTGACGGGGAATTTGTTATCAACCCTTCTCGCAGCGCGCTTGAAATGGCCGATATGGATTTGATGGTGGCCGCTACCCTGGAGAATGTGATGATGGTGGAAGGCGAAGCCAAAGAATGTTCGGAACAAGACCTGGCACAAGCCATTTTGGTGGCTCACAATGCCATCAAAGATCAATGCCGGGTCCAGCTTGAGTTGCGCGCCGCTGTCGGAGCCACACCAAGGGCCTATTTGCATGAGCGCTCGGATGACAAGCTTCGTCATGCCGTTGAATCTTTTTGTTACGACAAAGTATACAATGTGGCCAAATCAGGAGCGCCCAAGCACGAGCGTTCAGCCGGTTTCCGCCAGGTCCTCGAAGACTTTATTGCGTCTCTAGGCGAGGGAGCCGAAGTTGATAAGTTTTTGGTCAAGAAGTACTTCCATGATGTGGAGTACAGCGCCATGCGCAATATGATTTTGGACGAAGAGCGTCGTTTGGACGGTCGTCGTTTGGACGAGGTTCGTCCGATTTGGTGCGAGGCTGGGTTTCTTCCTGCCACCCACGGTTCGGCCCTCTTTACGCGGGGTGAAACCCAATCCCTGACTTCGGTGACGCTGGGCTCCAAAGAGGATGAGCAAATGATTGATGGTGCGGTTATTTCAGGCTATAACAATTTCCTTCTTCATTACAATTTTCCTTCTTTTTCGACCGGTGAAACCCGTCCCAACCGGGGACCGGGCCGTCGCGAAGTGGGTCACGGAAACTTGGCGATGCGGGCCCTCAAGCAAGTATTGCCGCCTCAGGAAGAATGCCCTTACACCATTCGGATTGTATCGGACATCTTGGAGTCCAACGGTTCCTCTTCGATGGCCACGGTATGTGCAGGGACCTTGGCACTTATGGATGCCGGTGTTCAAATCAAAGGCCCTGTATCCGGTATTGCCATGGGTTTGATTACCGACGGGGATCGCTTCAAGGTATTGTCGGATATTCTGGGTGATGAAGATCATCTAGGCGATATGGACTTTAAACTGACCGGTACATCCAAAGGCATCACCGCTTGTCAGATGGATATCAAGATTGATGGACTTCCCTACGAGGTCCTCTTGAAGGCATTGACCCAAGCATCGGCCGGCCGCGCCCACATCCTGGGCGAGATGAACAAGGCCTTATCTCAACCGCGCGAGGACTACCGTCCTCATGTTCCAAGGATTACCCAAATCACGATTGACCGTGAGTTTATTGGGGCGATCATCGGGCCCGGTGGCAAAATCATTCAAGAAATTCAACGCGAAACGGCCTCAACCATTAGCATTGAGGAAAAAGGCGAACAGGGCATTGTTCAGATTTATACGGCCGACAAAGCCGGTATGGACAAAGCTGTTGCCCGTATTCGTGGTATTGCAGCCAAGCCAGAAATGGGGGCTGTTTACTCGGGCAAAGTCAAGTCGATTATGCCTTTTGGAGCATTTGTTGAGTTCATGCCCGGCAAGGATGGCCTTTTGCACATTTCAGAAATCCGTTGGGAGCGTATCGAAACCATGGACGGTGTCTTTACCGAAGGACAAGAAATCCAAGTCAAGTTGGTAGAGGTCGATCCCAAGACCGGTAAGTTCCGCCTATCGGCCAAGGCCTTGCTGCCTCGTCCGGAGGGAATGCCGGAGCGTGGACCCCGCCCTGACCGTGGGCCTCGCCCAGAGCGCGGACCCCGCCCGGAGCGTGGACCCCGTCCTGAAGGCGGTGAGTCCCGTGCCGAGCAGCAGGATGGCACCGAAGGTGACGCCTAGGCGCGCCTTTGATTTTGTGTTATTGAATTAATTTTTCCCGGTTTTGGGGATTTAGCGCTGCGGCATCAATTTGCCGTCTGTGCGACAACTCAAAATCATTCGTCAAATCACCGCTCGCGATCAGCGATCGTTGGAGCGTTATCTTCTGGAGATTGGCCGCCTACCCCGGCTCAGCCCACAGGAAGAAGCGGCCTTGGCGGTGAGTGCACGGAGCGGTGATCGACGTGCCGTCGAGCGATTGGTGACCGCCAACCTTCGTTTTGTGGTATCGGTTGCCAAACAATACCAGAATCACGGACTAAGTCTCAACGACCTAATTAACGAGGGCAATTTGGGCTTGCTCAAAGCGGTTCACCGCTACGATGAAACCAAAGGCTTTAAGTTCATTTCCTATGCTGTTTGGTGGATTCGCCAAGCCATCCTGCAGACCTTGGCGGATCAAGGTCGGACCGTGCGATTGCCCACCAGTCGGATGAACCGCATTGTTCAAATCAAACGGTTGGCGGGTCGCTTGGAGCAGGAATGGGGACGCGAGGTCCATTCGGTTGAACTAGCCGAACAACTGGGCCTGAGCCCCGAGGAGGTGGATGCTCATTTGGCATGGTCCCTGCGTCCCACTTCTCAAGACGCGCCCTCAGGCAACGGGGACGATGAATCAACCTGGTCGGAACGTTTGGAGGACATGAACCGGCATCATCATCCCGGCTGGGTTTTGGAAAGGGAATCCCTTGCTCTGGATGTGGACGATGTCTTGGGAGGACTTTCGAATCGCGAAGCTGAAATTCTTCGGTTTTCCTTCGGAATAGGGGGTCGGCCCCAGCTGGAAACGGACGAATTATCCAACCGCTTTCAATTGTCCAGGGAACGAGTTCGTCAAATCCGGGAAAGGGCCCTTCGTCGCCTTCGAGGAATGGCTCAGACCAACCGCTTGCGCTTCTTTCTGGGCGGGACCTAAAGG
>Ga0209985_10003891_pt1 | contig 12349 bp, 13 predicted proteins | sample NOAtaG_FD_187305 | JGI IMG/M metagenome (GOLD analysis project Ga0209985, IMG submission 187305) | Freshwater lake microbial communities from Lake Erie, under a cyanobacterial bloom - NOAA_Erie_Diel6S_1000h metaG (SPAdes) (version 2) | ecosystem: Environmental > Aquatic > Freshwater > Lake ...
GGCTCGATGCGGATCACCATGCCGTGGTTGCAGCGCTGCGGCAGCGGGGCGCTCTCGCCGGCGTGCTTGTCGCCGAGCAGACGGACGAACTCCTCGACGCGCGCGATGCGGCGCTTGAGCTCGGTGAGATCCTCTGCATCGAGCGTCATCGGGCTGCAATGGTGGAAGTGCCAGGTGTCCGAGCCCGACATGCCGATCGGCTTGCGCGCCTTGAAGAGCGAATCCGACATCTCTCGGTTGATGTAGGTCGCGACCTCGTTCACCACGCGCCGCTGTTCGGGGTCGTTCGCATCGATCACGATCGAGAGCTCGCGCATCGCCACGGTGTACGCGACGGTTCGCCGGCTTCCTCGCGCCTTCTTGATCTCGACGAGGCCCGCACGGGAGAGGCGATCGAGCGCCGCGTGCACCGCAGGAAGCTGGCGCGAGGTCTGCTTGGCGAGCTCGCCCGCGGTGAGCGGCTTTCTCGCCCGGCGAAGGCACTCCCAGAGGCCCATCGCCTCGATGTCCTTGATCGCGTCGAGGAGTCCGGGCTGCTGGAGCTTGATCGGATGGGGCTGCATCGGCTTGGACTCTATCGCCCTCGTGCGACCGAGGCGAGTGGCGTCAATGCGCCATCAGCACGATGGCGCCGACGGAAAGGATGAAGTAGGGGACGAGCGACGCGGCGCCCGCGTAGTCCTTCGCAAGGCGCTGGCCGAAGAAGAGCATCACGATGTTCAGGGCGCAGAGCTGTGCGGCATGGAGCCCGAGCGTCTTCGATCCGTCGAGCGCGAGCATCACGGCGCCGACCGCCGCGAGCGCGCCGGCGGCGGTCTCGGTGAGCGTGATCACCCCGAGCATCGGCGTCACCTGTCCCGCGAGGGGCGACTTCGCGAAGTGACCCTGAAGCCAGGAGAGGTTGCCCTTGAAGTCGACGATCTTGTCGATCCCCGACTGCAGGAACAGGATCGCCAGCAGGACAAGGGTGAGAAACTGCGCCGAGACGATTGGAGCGAGCAGGGTTTCGAGCATGGCCATCCTCTGCGCGGGATGGTACAGCGGGCGTCACGGCTGCGAGACGCGGCGCATCGGGCGAGACGCGAGGGCTTCGCCGGCGGCGCCGAGCGCGACGCCGACGGCGTAGCAGGCGAGGTCGCTCCAGAGGAATCCCGAGCCGAGCACGAGCGCCGCGAGCCGGTTCGCGCGGATCTCTTCGATCCACGGCGCGTGGTAGAGCTGGCTTGCCTCGATCGCGAAGGCGAACGCAAGCGCCGCAAGTGCGCGGCGCAGGATCGAGGTCGAGGGAACGAGGGCGGTCGCGATCAGGTAGACGACGAGTGCCCAGAGCGTGTCGCCGGCGTATGCGGCGATGAAGTCGGGCAGTGCCTCGGCGTAGCGGCGCGACGCGAGGCCGAGCGCGATGGTCGCGACCGCTGCAGCGAAGGCGATGGCTCTGCGTCGAAGGTCGGGGCGAGGCGGAGCCATCCGCGCACGATACGCGCCGCTCGCTCAGTTGCGGCGACGGCGCCGCGGCGTGATGGCCGCGATGCCGAGGAGCGCCGCGGTCGCGGGCGTCGGCACCACGCCGAACTCGTAGAGCGCGGCGCTGCGGCCGCTACCGACCGCGGTGTTCGCCGCGAGGCCGATGACGACCTGGCTGACGCTCGAGCCGGTGCCCGTGTACGCGACGCCGGTCGCCGACATCAGCGAGGTGAAGGAGATCTCGACATAGCGCGGACCCGATGGGCCGGTGGCGACGACCGCTGCGTACAGCGTTCCGCCGCTCAGGATCGCGACTCCGAGCGATGCATCCGTCGCCGAAGTGCTTGCGAGATGGAAGTAGAAGTAGCCGCCCTTGCCCGAGAGGTCGAACGATCCCGAGTAGGCGACGCGCGCGTTGGATGCGGCGGTGCCGCCGCCTGCGAGCGTCGCGCCGATCGGCACGAGGAGGTCGAGCGCGAGCGCGCCGCCCGCTTGCGCCATCGAGCCGAAGACGGTGTTCGATGCGTAGCCGGTCGAAGAGGCGTTGAAGGTGCCGAGGAACGACTTGGTTCCCGTCGTCGCGCCGAATCCGGCCCAGTTCGCGCCCGCGATGTTGCCGGCGCCCGCGCTGTAGGCGAGGTCGCGCGTCACGGTGTGGCTGACGGAGCCGTCGAACTGGTCGAGCACCATCGGCACGAAGTCCGCTGCCGCGGTCGAGGCGGTGCCGAGCAGCACGAGCGATGTCACGAGGTGACGCGTCATTGGATCTCTTTCTGTTCTTCGGTGGATGGAGGGAGTACGGGCGGAGACGCCGCGGACTCATGCCGAAACATGGCAACGGCGACGGGTGCAGGCAAGCGTCGAGGCGGCGAAGTGCGCGATCCGACGCACAGCCTGCCTGTGCAGGCGTCACATCCCGCAGAGATGGAGGTCCGCGCGCCGGCGAGCTCCGCATGTCCGAGGCAGGATCAGTCGTCGCCGGCCGAGGGACGCCGTCGCACGCGGTACTGCGAGAGCCGGTAGTAGAGGGTGCGCTCGCTGATTCCGAGGAGTTCGGCCGCTTCCTTGCGGTTGTCGTTCGTGCGGCGAAGCGCTTCCCGGATGGCCGCCTGCTCGATGTCCTCGAGGTTCAGGTCTTCCGCGCGCGCGACAAGGTCGCCGACGCTTGCGGCACCGCCGGTCGACTCGAGATCCGCGATCGGCGTCTCGACGAGCTCATGCCGGGCCCACGCCCTCGCCACCGCCTGCTCGAGCTCGGCGAGCGCGACGGGCTTCGACATGAAGTCGACGACATCGAGGCGGATCGCCCGCCGCACGGCCTCGAACGAGCCGTGGCCCGTGACGATCACGACCGACACCGCAGGGTGACGGTCGCGGATCGATTCGAACACATCGAGGCCGTGTTCCTGCCCGAGATGGAGGTCGAGCACCACGACGCCGGCCCTCTCGCGCCCGAGCGCCGCCATGGCCTCGGTTCCGCTCGCGACGCATTCGGGCTGATAGCCGAAGGAGCGAAGTGCGCGCGCGTACATCACGCGCTGCGAGGATTCGTCCTCGACCACGAGCACCCGACGCGGCGGCTTCGGCGGTGCCTCCGTCACGCGGGGTCCTCGCGGAGCGGCAAGACGAGCGTGAAGAGGCTGCCCGTGCCTGGGCCATCGCTCTGGCATCGGATCTCGGCGCCGATCTCGGCGGCGAGCGCCTGCGCGATCGACAGTCCGAGTCCCGTGCCTCCCTCGGTGGCCCGTGTCGTCTCGAAGGGGACGGCGCGGTCGAGGCGGCGGGCCGGATCGAATCCCTTGCCGTCGTCGCGGACGCGCAGCCACACCTCGGTGTCGGACGCGGTCGCGTCGACCTCGATGCGACCTCCCGGCTCGATGGCATCGGCCGCATTGATCAGGAATGTGAGCAGTATCTGACGGACCTCCTGCTGGGAGGCCGTCGCCCAAAGCGGCTGGCCCGGTCGCAGCAGGTGGAAGCGCTCGGCCTTGTCGGGCCGCGCCGCGCGCGCGACCTGCACGGTCTCCGCGAGCAGCGCCGCGCAGTCGAAGCGGGAGGGGCGGCTGCGGGCTCCGACCATCGCCATGAGACGGTCGACGATCTCCCGGCAACGGATCGCCTCGCGACGCACGATCGCGAGCGACTCGTGGATCTCGGTGCTCTGCGCCTTGTCGAGGGCGCCTTCGCCGGTCGCGCGGAGCGACAGCTCGGTGAGGCCGAGCATCGCATTCAGGGGGTTGCGCAGTTCGTGCGCCACATCGGCGGCGAGGAGGCCGATCCCGGCGACGCGCTCGCGGCGCAGGAGTTCGCGGTTCTTCTCCTGGATGTTCAGGTACATCCGCTCGCTGAGCTCGTCGATCTCGTTCATGACCACGCCCGCGTCCGCCTTGCGGGCGGGTCGGTCGCTCTCCGCACGCGCCGAGATCGCGCGGTGCAGGTCCCGAAGCCTTCTCATGACGCCTCTGTTCGCCCAGATCGCCACGATGGTGCAGACCAGGGCCGATCCGAGGCTGCCGGCCAGCACGAGGTTGAGGGTGGAACGCTCGATCTCCCGCGCCGATGCCTGCGCATCGCGCACCGAGCCGTCGGCGATCGCGCGCAGGTCCCGCACCACCGACTCGATCTGCGAGAGGCGGGCGATGCTTTCCGCGGCGGCAGGCGTGCCGTCGCCTTGCGCGCGCATCGCGCGGAGATCATCGAGTGCGGCGCGCACGGAATGGACCTCGTCCGACTGGTGCGGCTCGCTCGAAGCGGATCCCGCCTGCGACTCGAGGAATCCAAGCAGCGCCGACTCCGCGGCCGCGAGGTGCTTCTGCGCGTCCGCCGCCGCAGTGCCGTCATCGCGCAGGCGGGCGGCTGCGAGGCCGAGTTCCGCCTCGGCGTTCGCAAGCACCTTGGCCTCTTCGTACTCCTCCGAGATCTGGGCGATCTCGGCGTCCATCCGCTCGAGTCCGCGCCAGGAAGTGAAGGCGACTCCGAGCGGAAGCAGCACCACGAGCAGCGTGAAGAGTAGAAGGGTCGCGCGAATGCTCATATCGACGCCGGAGGGCCTGCAAGGATCGCTCGTCCAGATGGTATCGGGCTTCAGATCGGGATGCCGCCGCGCGGGTTCAGATCCTGCACCCTTTGCAGGTCGGAAGCCTTGCCCCCTTGGGACGGACGTTCGACCATTCCCGTGTGCCAATGGACTTGCCACAGGAATCGCATGGATCGCGGAGCGACGGCGCACGGCGTCCGGAGATCGGGCGGCGTCGCGCGGCAGCGCTGGCGGTCGTCGCCTCGGCCGTCACGCTGATCGTGATGGACGGCTCGATCGTCAATGTGGCCTTGCCGACGCTGGTGCGCGAGCTCGGCGGCGCCTCGAACGGCGAGCTTCAGTGGATCGTCGACGCGTACATCCTCGCCTTCGCCACCTTGCTCCTCACCATGGGAAACGCGGCGGACCGATTCGGCCGCCGGCGGATGCTCGTGATCGGCTCGATCGTCTTCGGCATCACTTCGGTCGGCGCGGCATGGTCTTCCGAGCCATCCGGGCTCATCCTGTGGCGCGCGGCGATGGGGGTGGGGGCGGCGATGATCTTCCCGTCGACGCTCGCGATCCTCACGCACGCCTTTCCGGAGCCTGCACTCCGGCGTCTCGCGATCGGCGTGTGGGCCGCGTGCAGCGGCCTTGGAGTCGCGATCGGGCCGGTGGTGGGCGGCTGGATCCTCCGTCACGCGGAGTGGGGCGGCATCTTTCTCGTGAATGTCCCCATCGTCGCGGCGGTCGTCGCGGGCGCATGGCTCACGATCGAAGAGTCGACGGAGTCGGGCAGGGGAGCGATCGATGTGTCGGGAAACATCCTCGCGATCGCCGGACTGTCCGCCTTCGTCTGGAGCGTGATCGAGGCGCCCGAGCGGGGGTGGACCTCGCCGCTGGTGATCGCCGGCCTCGTGTCGTCGTCGATCCTCGGAGTGTGCTTCCTGTGGCGCGAGTCGCGCGCTCCGCATCCGATGCTCGACCTGCGCCTTCTCGGCTCGCGTGCATGCGCGGTCGCGTGCCTCGCGATCGGGACCGCGTTCTTCGGGCTGTTCGGCTTCGTCTTCATGGTGACGCAATTCCTGCAGTTCGTGCGGGGTCACGACGCGCTCGATGCGGGAATCCGCACCCTGCCGTTCGCAGGCGCGATCGTCGTCGGCGCGGCCGTCGTCGCGCGCCTTGGCCGACGCACCGAGGCCCGTTGGTTCGTCGCGGGCGGCCTCGGTCTCATGTCCGCGGGGTTCGCCTGGGCGATGGTCGACCGCGCCGACACCTCCTATGCGGTCCTCGCGGGGCAGATGTGCGCGCTCGGCGTCGGGCTCGGGCTCGTGAGCGCATCGGCGACGGAGGTCGTCATGGGTTCGCTCGCATCGGACCGGCTCGGCCTCGCCTCGTCGCTCAACGACACGGCGCGCGAACTCGGCGGAACGCTCGGCGTCGCGGCGATGGGAAGCGTGTTCAACGCGATCTACCGCGCCGATGTGCGGGCGGCCTTCGCAGGGTCGCCGCTGCCGGCGGACGCGCAGGCCGCGGTGCGCCAGTCGCTCGGCGTCGCGCTCGAGGTCGCCGAGAAGGTGTCGGCGGTCGCCGGCGCGGATGCCGCCGCGAAGGTGCGGACGCCGGCGATCGATGCGTTCATCGCGGGCTTTCACGCCAGTTCGCTCGTGGCCGCGGTGCTGGCCGCCGCGGGAGCCGTCTTCGTGGCGCTCGCGCTGCGGCGAGGACGCGCGGCGGATGTCGCAGCGCCCGTACACGGTCCGAACGCCATGGAATTGCCGGTTCCGCCACCCTCGACCGAAACCTCTTCCCTCGCCGGAGCATCCCGATGATCGCCCTTCGTCCATCGACCTCGCGCATTCTCGCCACGCACACGCTGCTGCCTCCGCTGCGCCACAGCGCCGCCGAGGTCGAGGACGCGTTCATGGAATGGCTCGCGGGGCAGGGCCGCGACCTGCGCGTGCGCGGCCAGCGCATCCTCCGGAACGGCGCCGTCGATGGGCGACATTCGTTCCTCCCGCTCCGCGAGATCTTCGCGCCGCGCTCGCTCGAATCGGCGATGGCGCTCTACCGGACCCATGCCGTCGAGCTCGGCACCCGCGCGCTTGAGGAAGGGCTGGCGAAGGCGGGGATCGCACCCGATGAAGTCGACATCCTGATCACGACCTCGTGCACCGGGTACATGATTCCCTCGGCCGACGCCTACATGTCGGAGCGTCTAGGCATGCGCAGCGACCTCCTGCGCGTGCCCATCACCGAGATGGGGTGCGCCGCGGGCGCGTCGGCGCTCATGTATGCGGCGCAGATGCTGCGCGGCACCGATGACGCCGTGGCCGCGATCGTCAACATCGAGTTTCCGACGAACACGATGCGCATCGCCGACTTCTCGCTCGAGAACATCGTGGCGACGGCGCTCTTCTCCGACGGAATCGGCTGCACCGTGCTGCGGTCGGGCGAGGGGCCGGCCCGCGCGACCATCCGCGACTGGCGCACGCATCAGGTCGAGCGCACCACGCACATCCTCGGCTACGAGCTGACCGACGCGGGATTCCGCATGAATCTCGACGAGTCGCTGCCCGACATCATCGCATGCCACTTCGGCCGCGCGACCGAGGCGCTGCTCGCGCCACACGGACTCACGCTCTCCGACATCCGGCACTTCGTGATCCACCCGGGCGGCGTGCGCATCCTCGATCGGCTGCAGGAGCTGCTTGCGCCACACGGAGGAAGCGTCGAGCGATCGCGGGCGGTGATGCGGCGCTTCGGCAACATGTCGAGCAGCACCGTGACCTTCATCCTCGACGAGCTGCTCTCGACCGCAACGGACGCGGAGCCGGCGGAGGGACCGACCCTGCTCGCGAGCTTCGGGCCGGGCTTCGGCGCCCACCAGCTCCTGCTCGATGTCCATGCGCCCGCGCCGAGGCTGCGTCACGCGGCTTCGGCCGCAGCAGCGAGGACCGCACACCTGACCCCGGAGGCCATCCGATGACGACGCTGCAGAACCGCCCGCTCCCCGAATCGAACGCCAGGCATGACGATGCCGCGAAGCTCGCGCTGATCCGCGATGTGGGATTCGCCCGCTACTTCAAGGCGAGCCGTTGGCGCGACTACAACCGGCAGTTCTTCGACGGGCTCGCGGAGAAGTACGACGCGACCAACGACCTGCATTCCTTCGGCACGAAGCGCCGCTTCGACCGCGAGGCGGTGGACCGCCTGCCGGTCGGACGCGGCGCCCGGATCCTCGACCTCTGCACGGGCACGGCCGACATCGCGATCCTCCTCGCGCGGAAGCACCCCGACGCGCGCATCACCGCGGTCGACGCATCGCCCCGCATGCTGGAGGTGGCGCGCCGCAAGGCGGCCGCGTACGCCGAGCGCATCGAGTTCCGCGAGGGCGACGCGCTGGCGCTCGACTTCCCCGACGGCCACTTCGACGGCGCGGTGATCAGCTTCGGACTGCGCAACCTCGAGTCGCTCGAGGGCGGATTGCGAGAGCTTCGCCGCGTCGTGCGCCCCGGGGGATTCGTCAGCAACATCGACCAGGGAAAGCCGCGCAACGCGCTGTTCCGGCTTGCCTATGAAGTGCACTTCAAGCGGATCGCGCCCGTCCTCGGCAAGCTGGTCTTCCACATCGGCGAGTTCAACTCGTTCCGCTACCTGCCCGAGTCGAACCGCTACTTTCCCGACCAGGACCGGCTGGTCGCCATCTTCAACGAGCTCGGCTACCGCGATGTGGTGAACCACGACTACTGGTTCGGCGCCGTCGCGCAGCAGGTGGCGGTCGTCGACGGCCCGGCGGAGCGCGTGGGATGAGTCGCCGCGTGATCGTCATCGGCGGCGGTCCGGTCGGACTGACGGCGGCGCTGCTTCTTGCGCGCTACGGAATGCGGGTCGCGCTCGTCGAGCGCGAGCTGCGTCCGCGCCGCCGCGTGCGCACCGTCGCGCTCGATGACGAGAGCCTGCGCGTGTGGCAGGCCTGCGGCATCGCCGACCGAATCGCGTCGGACTGGGACGGCGGGGCCGAAGGCGAGGTGATGTGCCGCTACCTCACGCCGGGCGGGCGGACCTTCCTCGGCTTGCGGCAGACCGGCGGAGATCTCGGGTACCCGCAGGCGGTCGCCGTGCACGAGGGATGCATCGCGGAGGCGCTGTCGGCGGCGGTCGAACGGCATCCGGGCATCGTGGTCCATCGCGGCGAGACCGCCGTCTCGCTCTCACAGGACGACGACGGCGTCGAGATCGGCCTTCGCGACGAAGCGGGACATCTCCGCCACGAGCGCGGATCGTGGGCGATCGCGTGCGACGGGTGCGACAGCGTGGTCCGCGGGCTGCTCGGCGTCGACATGCCGGGCGAGACGCTCGAATCGTCGTGGCTCGTGGCGAATGTCGCCGAGAGCACGCCCGTGCTCCACGCGACCATCCGGTGCGATCCGCGCAGGCCGAGCGTGATGGTCTCCGTTCCGCACGGCGTGCGGCGCATCGAATGCATGCTCGAGGACCGCGAGGCCGACTCGGTCCGATCGGACGAAGGCGCCGCACGGGCCATGCTTGCGTCGGTCTGGCCGGAGGCGGCGCGCGCCGAGATCATCGAACGCGCCGTGCTTCGGTTCGATGCGCGCATCGCGCGCCGCTGGCGCGTGGGACGCGTCTTCCTCGCAGGCGATGCCGCGCATGTCAGTCCGCCGTTTGCAGGGCAGGGGCTCGCGGCGGGCCTGCGTGATGCGGCCAATCTCGCATTCAAGATGGCCGGCGCCGCCCAAGGGTGGCTTCCAACCGCGGTGCTCGAGACCTATGAGCGCGAGCGGCGACCGCATCAGGAGCGGTTGACGCGGCTCGCACTGCGGCTTGGTCGTCTCATGACGCCGCGCTCGATGGCCGCCGCACTCGCAACGCAGGGCATCGTGCGCGCGGCGACGGCGCTGCCGTTCGCCGACCGCATGCTGCACCTTCGCGGCCGTGCGGTGCGGCCGCGCTATCGCGAAGGGTTCATCGGAGCCGGACGCCTCGCGGGCGACTATCTGCCGCAACCGAAGGTCGGCACGGTCGATGGCCAGGTGCGCATGCTCGACGAACTCCTCGGCGAGCGCATGACCTGGATCGCACTCGGACGCGGCTCGGAGCGGGGCGCCATGCAGGGCATCCCGGTCGCCTCGGGCGACACCGTCCTGATCGAGAACCGCGACTTCCGCGACCCCGCACGCGTGCTGCAGGGAACCTTCGGCCGGCGCAGCGTCCTGCTCGTGCGGCCGGACCGCATCGTCCACACCCACTTCCGGCCATCGCTCGCGCCGTGGCGGCTCCTGAGGAAACAGCCATGCCCAGCAATCCAGCTCGCCTGATCCACCGTGGTTCGTCCCGTCTCCTTCGCGCGGCGGCGATGGCGCTCCTTCTCGGCGGCTGCGTCGCGAACAGCTCGAATCCGATCGTCACGCTCCGCGAGGCACGCATGTCGGCGAAGGAGGCGGTGCTGGATCTCGAGGTTGCGAATCCAGGCGGTCGCGACCTCTGCGTGAAGGCGATCGAGTACCAGCTCTCGCACGGCGAGACCGCGATGCCCGTCGCGGACGGAGTCTGGAAGGGAGAGGTCGAGCTTCCGGCGCGGAAGTCGGTCTGCATGGTGCTCCGCGTGCCGTTCGCCATCGAGCCGCTCGAGCCCGACTCGAGGCGGCTGCATCTCAATGGAACGCTGCGTCTCGAGGATCGCACGGGCTACCTCGGCCTCGGGTTCATGGACATGACGGGATCGCCGTTTCAGGTCGAGGCCGACGCGAAGGAGCAGAGCCCATGAAGTCCGCCGCCCTCGTCCACTCCATGTCCGCCGCGATCGTCGTGCTCGCTCTCGCGGCATGGCTGGCGACCGGACGCGAGGCGTTCACGCGCTGGCCGAACGCCCGCCTCGAGGCCGCCGACGCGCCGGTATCCGAGTCCGAGCAGGACCTGCTCGGAGAGATCGGCATCGACGCGGCGCCATCGGCGGAATCGGCGGCGTTCGAGAGCCGCTTCGCGTTCGGGCTCGTTCCAAGCGGAGCCGATCCGGCGCACCTTCTCTCCCTCGCGACGACGATCGCCCTTGCCGCACTTCTCTCCGGCGGCGTGCTCGTGGCTGCACGCATCCGCCGAGCCACCGACAGCTGAAAGGAATCCCATGCAGAACCGATGCTCCCGAATCGCCATCCTCCTCCTCTCGGTCGCCGTGATCACGCCGATCACCGCATCGCATGCGCTCGCCGCCGCGCCGCCCGCCCGCGCGGAGGAGCCGTCGGTTCCCGACGAACTCGCGAAGCAGGGGACCGTCTACCACACGATCTCCGGCCGGCAGGCGCAGGTGACCTTCACATCCGACGCGCCGCTCCAGAACATCGTCGGCAAGTCGAACGCCGTGGTCGGCTACGCGGTTTCGGGCGTGGCCGACGCGCCCGCGAAGCTCGTGGGCGCGCGCTGGGTGATGCCGGTCGCGTCGCTGGCGACGGGCATTCCCCTGCGGGACGAGCATCTCGCGGGCGACCACTGGCTGGATGCCGCGAAGTTCCCGACGATCGAGTTCTCGCTCGAGAAGGTCGAGGACATCGCCGCCACCAAGTCGGGCGCCGACTTCGCGTCCTTCACGGCGACCCTCGTCGGAACGATGGAGATGCACGGCGTGAAGAAGCCGATGCGGGTCGAGAAGGCGAAGCTCTCGTTCCTCAAGGCGTCGGAGCGCACCGCGTCGATCGCGCCGGGCGACCTGCTCTTCATCCAGTGCACCTACGAGGTCAAGCTGTCGGACTTCGGCGTCGTGAACGGCGATGTCCCGGGCAAGGTCGCCGACGCGATCCGGCTCGACCAGATCCTCCGGCTCACGACCGCGACGGTCGCGCCCGGAACCGAGAGCGTGAAGCCTGCCGAGGACGGGACGGCCACGAAGTGACCGGCGGGCGGGTGCCGCGCTGCGGACGCAACAGCACTACTCGACAGACGGTTTAGCATTGCTAAAGTCCCCGCCCCAATGGCGGCTTCCGTCACGATCCATGTCCACCTGCGCCCCGATCCGGCGCTGTCGCTGCGCGACCCAGAGTCGACCGAGCAGGGGCGAGCGCTGCTCGCGGGCGGGCTCGAGCTGATGAACACGATCGGGCTCGAGGCGTTCACCTTCCGCAAGCTCGCCGCCGAGATCGGAAGCACCGAGGTCACGCTCTACAAGTACTTCCCGAACAAGCAGCGGCTGCTGCAGTACTACTTCCAGCTCTACTGGCTGTGGCTGCGGCAAGTCTGCGGTCGCGAGGTCGAGCGGTCGCGCGATCCGCAGGAGGCGCTCAAGCGCTCGGTCGAGGCGATCTGCGGCGTGTGGCCGAAGGATCTGCCGCCGCTCCAGCTCGACCCGGCGGCGTTGCGCATTCTCGTGATCGAGGAGGGGATGAAGAGCTACCTCCACAAGAATGTCGACGCCGACGACGCGCGTCGCCTCTTCGCCCCGTACCAGGAACTCAGCGCGTTCCTCGCGGAACGCATCAAGGCCTGCCGCCGCAATGTCCCGATGCCGCGGTCCTTCGCGACCACGGTCATCGAGATGGCGCACTCGCTTCCGTTCGCGATGGAGCACCTACCGTCGCTCACGGAACTCAGCAGTCGCAAGGACCTCAAGCAGGTCGCGCGGCATCTTCTGCACCGAACCGTCACCCACATCGAACACGCCAAGCCCCTCTGAGACCCAGGAAGCACGCCATGTCGAACGCCACCTCCCACACCATCACCGTCGCCAAGGGCGACGGCATCGGCCCCGAGATCACCGACGCCGTACTCCGCATCCTCGATGCGGCGAAGTGCGGCCTCTCGTACGACTTCATCGAGGTCGGCGAGAAGGTCTACCTTGGCGGCAACTCGAGCGGCATT
>Ga0209985_10003892_pt1 | contig 12349 bp, 10 predicted proteins | sample NOAtaG_FD_187305 | JGI IMG/M metagenome (GOLD analysis project Ga0209985, IMG submission 187305) | Freshwater lake microbial communities from Lake Erie, under a cyanobacterial bloom - NOAA_Erie_Diel6S_1000h metaG (SPAdes) (version 2) | ecosystem: Environmental > Aquatic > Freshwater > Lake ...
CGGTGGACTTCAACCACAACCCGCTGTCGTCGGTGTTCGACGCCACGCTGACCAAGGTCAGCGGCCGGCTGGTCAAGGTGTCGAGCTGGTACGACAACGAGTGGGGGTTCTCCAACCGGATGCTGGATACCACCGTCGCGCTGATGGCGGCCCGGTAGCCCGATCCCGCCGGCGGGCGCAGCGCGTCCACCGGCCGTCCGTTGCGTTTTGTTACGTCCTCGCTGACCCCGGCGGTCAACGAGGGGTGGCATCCGTTCCGTTGTAGCAGCGCTGCGTTGCTGCCGGCCCGGCGGCAACGCCGGCCCACGGAAAGGACGCACCATGACGACCCGCCGCCTCGTTGCCCTGTTGTTCGGTGCTGCCAGCGCCCTGGCCGGCGCCGCTGCAGCGCAGGCCCCGGCCATCAAGAGCCCGCCGGCGCAGCCGGTGCTGGTGGGGCAGATGATCGTCAAGCTGCGCGCGGCCGGCGTCGATAGCGACCGCGTGAGCGGCATGAGCGCCGAGCGCGCCCGGCGCCTGTCGAGCGCGGTCGGCCAATCGCTGACGCCGCTGCGCGCCATGTCGGGCGAGGCCGCCGTGCTGCGCCTGGCGCAGCCGCTGGCGGCGGCCGATGCGCAGCAACTGGCGCAGGCGTTGGCGCGCGACCCGGCCGTCGAGTGGGCCGCGCCCGACCTGCCGGTCAAGCGGCTGCAGTCGTCGCCGCCCGATGCCAACTTCCCGACGCGCCAGTGGAATCTGCTGCCGGCCAACGCGCAATTCGTCTCGGCCAGCCTCGTCACGCCCGCCAGCACGGTGAGCTTCTCGGCCACCGGTGGGGCCAACGGGCCGCTCGCCTGGTCCATCACGCGCGGCAGTGCCGCGGTGCGCGTGGCGGTGATCGACACGGGGGTGCATCTGAGCCATCCGGACCTGGTGGCCAACCTGCTGCCCGGCTACGACTTCATCTCGGCCGATGCACTGGCGGTCGCGCCGTTCAACGCGCCGCTGCACTTCGTCGCCAACGATGGCAACGGCCGCGATCCCGATGCGGGCGATCCCGGCGACTGGGTCACGGCCGAGGAAGCGGCCGCCTATCCCATTCTGTGCGGCGCCGGCGACGTCGGCCCGTCGACCTGGCACGGTACGTCGATGGCCGGGCTGATCGCGGCGCTGTGGACCGCCGCCAACCCGAACCCGCCCGGCACCTCCCTGGCCGGTCTGGCGCCCGAGGCGCGGATCGTGCCGGTGCGGGCGCTGGGCAAGTGCGGCGGCACCACCGCCGACGTGATCGATGCCATCCGCTGGTCCGCCGGCCTGGCCGTGCCCGGCGTACCGCTCAACCCCAACCCGGCGCGCCTCATCAGCCTGAGCCTCGGCACCGCGGCCGGCGCGTGCAACGCGGCCTACCAGAGCGCAGTCAACGACGTGCTGGCTGCCGGTGCCGTCGTGGTGGCTGCCAGCGGCAACGACGCCGCCAATGCGGTGAGCCAACCCGCCAACTGCGCCGGCGTGATCGGCGTCACCGCGCACGCGATCAACGGCGACAACGCCACCTACGCTAACATCGGGCCCGAAGTCGCGCTCAGCGCGCCCGGCGGCGGTCGCCCGTCGCTCGCGGCGCTGGCGCCGCTCGATGCCGACCAGACCGCCTATTACGTTTGGGCGCCGTCCCTGTTCGGCGCCACCACGCCGGCGAGCGCAGCCGGCAGCGGCGATGCGCGTAGCGGCCCGGCCACCGGCGGACTCACTGGCACCAGTGCCGCGGCGGCACAGGTTGCGGCGGCGGCGGCGCTGCTGTGGTCGGTCGATCCGTCGCTGGCGGGCCCGCAACTGCGCGCCTTCCTCACCAGCACGGCGCGGGCGCATCCGGCAGCCGGTTACTGCGCCACCGAGCCGACCGCGCAGAACCGTTGCGGCGCCGGCCTGCTCGACGCCGGCGCGGCCGTCGACGCGGTGTATCGGGCGCAGCAGCAGCAGCGCCGCGGCGATGGCGGCGGCGGTGCCCTGCCGCTGGCGGCGCTGCTGCTCGTGCCGCTGCTGGGCGCCGCAGGCCGGCTGCGCCGCGCATCAGCCGGCGGCGCGCTGTCCTCATGAGTTAGTTCCTTGCGTGGGTCACGGGCTCGCGCGGCCCGGCCCATGCAAACAGCAGGCCGAGCACGCTGCCGGCCACCGCGCCCGCCAGGTGCGCCTGCGGCACGATGCCGGCGCCGAGCCACTGCGCATACGGCGTCAGGCTGCCGCCGGGCTGCTCGGCCAGCACCTTGACCCAGCCGCCGGCCACCAGCACCGCAGGCAGCCACAGCGCGCGCGGGCGTCGTTCTCCGTCGGCCAGCAGCGCCAGCAGCCAGGCGGTGGCGCCGGCAAAGAAGACGCCGTGCAGCGTGCCCGAGAACCCGCGGTACCACGCGATGCCCGGATGCAGCAGCGCCAGGTGCAGCGTGACGGCCAGCGCCGCCACCGCCAGCACCAGTGGCTGGCGCCAGGTGCGCAGCTCGGGGGCGAACAGCCGCGCGACCACGAGCCACGCCGCGAGGTTGAGCAGCGCATGGACCCAGTTGACGTGCACCAGATGCGCGGTCAGCGCCCGCCACGGCTGGCTCGCCACCAGGGCCTGGCGATACTCGAGCGCGCCGTGCAGCGGGACGATGGCCTGCACGAGCAGTACCAGCGCTGCACCGCCGAGAGCCTGCCGTTCCGCCGCCGAGAGCTGCATTGCCGCGCGTTCCCGCGTTTGCCGATCGAGTTTGCCGATCGAGTCGGGCCCGGCGCAAGGCGCGTGCGCCGCTCGCGCCGCTCGCGTATGAGGCCGGTCGTTATGAGGCCGTTCGTATAATGCCTCAGGCCTCTCGCACCCGAGGAAAGCCCGCCGGCCGTGCCCGCACGGCCCTGCCGCGCCGTCCTCGCCCCCGGTTGCATCCACCCACTCATCGCGCGCCCAAGCCCATGCAGGTCAAGACGCTCGCCCAGCTGGCTGCCGCCGGCCGCCTCGCGGGCCGCCGGGTCTTCATCCGCTCCGACCTCAACGTGCCGCAGGACGACGCCGGCAATATCACCGAGGACACGCGCATCCGCGCCTCGGTGCCGGCCATCGAACTGGCGCTGTCGGCCGGCGCCGCGGTGATGGTGACCTCGCACCTGGGCCGGCCGGCCGAGGGCGAATTCCGGCCCGCGGACTCGCTGGCGCCGGTGGCGCAGCGCCTGTCGCAGCTGCTGGGGCGCCCGGTGCCGCTGGTGCGCGACTGGATCGATGGCGTGACGGTGGCGCCCGGCGCCGTGGTGCTGCTGGAGAACTGCCGCATCAACCGGGGCGAAAAGAAGAACAGCGACGAGCTGGCCCGCAAGATGGCAGCGCTGTGCGACGTCTACGTCAACGACGCGTTCGGCACTGCGCACCGCGCCGAGGCCACCACGCACGGCATGGCCAAGTTCGCGCCGGTGGCCTGCGCCGGGCCGCTGCTGGCGGCCGAGATCGAGGCGCTGGGCAAGGCGCTCGGCGCGCCGAAGCGGCCGTTGGTGGCGATCGTGGCCGGCGCCAAGGTCTCGACCAAGCTCACCATCCTGAACAACCTGGCGGCCCGGGTCGACCAGCTGATCGTCGGCGGCGGCATCGCCAACACCTTCCTGCTGGCGCAAGACGTGCCGATCGGCAAGTCGCTCGCCGAGCCGGACCTCGTGCCCGAGTGCCGCAAGATCATGGCGACGCTGGCGGCCAAGGGGGGCACGCTGCCGCTGCCGATCGACGTCGTGGTAGCCCGCGAGTTCAAGGCCGACGCGGTGCCGCGCGTCTGCGCTGCCGGCGACGTGCATCCGGACGAGATGATCCTCGACATCGGACCGTCGAGCGCGCTGGCGCTGGTTCACCTGCTGCGCGAGGCCGGCACCATCGTCTGGAACGGCCCGATCGGCGTGTTCGAGTTCGACGCCTTTGCCGAGGGCACCCGGCAGATGGCGCTGGCCATCGCGGGGGCGACGGCCGACGGCGCCTTCTCGATCGCCGGCGGCGGCGACACGCTGGCCGCCATTGCCAAGTACCACATCGCCGACCGCATCAGCTACATCTCCACCGGTGGCGGCGCTTTCCTCGAATTCCTCGAAGGCCGCACGCTGCCGGCCATCGAGGTGCTGCAGCAGCGCGCCCGGGACTGAACATGCCGCGCAGCACCAAGATCGTCGCCACCCTGGGCCCCGCTTCGAGCGACAAGCTGGTGCTCGAGCGCATGCTGGCGGCGGGCGTGGACGTGGTGCGCTTCAACTTCTCGCACGGTACGGCCGAGGACCACCTGGCGCGGGCCGTGCTGGTGCGCGAGGCGGCCGCGGCCAGCGGGCGCGAAGTCGCCATCATGGCCGACCTGCAGGGCCCGAAGATCCGCGTCGGCCGCTTCGAGGGCGGCAAGGCCGAGCTGCGTAATGGCGCCCGCTTCGTGCTGGACGCCAGCGCCGAGCTCGGCAGCGCCGAGCGCGTCGGGCTGGACTACAAGGACCTGCCGCGCGACGTGAAGGCCGGCGATGTGCTGCTGCTCAACGACGGGCTGATCGTGCTCGACGTCGAGCGCGTGGCCGGCGCCGAGATCCACACGCTGGTGCGCGTGGGTGGCGAGCTGTCCAACAACAAGGGCATCAACAAGCAGGGCGGCGGCCTGTCGGCGCCGGCCCTGACCGCCAAGGACGTGCGCGACATCGAGACCGCAATGGCTTGCGGCGCCGACTACGTGGCGGTGAGCTTCGTGAAGAACCGCACCGACGTCGAGATGGCGCGGCGCCTGGCCACCATTGCCGGCGAGAAGCACGGAGTCCGGCCGGACATCATCGCCAAGATCGAGCGCGCCGAGGCGGTGCCGCTGCTGCGCGAGATCCTCGACGCCGCCGACGGCATCATGGTGGCGCGCGGCGATCTGGCGGTGGAGGTCGGCAACGCCGCCGTGCCGGCCCTGCAGAAGCGCATGATCAAGATGGCGCGCGAGCAGAACAAGCTGGCCATCACGGCCACCCAGATGATGGAGTCGATGATCGTCAACGCGGTGCCCACGCGCGCCGAGGTCAGCGACGTGGCCAACGCGGTGCTCGACGGCACCGACGCCGTGATGCTGTCGGCCGAGACCGCCAGCGGCCGCTACCCGGTCGAGGTGGTCGAGGCGATGGCCGGCATCGTGCTGGAGGCCGACCGCTCGGAGACGGTGCAGCTCGACAAGGAGTTTCTCGACCAGACCTTCCTGCGCGTGGATCAGTCGATCGCCTACGGCGCGCTGTTCACCGCCTTCCATCTGCGCTGCGCGGCCATCTGCGCGCTGACCGAGTCGGGCTCGACCACGCTGTGGATGAGCCGGCACGACGTCGACATTCCGATTTACGCCCTGACGCCCAGCCCCGCCACTTCGCGCAAGCTCGCGCTGTACCGCAACGTGCACCCGCTGCTGCTGCCCAAGACCGACGACCGCGACGCCTCCCTGGCGCAGGCCGAGCGGCTGCTGCTGGCGCATGGGTGCGTCAAGCGCGGCGATCTCATCGTACTGACCGTCGGCGAGCCCATGGGCCAGCCGGGCGGCACCAACACACTGAAGATCGTGCGCGTGGGCGAGCACGCCTGAAGCCCGCGGGCCTGGCCCGCTCAGGGCGCGCCGCGGGCTTGGCCGGCGCGCTGCGGCGCGCGGCCGCAGTCCGGTTGGAGCAAGCCGGCGCGGCGGGATGCCGGGCCGCTGTCGCCGACCCCCGGTTGACGCAGTGCCTGCAGGCCGTGGCGCGCGCTCGCCTAAACTCCCCTTTCGAATGTTCGTCTGCCCCGGAGGCTTTCCCATGGCACTTGTCTCGATGCGCCAGCTGCTCGACCACGCCGCCGAGAACGGCTACGGCGTGCCCGCCTTCAACGTCAACAACCTCGAGCAGGTGCAGGCGATCATGGAGGCCGCCAGCGAGATCGATGCGCCGGTGATCATGCAGGCCAGCGCCGGGGCGCGGAAGTACGCCGGCGAGACCTTCCTCAAGCACCTGATCCAGGCCGCGGTGGAGAGCTATCCGCAGATCCCGGTGGCCATGCACCAGGATCACGGCCAGTCGCCGGCGGTGTGCGAGGGCGCCATCAAGCTCGGCTTCTCCAGCGTGATGATGGACGGCTCGCTGCGCGAGGACGGCAAGACCATCGCCGACTACGACTACAACTGGCAGACCACCAAGAAGGTGGTCGACATGGCGCACGCGCTTGGCGTCAGCGTCGAGGGCGAACTGGGCTGCCTCGGCTCGCTGGAGACGATGCGCGGCGACAAGGAAGACGGCCACGGCACCGAGTCCACCATGACACGCGAGCAGCTGCTCACCGACCCGGACCAGGCGGCCGACTTCGTCAAGAAGACCCAGCTCGACGCGCTCGCCATCGCCATCGGCACCAGCCACGGCGCCTACAAGTTCACCCGCAAGCCCACCGGCGACATCCTGGCGATCGAGCGCATCAAGCAGATCCACCGCCGCATTCCCAACACGCATCTGGTGATGCACGGCAGCTCCAGCGTGCCGCAGGACCTGCTGGAGGAAATTCGCAAGTACGGCGGCCAGATGAAGGAAACCTACGGCGTGCCGGTGGAGGAGATCCAGGAAGCCATCAAGCACGGCGTGCGCAAGATCAACATCGACACCGACATCCGGCTGGCGATGACGGCGGCGATCCGCAAGTTCCTGCACGAGAACCCGAGCCACTTCGACCCGCGCGACTACCTCAAGCCGGCGCGCGCCGCCGCCAAGGCGATCTGCAAGCAGCGCTACCAGCAGTTCGGCTGCGCAGGGCAGGGCAGCAGGATCCAGCCGTTGCCGCTCACCACGATCGCGCACAAGTACACGACCGGCGAGCTGTCGCAGCACGTGCACTGAGGGCGGGTCGAGGCGACCCCGGGCGAGCCACGCCGGGGCGCTTCGCGGCTGCGCTTGTCCCCGACCTGCCGGCGGCGACGGGCCGCGTCACGGCTGCTGCGAGAAGTCCGCCAGCGCCGCGGGCGCCGCGACGGCGGCACCCGTTCAGGCGAGCGTCACGCTGGCCGTGATGCGCCCGGCGCGCTCGTGGTGGGCACTCAGCCCGATCACCTGCCCCGGCGCGCCGCGCACGATCCAGTCGGCGTGCGCGCGGTCGGCGGTGACGTGCGGGGTGCCCCAGAAGCTCACCGGCGTGTGCAGGTAGGCCCAGCCCTCGAGCTCGCCGAGCGCCTCGCGCGGGCGGCCCTGCACGAGTTGCGCGCCCGCCGGCAGGCTGATCTCGGCCAGCACGCCGCGCAGCAGCTTGCGCTGCACGGCCATCTTGCTCACGTAGCTCGGCAGCCAACCGCTGTTCTGCACCACCAGGCGCACGCGCCAGGTGTCGGCGCCCTGCCGCGTGGCCTCGGCTGCGCGCAGCTCCAGCCGCGGCGACACCAGCGCGTTGAACAGCAGCCAGCGCGGAAAGCGCGCCACCTCCTGCTCGCGCAGCGCCGGCGGTGGGTTGGTGAACACGGCCATGCGGTTGAAGCCGCCGATCTCCACCGTGCCCAACTGGGGATGGTCGAACGGCTTCCACTCGATGTGCCCCTCGCCCGGGGCAACGCGCTGCGCCCACTCGTAGATGGCAAGATCGTCGGCGATCGGGTGATCGCGGAACCAGTGGATCCACTCCTTGTTGTCGATGCCGGCTTCCTTCTTGGGGTTCCAGATCTCGATGGTCCAGGTGAGCATGCCCAGGTGCTCGTAGATCCAGTCGAAGCTGCCGCTGACGAACTCGTTGGGGTAGTACTGGAACTCGTGGAAGATGCTCACGGCCGGGTAGCCGGTCAGCGCCTCACCCTTGCGGCCGATCGTCTGGTAGGTCCACAGGTCCTCGGCCGGCATCCGGTCGTCGGCCTTGTTGCCGAACGGGCGCAACAGCACGCCGGAAAAGGTGTGGATGCTGGTACCGCCGCAGATGTTGGGGTGGGTGGTGAAGAACTCGACCACCGCGCGCACCTCGGGCTCGGAGGTCGGGTAGGGGCCGGCGCCCAGCTGCTCGAACTCCTGGCGCCAGCCGGCCGGAAAGTTACGGTTCAGGTCGAGTCCCTGTGCGCGGCCGCCCGCGCCGGCCAGCCGGATGCTCTGGCCGTCGTAGTTGCGCAGCGTGCCCTCGGGCATCACGCGAAAGTACTCGCCGCCCGGGGCATCGAGCGGGTCGCGCCGCACCAGCAACTGCGGCTGGTCCGGATGCTTCTTCCACGGCCCGTTGGGGTCGCGCACCCGCATCTGCAGCACGCGGCCGTCGCCGTCGACGTCGTGCACCACGAGGCCCTCGACCGGCTCCTCGTCGAACGGGTAGCGCCGTGTGGAGGAGCGCACGTACACCGGCGAGTCGGCCAGCGCCCACTCGGCGCCGTCGGGATTCAGGCGCGGCGCGATATAGAAGGCGCGCGTGTCCAGCGCCCGCGTCACCTCGGCGTCCTTGCCGTAGTGCTCGAGCAGCCAGTGCGTCAGGTACAGGCAGGCGGTGCTGGCGATCAGTTCGACCGAGTGGATGTTGCCGTCGACCCAATACGCCGGCTTGTCCTGCGCCGCGCCGGTGGCGATGTTGGTCACCGTCAGCACCGGGATGGCGCGGCCTTCGTGGCTGTTGCCGATGAAGTCGAGCTGCACCAGCTCGGGCCGCTCCGCCGCGAAGGCCTTCAGGTGGGCGATCAGTTCGTCGTAGCGGTGGAAGCGCGAGAAGTCGATGGCGGGCATGGTGGCGGGGTGACTGGATAGAGCCGGGCGAAGCAGGCATCCGGTGGCGCGATCTTAGGCGACCTGGCATGCAGCCGCCCCCGGGGCCGAGGCCGCGGGGCAAGCGCGGTCACGCAGGGCGACCTCACTCAGCTCGTATCACGCTGCCGTTGTCACGCAGACGTTGTCACGCCGACGGTTCGCACGCTGGCTAGACTCGACGCATCTCCGTCCCGCCGACTGCACCCGATGCCGCACGCCCCCCGCCCCGCCGCCGAACCGCCGCCGCTCGACGGCCACGCCATGAAGGGCAAGCGCGGGCTGCAACGCCTGCTCAATGCGGCGCGCTATTCGGCCGACGGCCTGGCCGCCGCCTGGCGGCACGAGGATGCCTTCCGCCAGGAGGTGGCGCTGGCGGCCGTCATGATCCCGGTGGCGCTGCTGCTGCGCCTGCCGGCGGTGGAGACCGTGCTGCTGATCGGCGTCGTCGTGCTGGTACTGATCGTCGAGCTGCTCAACAGCGGGATCGAGGCGGCCGTCGATCGCGACAGCTACGAGATCAATCCGCTCGGCAAGCGCGCCAAGGACTTCGGCAGCGCAGCCGTCATGCTGGCGCTGCTGCTGGCGTTGGGAACCTGGTTCGCCATCCTGGCGCATCACTTCCTGTGAGCGGCATGACGGCGCTGCGCGCCTATGATTCGGCCTGTGGCTGCGATGATGGCGCTCTGGCGCCGATGATGGGCCTGGCGCGCCGCTGAGGGGTCTGGCGTGTAGCGTCTCAAAGTCTGCGCCGCGGCTGTCACTGGTCACTGGTCGTTGGTCATCGGTCACTCGTCGGCCGTCATTCTTCATCCGTCATCCCTCATGCCTCTGCTGTACAGCTCGATCCGCTCGCTGCCGCTCGTCTATCGCGGCAAGGTGCGCGACTCCTATGCGGTTGGTGACGACAAGCTGCTGATCGTCACCTCGGATCGCCTCAGTGCGTTCGACGTGGTGATGAACCAGCCAATCCCCGACAAGGGGTGCGTGCTCAACGCGTTGTCGAACTTCTGGTTCGCGCGGCTGGCTCACGTCGTGCCCAATCACCTGACCGGCATCGACCCGGTGAGCGTGGTCGCGCCGGCGGAGGCCGATCAGGTGCGCGGGCGCGCGGTTGTGGCGATGCGCCTGAAGCCACTGCCGGTGGAGGCGGTGGTGCGCGGCTACCTGATCGGCTCGGGCTGGAAGGACTACCAGCGCAGCGGCGCGGTGTGCGGCATTGCGCTGCCGCCGGGACTGCAACTGGCGCAGCAGCTGCCCGAGCCGCTGTTCACGCCGGCCGCCAAGGCCGAGCTCGGCCAGCATGACGAGAACATCAGCTTGGCCCAGGTCGAGGAGCGCATCGGCAAGGACCTGGCGGGCCGGATGCGCGACGTATCGCTGCGGCTGTACGCCGAGGCGGCGCGGTACGCCGCCACCCGCGGCATCATCATCGCCGACACCAAGTTCGAGTTCGGGCTCGACGCACAGGGACGGCTGCGGCTGATGGACGAGGTGCTGACGGCCGACTCGTCGCGCTTCTGGCCGGCCGAGCAGTACCGCGTCGGCATCTCGCCGCCGAGCTACGACAAACAGTTCGTGCGCGACTGGCTGGAGGCGCAGCCGTGGAACAAGGCGCCGCCGCCGCCGGACCTGCCGGCCGACGTGATCGAGAAGACCGCCGAGAAGTACCGCGGCGCGTTGCGCGCCATCACCGGCGGCGACCTGTAGCGGCGCGGCGCCACGCCAGCGCACCGGGCCGTGCCGGTCTGCCGTCGCGGCGCACGTAGAATCGTGCGCTTTGCAGGGCAACCCACATGGCGACGCGCGCAGCCCCGCTGATCGGGGTGGTGATGGGCTCCAACTCCGACTGGGACGTGATGCAGCACGCGTGCAACGTGCTGCAGGAGTTCAGCGTGCCGTTCGAGGCCCGCGTGGTCTCGGCGCACCGCATGCCCGACGAAATGTTCGCCTATGCCGAGGAGGCGCGCACGCGCGGCCTCAAGGCGATCGTCGCCGGCGCCGGCGGTGCGGCGCACCTGCCCGGCATGCTTGCCAGCAAGACCGTGATTCCCGTCCTTGGCGTGCCGGTTCCCTCCAAGTACCTGCGCGGCGAGGACTCGCTGCTGTCGATCGTGCAGATGCCCAAGGGCATCCCCGTGGCCACCTTTGCCATCGGCGAAGCCGGTGCGGCCAACGCGGCGCTGTTTGCCGTGGCCATGCTGGCGACCGAGAACGCCGAGCTCGCGATGAAGCTGGCGCAGTTCCGCGCCACGCAGACCGAGAAGGCGCGCAACATGACCTTGCCGCTGTAGGCGGGCGCATGGTGCAGGTGCAACCGGGCGATTGGCTGGGTCTGCTGGGCGGTGGTCAGCTCGGCCGCATGTTCTGCATGGCCGCGCAGTCGATCGGCTACAAGGTCTGCGTTCTCGACCCCGACGCCGACAGCCCCGCCGGCGCGGTGGCCGACGACCACCTCGTCAACGACTACCTCGATCCGGTGTCGCTCGAATGGCTGGCCGCCCGCTGCAAGGCGGTCACCACCGAGTTCGAGAACGTGCCGGCGCAGGCGCTGGAGTCGCTGGCCCAGCGCTGCCTAGTGGCGCCGGCGGCGCCCGTCGTGGCGATTGCGCAGGACCGCATGGCCGAGAAGCGCTTCATCGCCTCGATCGGCATTGCGGTTGCGCCGCACCGCGTGGTCGTGCGCGCCGACGACCTGCACGAGGCGCCGGCCTCGATGTTTCCGGCAATCCTGAAGACGGCCCGCCTGGGCTACGACGGCAAGGGCCAGGTCGTGGTGGCCGATGCGCACGAAGCGCGCCACGCCTTCGATCGCCTGGCTCAGGTCCCCTGCGTGCTGGAGCAGAAGCTGCATCTGCGGCAGGAAGTCTCGTGCATCGTCTGCCGCGGGCAGGATGGCGCGACGGCGACCTTCCCGGTGGCCGAGAACGAACACCGCCACGGCATCCTCGCCGTGAGCATCGTGCCCGCCCGGGTGCTGCCCGAGGTCGAGCGGCAGGCGCGTGCGCTGGCCACGCGCATCGCGCAGGCGCTCGACTACGTGGGCGTGCTGTGCGTGGAGTTCTTCGTGCTCGACGACGGCCGGCTCGTCGTCAACGAGATCGCGCCGCGTCCGCACAACAGCGGCCACTACAGCATCGACGCCTGCGTCACCAGCCAGTTCGAGCAGCAGGCGCGCATCCTCGCGGGCCTGCCGCTGGGCGACACCTGCGCGTTCGGCGCGGCGGTCATGCTGAACCTGCTCGGCGAGCTGTGGTTCGACGGCGGCACGCGGCGCGAGCCGCCGTGGGCGCAGTTGCTGCGCGACCCGCGCGCGCGGCTGCACCTGTACGGCAAGCGCGAGCCACGTCCCGGCCGCAAGATGGGTCACGTCACGCTGGTGGCGGACTCGCGCGAGCACGCGATCGAGCAGGCCCGGCACGCCGCAGGCGTGCTGCGCCTGCCGCTGCCGCGGTGAGCGACGCGCCGGCTGCCACACCGGCCGCGGCGGTCGCAGCGCCCGATCCCACGCTGATCGCGCGCGCCGCCGCGGTGCTGCGCGCCGGCGGTCTGGTGGCCTTTCCGACCGAGACGGTGTACGGGCTCGGCGCCGCCGCGCTGCAGCCGGCGGCGGTGCGGCGGATCTTCGCCGCCAAGGGGCGGCCGGCCGACCATC
>Ga0209985_10003894_pt1 | contig 12344 bp, 4 predicted proteins | sample NOAtaG_FD_187305 | JGI IMG/M metagenome (GOLD analysis project Ga0209985, IMG submission 187305) | Freshwater lake microbial communities from Lake Erie, under a cyanobacterial bloom - NOAA_Erie_Diel6S_1000h metaG (SPAdes) (version 2) | ecosystem: Environmental > Aquatic > Freshwater > Lake ...
TAGAAGGACGAGGCTCCTGAGGGGCCAGCCAACCGAAAAGTTCATAATCATCGCCTTCTTTGACAACGGTCAGTTGATCGTCGTAGAAATTAAGGAAGCTATCCAGGTGTTTTTGTTTACCCGAGAGCACATCCCCGGATATATAGCGCACATGGGTATTGGAAAGGTTGTCTTTGACGAGGTCTTCCAGTTTGGCTCCCTGCCAGGTACGAATATAGGCCGGGGCGTTCACCTCGGCACCGACAACCGCTACCACGCGGCCTGCGTCGAAGCGCTGCTCCAGGAAAAGCGTACCAATCGTCAGAACATCCTGCACCCCAAGTACCCAGACGCGGTCTTTAGGTTTAACCGGCGCAATATGGTGAATCTGTACGCCCACGTTCCCTGCCGGATGTTGTCCTTTGAACCAATGCTTCTCCACACCCTGCGCCCCGGTAAATACTTCGGAAGGGGCAGTGGCAGCATTCGCATTGAGCCCGATATGAACCTTGCCGGGCGTCAGCCTGGCCAATACATCCAGACCTTTCTGGAAAGCGGCACCCTTGCCTTCAACAACGATATTCAAGTCGGGCGCAAGCGGTGCCGTATCGAAAGTGCTGATGAAAATATTGGAAGGAACATCTTTTGGATCGGCAATAACATCATAAGGGCGCTGCCGGATGAACGGCCACACGCAGCCATCCAGCAGGTAAGCCACCAGTTCGTCACGACTGCTGTTTTCCAGGTCAAAAGCTGCAAACTGACGGTACTGGACCTCCTTATCCGCGAGGATGACCACCGCTTCAATCGCCCGACGCTCGCCACGGCGTATTTCAATGATTTCTCCGCTCACCGGTGCTCCATAAAGGATTTCAGGACGGTTTTTGTCAAAAAACAACGGATCGCCCGCCTTCACCTGGTCCCCTTCCCCTACAACTACCTTCGGGATGGGTTGCATACCAATGAAATTAGGCGGCTGCACTGCAAATGTACTGACGGTCTTGTCCAGTACTTTACTTTCCGCTTCCCCTTCCAGGAGAATATCGAAACCCTTTTTCAATGCAGTGAAACTCCCATCTTGAACATACTCCGGAACAGGATTTTTGAAAATTTCGGACATACGCGGAAATATCCCGAAATTGGCACCACTGCCATCTGCTCCCTGGCGCTGTGCCTCGATGATCAGCATATTATCAGATACCTGGATGATAATGGCGAAAAGCGCGATTACCACGACTGCCAACAGGATGTATAGCAGATAGTCGCTTCCACCAGTCTCGGCGCTTTGGGCAAACAGGCTTTGGGAGAAAATTGTGAAGAGCAACAGGCAAATTGACTTGTTCATTTTCTTTGCGTTAAAAAACCTTTTAATAGGTTCTATTGATTTACCCTGTTTTAAAACGCTGCAAATATAGAAACGTTTTTACTTAATCCTTAAAAGCACTTTTTAAAGTTACACCTTGTGTTTTATTTGGATTTTTTCTAAATAACGAATAGAGCGTGCCTCTGCTTTAGGGCCCCCCCTCAGCACAAAATTTGAATGCGGGGTTGCGTAAAAAGTATTTCGCCGCCTTCGGCGGCGAAGAAAGTTTTGAATGGACATCGTTTTTTCTGATTTCGCTTCGCGAAATCAGAAAAAACGATGTCCATTCAAAATATAATTTGGCGGCGCCAGCCGCCAAAGAAAGCTTTGAAGCTTTTTACACAACCCCAGAAAGTTTTCGTTCGGCTGCATCAGCTGCAAATAACGGCCTCTGGTCTTTCATTTGGCGGCTTGCGCCGCCAAATGTTATTTTAAACAGACGGCATTTTCATTGATTTTGCTTCGCAAAATCAATGAAAATGCCGTCTGTTTAGAATACCAGAATACTGTTTACACAACCTCATAACATTTGGCGGTGTCAGCCACCAAATGAAAAGCCGGGAGCTTTTTACACAACTCTTACCGGATGTCCTTCAAAAGGGCATCCACCGCTGCTTTTAATTGTTCGTCCACACCGCGGGCGATCCAGTCGGGGCTGTTTTCTACCAGAATATCAGGTACAGCAGGACCAAGCTCCTGATTTTGGTCGGTGGTTTTGGTGAACCAACCGCGGAACGGCAAGCGCACGAAGGAACCATCGAGTAATGCCCGGCCACCGGTAGAGATGACCGATCCATTGGTCGGTTGCCCCACGAGCTTGCCGATCCCCAGGGATTTATAGGCATGAGAGAAGATTTCGGCATTGGAATAGCTGCCTTCGTTGCACAATGCAGCGGAAGGTTTCAACCACGGGGCAAAGATCAGGCGCTCCCCGGTGGGATAATACTCCCGGAATTTCAACTTATCTTTTTCCAGATCTTCGCTCGCGCCGCGGGGGATCGTGTAGGCGTGTTGCTTATAGTTGAGTACGGCCATGAGGTAATCGGCTGTGGAGCCGCCACCGTTATAGCGCACGTCCACAAGGATTCCGTCTTTGCCATAACCGGCAGCAGTAAATTCCCTTTCCATCGTTTCAAAGCTGGGGATATCCATGCCCCGGACGTGGATGTACCCTATACGGCCTTTTGAATACTCGTCCACCAACTTTTTGCGCCCTTCCACCCACTCCTGGTAGAGCAAGTCGCCCAGGCTCTGGGTCGGACGGATCACCAGCTCCCGGGTTTCTCCGGCAGCATTGCGTACTTCCAGCAAGGTTTTTTCATTTACCTTGCCATTGAGCAGTTCGTAGAAATTCTGGGAGGCTCCCACCCGCTCTCCGTTGACTGAAACGAGCAGGTCGCCGGCATTGAGCTTACTGGCGGCCTTATCTGCAGGGCTTTCCGGAATTACCCGGACCACCCGCATCCCGTCAGCTTCGGGCATCAACTCCGCGCCCAGCAAACCCGTTGACTCCCGCTGGGTCTCCGAGCGCTCCGGCGCCGTCAGGCTCATGTGACTGGCGTTGATCTCGCCAAGCAGCAAGTTGAACATATCCCGGAAATCGGTCGCGGTAGAGGCATAGATACAACGGTCGCGGTATTTTTCCTTCAAGGCGTTCCAATCGTAGCCATGGAACTGGGGATCGTAGAAACCATCCCGGATGGTACGCCAGGCTTCCTCGAATACCTGTTCGCGCTCAGCGGTGTAATGGACTTCCATCACCGCAGCAAAAGGCAGGGACTCCTGCTGCCCGGATTTAGCATCCAACCGGGCAAAACTGCCCATACGGCCAAAGTACAGGTATTTGCCCTCGCGGTCGGCCTGCACCTGGCCGGGGTTAGAACCCCCTTTGGTCAGTTCTTTGAGTTCCTTGCCGTCCCATTTGATGCTGTAAAGGTCCCTACCCCTGGCTGTGCTGCTGGAAGCCGTATAGAAGAATGTTTCTCCATCCTGGGAAATGACCACATCGCCTTCTTCCCCGGGAAAGCTGGTGACCTGGACCACGCGCTCATGGATGCGGTCGAAATCAATTTGTACTGCTGGCGGACCCTGTTTGTTGTTCTTTGATGGTGGGGAAGCCGGTTTTTCGTCTTCCTGCCAGTCCTGGGTAGCTTTCTCCCAGTCAGATTTTTTGAGCCACACAAACCAGACATCGTTATTGCGGCCATTGCGGGCCGAGGTAAAACCGAGCTTGGAGCCATCCGGGCTCCAGACCGGCCTGCCGTCCTGGCGGGGGTGCATGGAGATATTCACAGGTTTGGACGAATTATCCGCGGCATGGATAAACACCTCCTGATTAAAGTACAAATCGCTCACGGCATAAGCCAGCCACTTGCTGTCGGGACTCCAGGAAATCCCACTTGGGCTATCCCAACCGTCCTGTAGCAATTTTTCATTGCCCAAACGTCCAGTTGAATCCATCTCTGCCACAACCAGGTCGCCCCTTCCGCGCACAAAAGCAATTTTACGCCCATCCGGAGAAACGACTGGTGCAGACTCGTCTTCCTTGCTATTGGTGAGCTGGACAATATTCCTTTTAAGCGTTTTGAATAAATTACCCTCTTTGGCATCCGCACTACGGGCGAGATAAAACTCAAAGTTACCGCCGTTGCGGTCGGAGCAAAAGAGGAGGGTGGAATCATTGAGCCAGGCAGGGTTCATATCCCGGTACGCGTGATTGGAAATATTAATGCTCCGGCTTTTTTCCTTATCGGCCTCTTTGACGAAGACTTCGCCCCGGACGGTAAACGCCAGGAGTTTGCCATTGGGAGAAATAGCAAGATCACCGCCCCCATTACTGAGCGTCTTTCGCTCCATCGGATCAAAACGCTCATCGGGGAGGATGTTTATATCTATTTTTTGCCCGTTGCCTTTTCCACCTTTCAGGAGGTATAGGTGCATATCTTTTTCAAATACGATGGTTTTGCCATCGGCGGAGATGCTGTAATGCCGGATAGATTCCTCTTTAAAATTCGTCAGCTTTTCCGCACCGGAGGCTGCTTTTCCGCTGTCGTCCAGCTTCATGCGGTAAAGGTTGTAGGCCCCGTCATTGGAGGAGAGGAAATACAGCGTGCGGGCATCCGCCCATTGTGGGAGGATATCGTTGGTCTCAAAACCTGGCAGTTTGCTGAATTTTTTGGTGCGGGTATCATATATCCAAAGCTCCCGGTTGGAAGGCCCGCGGTAATCTTCCCGAAAAACCGGATTGATATCGCCCCGGACAAAAGCGAGGAAGCGCCCGTCGGGGGAATAAACCGGATCAAAGCCCACCGCATCGAGGACACGGTGCTCTGTACCCCCTGTCGGGCTGACCGCATACACCTCCTGTGGGCGCTCGATCAGTCGAAATTCCCGGTTGGTGGAGAAGAGAATTTCCCCGGAGCGGGTCCAGCTTGAAATATTATCCCCGGCAGCGTGGAAGGTGAGGCGGCGGGGCGTACCCCCTTCTACAGGCATCACATATATATCGTTGTTCCCGTAGCGCCCCCCGGAGAAAGCGATCTGCTTGCCATCCGGACTAAACACCGGGTTACTTTCGTATGCTTCGTGTATCGTCAGCCGGGTTGCTTTCCCACCTCCTGAAGAGACCGTCCAGATATCTCCCTGAAAGGAAAAAGCCACCTCCGATCCGTCTTTGTTGATTGCCGGGTGCCGCAGCAGCAGAGGAGACTGCCCCGACAGCGCCAGACCTGTGGCCATAGCCACGAAGAACAAGGAAAATTTCATTTGTTTCAGATTTTTGTACTCCACAATGGTTTGATATAGGTAAAGGTATATTTTTTTAAAAAAAAGGGGTAACCCTTTTTTTAATAGCCCATACCCCCCCTGGGACCACGGGCGTCCCGCCCGCATTGCACGATGCCCGGCCAAAATGGTGAACGGATACCCCGCCAATAATCGTCTGAACCATGATTTACAGGACTACGGGATTAACATGATGCATGTTGGCAGGATTACAATAAATGTGGCAAATCACCCTCTGATCCCGTTAGGGATCACATGTTTATAGCGCCAAAATACATGGGAAGGTGCGACCCCATCGGGGTCGAATGTTTTCTGAAAATGTTACCGCTATAAAGATTAGACCCCGTTGGGGTCTCGAAAAAAAATGCCAATGGCCATGATAAATTTCGTTTTGAGCGAGGTTAAATCCCGAAGGGATTACATATTTATAGAAACCGGATGAACCGGCCTTGTACGACCCCATCGGAGTCGAATGTTTTCTGAAAATGTTACCGCTATACACATTGGACCACGTTGGGGTCGGATAAAATACTGATGGACGTAATAAATATTCGCTTTGAACCATAGAAAATCCCGAAGGGATCCAATATGGGTAGCCCCCCAGACACCTTCCCACCGTCCTGTAGGGACGGAATAAAAACCCGGCAGCCGCCGCCTAACCGGAGGCATCGGCAACGCAAAGCCAGCTGAAAATCCTGACCCCCGCGATCCCAGGTATCCGCTCCGTGCACCCTCCATGCTGCGCCGTGCGCCTGCTCCGCCGCGCACGCTTGCGTGCCGCGCGCACGTCGGTCCCCTTTTCCTGACCCCCACCTGCCAGATAGCTCACATGCAGACCCCCTGCCTCAGAACTGGCGGACGACCCGAAACCCGAAGTCGCTGCTCCCGCCCGACGGGTAGTCGTCGTCCCGGCTCGAGACCCGGCAGTCCCCGGAATCGTAGCTCCAGCCACCGCCCCGGAGCACCCGGTAGTCGCCCGAAGAAGGACCCATAGGATCCTGCACAACCCCTTGCTGGGCACGTTGTGCATAATAGGCTGCACCGTACCAATCCCAGCACCACTCCCACACATTCCCGCTCATAGCATACAGCCCAAATGGATTTGCTTTCTTGCTCCGCACCGGGCGTGTGCGGCTACCGCTGTTATTATAATACCACGCATAATCCCCAACGGCCCCTTCTTTATCCGTCCCGGCGTACTTTTCCTGTTTGCCCCCGGCTGCCGCGTATTCCCACTCCGCCTCCGTCGGCAGGCGGTAGCCCGGCTTTCCGGGACCAGGCCACGAGGTATTTCTCCCCGTTTCCGGATATGCCCGTTCGACCCCCATCCGCCTGCTCAGCCAGTTCGCATACTCGATGACAGCGTACCACGATACGTTCACCACCGGGTTATCGCCCGATATCCCCCAGCCGGGCGCTATCGGCATACTCACCTTGCGCTCCGTCGAATACAGCCCGTACTGCCACCACGTCGTCTCCGTCTCCGCTATCTGAAAATCCGATACCTGAACACGGTGAGGTGGCTTTTCACTATCATACTCCTCGCTCCCCATCGTAAACTCCCCGCCCTTTATCGGCATCATCTTCGGAAAGTAGCGGGCCTGTAAGAATGCATCCTGCTCCGCATCCAGCGTACGCAGGGCACTGCGCAGGTTTTCCAGGCTTTTTCCTGGGGCAACAAGCCGGCGGCCTGCTAATTGATACGCCGTATCGAGGATGCCCCAGGCATGCGGCAGGTCGCCGGTCTCTGCATACCAGAACGCCGGTTCCAGCAGTGCAGTCGCCAACCTATCCTCTGAGACCCCGAGCGGAATCAGACTGTATATTTTCTCCACTGCCCCTGCATAATCCAGACCGTAAATCAGGGCGTCCACTTCTCGCAGCGACAAGCGTACCACCTCTTCCAATGCTTTTTGGGTATCTTCCAGAGCGTTCCTTGCCTGATTGGCACTAGCCTCCGCTTCTTTCGTCTTCTCCTGGGCGATGCGGTAGTTCTCTTCCGCTTTCCTGCGCTGTTCCTCTGTAGCGGCTTTTTCCTTTTGCACATCTTTCAGGGCAGAAAGCGCACGGGATTCGGCTTTTTGTGCCTTATCCAGGTTCGCCTCTGCCTCTTTTGTCTTTTGCTGGGCAATACCCGCCTGTTCGCGGGCCACGACGGCGCTGGAATCCGCGATGAGGCGCTGCGCTTCGGCCGCCGCTTTCTGTGCCGTGGCGCTATCCCGGGCGATTCGGGCTTCTTCTGCGCTTTTCACTGCCTTTTCTCTCTCTTGGTGGGCCACCCACGACTTCCAACCGGCAAATCCGGCAAGTGCTAACCCGAGCACCGCAGCGCCAACGGCCAGCGAGATAATTATCTTTCGGTACCTTGCGCGTTGCTTTTCCCTGGCTTTTTCGGCGATTTCGTCCTCTCTGATGCGTTTCCGCTCTGCCTCTACGCCTTTTGCGCCTGCAAAAAAATGCATATTGCGGTCAAACCTTTCCTTGTGCTGCCCCCAGTCGTGGGCAGGCTCTACCCCGGAGTGGTACCTGGCAGCCCAGAAGGCATTCACACCGGAGGTGGCAAGCCACTCTTCAAGTCGCTGGAGGACGATAGGAGGGAGTCCTCCGCCGTCTGCATCAGTTTCCATACGGCCTTGTTCGAGGCGTTGGTAGAGGCGGGCGGCTTCGGTTTCCTCAGCGGCCCATTTCCGCAGTTTGTCCCAGTTGCGGATCAGGCTTTCGTGGGAGATATCCAGCATATTGCCCTCCTGCAGGGCAGCACCCGGGGGCGGCATCAGAAAGGAGGCATTGATATCGCGGAACCTTTCTATGACCACCTCCACTTCCGCCCGGGTAGCGGGTACGGCTTCGCAGAGGCCGTAGATCTCTTCCATAATCGTTGGCCGGCGGCCGCCCTGCTCACCCGCCCCGAGGTCGGTGAGGCGCTGAAACAGCAGGCGGGCAATTTGCCGCCCCTTTTGGTCCAGGCTGTCGTACAATTCGTCGGCGTGGTGGCCCATGGCATTCTCCATACCGCCTACAGCGTCGTATTCGCTGTGGCCGATAGGGGTTTTGCTGCCCTCGTCCTGCCATTTTTTATAGCTTCGCATCAGCGCATGCTGCATGAGCGGAAGCTGGTCCATATTGTCGCCTACTTCCCGCACCAGGCGGTTGGCAAAGGCCGCATCCATTGGCGCGTGTACCACGGCGAGCGGGCCCGTGACGGCGCGCCGTACGTTTTCTCCAGTGAGGCGCGGCACGAGGTACTGGCCGGAGTTGATGATTTCCGGAAGGCCCCGGTAGCGCACGCACTCGCCCAGGAATTCCGAGCGCATGGTGATCACCACATAGATATGCGCCCCCTCCTGCCCGACGGCGTTGAGTAACAAATCCACGAAATGCGCGGCATCGCCGGGCGGTATTTCTTTCCCAAAGCGAAACAACTCCTCAAACTGATCCACGATGAGGAGGGTCTTGTCGAGGTCGCCCCTGCGCTCCTCTGCTTCGAGCAGCCCGAACGAACTCTCCTGCAGTACTGGTAGCAAACGGCGCACCTCTGGTTCGACCAACTCCTGCCGGGTATCATTAAGGCGAGCGCCGGCCAGGGCGGCCGCGAGGTTTTGCAAAGGGCTGTTGCCAGGCCGGCAGATGACGATTTTCCAATCGCTCACCTGTCGCTGCTTACGCCCGGCATGCAGGGCGGGAATGAGGCCGGCACGCACCAGCGAAGATTTGCCGCTGCCGGAGTTGCCTAACACCGCAAGGAACCGCGTGCGCATGAGCCGTTCGATCAGTTCCTCCGATTGTCCCTCGCGCCCAAAAAACAGGTGCGCTTCCGATGTGCGGAAAGGGCGCAGGCCAGGAAACGGGTTGCGGAGGGTCTCGTCTTCATCTATGATCTCCATCGCCTGCCCTTTGCGCTGCAGGTCGAGATAGTATTCATCTACTTGGAATTGCAGGGGCTCAGACATGGGATGCATCTTTTAGGAAGGTAAGAATTTCTTGTTCAAACCCATCCTTTGCACAATCAATAACCTTAAACTCATGGCTGCGCACCTGGCGTATGCGGTCTGCGGCATCCGGATCGGCCACACAGATGGCCATTTGGTAAGGCGGTGCCTTCTCGGTAGCCGTTTTGATCAGCTCCACTTTTTTGGCGTTGCACCAGGTCGGGGTGGCGTGCCGGAGCAGTACCAATGCCTTGTGGCTAATCAGCCAACTGTTCTGCATTGCCAAATCCACATCTATGAGCGGATCGTCCTCGGGAAAGACCGTCCTGATGACCTCATAGTTATTTTCGTACATCAGGTCGTCAATCTGCGCCCACAAAGGGTCTTTCTTATCCAGGTGATGGTGTACATAAAATATGCGGGTACCTGCAACCGTTGCCGGTGGTGGCGGTGGCGGAAGCGCGGGTTTTTGGAGGTACTCCATGAGTAAATCCCGTATTGCCTTCAATTCGAAGGCCGGCAGGCACTGCACCTGGGCATTGCTTGCCGCTTCCTTATCCAGATTATTCAAAAATGCCAATTGGGAAAGTGCACAATCCTCGCTGTGCTGCGTGGAATAAAAAATACGGTAACCTGGCTGCTCTTTTGCTGTTTTAAGCGCGAGTTCGTACTGGAGGTGGGCGATCGGCGCATGGGGGTTATCGGCAGGCTTTGCCCCTTCCACATCGTCGTAGAAAAAAACCGCCATATCCGAGACCTTCAACTGACCCTGGATAAATGCCTGAATTTCCCGCTCGCTCAATTCCCGGGGATTTTTGGGGGCATCCGCGGTATCCTCGGGAAGGATGCGTATAGACAGGTTTTTGTATTTGCGCTGTTGCTGTAATTCTATTGCCAACTGGTCGCGCAGCTTTTTCGCTTCGCCATACGCATATCCCAGGAAAAGGCCTATCCCCTCGGCACGCGGTGGCGACTTTACCGCTTCTTCCTGCTGGCGCACCGATTGTAGCACCTTATAAATAGCGGTGGACAATTCCGCGATTTTTTTCCTGAATCCTTCCTCAGAGACGGCGACGGGCAAAGGATCGCGGTGGAAATCTGCATACAGGATTTCTTTCCCTGTTAAAAAACCGGTCACTTCCTCGACTTCCCGGCGCTCCTCCGCGGTATCGCCCCGGTACAAATCGTAGGGCATAAGCCGGATTGGCAGGATGCGGCTATTCCCTTCCAGGATGAGGTTTTCCCCAGTACAAGTTTTATAATGCAGAAACTCCCTGCGGCACCAGGCACTGGCCAGATAGGTTGGCGAAAGAATGGGAAGAAACAAAGCCGAGGCATCTATGGCCTGCTGCAGGCGGTCTGAAAGCACATTCCCGGTGTTGAGCGTGTCTTTATCGAGAAAGACCCGCAGGCGCTGGCCCGTGCGCGAGCGGTAATCAGCGGACAGGCGCTCTTCGAATTCGTGGATCCAGCTTTCGTGCGCCTCGTTGTCGTGATGCGCATAACTGATGAAAACATCGTACTCCATGGTACAGGGTATTAGATTCGAGCAAAACAGGGTTATATATAATATATGTGTGCTGGCCGGAATGCTACTTGTTTAGGTGCGCTATACCAGCAAAGTAGCATGACGAAAATACAAACAAATCGCACTATTTTATTTGATTTTTTGAAGAAAATCAAATAAAATAGTGCGATTTAGCAGGTTTGTTGTGGAGGGTCTGCTGTATAATTGAGGGTGTATCCTAAGTGTTCCGCCGCCTTCGGCGGCGAAATACTTTTTTGAGCGCCGTTTTCACTGCTTTTGCTTCGCAAAAGCAGTGAAAACGGCGCTCAAAAAATATTAGGGGTTGTGTAAAAAGTATTCCGATACCTTCTGCGGCAAAATAAAATTTCGAATGGACATCATTTTACCTCATTTCGCAAAGCAAAATGAGGTAAAATGATGTCCATTCGAAATAATTATTGGCAACGCAAGCTGCCAAAAGACAGGCCAAAGGCTTTTCACACCACCTCAAACCATTAAAAAAGCCTCCTTTTTCGCCATACGGCGAAAAAAACCCCACCATTACGCGGGTTTAGCCGGTTTTTCCGTCTCCCGCATACTCGTTTTCCACTGGGTATTTTCATTGGCCAGGATATTCTCCACCTCTACCACGAACGCACTAAAGGTATTTTCCGCCCCACCATAGCGTCCGGAACCTGACAGGAACAACATTTTTTCCCGTTTCAGGGCTTCGGACGTGCCGCGGTACTGCAACCACAGTTCGTGGTATTTATACAGTGCCTGCAGGCCTTCTGCAATGGTTACGATGACACCCAGGCCACCGACTATCCATTTGAGTGGCCCTGTATTGTCTGAAATTATGGCTACCAAAAATGGGATGGATGCCGAGCACAGCAATTGCAGCACCCGAAGCCGCTTATAGCGCGTCTGATTAAACGCAGCCTTTGCGCTCAGCCAATTAATCTGATCATCCACCCGATCAACGAGATACTTTTCCTGATCCATCTGTGTTTTAGTTTTTTATACCGATAAAGATACTTTTTTGAGGGGGTGTAAAAAAGACTTTTGCCGCCTTCGGGTGCCAAATGATAAGACGGGGGCTTTTACACAACCCCAGGACTTATGAGGCAGCCTCTTTTCCCAGAACCCCGTGGACCTATCGTAGATACTCCCACCCCTTTCTTAATATCCCTCCATTTCCGCTTCGGAAAGCCCCAGCTTATTTGTCACGGACGCCCCTTTTCCTGCACTGCTGCCTTGAGCCGCCGCAAAATCGGCTGGTACTTCTCCATGAATTTTATCTCCTCGATACTCATAATTTGTGGGTTTATGGTTTGATTTAATGAGGAAAAAATACTCAATAAGGTCTCCAATTCATTGCGCCCCCCCGACCAAGAAAGGGGACATTCACAAGGATGCCATCGTGGAATAACGCCTCAATAAAAGGATTAGTTCCATCCAGTGGCCGCATGGTATGCTGCGCTATCGCCGAACGCCTGAGCAGCACCACCGGCACGTTCCGGAAGCCCTCCAAGCCCTCGCCAAGAAAATAAACAGACAATATGGGTACACCGATATCGTATTCCCGACCAAACGCTGATTTTGTTGATTTTGCTTCGCAAAATCAACAAAATCAGCGTTTAAAAAAAATAGTATTCTGCTGCCTTCAGCGGCAGAATACTTCTGACACACCCTCTGCGGAGGTATTAATTCAAAAACTCCCCCCGTCCCCCGTCTCCCGTCTCCCGTCTCCCGTCTCCCGTCTCCCGTCAACCGTCCCCCC
>Ga0209985_10003899_pt1 | contig 12333 bp, 7 predicted proteins | sample NOAtaG_FD_187305 | JGI IMG/M metagenome (GOLD analysis project Ga0209985, IMG submission 187305) | Freshwater lake microbial communities from Lake Erie, under a cyanobacterial bloom - NOAA_Erie_Diel6S_1000h metaG (SPAdes) (version 2) | ecosystem: Environmental > Aquatic > Freshwater > Lake ...
GGTGCTGGTGATGACGCCGCCGATGATGGCCACCGCCATCGGCCGGTAGAACTCGCCGCCCTCGCCGATGCCCACCGCCACCGGCACCATGCCGGCCACGAGCGCGAAGGTGGTCATCAGGATGGGGCGCAGCCGCTTGCGGCCGGCGGCCATCAGCGCGTCTTCGCGCGGCATGCCCTCGGCCTCGAGCACGCGGGCGGCGTCGAGCAGCAGGATGGCGTTCTTGGCCACCAGGCCCATCAGCATGATCACGCCGATGAAGCTCATCAGGTTGAGGCCGCTGTTCACCATCAGCAGCGCCACCACCACGCCGATCAGCGACAGCGGCAGCGACAGCATCACCGCCAGCGGTGCCGTGAAGCTGCTGAACTGCACCACCAGGATCAGGTACATCAGCGCCACGCCCATGATCAACGCAGTGCCCATGGCGGTGAACACCTCCTGCTGGTCGCGCGAGGCCCCCGCCAGCTGCAGGCCGTAGCCGGGCGGGAACTGCATCTCGCTGGCGATGCGGCGCGCGTCGGCCGTCACTTCGCCCGGGCTGCGGCCCTGGGCGTTGGCGGCCACGGTGATGGTGCGCTGGGTGTCCTCGTGCTGGATCTGGCTCGGCGCCTTGCCCATGGTGACGGTGGCGATCTGCTCCAGCGGCACCATCATGTTGCTGCCGCTCACCGTGATGGGCAGCCGCTCGATGTTGGCGGCGTCGACCCGGTCTTCGGGTGCCAGGCGCACCGAGACATCGCGCGCCTCGCCGGTGGGATCGACCCAGTCGCCGACCTCCACCCCCGCAAAGGCCACGCGCAGCGCCTGCGCGGCGTCATTCACGCTGATGCCCAGGTTGTTGGCCAGCGCCCGGTCGAGCTCGATCTTCAGCTCGTTCTGCGGGTCCTGCTCCGACAGGCCCACGTCCACCGCACCGGGCACCAAGCGCAGCTTGGCCATGAACTCGTTCGTCAGCTCCAGCAGCTTGCGCGAGTCTTCGCCTGTGAAGCGGATCTGCACCGGCTTCTGCGCGCCCATGTTCAGGTCGTCGAGCACCACGTACTCGGCGCCCACCAGACGGGCCATCTTCTCGCGCAAGTCCTGCGCGATCTCGGGTGCGCCGCGCTTGCGCTCGGTGCTCTTGCCGATGTCGACGTAGATGCGGCCACCGCCCACGCGCACCGAGCTGTTCGTGGCCACGGTCTCGGGGATCGTGCGCGACAGCGTGGCCGCCGCCTCGACCTTGAGCCGCGAGTACTCGAGGCTGGTGCTCGAGGGCGTGCGCACGTCGATGGCCAGTGTGCCGGCGTCCGAACTGGGCAGGAAACTGCTGCCGCCGTACTTCACCTGCAGGCCGACGGCGGCCACCATGCTGGCCACCGCGAACGCGGCCATCCAGCGCCGGTGGTGCAGCGCCCAGGCGATGACGTGGCCGTAGCGGTCGGCCTGGTGGTCGAACCACTCGTTGAAGTGCTTCAGCCACAGGCTGATGCCCTTCTTGGGCGCGAGGTGGTGGCCGGGCGGATCGCCCCAATAGGCCGACAGCATCGGGTCGAGCGTGAAACTGATGAACAGGCTCACCATCACCGAGGCCACGACCGTGAGCGCAAACGGCGCGAACCATTGGCCCGACACCCCGGGCATGAAGGCCACCGGAATGAACACCGCCACGATCGAGAAGGTGGTGGCGGCCACCGCCAGCCCGATTTCCTTGGTGCCCACCAGCGCCGCCGTGATGCGGTCAGCGCCCATCTCCATGTGGCGCACGATGTTCTCGCGCACCACGATGGCGTCGTCGATCAGCACGCCGATGGCCAGGCTCAGGCCGAGCAGGCTCATGAAGTTGAGCGAAAAGCCGCACAGCCACACCGCAATGAACGAGGCCAGCACGCTGGTGGGCAGGCTGAGCGCCGTGATCAAGGTGCTGCGCCAGGAGTTCAGGAACAGGTAGACGACGAAGATCGTCAGGCCGGCGCCGAACACGAGTGCGTGGATCACGTTGTACAGGCTGTTCTCGGCGTTCCGGCCGCCGTCCTGCACCACCTCGAGCGTCGTGCCCTGGGGCAACTCCTTGGCGATCTTCTCGGCCTCCACCCGAACCGCGTTGGCCATCGACACCGTGCTGGCCTCGCGCGTGCGAGACACCGACAGGCCGACGTTCGGGTTGCCGTTGCGCAGCGAGCGCGTGGTGATTTCGGCGTAGCCGTCCTGCACCGTGGCCACGTCCGCCAGACGCACGAGTTCGTCACCGCGCCGCTTGATGACGATGCGGCCGAACTCGGCCGGGCTCTCGATGCGGCCGACGAGGCGGATGCTCTGGTCTTCGAGCGAGCCGCGCACCTTGCCCACGGGCGCGGTGGCGTTCTGCACCCGCAGCGCGTTCACGACCTCGGTGACCGACACCGAGTACTGGCGCAGCTTCTCGGCATGCAGCAGCACGCTGAGCTCGCGCCGCAGCGCGCCGTTGACGTTGACCACGGCCACGCCGGGCAGCGCGCGGAAGCGGTCGGCCAACTGGTCTTCGGCCATGCGCGAGATTTCGGCGTGGTCGAGCACGCTGGACGACAGCGCCAGCTGCATCACCGGCTGCGCCGTGGGGTCCACGCGCTGCAGGATGGGCTCGCGCATCTCGGTCGGCAGCTTGTAGCGCACGGCGGCGATGGCGTTGCGCACCTCGTCGGCGGCCTCGATGAGGTTCTTCTCGAAGTCGAAGATCAGCACGAACTGCGCGCTGCCTTCTCGCGCGGTGCTCGACAGGCGGTCGACACCGGAGATGCTCTGCATCGACTTCTCGATGCGGTTGACGATCTCGCGCTCCACCGTCTCGGGGCTGGCACCGGGATAGACGACGTTGACCACCAGCACCGGCGGCTCGACATCGGGCAGGTTGTTGACGCGCAGCTTCGACAGGGCCAGCAAACCCAGCCCCATGAGCGCGATGATGAGCACCACCATCGCCGTGGGGCGCTTGACGCTGAAGTCAGACAGGAACATGGCGATCTTTCAGAGGCGCTGTGCGGCGTGATCAGTTGGGCGCGGAGCCCGCGGCCGCGGCGGCCACCGGCTTGGCGAGCTCGAACTTCTGTCCGTCGACCAGCTGGCTGGCGGGGCTGCGCAGCACGCGGTCGCCTGGCGCCAGGCCCGAGACCACCGGGAACTCGCCGCTGCGCGCATCGCGCTCGCCCAGCTTCACGGCGGTCTTCTGGATCTGGCCGTCGCCCACCTTCCAGACATGCGCGGTGTCGCCGGTGCGCAGCACGGTGCCTTCGGGCAGCATCATCTGCTGGGCGCCGCCGGTTTCGATGCGGCCCTCGGCGAACAGCCCGGCCACGCGCGGCGCGGCCTTGGCATCGTTGAACGACACCAGCACGGGCACCTGGCGCGTGGTGGCATTGGCGGCGCTGTCGATGCGGCGCACCTTGCCGGCGAACACCGCATCGGAGAAGCCGTTCACCCGAAAGCTCACGGGCTGGCCCACCTTCAACTCCTGCAGCCGATCGGCCGACACGAGGCCCTCGAAGCGCAGGCTGCCCGGATCGATGACCTTGACCAGCTCGCGGCCGACCTGCGTGGTGTCGCCGGCAGACACCTGGCGCGCGCTCACCACGCCGGCAAACGGCGCCCGCACCTCGGTGCGCCGCAACTGCTGGCGCGCCGTGGCCACGCGGGCGCGGGCCGCGACCAGGTCGCTGTTGACGTTGTTGCGGCGCACCTCGGCGTCTTCCAGGGCCTGCATCGACGTCATGCCCTGGCCCTGCAGCGTGCGCAGGCGCGCCACCTGGCGCTCGGCCTGCTCGAAGGCCTGGGTGGTGGCGCGAACGCTTTCTTCGGCCGACAACAGGCTCTCGCGGATGGAGGTGTCGTCCAGGCGCACGATCAGGTCGCCGGCGCGCACCGTCTCGCCGTTGTCCTTGAGCACCTGCTGCACGGTGGCCGCGACCTCGGCGCGCAAATCGGCGCGGCGCTCGGGCTGCAGCGAGCCGCTGATCACCGGGCCCGTGGCGCGCAAGGACGTCTCGACCCGGCGGATGTCTTCAGGCGCCAGCAGCAACACGGGCGGCGGCTTGGGCGCGGACTTGCTGCCCTTGCCGGCCGTGGAGCCCGCAGCGGCCGAGGCGGCCTTGGCAGCGTCGGCAGCAGGGGCTTCGGACTTGCCACAGGCCAGCAGCGACAGCAGCAGGGGCAGGCAGACGGCGGCCTTGAGCGCCCGGTTGGGGGCCTGGGCGGCCGAACGGAAGGTCGTCGAACGGGGCATGGTCGGGACGTCGGCATGCCACACAGCGGCACGGCTGACGATGAGTCTTGGCGAAGCCGCAAGCCTAACCGCCCGCCACCCGCCCGAGACCGGCCGCTGCGACGAAACCAGGCCTTGGCGTCGCCAAGAGCGGGCCTGCCCGGCAAACGACCCGGCCCTGGCTGCGCCAGCCACGGCAGAATCGGCGCATGACGACGATACACATGCAAGTGAACGGGCTGGCTCGCACGGCCGAGGTCGACCCCGAAAGGCTGCTCGTGCAACTGCTGCGCCAGGACTTCGGCCTCACCGGCACGCATGTCGGCTGCGACACCGCGCAGTGCGGCGCCTGCACGGTGCTGCTCGACGGCCAGGCCGTGAAGAGCTGCAACGTGCTGGCCGTGCAGGCCGACGGCGCCCGCATCGACACCGTCGAAGGGCTGGCCGCGCCCGACGGCACGCTGAACCCGCTGCAGCAGGCCTTCAGCAGCTGCCACGGCCTGCAATGCGGCTTCTGCACGCCCGGCATGCTGATGAGTGCCACCGCGCTGCTGGCGGAAAACCCCACGCCCACCGAGGCGCAGATCGTGCACGCGCTCGAGGGCAACCTGTGCCGCTGCACGGGCTACGTCAACATCGTGGCGGCGGTGCAGAGGGCGGCGGCACCTGGCTGAGGCCAGCCGGGCTTGCTTCGCGCGTTTTTGCGCTTGTTCTCGTGTGTTCTCGCTTGTTTGCGCACGCCCAAAGGCAGATCGGGTGCTGTCCTGCGACAGCACCCGATCGATTGTTTTGGTAGGCGCTAGTGGACTCGAACCACCGACCCCCACCATGTCAAGGTGGTGCTCTAACCAGCTGAGCTAAGCGCCTGGAGAAGCCTCACAGTATATACCGGCCTTTTGCGGCTCCTTCAGGCCCCCAAAGGCCTCACTTGCGCCGGGCGTGACGTACGCCCGCCACCTGCCGCACCTGGGCCAGCACGTGGGCCAGGCGGGCGGTGTCGGGCGCCTCCACCGTGAACGTCATGTGCGCGCTGCTGCGGTCGCGTGTGCTCTGCGTGTTGACGTGCGTGACGTTGACCTTGTCCTTGACGAACACCTCGCTGATGTCGCGCAGCAGGCCCGGGCGATCAGCGGCCTCCACCACCACGTCGAGCGGGTACAGCGCCGGCTTGTCGTGCGCGGCCCGGCCCCACTCGACCTCGATCACGCGCTCGGGCGAGGTGGCCGCCATCTGGCGCAGGTTGCTGCAGTCGCGCCGGTGCACGGCCACGCCCTTGCCGCGCGTCACGAAGCCGGCGATGGCATCGGGTGGCGCCGGCCGGCAGCAGCGCGCCAGCGAGGTGAGCAACGAGTCCATGCCCACCACCAGCACGCCGCCACGCGAACCGCTGGCGGTGCTGCGCGAGGGCCTCAGCGCGATGCTTTCGTCGGGCGCCGCCGGCTCGGCCGGACGAAGCAGGTTCTCGATCGTCCGCAACGAGAACTCGTCCTTGCCGACCACCTCGAACAGCGCCTCGGCGTTCTTGAATCCCAGCTGTTCGGCCAGGCGGTCGCGTTCCAGCGCCGTGCGGCCTTCGCGCTGCAGCAGCTTCTCCACCGCCTCGCGGCCGCGCGCCACGGTCTGCGCCAGTGCCTGGGCGTTGAACCAGGCCCGCACCTTGGCGCGCGCCCGCGGGCTGGCCAGGTAGCCGAGCTCGGGGTTGATCCAGTCGAGCGACGGGCCGCCTTCCTTGACCGTGACGATGTCGACCGTCTGCCCCGAGCGCAGCGGCGTGTTCAGCGGCACCAGCGCGCCATCGACCCGCGCGCCGCGGCAGCGGTGGCCGAGCTCGGTGTGCAGCGCATAGGCAAAGTCCACCGGCGTGCCGCCCGCGGGCAGATCGATGATGGTGGCCTGCGGCGTGAAGACGTAGATGCGGTCGGCGAAGGCCTCGCCACCGCCAGTGCCGCCGGCCGCGCCGCCATCGGCTGCGCCACCCTGGCCGGCGAAGTCGCGCTCCCAGGCCAGCAGCTCGCGCAGCACGGCCTTGCGCGCCTCGGCCACCTTCTCCTCGAACTCGCCGCTGGCCACCACGCCGGCGTAGCCCTTGACGCCCGCTTCCTTGTACATCCAGTGCGCCGCCACGCCGTGCTCGGCGTGCTCGTGCATGGCGCGGGTGCGGATCTGCACCTCGAGTGGCCGGCCGTCCTCGTCGCGCACCACGGTGTGCAGGCTCTGGTAGCCGTTGGGTTTGGGGCGGGCGATGTAGTCGTCGAACTCGCCGTCCACCAGCGGCAGCGCTTCGTGCACGCGGGCCAGCGCCGCGTAGCAGGCGGCGACGTCGGCCACGATCACGCGCAGCGCCCGCGCGTCGAACACGCGCTCGAAGGCCAGGCCCTTGCCCTGCATCTTCTTCCAGATGCTCCACAGGTGCTTGGGGCGGCCTTGCACGTCGGCTTTGATGCCGTGGCGTGCCAGCAGCGCCTGCAGCCGCTCACGCGCGGCACGCACGCTGCCTTCGCGCTCGCTGCGCGTCTGGTCCACCAGGCGGGCGATCTGCCGGTACTGCTCGGGCTGCAGCATCCGGAACGCCAGGTCCTCCAGCTCCCACTTCACCTGCCAGATGCCCAGCCGGTTGGCCAGCGGCGCGAACACCTGCTGCGTCTCAGTGGCCAGCATCGGCGGGCACGGCGTGCGCGTGCTGGCGAACCAGCGCATCGTCTGCAGGCGCGAGGCCAGGCGCAGCAGCACCACGCGCAGATCGCGCGAAAACGCCAGCAGCATCTTGCGCACCCGTTCGGTCTGCTCGGCACGGGCGCTGGCGTCCAGCGCCGTGTGCGCGGCACGTGCCGCCCGCTGCACCTGCACGAGTTGCCGCGTCAGCGTGACCAGGCTGGCGTACGAAGGCCCGAAGGCCTTGCGCACCACTTCTTCGGGGCGCTGCAGGTAGTCACCCGCGTAGACGAGGTAGGCCGCAGCCTCGAGCGCGGGCGCGGCGCCGATGTCGCGCAGCACCGCAGCCACGCCGTCGGCGTGGGCCATCGCGTCTTCGCCCGTGTCCAGCAATTGGCCGGCCAGCAGCGGCTCGGCGAAGGCACGCGCGCGTTGCACCGGATCGGCCGCCAGGGGCGCATCAGCGCCCACGGCGCCGGCCGATTCGGCACTGGCCAGGTGGACGATGGCTGCGGCACCGGCGTCCAGCGCCGGCGGGCGGCCGGCAGCGGTCTTCACGGCGCCAGCAGGAAGCGCCGCACGACGGCGCGCTGGTCTTCGGCCACCAGCGTGGGCGCGTGCCCCACGCCGGGCAGTTCGTGCACGGTGCAGCGCGGGCCGCGCGCGGCCATGGCGGCCGCGGTGGCGGGGCTGAGCAGGTCGCTCTCCGCGCCGCGCAGCAAGAGCGTCGGGCTGGCGATGCGGTCGTAGAGGTGCCACAGCATCGCTTCGCCGGCCGCGGCCGTCTCGGGCGTGGCGGCGCGCACGGGCACGGCGATGGCCGGGTCGTAGTGCGGCTTGAAGCCGCTGAGCTTGCCGGCGGGGCCGTCCTGCTCGGCCGGCACGAGCTGGTGGCGCGTCAGCGCCTGCCACTGCTCACGCGTGTGCGGGCCGAAGCCGCGCGAGATGGCCCAGGTGGCCTCGGCCGCCTCTTCCAGCGTGCGCCAGAAGGCGGGCACGCCGAGGTAGCCGAGCACACGCGGGATGAAGCCCGGCTCGATGACGGGCCCGACATCATTGAGCACCAGCCGCGTGATCGGCGTGCCCTGCTGCGCCGCCAGCGCGATGCCGATGAGGCCGCCCATCGAGGTGCCGACCCAGTGCACCTCGGGCACGTTCAGGCGCGCCACCAGCGTGACCATGTCGGCCACGTAGGTGGGCACGCCGTACAGCCGCGGATCGGGCAGCCAGCCCGAGCGGCCGCGTCCCACGACATCGGGACAGATCACCCGGTAGTCGGACGACAGGTCGCGTGCCAGCGTGTCGAAGTCGCGGCCCTGGCGCGACAGGCCGTGCACGCAGACCACGACCCGAGGGTTGGCCGCGTCGCCCCACTCCCAATAGGCCATGCGGTGCAGGCCGACAGGGCTGGCGCAGGTGACGTGGTGGAGCCGGGGTTCGGGTGTGTTCATGCACCGATGCTAGCGAGACAGGGCCACGCTGCCCGCCACCGTGACCGAGACCGTGGCCTTGCCGGCCTCGACCGGCAGCGCCTCGTCGGTCGTCGCCGCCATGGCCGAGGCCACGCGCATGCGCGGCTGCGGCTGGCCCATCGGCAGTTCGGTCTGCACGTTCACCTCGCGCAGGGTCCAACCGGCAAAGCCGAACTGGCGGCTGACCTCGTCGGCGCGCGCCCGGAAGCGGCCGATGGCCTCGGCAACGACCTGCGACTCGACCTTCTCGCGCGCCTCGCGCGACAGCGAAAAGCCGGTGCTCGCCACCGTCAGCGTCTGGATGCGCCCGGCCAGCTGCGCGATGGCCGCCGTGTCGCGGCCCTGCAGCTGCAGCTCGGCGCGGCCCGACCAGCCGCTCATGCGGCCGTCGCGCCCGTAGCGCGGGTTCAGCGAAAAGCCGCCGGTCTGCACCTCCAGATCCTGCGGCGCCGTGCCGCGGGCGGCGCGGCGGGCCTCGGCCAGCGCGGTGTCCAGCGCCAGCTTCAGCTGCGCCTGCAGCGCAGCGGCATCGTTGCCTTCACGCGTGGTGGCGAGCACCACCGTCAGCCAGTCCTGCGGCACCTGCAGGCTGGCCGCGGCGGCCAGTGACACCACGTTCTGCGGCACGGGCAGGGTCTGGGCCGACGAGGCCACGGCCAGGGCCGCAAGGGCCAGCCCGAAGGAAACACGGCGGATGGACGACATGGCGAACACTCCTGGAACAAGGACAGGCGCGCAGTGTGCGCGAGCCGCTGCAAGACTTGTAACAGCGGGTCAGAACCCGGTGGTGGGCCCGGATCGAGGGCGAACCCGCCTGTAACAATGCCGTTGTTACAAATCGGGAGCACCCCATGAGCGCCACGGCCACGACCCGCCCGGACCGCATCGTCGTCGTCGACGACGACGCCCGCATCCGCGATCTGCTGCGCCGCTACCTCAGCCAGGAGGGTTTCGACGTTCTCCTGGCCGAAGACAGCAAGGCGCTGAACCGCGTGCTGACGCGCGAGACCGTCGACCTGATCGTGCTCGACCTGATGCTGCCCGGCGAGGACGGCCTGTCGATCTGCCGCCGCCTGCGCGCGGCCAACGATGTGACGCCGATCATCATGCTCACGGCCAAGGTCGAGGACGTCGACCGCATCGTCGGCCTGGAGGTCGGCGCCGACGACTACCTGCCCAAGCCCTTCAACCCGCGTGAGCTGCTCGCGCGCATCCACGCCGTGCTGCGCCGCCGGCCGGCGCAAGAGGCGCCCGGCGCGCCGAGCAAGGAGCAGCAGATCGTCAACTTCGGGCCCTTCGAGTTCGACCTCTCGGTGCGCAAGCTCAGCAAGAACGGCGAGCAGATCGCGCTGACGACGGGCGAGTTCAGCATGTTGAAGGCCCTGGTTCGCCACCCGCGGCAGCCGCTGTCGCGCGACAAGCTGGCGCAGCTGGCACGCGGCCGCGAGTTCGAGCCCTTCGACCGCAGCCTCGACGTGCAGATCAGCCGCCTGCGCAAGATGCTCGAGCCCGATCCGGCGCAGCCGCGCTACATCCAGACGGTGTGGGGCGTGGGCTACGTCTTCGTTCCCGATGGCAGCAATTGAGGCCCCCAGGCTTGTCGCTGCGCGCCATCGCCACCCCCCGAGGGGGCTCGGTCCGGCCCGGGAAACCCGGATCCGGACCGGGTCACGCTAGACGGGAATGAGTTCAGGCGCACCCGGCTTCAGCCTCTTCTGGCGCACCTTCATCCTGCTGGCCTTGCTGCTGGCAGGGGGGGTGTTCGCCTGGGTGCAGACCTTGCGCGCGCTGGAGCTCGAGCCGCGCGCGGTGCAGGCGGCGCAGCAGATCGCGGGGCTGGTGAACCTGTCGCGGGCCGCGCTGTCGCACAGTGACGGCATCAACCGGGTCGCCATGCTCAAGACGCTGGGGCGCCAGGCCATCCGGGTGCTCCCGCGCGAGCCGGGCGATCGCTATGAACCCTACGAAGAAGACCGCTTCTCGCGGCGCGTCGGCGCCGAGCTGCGCACGGCGCTGGGTGTCGATTCGGTGGTGGCACGCAGCGTGAATGGCCAGCCGGGGCTGTGGGTGGGCTTCGTCATCGAGAAAGACCGCTTCTGGCTGCAGGCCGAAACGGGCCGCGGGCCGCAGCTGGCGTTTGGTACCTGGGCCATCTGGATGGGCATCGCGCTCGTGGCCACGCTGCTGGGTTCGATCGCCATCGCCAGCCTGATCAACCGGCCGCTGAAGCAGCTGTCGTTCGCCGCCAGCCGCATCCGCGAGGGCGACCTGGACTCGCGGCTCGACGAGAACACGCCCACCATCGAGATCCGCGAGGTCAACCGCGGCTTCAACCGCATGGCGCGCGAACTGGCCCGTGTGGAAGAAGACCGCGCCGTGATGCTGGCCGGCATCAGCCACGACCTGCGCACGCCGCTGGCCCGGCTGAGGCTGGAAACCGAGATGAGCGTGGCCGACGAAGAAGCGCGCCGCAACATGGCGATGGACATCGACCAGCTCGACGCCATCATCGACAAGTTCATGGACTACGCCCGCCCCGGCGAGACCGAGCTGCACACGGTGCAGGTGGCAGCCCTGCTCGACCGCGAGGTCGCCGGCTTCCGTGACACCTCGCAGATCCGCATCACCTGTCGGGTGGCACCCGACATCTTCGTGCTCGCCGACGAGACCGAGCTGGGTCGGGTGTTCCTGAACCTGTTCGAGAACGCGCGCCGCTACGGCCGCGGCACCTACACCGGGCTGGCGGAGGTGCAGGTGAGCGCGCAACGTGTCGGCCCGTGGGCCATCATCAGCGTTCGCGACCAGGGCCCTGGCGTGGCGCCCGAGAAGCTGCCGCAGCTGACGACGCCCTTCTTTCGCGGCGATGCCGCACGCACCGCGGCCACTGGTGCCGGCCTCGGCCTGGCCATCGTCGAGAAGGCCATGCAGCGCATGGGCGGCACGCTCGAACTGGCCAACGCACCCGAGGGCGGGCTCGTCGCCCACCTGCGGCTGCAACGAGCGGAAGTGCAGATGTTCGAGCAGGGGCTCCACGGAGGCAGCAGCGCTCGAAGCTAGCGGGCTGGGGCGTGCGCCGCTCGGGCGGTGCGTCGCGGCCGCCCGAGTTCCGAGCCTCAGCGCCGCTGCAGGACCTCCGGGTTGAGCGGCGTCTTCACCGCCGCACCCGTCAGCGCCGCGATCAGGTTGTCGGCGGCCAGCCCTGCCATGGCCCGCCGCGTGGCCACGGTGGCGCTGGCGATGTGCGGCGTGAGCACGATGTTCGGCACCGTGAGCAGATCCGGGTGCACCGAGGGCTCGCCTTCGAAGACATCGAGCGCTGCGGCAGCGATGCGCCCCTCGCGCAGGGCCGCGGCCAGCGCGGCGTCGTCGACGATGCCGCCGCGCGCCACGTTGGTGAGCGTGGCCGTGCTCTTCATCAGCGCCAGTTCGGCCGCGCCGATGCTGTGGTGCGCGGCCGGCGAGTACGGCAGCACCAGCACCAGGTGATCGGCCTCGCGCAGCAGCGTGGCCTTGTCGACGTAGCGCGCGGACAGCGGCGCCTCCTGCCCGGGCGCGAGGCGGCTGCGGTTGTGATAGATCACCTGCATGCCGAAGCCCAGGGCGCCACGCCGCGCGATCGCCTGCCCGATGCGGCCCATGCCCAGGATGCCCAGCGTGGCGCCGTGCACGTCGGAGCCGGTGAACATGTCGTAGCGCCACTTGTTCCACTCGCCGCGGCGCAGAAAGTGCTCGCTCTCGGCCATGCGGCGGGCAGCGGCCATCATCAGCGCGAAGCCGAAGTCGGCGGTGGTCTCGGTCAGCACGTCGGGCGTGTTGGTGCACAGCACGCCCGCGGCCGTGCAGGCCGGTACGTCGAAGTTGTTGAAACCCACCGCCATGTTGGCCACCACGCGCAGGCCCGGGCAGGCCGCCAGCACCTCGGCGTCGATGCGCTCGCTGCCGGTGGTGAAGGCGCCGGCCTTGCCCTGCAGGCGCTCGATCAGCTCGGCCTTC
>Ga0209985_10003900_pt1 | contig 12332 bp, 9 predicted proteins | sample NOAtaG_FD_187305 | JGI IMG/M metagenome (GOLD analysis project Ga0209985, IMG submission 187305) | Freshwater lake microbial communities from Lake Erie, under a cyanobacterial bloom - NOAA_Erie_Diel6S_1000h metaG (SPAdes) (version 2) | ecosystem: Environmental > Aquatic > Freshwater > Lake ...
CGCTGCCCACCCAGCCACCGCGCGCGCATCATCGCCGCCAACAACATCCTGAACGCGCTGTTCATGATCGTCAGCGCGCTGCTCACCGGCCTGCTGCTGAAGGCGGGCTTCACGATCCCGCAGGTCTTCCTGGCGGTGGGGCTGGCCAACGCGGCGGTGGCCGCCTACGTCTTCCTGCTCGTGCCCGAGTACCTGCTGCGCTTCCTGGCCTGGATGCTGTCGCGGCTGGTCTACCGTTTCAGGGTGCAGGGCGACGAGCACATCCCGCTGCAGGGCGCGGCCATCCTGGTGTGCAACCACGTCAGCTTCGTCGACGCAGTGCTGCTGATGGCGGCGAGCCCGCGGCCGGTCCGCTTCGTCATGGACCACCGCATCTTCGCGATCCCGGTGCTCGGCTGGCTGTTCCGGCTTGCCAAGGCGATCCCGATCGCGCCCCAAAAGGACGACCCGGCCACCTACGAGCGCGCGTTCGCCGAGGCGCGCCGGGTGCTGGAGGAGGGCGACCTGCTCGCCATCTTCCCCGAAGGCGGCATCACGCGCGACGGCTCGCTCGGCGAGTTCAAGGGCGGCGTGATGAAGATCCTGGCCACGCACCCGGTGCCGGTGGTGCCGCTGGCGCTGACCAACCTGTGGGGCAGTTTCTTCTCGCGCGCCGAGAAGGGTCGGGCGATGGCGCGGCCGTTCCGGCGCGGGCTGTGGAGCCGCGTTGGGCTGAGCGCCGGGCCGGCGCTCGCGCCGGGCGACGTCACGCCGCAGGGACTGCGCACCCGGGTGCAGGCGCTGCTCGCGGCCTGACTGCGCGGCAGCGGCCGTGGTCGCGCCGGTGCGCGGAAGGGCAGGGAGTTGCAGCAGATACTGTATGAACGTACAGTATCCTGGCGTCATTTCCTCCTCGCGTTTCCCGTCGTGCGTCCTGCTCCGCCGCCTTCCGTCCTGCCGCCGGGCACCACCCGGCCGTCGTCCGAGACGCCCGAGTTGCCGCACCCGGTGTTGTGGCGCGCCAGCCAGGTGGCGCGCGTGCGCGGGCCGGTATGGCCGAGCGGCTTTGCCGCGCTCGATGCCGCGCTGCCCGGCGGCGGCTGGCCGGCTCGGGAGCTGACCGAACTGCTGCTGCCGCACCCGGGCGTCGGCGAACTGCGCCTGCTGGCGCCGGCGCTCGCCGCGCAGCAGGCCCAAGGGGGCAGCGTGCTTTGGTTCGATCCGCCGGCCGAACCCAGCGCCTGGGTGCTGGAGGCGCTGGGCATCCGCACGCGCCAGCTCGTGCTGGTGCGCCCGCGGACGCCTCCTGGCAGCCGGATCGCACCGGGCCGTCCCGCGCGGGCTGCGCTGCCGGCCGCCGACGTGCTGTGGGCGCTCGAGCAGGCGCTGGCCAGCGGCCAGGCCGGCGCCGCGCTGGCCTGGCTGCCGGTGCGGCTGCCGGCCGACGCCTTGCGCCGCCTGCAGCTGGCCGCGCAGGCCCACGACGGGCCGGCTTTCCTGTTGCGCGGGCTCGAGGCGCGCCAGCGCCCGAGCGCGGCACCCCTGCGGCTGGTGCTGCGCAGCGCCGGGCCCGACGCGCTGCGCGTGCATCTGCTCAAGCGCCGCGGTCCGCCGCTGGCGCAGCCGCTGGACCTGGCGCTGCCGTCGGCGCTCGCGCCTGCCGCACAGGCCCGTGCCGCGGCTGCCCGGGCGCCGTCCGGGCCGGCGCCGGCAGCGGCACGGCCCCTGGTCGCCCAGCAGCCATGAGCCGGCCGGGTGCCGCGCGCGGCGTCCCCGGCGCCGCGGCGGCGGTCCGATGAAGCACCGCCGCAGCCGCCGCCTCGGGGCCGCGGTGCCTGCTGCCGACCCTGCCGCGCCCGGTGCGGTGCCGCCGCCGGCCGGCGCTGCTGCGCCTGCCGCGGCCGCTGCGGCTGCCGTACCGCTCTGGCTGGCCGTGCACCTGCCGCTGCTGCCGCTCGAATCCTGGCGGGCCACGCTCGATGCGCAGGCGCGCGCGCGTCCGCTGGCACTGCTGGCCGGGCAGCGCGTGAGCCATGTCGATGCCGCTGCTGCGATGCGCGGCATCCGGCCGGGCATGAAGCGCGCCACGGCGCTCGCCCTGGCCGCCGAGCTGCTGCCGGGCACGGCCGATGCGGCCCGCGATGCGGCGGCGCTGCAGGCGGTGGCCCATGCCGCGCTCGCCTTCACGCCGGCGGTGGCGATCGACGACCCGGCCACCGTCGTGCTCGAGGTGCGCTCGTGCCTGCGCCTGTTCGGCGGGCTCGACGCGCTGCTGGCGCGGCTCGGGGCCACGCTGGCGCCGCTGGGGCACCGCCTCGAGGTCGCGGCTGCACCCACCGCGGCGGGCGCGGCACTGCTGGCGCGCTGGGTGGCGCTGTCGCCGCCCGGCGGGGCGGAGTCCGGCGCCGTTCCGCCGGCGCTGCGCACGCCCGCCCGCGGCGCCCACGTGGCGCAGCGCCGCGCGCTGGCCGCGCTGCTCGATGCGGCGCCGGCCTGGCTGCCCGGCAGCGCGCGCGCGCGCCGCGAGGCGTTCGACGGCATGGGCCTGCACACGCTGGCCGGGTTGCGCGCGCTGCCGCGCCCGGGGCTGGCGCGGCGCTTCGGTGAGGGTCTGCTCGACGAACTCGACCGCGCCTACGGGCTGCGCCCCGACCCGAGGCTCTGGCTCGAGGCGCCACCGTTCTTCGACAGTCGCCTCGAGCTGTTCGCGTGCGCCGAGCACGCCGAGCAGGTGCTGGCCGGCGCGGCGGTGCTGCTGGCGCGCCTGGTGGCCTGGGCACGGGCGCGCCAAGGCCGCATCGGCGCCTTTACGCTGGCGATGCGCCACGAGCCGCGGCACGGCGCCCCGGTTGCGGCCACCGAGCTGCACGTCGAGCTGGCCGAGCCGGCGCTCGACCCCGCGCACCTGCAGCTGCTGCTGCGCGAACGGCTCGGCCGCATGACGCTGGCAGCGCCGACGCTGGAACTCGGGCTGCGCTGCAGCGGCCTGGTGGCCGGCCCGCCGCCCGACGGCGACCTGTTCCCGACCCGCCACGGCACCGACCACGGCCTGCTGCGCCTGCTCGAGCGGCTGCGCGCGCGCCTGGGCGACGAGCAGGTGCAGCGCCTCGTTCCGGTGGCCGACCACCGGCCCGGCCGCGCCAACCGCTGCGAGCCGGCACTGACCGGATCGCAAGGCGCCGCGGCCCGGCCGGCCAGGCCGGCGCCCGCCGGCCCCGACCTGCCGCTGCACCGCCCGGCCTTCGTGCTGTCCGAGCCGCAACCGCTTGCCGAGTGCGACGGCCTGCCGGCGCTGGATGGGGCGCCGCTGCAGTTGCTGAGCGGCCCCGAGCGCATCGAGAGCGGCTGGTGGGACGGCGGCCTGGTCACGCGCGACTACTTCATCGCCGCCACCCGCGCCGGCGCGCTGGTGTGGCTGTGGCGCGAACGGCTGCCGCCGGGAGCTGCCGCTGCGCAGTGGTACCTGCAGGGCCGATTCGCCTGACCCGCCGCCGCGATGCCCGGGGCGCGGCCCGGCCTCAGCGGCGGTGCAGCACCTGCTGCAGCCACTGCGCGAGCGCCTGCAGCTCCTCGACGCACACCGTGTGCTCCATCGGGTACTCGTGCCACTGCACCGGGTGGCCCAGAGCGGCCAGCGCGTCACGGGCGGCGCGCCCGCGTTCGACGCCCACGATGCCGTCGCGGCTGCCGTGGGCCAGGAACACCGGCGTGCCGGCGTTGGCCGCGTTGCGCTCGGCCGCGGCGGCGTCGGCCAGCGGCAGGTAGCCGCTCAGGCCGGCCACGCCGGCCAGCGGGCGGGCGTGCCGCAACCCGGCGCCCAGCGCGATGGCGCAACCCTGGGAGAAACCGGCCAGCACGGTGCGCTGCGCCGGCATGCCGCGCGCCTCCTCGCGTGCCAGCAGCGCGTGCACCTGCGCGAACGACTCCCGCAGCCCGGCCTCGTCCTCGCGCCGGACTGCGCCGGGGCCGAGGATGTCGTACCACGCCCGCATCCGGTGCCCGCCGTTGATCGTGACCGGGCGCACCGGCGCCCGCGGGAACACCCAGCGCACGGCGCCCAGCGCTCTCAGGTCCAGTTCGTCGGCCAGCGGCAGGAAGTCGGTGCCGTCGGCGCCGAGGCCATGAAGCACGATGACCGTGGCATCTGCCTCAATCGGGGGGTGCACTTCGATGGTCTGGGGCGGCATCATGGGGAGTCATCGTAAAGCGGGTGGCAACGCGTGGCCTCTCATGTGCGGTCGGTGGCACGACCGCGTTCCCGGAAACTGCGACGCTACTGGGTGGACGGGCCCACGTTGCTCATCATCGGCGTGGCCGTCGCGCTCGTCGTCGTAATGGCGCTCGCCCTCGAGGGTCGGCAGCTGGTGCTGCCCCCCGGGATGGGCGGCCCGACGCTGCAGGACTTCCAGCGCGCGAACCCCCACCTCGCCGTGCGCGAGGAGCACGTCGGCGACCCGGAGTGGCGCAGCGCCGGGCAGCGCCCGGGTTTCGTGCTGCTGCACCTGGAGGACACCCGAACCGGCGCCCGCGCCACGCTGCGCGAAGACTTCCTGCTCGGCCACCCGGTGCGCCTGCAGGATTGCCCCCCCGACCTGCCGGTGGCGCCCGTGCTGCGCGATGTGCAGTGCGTGACCGCGGCGGCCACCGGCAAGCTTCCCCAGGTGGAGTGGCTGTCGGCACGCCTGCCCGCGGGCGGCGAGGGGCCGGATGCCGCGCACGAGCGGCTGCAGCCGTTCTACGCCGCGGCCGACGCCGCGGCCGGCGATGCGCACACGCTGGTCCTGCACCGGATCAGCACCGAGCGCATCGCCGTGGCGCTGGCGCCGCGCTCGGCGGCGGTGGCCGCGCAGTAGCTGCGCAACGTCCGCACGGCAGCCTTGCGGCGACCGCGCGCAGCCGCCGCGCAATCCCCTAGTAGTCCAGGCCCATCGCCGCGCGCACGTCGCGCATCGTCTGCCGCGCCACCGTGCGGGCGCGTTCGGTGCCGTTCTCGACGATCCAGTGCACCTTCTTCGGTTCGGCGAGCAGCGCCGCTGCGCGCTCGCGCCACGGCGCCTGCCCGGCGACGATGGCGTCGATCACCGGCTGCTTGCAGTCGAGGCAGCCGATGCCGGCGCTGGTGCAGCCCTGGCGCACCCACTGCTGCACGCTGTCGTCGCTGTAGATGCGGTGGAAGTCAAACACCGGGCACTTCTCGGGGGTCCCGGGGTCGCTGCGGCGTACGCGTGCGGGGTCGGTGGCCATGCCGCGCACCTTCTTCGTCACGACCTCCGGCTCGTCGCGCATCAGGATGGCGTTGCCGTAGCTTTTGCTCATCTTCGCGCCGTCCAGGCCCGGCAGCGTGACGACCTCGGTGTGCAGCGCCTGCGGCTCGACGAGCACGCTCTTGCCGCTGCCCTTCAGGTGCCCGAGCAGCAGCTCGCTGTCGTCGCTGGTCCAGCCCGCGACGGCCACGGCCGCGCGCCGCACGATGCCTTCGCCCTTGGACCAGGCCGCGGCGTCGCCGGTCTCGCCGAACGCCTTGCGCTGCTTCTCGTAGTAGCGCGCGTCGTCCTTGCCGAGCTTGGCCAGCGCGGCGGCCACCTGCTGCTCGAAGTCGCGCGCGCGGCCGTACAGGTTGTTGAAGCGGCGCGCGACCTCGCGCGTCAGCTCGACGTGAGAGCTCTGGTCACCGCCCACCGGCACGTAGGTGGCCTTGTAGATCAGGATGTCGGCCGCCTGCAGCAGCGGGTAACCCAGGAAGCCGTAGGTCGCGAGGTCGCGGTCCTTCAGCTTCTCCATCTGGTCCTTGTAGGTCGGCACGCGCTCGAGCCAGCCGAGCGGCGTGCCCATTGCCAGCAGCGTGAACAACTCGGCGTGCTCGGGCAGCCGGCTCTGGATGAAGATCGTCGCCTTGTCGGGGTCGAGGCCGGCGGCGATCCAGTCGACGACCATGTCGTAGACCGTCTTCTCGATGACCTCGCGCTCCTCGTAGTGCGTGGTCAGCGCGTGCCAGTCGGCGACGAAGTAGAAGCAGTCGTGCTCGTGCTGCAGCTTCACCCAGTTCTTGAGCGCGCCGTGGTAGTGGCCGAGGTGCATGCTGCCGGTGGGGCGCATGCCGGAGAGGACTCGCGTACGCATGGGGGCGGTGGTCTGGTGGGTGCCGCGGGCGGCATGCCGGGCGCGGTTGGATTCTCGCAGAGCCGCCCGCGCCGGACGCCGCGCCGGGCGCGCCTACACTGCCGGCCCGATGAAGCGCATCGTCGTGCTGATCTCCGGCCGCGGCTCCAACATGGAGGCCATCGCGCTGCGCTGCGCCGAGGAGGGCTGGCCCGCGCAGGTGGTGGCCGTGGTCTCGAACCGGCCCGGCGCGGCGGGGCTGGCGTTCGCGCGATCCCGGGGCATCGATGCCGAGGTCGTCGACCACACGGCCTTCGCGACGCGCGAGGCGTTCGACGCCGCGCTGGCCGACGCCGTCGGCCGCCACCGGCCCGACCTGGTGGTGCTGGCGGGCTTCATGCGGGTGCTGGGCGAGGCCTTCGTGCGGCGCTTCGAGGGCCGGCTGCTCAACATCCACCCTTCGCTGCTGCCGGCCTTCCCGGGCCTGCACACGCACCGGCGGGCCCTGGAGGCGGGCTGCCAGGCGGCAGGCGCCACGGTGCACTTCGTGACGGCGGAGCTGGACCGGGGGCCGATCGTGATGCAGGCCGTCGTGCCGGTGCGGCCCGGCGACGACGAGGCCGCGCTCGCGGCGCGCGTGCTGGCTGCCGAGCACGTGATCTACCCGCTGGCAGTGCGCTGGTTCGTCGAGGACCGGCTGGTCGTCGAGGGTCCGCGCGTGCGGCATCGCGACGGCGCCTCGCAGCTCCTGATGTAGCCGGCAGCGTGCGCGGAGCCGACTGGCGGCGACCGCCGGACGTGCCGGGATAATGCGTCCGATGCATCCGAACGCGCTGCTCGACCTGGCCACCGGTCTGCTGCGCACCGTGCTGCAACTGGACAAGCCGGCCGATGCGGTGGTGTCGGAGTTCTTCCGCCGCCACCGCGCACTCGGCCCGCGCGAGCGTCACGCCCTGGCCGAGACCACCTACGCGGTGCTGCGCCGCCGCCTGCAGCTGCAGCATCTGGCGCAGGGTGGCGGGGGCGCGCTGGAGCGGCGGCTGGCGATCCTTGGCTGGCAGGGCGACGCCGGCCCGCTGCTGGCGGCGCTCGGGCCGGCCGAGCGCGCGTGGCGCGGGCAGGTGCAGGCCATCGACACCGCGACCCTGCCCGACAAGCTGCGCCACAACCTGCCCGACTGGCTGGCGGGCGCGCTTCGCGCAACTCTCGGCGAGGAGTTCTGGCCGCTCGTGCAGGCGCTGGACCGTCCGGCCCCGCTGGACCTGCGGGTCAACGTGCTGAAGGCGCGCCGGGAGGCGGTCGTCGCCGCACTGGCGGCGGCCGGCGTCGAGGCCACGCCGACGCGCCACTCGCCCTGGGGCCTGCGGGTCGAGGGCAAGCCGGCGCTGAGCCGGCTCGAGCCCTTCACGAGCGGCGCGGTCGAGGTGCAGGACGAGGGCAGCCAGCTGCTGGCGCTCCTTGTCGATGCGCACCGCGGGGAGATGGTGGTCGACTTCTGCGCCGGCGCCGGCGGCAAGACGCTGGCCCTCGGCGCGGCGATGCGCAACACCGGCCGGCTCTATGCCTTCGACGTCTCGGGCCATCGGCTGGCGGCCCTGAAGCCACGCCTGGCGCGCAGCGGGCTGTCCAACGTGCACCCGGTGCAGATCGCGCACGAGCGCGACGAGCGCATCTCGCGCCTGGCGGGCAAGATCGACCGCGTGCTGGTCGATGCACCGTGCTCCGGGCTGGGCACGCTGCGCCGCAACCCCGACCTGAAGTGGCGCCAGTCGCCCCGCTCGGTGGCCGAGCTGCAGTCGCGGCAGGTCGCGATCCTGGCCGGCGCGGCGCGGCTGCTCGGGTCTGGCGGTCGCCTCGTCTACGCCACCTGCAGCCTGCTGCCGGCGGAGAACGAGGAGGTGGTCGCGTCGTTCGAGGCGGCGCACGGCACTGCCTTCGAGCTCCTGGATGCGGCGCCGCTGCTGGCCCGTGCGGCCGTGCCCGAGCCCGCCGGGCTCACCGACGGGCGCTTTCTGAGGGTGTGGCCGCACAGGCACGGCACCGACGGTTTCTTCGCCGCCGTCTGGCAAAGACGCTGACGGAGCCCGTGCCCGGCTCGGGCGACTTCTCTGTCCACTCCGCTATCGTGTTCTAATTTTACATCAATTGCGGTCAAATACCATCAAGTACACTCTATCGTTCGTCGTCTTGGGCGGTGAGCCGGCCTTGGGAGCTTTCCCTAGCACCGAGGTGCAACTTTCCCGCTCTGCGCGAACCTAAAATGTCGAGCGACAAACTGGGACATCACGAGGACCGACCCATGAATGCCTTTGCCTTGGTCCACGACGCACTGGTGGCTTGGCTTTCCGACGGTTTGCTGGCCGCCACTTGGTGGCAGATCGTCGCCTTCACTCTGGTGACCACCCACGTGACGATCGCCGCGGTGACCATCTTCCTGCACCGCTCGCAGGCCCACCGTGCGGTCGACCTGCACCCTCTGGTGCAGCATTTCTTCCGGTTCTGGCTCTGGATCGGCACCGGGATGGTGACCCGCGAGTGGGTCGCGATCCACCGCAAGCACCACGCCAAGTGCGAGACCGTCGACGACCCGCACAGCCCCCAGGTCCATGGCATCCGCAAGGTCCTGCTGGAGGGCGTCGAGCTGTACCGCTCCGAGAGCCGCAACGCCGAGACGATGCAACGCTACGGCCACGGCACCCCCGACGACTGGGTCGAGCGAAACGTCTACGGCCGCTACACCTGGCAGGGCGTGGGCCTGCTGCTGGTCCTCGACCTGCTGCTGTTCGGAGCCGTCGGTGCCACCGTCTGGGCCGTGCAGATGCTGTGGATTCCGGTCACCGCGGCCGGCATCGTCAACGGCCTCGGCCACTTCTGGGGCTACCGAAACTTCGAGGCCCCGGACGCGTCGACCAACGTCTCGCCCTGGGGGGTGCTGATCGGCGGCGAAGAGTTGCACAACAACCATCACACCTACCCGACCAGCGCCAAGCTCTCCGTCAAGCCCTACGAGTTCGACATTGGCTGGCTCTACATTCGCCTCCTCGAGATCGGCGGGTTGGCGAAGCCGCGCAAGGTGCCGCCGCGGCTGGAGCTCGGCGCAGTCCGTCCGGTGGCCGACGGCGAGACCCTGGAGGCCCTGATCGCGAACCGCTACGAAGTGATGGCCGGCTACGCGGCAGCCCTCAAGGCCGCCACGGCCAGCGAGTTCGCGCGGCTGAAGGCGGAGGGGGCGAGGGCCGGCGCGGCACGCCTGCGCAACATGCGCCTGGCGCTGCGCTGGCTGCACCGCGATGCGGACCGCATCCCGCAGGGGGTGCGACCGCAGATCGATCAGGCGCTCGGGGACAGCCCGAAGCTGGCGAAGCTGGTGGCCATGCGCGAGGAGCTGCGTTCGTTGTGGACCCGCACCAACGTCTCGGGTCCGCAGCTGGTGGCCGATCTGCAGGCCTGGTGCCGCAAGGCCGAGGACAGCGGCATCGCTGCGCTGCAGGACTTCAGCCTGCGGCTGCGCTCCGCGCACGCCTGAACGCGCGATTCCGCCGCCGTGCGCAGGTGCGCCGTGCGCGCTCACCCGCCAAGCCCCGCCGCTGGCGTGGATCGGGCCGCCGTGCGGCGGCCCTGCAGAGCACCCTGTTCCGGTACCCGAGCCCCGGAGCGCAGGCGGACTCGATAGCGCACAGGGCGGGTGCGGCGCCAGCGATGGCGCCGCACCCTGGGGGTCACTTCTTGGCGGGTCCGCCCGGAGCGTAGGCCGTGCACCAGCCCTTGGCGGCGACGTTGCCCTTGTTGGCGAACAGCGGGCACGGGGCGCTAGGGTCGCTCGCCTTGCCCTGGTACAACGCGCAGTTGTTGCACAGCTGGCCGGCCTTGTAGAGGGCCTTGTCGGCACGAGCCACGTCGGCCACGTACTTCAGCTGCACCGCGGTGGGGTCCTTCTCGTCGAGCATCTTCGCCTGCGCGACGGCCGCGCGGGCACCGAGCAGCGTGGCGCCGGCCACCGGGACGATCTGGATGAAACGACGGCGTGAGGTCATTGTTCGAGGCTCCTGGGGTTGATGCAGCGCGCACCCGCCGGATGACGGGTGCATCGGGTATCAACGCGGCGCGGCGGGTTCCGGCTGACAACCGCAGGACCGCCCAACCGGGACGACCGCGGGGTGCTACGCCTGCAGCCGCACCGGCGTCGATGGCCCTGATCTTACGATCGGGATCCGAACCGGCCACCACCACCGTCCCGATGTCCCACTGCAACCCAAGCCCGCCGCCGCGGGCCCGCTCCGCTGGCAGGCCGCGCCGCCGCGCCGGGAAGCCCCGATCGTCGGCGCGCGATCGGGCCATCGACGGCGGTATCGGGCGATGACGCGCCGCCTTCTCGGCCTGGTGGCTGCCGCGCTCGCCCTCGGCCTGTTCGCAGGGCTGCTGCTTCACCTGGCGGCACTGCGCGAGTCGCTCGGCGCCGAACTGCGCCGGCACCAGCAGGCGCTGGCCCCGGTGGCCGCCGCAGCGCTGGCCCCGTACGCCGCGCAGCCGGCGCTGCTTGCCGAGCGGGCGGGGAGGCTGGCCGAGCAGGCCGGCTTGCAGAGCCTGCGCGTGCGTGCTGGCATGGAGGCCGCGTTGGAACTGCAGCGGTCGCCCGCCGCCATGTCGGCGCCGTCGTGGTTTGCCGCGGCCATCACGCGCGACGTCCCCGCGGGCGAGGCGACTGCCGATGGCCCCCCGACCGTGCAAGTGCGGCTGCAGGCCGACCCCGCCGCCGCGATCGAGGCGGCGTGGCGCGGCACCCTGGCGTGGATGGCCTGGGGGCTGGCAGCCACGGTCGTCGTCGTCCTGGCGACGCTCGCGCTGCTGCGTCAGTGGCGAAGCGCGCTGGCCGCCGCGGCGGCGCGCGCCAGAGAGATCGGCGGCGATGGCCTGGCCGCGCTCGACGGCGCACCGCCGCCGGGGGCCGTGCCGGAGCTCGACGAGATCGCTCGCGCGCTGGACGCCGCCGTGCTGCGCTTGAGGGGGCTGTTCGACGCCCAGGCGGCCCAGGTGGCACAGTTGCGGCAGCGCGTCCAGACGGACGCCGTGACGGGCCTGCCGGTGCGCGAGCAGTTCGTCAGCCGTCTCGCGGACTTGCTGTCGGATCCGGTCGGGCCGGCGGTGGCGCTCCTGCTGGTGCGCGTGCCGGCGCTGGAGCGTCTCAACGAGCGCCACGGCCGGGAAGCCACCGACCGTCTGCTCGCCGCGCTGGCCGATGTGCTGCTGACCTACGTCGACCGCGTGGCGGGTGCGTGTGCCGGCCGCCTGAACGGCACCGATTTCGCCCTGGGCCTGCCCGCCGCCGGGATCGCGCGCGAGACCGCCGAGGCCCTGCAGCGGGCGTTGCGGGCCACGCCGCCGGCGCGGCTGGCCGGGGCCCGCTTCCTGCTGGGCGGTTGCGACGGGCTGCGCGAGATCGCCGCCGGTGAGGCGCTGGCTGCAGCCGATGCGGCCCTCGCCCGCACCGAGGCGGGCGACACCTCGGACCCAGCGCAGTGGATCGTGATCGACGACCTGCCCGATGCACGCGGCGGCGGCCGCGCCTGGCGCGAGCAGCTCGAGCAGGCGCTGCAGCAGTCGCGCGTGCGGCTGGGCGCCTATCCGGTGGTCGATGCCCAGGGCACGCTGATCCACCTCGAGTGCCCGTTGCGGGTGCAGCTCGAGCCGGGCGGCGAATACCAGGTCGCGCGGCGCTGGCTGGCGCTGGCCGCGCGCAGCGGGCTGCTGCACGAGTTCGACCGGGCAGCGATCGAGCTCGCCCTCGCGGCCATCGAGGCCGACGGACGGCCGCGCTGCGTGCACGTGGCCGCCCGCTCGTTCGCCTCGGCCGAGTTCGTCGCGCGGGTGCGGGGCAGCCTTGAAGCGGCGCCGATGGCCGCGCGCCGGCTGGCCATCGAGTGGACCGACAGCGAACGGTCCGCGTCGAGCGTGGCGCCGCGCAGCGCGCTCGCCCAGTGGCGGCACGCCGGCGTGACCGTCGGCGTCGAGCACGCCGGCGCCTCGCCGCAGGCCCTGCCGGCGCTGAAGGAACTCGGGGTGCAGTTCGTCAAGATCGACGCCCGCCATCTGCGGGGCCTGGCGCAGGACGACGCCGTGCGCGGCTACGCCCGCAGCCTGGTGACGCTGGTCCACTCGCTCGGCTTGGTTGCGCTGGCCGAGGGCATCGACGAACCGCTCGACCTGCAGGCGCTGTGGGCCCTCGGGTTCGATGGTGCCACCGGTACGGCGGTGCG
>Ga0209985_10003902_pt1 | contig 12329 bp, 10 predicted proteins | sample NOAtaG_FD_187305 | JGI IMG/M metagenome (GOLD analysis project Ga0209985, IMG submission 187305) | Freshwater lake microbial communities from Lake Erie, under a cyanobacterial bloom - NOAA_Erie_Diel6S_1000h metaG (SPAdes) (version 2) | ecosystem: Environmental > Aquatic > Freshwater > Lake ...
GGAGCGGGTTCCCGTGGATCGTCGCGTATTCCCTCAGCTCACGCTTCGGGCTTCCCAGCAATCGAGCACGCCAGTCAGCCACGGCCGCGTCCATGGCGCATGCCTCCAGGCATGCGAATGCGGGGCAAGGAGCCACACGCCGGATTCATCGGTCATGCAACGCCGATCCGGTGAGGGCGGCGGCGTTGTCTCATGGTTCCGGCTCGTTGCCCTTGAAGCCCGAGGCGTGAGCCGAGGGAATGCGGAGCGGGTTCCCGTGGATCGTCGCGTATTCCCTCAGCTCACGCTTCGGGCTTCCCAGCAATCGAGCACGCCAGTCAGCCACGGCCGCGTCCATGGCGCATGCCTCCAGGCATGCGAATGCGGGGCACGGAGCCACAGACCGCAACCGCCGGCCCGGAGGCAACTCCCATCGGCTTTTTCCGGCGTCACCCGCCGATGCCGCGGGCGTCGAGCGAGCGATACGGCCGGCCGGCATAGCGGGCCGCGATGCGATGGGCGATCGCGGAGATCCGGTCACGGACGTCGGCCGGCTCGAGCACCTCGGCGGCGTCGCCGAGTCCGAGCAGTTGCGGAATCAGTTCCTCGTCCCAGGCCCGATCAATCTCCAGGACCACGCCGCCGTCGGCCTGGCGACGGACCTTCTGCCGGGGATGGAACGGCTTCTCGCAGGCCCAGCGGGCCCGGTCGGCGTCGATCCGGATCCGATAGCGGCGCGGCGGCTGCGGCGAGCGATAGATTGTGATGCTGTCGGCCAGGAGCGACTCGATGGCCTGCTCCTGGCGGATGAACGTCCGCGACGTGGGCCGCGCCTCGGCCACGCGGTCGAGCTTGAAGAAGCGGATCGCCGCATCGGCGGCGGACTGCCGCGGGCCGCTCCCTTTGGCCGGGGGCCGGTGGGCCGCGATGTAGATGCTGCCGTCGTAGAGCACCAGGGCCTCCGGCCGGATGACCGACCGCTTGGGCCGCTGGTCGGCCAGGCTCGTGTAGCGGATCTCCAGCTCGAGGGCGTTGCGGATCGCGCGATTCACGGCATTGAGCATCCGCGAGCCGTACTTCGTGGCCGACGGCTTGGGGTGGACGACGAGCCCTTCCTTGTGCGCCTCGGCATAGGCGAGCAGTTGCGGCGTGGCGATCTTCTCCACCTTGGCGATCAACTGCGCGATGCCGCGCCAATAGAACGTGCCCGCCAGGGGTGTGAGGAACTCGCGGGCCGCCGCCAGGGAGAGGAGCTCGGGCAGCGACACGGCCGGCGCCGCGAGCTCGTCGGCCCCCTTGCCGGGCACGATCTCCCAGGCCTGGCAGGTCGTTCCCCGGGGGGTGCGCTTTCGCGACGCCTTGAGCGCGTAGCCGAACTTGCCGAGGAACTCGATGTCCCGCCGCAGGTTGCGATCGGACATGTCGTCGATCACGCCGCGGGTCCGCAGCCGGTCCTTGAGGTCGGCAGCCGTGAGGGGCTGGCGGGCGCCGAAGAGGATGTCGATCAAGTGAAACACCCGCAGCAGTTGTTCGTGCCGGCTGATCGAATCCATGGTGCATCTCCGCGGATGGGGGAACGACCAGCGTAGCCAGGGGGCGGACAAAGGCCAGCCTGGGCCGCGCGGGCATCCAGACACCCACCACCAGAGGGGAAAGCATGGACCAACGTTGTCCGCGTCCCAGGCTACGCTCCGCTGTGTCACGCGTTTGAGGGGTGTCACCATGCGGCCCGACAATCCGACCTTCGTCCAGGCTCTCGTGCGGCTCGTGCCCGCCACCGCAGGCAATGCGCCCGCCCGCCCGCCGCGGTGCTATCGACCGCTCATCGTCGGCCCGGCGATCCTGCACCGTCCGGCCGCGGGCCTGGAGCCCTGGACGGTGGACGTGTCCGACGACGGCCGCCTGATGCCGCTCGTACCCCGATCGCGGCTCGCGCTGCAGTTGGAGGTGGACCGGCTGCGGAACCTCGGCCGGCACTGCCGCGTCGCGACAGCGCTCATCTGTCCGGCTGACGTGCCCCGCGCCGACGAGGCGGCGGCCGCCGCTCCCATGGGCAAGCCCGGCCTCCGGTCGGAGTTCTACGGCTGGTCGATCATGGTGCAGCCGCCCGGTGTTCACGGCCGGGCATTCGTGGACCGTGACGATGCGAATCCCGATCTGCCGGCGTGCTTCGAGCTGCCGCTGGAGCTGGTCGATCGGATCGCGTATCTCGAATCCCGGGGGCTGCGGACGCGGCCGATCGCGCTCATCACGCGGCCCGAGGACTTCGAGCCCGTGGCGGGCGCCTGGCGGAACCGCTTTCGGCCCTCCGCCGCGTTCGGGAAGCCCTGCCGCATCGACCGGCTGCTGTGAGCCTCCCTGTAGCGGCGGTCTCCGACCGCCGCTACAGGGAGGCCAGCTCCTCCGTGACCTGGAGCCAGCGGTCTTCGGCAGCCGAGAGGTCGGCGGCGACGCGGGCGGCCGCCTCGTGGAGCCGCAGGGCCTCGGCCGGGTCGGTCGCCGCGAGCAGCGCCTCCTGGTGCCGCTTCCGCTCCGCCTCGAGCCGCGCCACCTGCTTCTCGAGCGCAGCCCGTTCCTTCCGCAGCCCGCGGTCGTCGCGGCGGGCGGGCTTTTCCGGCCGCTGCCCTGCGGCATTCCCGCGAACCTGCTCCGCGGTGTCGATCTCCGCGTGCATGGCCGCCAGATACCGGTCATAGCCGCCGTTGAGGTCGACCACGCGGCCGTCCCGGGCCTCGATCACGTTCGTCGCCACCGTCTGCACGAAGCCGCGGTCGTGGCTCGTGAACAGCACCGTGCCCTGGTAGTCCACGAGGGCGGTCGCCAGGGCGTCCACCGTCTCGACGTCGAGATGGTTGCCCGGCTCGTCGAGCACGAGCACGTTGCACGATCCGAGCAGCAGCCCGGCCAGGCAGAGCCGGGCCCGCTCGCCGCCGGAGAGCACCGCAATCCGCTTCTCGACGGCGCGACCGCGAAACAGCATCGCCCCGGCGAGATCGAGAATCCGCTGCGCCGGCGTGCCGATCGCGGCCGCCCGCTCCAGAAAGCCGAGCACGGTGTCCTCTTGCGGCAGGCTCGTGTAGACGTGCTGGGCGTAGATGCCGAGCTCGCAGCCGTGGCCCCACTTCACGTCTCCGGCCAGCGGCGGCAGCGAGCCGACGACCGTTCGCAGGAAGGTCGTCTTCCCCTGGCCGTTGTCGCCGACGATCGCGGTCCGGCTGCCATGGACGATTTCCAGGTCGATGTCCTGGGCCACGACGCGGTCGCCATGGCCGATCGACAGGCCCCGGCAGCGGACGGCCGGGCCGCGGCGCGGGGCAACCCCGGGGCAGCGAATGGCGGCGGCCGGAGCGTCGGCGGTCACCTCCTCGAACTCCAGCCGCTCGAGTTCGCGGCTCTTGGAGCGGGCCCGTGACGCGGTCGAGGCCCGCGCCTTGTTGCGGGCGATGAAGTCCTCCAGCTCGCGCTTCCGGACGAGCACCGCGGCGTTGGTCCGCTCGGCATGCGTCCGCTGCTCCCGCTGGTGGGCGAGGAAGGCGTCGACCTTGCCGGGATAGACGGTCAGCTTCCCGTGCGACAGGTCGAGGGTCCGGTCGCAGGTGGCCCCGAGGAAGGCGCGGTCGTGCGACACGATCAGGCAGGCCTCGCGAAAGTGCTTGAGGAAGTGCTCGAGGAGGATCTGCGTGCGCAGGTCGAGAAAGTTCGTGGGCTCGTCGAGGAGCAGGAGGTTCGGCTCGTGGAGCAGCAGGGCGGCGAGCTTGACGCGGGTCTGCCAACCGCCGGAGAGGGCGGCCACCGGCCCGGCGAGGGCGGCCGCCTTGATCTCGAACTGTCCCGCCACCTCGCCACACTTCCAGGCCGGACAGCCGCTGTCGCGGACGAGGAAATCCTGCACCGTCTCGCCCGGGAGAAACGGGTCGTGCTGCCGCAGGTAGCCCAGCCGAAGCTTGGGATGGCGGACGATCTCGCCTGAATCGAGTTCTTCCTCTCCGAGGATCACCTTGAGGAGCGTGCTCTTTCCGGCCCCGTTGCGGCCGATGAATCCGATCTTGCCGTCGTCGGTGAGCGTGGCCGACGCGTCGTCGAGCAGCACCTGGTCGCCGTACCGCTTGCAGGCCCGCTTGATATCGAGAAGGACGGCCATGCAGCGTGCGGATCGTCAACGAAGAGGCGGATCAAACCGTCGTGGTTCGCGCTGCGGTATACCCACGGGCCCGGTCCGTCCGCATGACGTTGCAGCTGCGTGGGCCGCCCGCGCGGATGGCGGGCTCGACCGTCCATCCTGCACCGGCCAGGATGGCGGGGCAGACGCGAAGCGGAGGGCACGGGAGTCGAACCCGCAACCGGTTTCCCGGCACCACATTTCCAGTGTGGCCGCTAGCCATTCGCTTACCCTCCAAAACACCGCAAAAAAGCGGTTTTCACCCACCGCATCCCGAACTGGCCTCCACGAGGCCTCCGTCGTGAGACGCGGACATGCTTTTTTCCGGGCCGAAGTATAGCAGGGCCGAGGCTCGGCAAAACACCTGCGAGCAGACCGTTTCTGAGGCGCTCGCACGGCACAACGGCAGACTGCTGTCCCTCAACGGCCTGACCACGCTCGCCGCCGTCCAAACATGGGATGGCCAGCTTCCGAGCGTGAGGGACTTCGATGCGGCCGATTCCCGCGCCGTTGCCCAGGCCCTTGCCACCCGCCCAGGCCCGCTCTGCCTGCCGAACCTCCGGAAAATCTCCCCCAAGACCCTGACCGCGCTGCTCCAGAAGCAGGGCGTCGTGATCCCGCTCATCGAGACGTTTGAGTTCGTTCAGGAGCGGACGGGAGCGTGACCGAGGACGTCATCATCCCCGAATGGGCGGAAGCGAGACAGAAGCAGCAGCGGGCCGCCGAAGCGGCCCCGTGAACAGGCGGCGCGACTCGCGGCGGGCCGGCCGTGGTCGTCAGCTCCGCACCGCGTCGAGCGGTCCGGTCGAGTCGCCGAACGAGGCCTGCGGCACGCCCATCAGATCGAGCATCGTGAGGTAGAGGTTCGTCATCGGCTGCTCGCCCGGCAGCTTCACGTGGCGGCCGGCGGCCAGCCGGCCCCCGGCCGAGCCGGCCAGGATCACCGGCAGGTCGTCGTGGTTGTGGCGATTGCCGTCCGCCAGGCCGCTCGCGTAGACCACCATCGAGTGATCGAGCAGGCTGCGGCCGTCGGCCTCCTCGACCGCCCGCATCCGGCCGAGGAAGTAGGCGAACTGTTCGGCGTGGAACCGGTCGATGAGGGCGATCTTCTCCAGCGCATCCTCCTTGCCCTCGTGATGCGAGAGGTTGTGGTGGCCGTCCCCCACGCCGATCTCGGGAAACGAGCGATTGCTGCCGTCGTGGGCGAACATGAACGTCCCGATCCGCGTCGAGTCGGTCTGGAACGCCAGCACGAGCATGTCGGCCAGCAGCCGCAGATGCTCGGAGTAGGCGGTCGGCGGCCGGGCGGGCAGGTCGCGATCGGGCACCTGCGGCGGCGGGCCGTCGAAGCCCGCGATCCGGTGCTCGAGCTCCCGCAGCCCGGTGAGGTACTCGTCGAGCTTGCGGCGGTCGGCCGCGGACAGGCCGCGGTGCAGGTCCCGCGCCTCGGCCGCGACGAAGTCGAGGATCGACCGCTGCCGCTCCCGCCGGGCGGCCAGGCTCGCCGGCCGCTCGGCGGCCGAGCCCGCGCCAAACAGCCGCTCGAACACAAACCGCGGATTCGACTCCGGGGAGACCGGCTGCCGCGGGCTCCGCCAGGCGATGTTGAACTGGTAGGCGCAGGCGTAGCCCGAGTCGCAGCCGCCGCTCTTGCGGACCGCATCGCAGGACAGTTCGAGCGACGGAAACCGGGTGCGGCGACCGATGGCATCCGCGGCGACCTGGTCGACGGAAATCCCCGCGCGAATGTCGGCCCCGGCGGTCTTCCGCGGCCGCACGCCGGTGAGGAAGGTCGCCGACGCCCGGGCGTGGTCGCCCCCGCCATCGCGGCCGGCGGTGCCGTTTCGGTGGGCCAGTCCGCCGATCACTTGCACCGCGTCCTTGAACGGCGCGAGCGGCTCGAGCGTGGGGCCGAAGGCGAACTCACGGCCTTCCCCCCGAGGCCGCCAGCGGGCCAGGTGGACGCCGTTGGGGATGTAGATGAAGGCCATCCGCGTGGGCACGGCGGCCTCCGCGGCGCGGGCGATGCCCGCCCCGCGCAGCGACTCCAGGAACGGCACGGCGACGGCCACGCCCAGGCCGCGGAGCACGGCCCGGCGGGGGACGGAGCCGGCGGCGCCGCGATGGACCGAGTGGCTCATGGTCGATCCTCGGCAGCGGTGGGCTGGGTGGCGGGCTCGACGGCCGGGGCGGGCGGCAGGCTGCGACGCATCTGGAACGGCACGCTCATGACGACGCCCTGCACCAGCCGGTCGAGCCGGCCGTCCGGGCCGGCCTGCTCCAGAATCATATCGACCGCCGGCTCGTCGAAATACTCCACGCCCCGGCCGAGGGCGTAGGTGAGGAGCTTTTCCGCCAGACAACGGTGAAAATCCCGCCGCCTTGGCCCGGCGATCACCTGCGCCAGCTCCTGCACGTCGGCGAACCGCTCTCCGGTGATCAGGCGGCCCGCGGTGTCGATCGCCCCGGCGGCCGCATCGGGCCGCCGCTGGCCGATCGCGTCGAAAGCCTCGAGGGCCAGGCCGAGCGGGTCCATCCGCGCATGGCACGAGGCGCACAGGGCATCACGGCGATGCCGTTCCATCAGATCCCGCATGGTGGCGGCCTGCGGAAGCGTGGAGGCGGCTTCGTCGAGTGGCGGCACGCCCGGCGGCGCGGGGGGCGCCGGCGTGCCGAGCAGGTTGTCGAGGATGAACAGGCCCCGCTTCACCGGCGAGGTGCGGGTCGGGTTGCTCGTGACCACGAGCACGCTACCGTGCGTCAGCAGGCCGGCTCGCGGCACGTGGTCGGGGAGCGTCACGAGCCGCATTTCGTCGCCGACGACGTCGCTGATGCCATAGAAGCGGGCGAGCGGCTCGTTGAGGAAGGTGCTGCGGCCGACGAGCAGTTCGGTGGCCGGAAGCCCGGTCCGCATGACGTGGGCGAAGAGCATCTCCGTCTCCGCCCGCATCGCCCGCCGCACGGCGGGGCTGAAGATTTTCTCCCCGGCCACGTGATCCCGGACGCCCAGTACGGTCCGAAGGTTGAAGGGCAACGCCGTCACGTCGCGGGTCTGCAGCCACTGCCCCACGAAGTTCTCCACGAAGGCGTCGCTGCGGCGGTCGCGGAGCATCCGCTCCACGTGGCTGCCCAGATCCTTCCGGAGCGTGCCCGCGGCGGCGGCGGCGAACAGGTCGTCGTCGGGCATCGTGCTCCAGAGGAAGAAGGAGAGCCGCGTGGCGAGTGCGTATTCGTCGATGGGGACGGCCCCGCCGCCAGGCGGGGCCGCCGCATCATCCTCGACCCGGAACAGAAACCGGGGGGACGCGAGCACCGCCGTCACCGCGGCCGCGATGCCGGCCTCGAACGAGCCGCCCGGTGCGGCGATCGCCCCCTCGCTCACCGCCACGAGCCGGGCGACTGTCTCGTCGTCGGCCGGCCGGCGAAAGGCCCGCTCGGCGAGACGCCGGACCGTGCGCCGCAGGTGATCGGGCCGGGCCGCCGGATCCGCGGGCCGGGGGCCGAACGCGAACAGGCGGCGGAGGTGGGGCGGATAGCCGTCGGCCGTGACGACCGCCGCGGCGGCCACGCGGTCGCCGACCCGAGCCGCCAGGTCGACATACTTTTCCAGCAGCAGCGGCGAGACCGACAGCACCTCGCCGATCGTGTCGAAGCCGTAGCCGGTGTCGTCGGCCGGCAGGTCGTCCCGCAGGTTTTCCTCGCTGCCGGTCAGGTCGCGGACGGCGTTGGCATATTCCACGCGATTGAGCCGCCGCAGCACCACGTGGCCCGGGTCGGGCCGCCGGGCATCGACGCCCAGCACGTCCCGGGCCACGAACTCGAGCATCCGTCGCCGTTCGGCGGCCGACGGCTGCGGCTCGTCGGCCGGGGGCATCGTCTCGGCCCGGAGGTTTTTCCAGAGATTCACCCAGCCGGCATGCTCCGCCGCGCCTCGATCGACCGGGCTGCCAGCGACGGTGGCCGAGAGCATCCGGTCGATGGCCACGCCCCCTTCCTCGGCGCCGGCGAAGTGACAGGCCCCACAGAAGCGGGCGAAGACCTCCTGCGGCGCGTCGTCAGCCGCGGCGGCAGCCGACCCCAGCGCCGCCATCACGAAGCACGCGCGGAGTCCGGACTGCCACACCCCGTCGAGCCACGTCGCCATGGGAGCTCCTCCGGCCGTCACAACCGCAACTCCCGCTAAGGATTGCCGATCTTCTCCTTGCGCGGTCGCCGTGGAGAGACGTTCCGCGGTCGCCCGGAGTCCGGCGGTTCCGGCCACCCGAGACGCTCGGGGCCCGATGCCTAAGCGTAGCGTCTCGGAAAAACGCACCATAGAGCGGCAGGTGACTGCGCAGCCGCTGCTCATGAAGAGTTCAATGCGTGTGAGCTGCCAAGCCAGTTGCCCTGACGGTTGACCGGCGAGCGAGGCTGGCATGCGAATGAGCGGCAGCGTGGCAGATACACTATGACTTCATTCGGTCCTGTCACCCCCCGCGTTGCCGATCACCACCCATGCGCCACAGACGTCTCCTTCTCGGTGCGATCGTCGGCCTGGCTGTCTCCGGGACACATCCTGGTCCCGCCGCCGAGCCCAAGCCCCAGGACCTGTTCGGCGAAGCCGTCCGGCTGTTCTTTGACGCCGAGCCAGCCAGGTCAGCCCGCGTCTTCGATCAGCTCGTGGCGGCCGTGCCGGAGGCGGAACCGGAACTTTGGCAACGCGGGCTGGCGTTGTATTACGCCGAGCGGTTCGACGACGGCCGGAAGCAGTTCGAGCTTCACCGGACAGTGAACCCCAACGACGTGGAGAACCCGGCCTGGCACTTTCTCTGCGTCGCCAGGCTCGAGGGGCTCCAGGTCGCCCGCGGCAAACTTCTGCCGGTCGGGGAGGACACCCGCGTGCCCATGCGGGAGATCCTCGACTTTTACGCCGGTCGATGCGACGCAGCCGCCGTCTTGGCTGCGGCCCAGAGGGGCGGGCGTGACGCCCAACGAAACCAGTCGTGCTACGCCCACCTGTATCTGGGGCTGTTCTACGAGGCTACCGGTGACGTCGCGAAGGCCCGCGAGCACATCACCCGGGCCGCCGGACCGTTTCGCATGGAGCACTACATGGGCAAGGTCGCCACCGTGCATGCCAGGCTCAGAAAGTGGTAGGTCGGAACCGCACCGTCGTCACCATGCAGGCGGGCAAGCCCCCGAACATGCAAGCCGCCGGCGGCAGGATCACCGCCGGCGGCCGGACGATCACGTGGGGCGGCAGGAAACTCCCGTGCGGGATGTGATCGTCAGGGCGCCGCGGCGGCTGGCTGCGGACGGTTTCCGGCGGCGCGGGAAACCACTTCCCCGGCGACCGGCAGCCTGACCTGATACAGCCGGTGCTCGCCCATGCCGGAGATGAACAACGTTTTTCCGTCCGCGCCGCCGAAGGCCAAGCCGTACACGTTCGTGGGCATCCCCGAGGCTGCGGACGGGTCGCCCACGATCATCGCCGCCAACCGGTCGCCGTCGGGAGTGAACACCGCGATGGCGCTCCCTGACGAATGACCATGAGATCCCCCGATGTAGACAAAGCCGTTGGCGTCCACGGCCAAGCCATGAATCCGCCCGAGCCACCCGAGCAGCTTGTCTGAGCCATCCTTCGCCGGCGGCAGGCCCTTGAGATGCGTGGTCGTGAACCGATCGACCGCGATGAAGAACGCACCTTCTCCGAGACTGCCGTCCTCGTTCACCGGAAATCGCCACACGCCCCGGTGCTGGGGATTCGGCAATTGCGACGCCACGTACAACCAGTCATGGCGGGGACTCAGTCCGATCCCGTAGGAATGGCCGACGTGAGGTGCTGCAATCTTGACGTCGTCGAGGGTGACGTGCGGCTTCCCAGGCAACAGGTAGCGGGTCCCCGTCGAGGGATAACCCGTCCAGTAGATCGTTCCGTTGGGATGCGACGCCAGCATGAGCGGGGTGCAGAGGCCGTTCGCGGGACGCTTGTCTCTGTGGTTGACGCCTGTTTCCTCGAGGAGCGTTTCCTGCTTTCCGTCCGCCGTGAGTCGGGCGAGGCGATAGAGGACGTCGTCCTTGTTCTCGGTCAACAGCAGCCGCCCCTGGGGGTCCACGGCGACGCCAAACGGATTCGTCAGCCCCTGCTCCGTGAAGATCGCGAAGGTCTCCGGCGGGGTGAAGGCATGAAGTTGTGGGGGCACCCGATTAACGATGATCAACCGCCCATTCCACCACGCCATGCCCTTGGCGATGAAGGACGGGCTGGAGGCAACCTGGCGGGCGAAATACACACCGGACACCGGCCCGTCATCGGCCCGGGTGGCCGCGATCGCCGACAGCCCCATCAGCATGGCCAGGCACATCGTTTTCATGATCATCCAGCGCAAAAGGAGGTTCGTGCGGCCGCCGGCGCAGCCGCGGGTCACAACCGGCACGCCCACCGCGGCCCGCACCGTCCTCCGCAAATATACCGCCGCCCCGCGCCGCACTCGGTCTGACTCTCCCCGGGAGTGGCCCGGGCTGGTCGCGGGCAAGGCCGCCGAGCGCGCGCTCATCCGGCGGACCGCGAGCCAAGACGCGGCTCTTGGGTAGACTTGGGGTCGCGGTGGGCAACCGGCCGCAGCAGCAGGGAGTTCCAGGCATGACGGCGTGGCATGTCGCGACGTGGCAACGGCTGATCCTGGTGCTGGCGCCGCTGGCGACCGGCGTGGCGTGGGCGGAAGAGCCGCGCACCCTCCGCGGGCACGACGGCTGGATCGCGTCGCTAGCGGTCAGCCCGGACGGCCAACGGCTCTTTTCCGGCGGCGACGATCGGTCGCTGAAGCGGTGGACGCTGCGACCGGCCGAGCTGATCGGCACCCTGCGCACGTATCCCGCAGCCGTGACGTCGCTGGCGTGCCACAAGGACGGAAAACGGATCGCCGTGGGCATGCATGACGGCCGCCTGGAACTGTGCGACGCGGAACGCGGCACCACGATCCGGGAATTCCCCGGCCACGACGACACGGTCACGGTGGTCTGCTTCGATCCCAGCGGAAACTTCCTCGCATCCGGGAGCGCGGACGATTCCCTGCGGATCTGGGACATCCGCGACGGCGCCTTGCTGCACACCATCCATCAAGGAAACGAGTACGACGTGGTCACCGCGGCATTCCGGCCCGATGGCCGCCAGATCGTCACCGGGGATGGTGAAAGCGAGATGAAGGTCTGGGACGCCGAGACGGGCGCAGAACTCGCGACGCTCCAGGGGCACGAGGGGACCGTGACCTCCGTGGTGTACAGCCCATGCGGCAAGCAGATCGTGTCTGCGAGCTGGGACGCGACGCTCCGGGTCTGGGACGCCGGGACCGGTGGGCATCTGAAAACCGTGCGCGGCCATGAGGCCGATGTCACCGCGGTGCTGTTCACGCCTGACGGCTCACGGATTGTTTCGGCGAGCGAAGACAACACGATCCGCATCTGGGATGCCCGGACATACGAATTGCAGCGGACGCTGCCGGCCGAAAACGTCATGCGGCTGGCGATCAGCCCGGATGGGCAAACGCTGATCTGCGGCGGCAACGAATCGATTCGCCTCTGGAACCTCGCGGCGGGAGGCAGATGAGGTCGGCCACCCGAGTGCCGGCTTCCCGGCACCGGTCGCCGACCAACCCCCCAGGCCAGAATCCCCGGACCAGAATCCCCGGACGTGGTTCACGGCGGGCGCGGGGAAGGACCGGCTCGAACGGGTCCGGGTTCCGGAGGCGGGCACCGGCCGGCGGGATTCAAGAGCGGCGAAGCGCCGATGCCACAACGCCCCCTCTCCCGGGGCATGCGGCCCTCGCCCCCGCTCTCCGGTCTCAGCCACCCAAAAGTTTCGCCTCAGGACGCAAGGCTGGTAAACTTGAGAGGCAGGTTTTGCGGCTCACGACGACTTCGGCCGTCAGGCGAAATGATCGCTTTCGTCCATGCCGATACACCCGTTGGAAGGCACGGTTCCGCGATGAGAAAAGCCGCGTTCGCGATTTCGCTGCTGCTCCTGAGCCCGGTGCTCGTGGCATCCGCGGCCGACGCTCCCGCCGACGCCCAGGGCTTCGCGGAACTGGTGAAGCCGCTGCTCCGCCAGTACTGCATCGACTGTCACGGCCCCGATGTCCAGGAGGCGCGTCTCCGCTTCGACACCATCGACGGCTTCCACCTGTCGGACCGGCATCTGTGGACGTCGATCCAT
>Ga0209985_10003913_pt1 | contig 12303 bp, 12 predicted proteins | sample NOAtaG_FD_187305 | JGI IMG/M metagenome (GOLD analysis project Ga0209985, IMG submission 187305) | Freshwater lake microbial communities from Lake Erie, under a cyanobacterial bloom - NOAA_Erie_Diel6S_1000h metaG (SPAdes) (version 2) | ecosystem: Environmental > Aquatic > Freshwater > Lake ...
GGCGGGCCTGCAGCGGATCGCCGAGAGCGACGTCGAGGCCAGCGGCAGCGGCACCGGGACCGAGGTCGGCGACGACGCCGGCGGCGACGGCGACGGTGACGCACCCAGTGGCGGCGGCAGCGCGGCCTGAGCGGCCTTGCCGGCAGGGCCGACCTCAGCCACGCGACAACCCTGCAGCGCGATGAGCCGCATCTACAACTTCGCCTCCGGCCCTGCGGTGCTGCCCGAACCGGTGTTGCTTCAGGCGCAGCTCGAACTGCTCGACTGGCAGGGCCGCGGCTACTCGGTGATGGAGACCAGCCACCGGTCGCCCGAGTTCGTGGCCGTGATGCAGGAGACCGAAGCGCTGCTGCGCACCCTGCTGCAGGTGCCCGCGCACTACCGCATCCTGTTCATGCAGGGCGGCGGGCATCAGCAGTTTGCGATGGTGCCGATCAACCTGCTCGGGCCGAAGTTCCACGCCGACTACATCGTCACCGGGCACTGGAGCAGGGCGGCGGCCGAGGAAGCACGCCGGTTCTGCAACGTGGCCGAGGCGGCCGACACCGTCGCTGCGGGTTGCCGCCATGTGCCGGCGCAGGTTGAGCTGCAGCTCGATCCGCAGGCCGCCTACGCTTACTACTGCCCCAACGAGACCATTCACGGGGTGGAGTTCGACTACGTGCCCGACACGGGCGGCGTGCCGCTGGTGGCCGACATGTCGTCGAGCTTCCTGTCGCGCCCTGTGAACGTGGCGCGGCATGGCCTGATCTACGCCTGTGCGCAGAAGAACTTCGGCCCGGCCGGCCTGACGGCCGTGATCGTCCGCGAGGACCTGATCGGCCATGCCTCCAGCCGCTGGCCGACGATGCTCGACTACAAGGCCTATGCGGACGCGCAGTCGATGTGGAACACGCCGGCCACGTTTTCGGTCTACATCGCAATGCTGGTGCTGCGCTGGCTGCGGGCCGAAGGCGGCGTGGCTGAGATCGAGCGGCGCAACATCGAAAAGGCGCGCCTGCTGTACGAGGCCATCGACGGCTCGGCCGGGTTCTACGTCAATCGCGTGCGGCGCGAGCACCGCTCGCGCATGAACGTGCCGTTCGCGTTGCGCGACGAGCGGCTCGATGCGGCCTTTCTCGCCGAGGCCGCCGGGCGCGGCCTGGTGCAGCTCAAGGGTCATCGCGCGGTCGGCGGCATGCGCGCCTCCATCTACAACGCCATGCCGCCGGCGGGCGTACAGGCGCTGGTCGGCTTCATGCGCGACTTCGCGCAGCGCCACGGCTGAGGGAAGGCGCCACCATGGACGAGCAACTCAAGCCGCTGCGCGAGAGCATCGATGCGGTCGATCGCGAGCTGGTGCGACTGCTCAACGAGCGCGCGCGCCTGGCGCAGCAGGTCGGGCACCTGAAGCAGAGCAGCAATGCGCCGGTGTACCGGCCGGAGCGCGAGGCCGAGGTGCTGCGCAAGGTGGCGGCCCTGAACGCCGGGCCGCTGGCCGACGGCGCGATCTGCGGGGTCTATCGCGAGATCATCTCGGCCTGCCGCGCGCTGGAGCGGCCGCTGCACGTGGCCTACCTGGGACCGGCCGGCACCTTCTCCGAGCTGGCGATGCTCAAGCAGTTTGGCACCGGCGTGGCCGGCGAGCCCTGTGCCAGCATCGACGAGGTGTTCCGGCTGGCCGAGGCCGGCACCGTCGACTTTGCCGTGGTGCCGGTGGAAAACTCCACCGAGGGCGCGGTCAGCCGCTCGCTGGACCTGTTGCTGCAGACCCGGCTGCGCATCCTGGCGGAGGTGTCGGTGCCGGTGCGCCATCACCTGCTGACCCAGTCGGGCAGCTTCGAGGGCATCACCCGCGTGTGCGCGCACGCGCAGGCGCTCGGCCAGTGTGTCGAGTGGCTCAACCAGCACCTGCCGGGCATCGAGCGCATGGCGGTGTCGAGCAACGCCGAGGCAGCGCGGCTCGCATCGCTCGATGCGACGGTGGCCGCCATCGCTGGCGAGAACGCCGCCACGCTCTACGGCCTGCTGCAGGCCGCCAGCCATATCCAGGACGACCCGCAGAACCGCACCCGCTTCGTGGTGCTCGGCCGCCAGGACACGCAGCCTTCGGGCCGCGACAAGACCTCGCTGATCCTGTCGGTCCACAATCGGCCGGGCGCGGTCTGCCATATGCTCACGCCGCTGGCGCAGTACGGCGTTTCGATGACGCGTTTCGAGTCGCGGCCGGCCAAGATGGGGGCCTGGGAGTACTACTTCTACGTCGATCTCGAAGGCCACGAGCGCGACGACAAGACCGCGCCGGCGCTGGCCGCCCTGCGCAGCGTCTGCGCGTTCTACAAGAGCTTGGGCTCCTACCCGATGGAAGCCTGAGCGCGACCCGAGGATCGACCACCGGGCGGATCGACTCACGCACCCGACATGACAACTGCAACCGACACCACGGGCATCGCCGCACTGGAGTACGTGCGGCAGATTGCGCCCTACCAGGCCGGCAAGCCGATCGAAGAGCTGGCGCGCGAGCTCGGTCTTGCGCCCGAGTCGATCGTCAAGCTCGCCTCCAACGAGAACCCGCTCGGCATGCCCGAGTCGGCGCGCGCGGCGCTGCTGCGCGCGACCGATCTGGGCCGCTATCCGGATGCCAACGGCTTCGCGCTGAAGGCGCGCCTGGCGGCGCGCTACGGCGTGCCAGCCGACTGGCTCACGCTGGGCAACGGCAGCAACGACATTCTGGAGGCGGCCGCGGCGGTCACGCTGAATCCGCAGGCAAGCTGCGTCTACTCGCAGCATTCCTTCGCCGTCTACGCGCTGGCCACGCAGGCCCGCGGCGCGCAGGCGATCGTGGTCCCGGCGCGCGATTACGGCCACGATCTGGCGGCGATGGCAGCGGCCATCCGGCCCGACACGCGCCTGGTGTTCATCGCCAACCCCAACAACCCGACCGGCACCTTCCTGCCGGCGCCGGCTCTGGCCGCCTTCTTGGCGCAGATGCCGCGCGCGGTCGTGGTGGTCCTGGACGAGGCCTACAACGAGTACCTGCCGCCCGATCTGCGCTATGACAGCGTGGCCTGGGTGCGCCAGCATCCCAACCTGATCGTCTCGCGCAGCTTCTCCAAGGCCTTCGGACTGGCCGGGCTGAGGGTCGGCTACGGCATCGCGCAGCCGGCGCTGACCGACCTGCTGAACCGCGTGCGCCAGCCGTTCAACGTCAACTCGCTGGCGCAGGCGGCGGCTGCGGCCGCCCTCGACGACGCCGACTTCCTGGCGCGCAGCTACGCGCTCAACCGCGAGGGCCTGCGCACGCTGACGGCGGGCTTCGATCGCCTCGGGCTCGACTACGTGCCGCCTTTCGGCAACTTCGTGCTCGTGAAGGTCGGCCCGGCGGCGCGCGTCTACCAGGAACTGCTCCGCCGCGGCGTGATCGTGCGCCCGGTGGCCAACTACGGGCTGCCCGAGTGGCTGCGCGTGACCGTCGGGCTGGAGGCGGAAAACGCGCGCTTTCTCGATGTGCTGCCGCCGGCGCTGGCGGCAGCGCAGGCGCAGTGAGCGGCGCCGCCGCGGCGAGCACCGTCCGCTTCCAGCGGCTGGCCCTGCTCGGGGTCGGGCTGATCGGCGGCTCGGCGGCGCTCGCCTGGCGCGCCGCCGGCGCGGTCGGGCGCGTGGCCGGATTCGACCGCGACGCCGGCGCGCTCGCGCGGGCGCAGGCGCGCGGGGTCATCGACGAGGCCGCCGCCAGCGTCGCCCAGGCGGTGGCCGATGCCGACCTGGTCCTGCTCGCGGCGCCGGTCGGTGCGATGGATGCGCTGCTGGACGAGGTGGCTCGGCACGCCGCGCCGTTTGCCGTCATCACCGACGTCGGCAGCACCAAGGGCTCGGTCATCGAGTCCGCGCGTCGCTCGCTGGCGGCCAACAGCAGCTTCTCGCTGCGGCGCTTCGTCCCCGGTCACCCGATTGCCGGCGGCGAGATGCCCGGTGTGCAGTACGCGCAGGCCACGCTGTTTCGCGACCGGCTGGCGATCACCACGCCGACCGATGAGACCCACGCCGAGGCGCTGGCACGCGTGGAGGCGCTGTGGCGGGCGGCCGGCGCGCGCGTGCTGCGCATGGGCGCCGAGGAACACGACCGCATCTTTGCCGCCGTCAGCCATCTGCCGCACCTGCTGGCCTTTGCGCTGGTCGCGGCCATTGCCAGCGAGTCCGATGGCGCGCACAAGCTCGGCTTTGCCGGGGCGGGCTTCCGCGACTTCACGCGCATTGCCGCTGCCAGCCCCGAGATGTGGCGCGACGTGGCGCTGGCCAACCAGCCGGCGCTGTCGGCCGAACTGCGACACTACCGCGGCTGGCTGGAGCGCCTGCAGGCGGCGGTCGATGGTCGCGATGCCGCCGCTCTCGAAGCGATGTTCGAGCTGGCCAGTCGCACGCGGCGCGGACAGGTCGTGCAGGAGCGGCGCCCGGAGAGCGGCGCATGAGACCGTCGCCCGGCCGCCCGCAGGCCGGTGTCCTCGCGGCGCGGCGCGACGGCGGTCGGGTGCCGATCCCGCGCGGGCTGCCCCTGCGCTCGTGCCGCATGGCGCAAGTAGGCCGATGAGCGTCGACCCGCCGACGCTGACCATCGCGCCGTTCGCCACGGCGCGCGGGACGGTGGTGTTGCCGGGCTCCAAGAGCGTCTCCAACCGCGCCCTGCTGCTGGCCGCCCTGTCGGACGGGGCAACCGTGCTCACCGGGCTGCTCGATGCCGACGACACCCGCGTGATGATCGAGGCCCTGCGCAAGCTCGGGATCGACATGGAGCCGGACGGCGCTGCGATGCGGGTGCGCGGTTCCGGAGGGCGGATTCCCAATCGGCGTGCCGAACTGTTCCTCGGCAACGCCGGCACGGCCATGCGGCCATTGGCGGCGCTGCTGGCCTGGGCTGGCGGGCACTACCGGCTCGACGGTGTGGCGCGGATGCGCGAGCGACCCATCGGCGACCTCGTGGATGCGCTGAACTCGCTCGGTGCGCGCGTCGGCTACGCCGGAACGTCGGGCTATCCGCCGCTGCTGATCGAGCCGGCAGCGCCGCTGGCGGGCGACCACGTGCTCATCCGCGGCGACACCTCCAGCCAGTTCGTCAGCAGTCTGCTGATGGCCGCACCGCTGATCGCGCCGGCCGGCGGGCTCAGCATCGAGGTACCGGGCGCGCTGATCTCGCAGCCCTACGTCACCATGACGGTGCAGCTGATGGCGCGCTTCGGCGTGGCCGTGGCCCAGGACGGGCAGCGCTTTCGCGTGCCGCACGCCGGCTACCGCGCGCCCGGGCGGTTCGCCGTGGAGGGCGATGCCTCCGGCGCGTCGTACTTCATCGCCCTGGGGCTGCTGGCTGGCGGGCCGGTGCGTATCGAGGGCGTGGGCGCAGACAGCGTGCAGGGCGACGTCGCCTTTGCCCAGCTGGCGCGCGCGATGGGCGGGCAGGTCACGCTCGGGCAGGACTGGATCGAGGCGCGCGGCCCCGCCGCTGGCGCCCCGCTGGCCGCCGTCGACTACGACTGCACTGCGATTCCCGATGCCGCCATGACCGCTGCGGTTCTGGCCGCCTTTGCCCGGGGGCGCACCGTGCTGCGGGGAATCGGCTCCTGGCGCGTCAAGGAGACCGACCGCATCGCCGCGATGGCGGCCGAGCTGCGCCGGCTCGGTGCCCGCGTGGAAGAGGGGCCCGACTGGCTGGCCGTCACCGGGCCGACGACATGGCGCGCAGCTACCGTGCGGACCTACGATGACCACCGCATGGCCATGTGCTTGTCGCTGGCCGCGGCCGGCAGATCCGCGGTGACCATCGAGGACCCCGGCTGTGTCGCCAAGACCTTCCCGGACTATTTCACGCGCCTGGCGGCGCTACTGGGGCGCACCGCGGGTACGCCGTTATGACGCGCTGTCGCTTTGCCCTCGCGCTTGAATTGCGCCGGCGTGTCGGCGGTTCGCCCAGACTCGATGCGAGTGGGTTGCGCCGGCGTGTCGCGCCGGCCATCCGATGCGCCCGCTCATCCGATGCGCCCGCTCGCGTCCCGTGTAGTCGTATGCCTGCTTCCTCCGAGCCTGCGCGGTGGCCCCGATGAATTCAACAGCTGCCGGAGCCTCAACTCCGACCGCCGCCGGCACCGTTGTTCCGGTCATCACCATCGACGGCCCGACCGCCTCGGGCAAGGGCACGGTGGCCGAGCGCGTGGCGGTCGCCCTCGGCTTCCACTACCTGGACAGCGGCGCGCTGTACCGGCTTGTGGCGCTGCGGGCGTTGCAGTTGGGCTGTTCGCCCGACGATGCGGTAGCGCTGACGGCGCTGGCGCGCGGCCTGCAGCCGCACTTTGGCGCGGGACGCATCGTGCTCGATGGCGAAGACGTGTCGCGGGCCATCCGCACCGAGGAGGTCAGCCGACTGGCTTCGCAGGTGGCGGTGCATGCGCCCTTGCGCGCTGCGCTCCTTCAACTGCAGCGGTCGTTCCGCCAGCCGCCCGGCCTGGTAGCTGACGGGCGCGACATGGGTACCGTGGTGTTCCCCGACGCCTTGTTGAAGGTTTACCTGACCGCCAGCGTGCCGGCGCGCGCCGAGCGGCGGCATAAGCAGTTGATGGAAAAGGGATTTGCCGCTAGCATTAATGCCCTTTTGCAGGATCTGCGAGCGCGTGACGAGCGCGATTCCATGCGCGCAGAAGCGCCGCTCAGGCCTGCACAAGATGCGCTGCTGCTCGATTCTTCCGGTCTCGGCATCGGTGAGGTGGTCGATGCCGTGCTCCACTGGTTCAGACAGGCCAGCCGGCGCAGCGAATAGCGTCGTGGTGCGCGACGCGTTTCGACAAGAATGTGATGTGAAGTAGGGCAGCACTACGCAGTAGGCACCAGGCAATAGCATTACCCGGCGCGGCAGGTCTATCCATCTTTGCCTGCCGCATTCTTCTAACTCCGCCTGCGTGCAAAGCGCGGGTGAGACTGAAAGTCACTGAATGTCATCCGTTGCAATGCAGTTCAAGGCCATGGGTACGGCCGGTAGCGAGTCTTTTGCCGCCCTCTTCGAGGAGAGCCTGTCGCGGCAGGAAATGAAGCAGGGCGAGGTCATCACCGCCGAGGTGGTGCGCGTCGACTACAACTTCGTGGTGGTCAACGCCGGGCTGAAGTCCGAGGCCTATATCCCGATTGACGAATTCAAGAACGACGTCGGCGCGATCGACGTCAAGCCCGGCGACTTCGTGTCGGTGGCGATCGAGTCGCTCGAGAACGGCTACGGCGACACCATCCTGTCGCGCGATAAGGCCAAGCGCCTGGCCGCCTGGCTCAATCTCGAAAAGGCGCTCGAAAACGGCGAGCAGATCGCCGGCACCGTCACCGGCAAGGTCAAGGGGGGCCTGACGGTGATGACCAACGGCATCCGCGCATTCCTGCCCGGCTCGCTGGTGGACATGCGTCCGGTCAAGGACACCACGCCCTACGAGGGCAAGACGCTGGAGTTCAAGGTCATCAAGCTCGACCGCAAACGCAACAACGTGGTGCTGTCGCGGCGTGCCGTAGTCGAGGCCAGCATGGGCGAGGAGCGCCAGAAGCTGCTGGAAACCCTCAGGGAAGGCGCGGTCGTCAAGGGTACCGTCAAGAACATCACCGACTATGGTGCCTTCGTCGACCTCGGTGGCATCGACGGCCTGCTGCACATCACCGACTTGGCCTGGCGCCGCGTGCGCCACCCGAGCGAGGTGGTGCAGGTCGGCCAGGAGCTGACCGCCAAGGTCCTGAAGTTCGACCAGGAAAAAAATCGCGTCTCACTGGGCATCAAGCAGCTGGGCGAGGACCCCTGGGTCGGGCTGGCGCGCCGCTATCCGCAGGGCACGCGCCTGTTCGGCAAGGTCACCAACATCACCGACTACGGCGCTTTCGTGGAGATCGAAGCCGGCATCGAAGGCCTGGTCCACGTGTCGGAGATGGACTGGACCAACAAGAACGTCGATCCGAAGAAAGTCGTTCAGCTGGGCGACGAAGTCGAGGTCATGGTCCTGGAGATCGACGAGGACCGACGCCGCATCTCGCTGGGCATGAAGCAGTGCAAGCCCAATCCCTGGGATGACTTTTCCACTTCGCACAAGAAGGGCGACAAGGTCCGTGGCCAGATCAAGTCGATCACCGACTTCGGCGTCTTCATCGGCCTGCCGGGCGGCATCGACGGTCTCGTGCATCTGTCCGACCTGTCCTGGAACGAGCCGGGCGAAGAGGCGGTGCGCAAGTACAAGAAGGGCGACGAGTTGGAGGCCGTGGTGCTGGCCATCGACACCGATCGCGAGCGCATCAGCCTGGGTGTCAAGCAGCTCGGTGGCGATCCGTTCACCAACTTCGCCGGCACGGTTGAGAAGGGGCAAGTCGTCACGGGCACGGTCAAGTCGGTGGACGCGAAGGGCGCGGTGGTGGCCATCGGCGGCGAGGTCGAGGGCTATCTGCGGGCCTCGGAGATCTCCCCGGATCGCGTGGAGGACGCGCGTACCCACATCAAGGAGGGCGACAGCGTCACGGCAATGATCGTCAATGTCGACCGCAAGAACCGCAGCATCCAGCTGTCGATCAAGGCGAAGGACAACGCCGAGACCGCCGAGCAAATGCAGCGGATGCAATCCGAGGCCCAGACCGGCACCACCAACCTGGGCGCGCTGCTCAAGGCCAAGCTGGACACCAAGAGCCAGTAGGCATTGACGGAACGCGCGCGGGTCTTCCCGCGCGCGGCGGGCGCCATGAAGACCATGACCAAGTCGGAGCTCATCGTGCGGCTGGCCGAGCGCAATCAGCGCCTGGTCGCGCGCGATGCCGACGAGGCGGTCAAGGCAATCCTCGATGCCATGGGGGCCGCGCTGGCCAGTGGTAACCGTATCGAAATCCGCGGTTTCGGCAGCTTTGCTCTCAACTACCGGCCGCCGCGTGTGGGACGTAATCCCAAGTCCGGCGAGCGCGTTCCGGTGCCGGCAAAACACGTTCCGCACTTTAAGGCCGGCAAGGAGCTACGCGAGCGGGTGGACGGCCAAGCGCCGATGCCGCCGCCGACCGACCCGGGTGATGGCTGACGCCGGCAGCCCCGACGGCCCGACCCGCAAGGTTCGTCGCGCCAAAACGCCGTGAGCCCCGCCCCCGCGCGGGGCTTTTTTCTTGGTGCGCCTGCCGCTGCGGACGGCGCCCATACAATTGCCCCATGGGACTCCTAGGCTGGCTGATCCGGCTCGCTTTCTTCGGCTTCGTGCTCTGGTTTGCGCTCAAGAACACGACGCCGGTACCGCTGCGCCTGACCGAGACGCTGGCTTACCCAGCGGTGCCGCTGGTCGTCATCATCCTAGGCTGCTTCGTTCTGGGCGTGCTGGCGGCGGCCGCAGCGCTTGCCCCGCGGCTGTTCCGTCTGCGGCGTCAAGTCGCGGGGCTGCAGGCGACCGCGGCACAGCCGGCCCGTGCGGCTGTTGACGCGGCGCAGCAAGCCTATGGCGACGAACTCGCCAGTGCGGCCCGCAATGCAGGCGCGGCCGGCCAGTTGGACGCGGACACGCGCTTCCCCCGCCTTTGATGAAAGCTTGCCGAAGCGCACGATGGACTTCGAAGCCTGGTACCTGATCTTCCTGCTGCTGCTGTTTGCCGCCGGCTGGTTCGGGCGCGGCTTCGAGTCGCGCGTGCGCATGGCCGACCAGGCCCACGCGCCGCGTTCGGTGTTCCGCGGCCTCAACCTGCTGCTCAACGAGCAGCCGGACAAGGCGATCGACGCCTTCATCGAGGTCGTGAAGCTCGATCCCGAGACCATTGAATTGCACTATGCGCTGGGCAACCTGTTCCGCCGTCGCGGCGAGATCGACCGCGCGGTGCGGATTCACACCCACCTGCTGAACCGTGCCGACCTGCCCGCGCGCGAGCGCACCAACGCCCTGGCCGAGCTGGGCCAGGACTATCTGAAGGGCGGCCTGCTCGACCGCGCCGAGGACACCTTCATCCGCCTGCTCGACGACAGTCAGCACCGCTTCGGCGCCTTGCGTGCGCTGCTGCGCATCTACCAGATGGAGCGCGACTGGTTGAAGGCCATCGATTGCGCACGCCGTCTCGAGCGCGAGGCGGGCGAGAGCCATCACGTGGCGATCGCGCACTTCTACTGCGAGCTGGCGGACAAGGCGGCGGCGACCGGCGACATCGCTGCCGCGCAGGGCTGCCTCGACGAGGCGCAGGTGGCCGACCGCAAGTCGGTGCGGGCCACGGTGCTGGCCGGCGACCTGGCACTGCGCCGCGGCGCGCACGACGACGCGGTCAAGCACTGGCTGCGGCTCCAGAGCCTGGCGCCCGAGTATCTCGCGCTGGTCGGCGCGCGGCTGACTGCGGCCATGGATGCGGCCGGCCGGCGCGACGAGGCGCTTAACTTGCTGCGCCGTGCCCTGCTCGATGCGCCATCGATCGATCTGCTGGAGACCGCCTACCAGCGCGTCAGCGAGTGGGAAGGGCCCGGACCGGCCGAGGCCTTGTTGCGCGACGAACTCAAGCGCAACCCTTCGCTGCTCGGCTTCGAGAAGTTGCTGGCCTTGCGCAGCGCGGCGGCCAAGGGGCGTGCGGGCGATCCGGAACTGGACCTGCTGCGCACGCTGATCCACGGCCAGACCCGCAAGCTGGCGCGCTACCGCTGCAACAAGTGCGGCTTCCGCGCACGGGAGTTTCACTGGTGTTGCCCCGGATGCACGAGCTGGGACAGCTACGCGCCGCGGCGGATCGAGGAGCTGGATTCGACCGGCTGACCCCGGTCGGGCCAGCCCGTACTACGCTCCTGCGCCCACGGCTCGAACTCGCGGCGGCCGGCGTGGCCGTCGCCGCCGCTGGACTCGCGTCCCCGCGCACCATGAGGTTGGTTGCTCCATACGGGAGGTGGACATGATCCGCACGCTGGCTCTGCTGCTCTTCCTCGCGCCCGCGCCGGCGCTGGCGCTCGAGTTGAACGACGCCAACCGGGCGCAGATCGAGCAACTCAACGGCATTGGCGTCACCACCGCGGAGGTCATCCTGCGCGAGCGCGCCAAGGCGCCGTTTCGCGACTGGATCGACCTGTCGCAGCGCGTCAAGGGCCTGAGCGGCAAGCGGATCGAGCAGTTGCAGGCGCAGGGCGTGACGGTCAACGGAGCACCGGGCACATTCAAGGCGGCAGCACCGCCCAGGAAGGACCAACCGTGAGCTACCCGAGCATCGATCGGACCATCGGCAACACCCCGCTGGTGCGCCTGCAGCGCATCGGCGCGGCCGAGGACGCGCGGCGCGGCAACGTGATTCTCGGCAAGCTCGAAGGCAACAATCCGGGCGGCTCGGTCAAAGACCGGCCCGCGTTTTCGATGATCCAGCGCGCCGAGGAGCGCGGCGAGATCCGGCCCGGCGACCGGCTGATCGAGGCCACCAGCGGCAACACCGGCATCGCGCTGGCCATGATTGCCGCGATGAAGGGCTACCGGATGACACTGATCATGCCGGATGACCTGTCGGCGGAGCGCCGCGCCAGCATGAAGGCGTACGGCGCCGAACTCATCCTCACGCCCGCCAGGGGCGACGGCAAGGCGGTCGGTATGGAGTACGCGCGCGACCTGGCCATGCAGATGCAGGCAGCCGGAGAGGGCAGGGTGCTCGACCAGTTTGCCAACCCGGATAACCCGCGCGCGCACTACGAGACCACGGGGCCGGAGATCTGGCGCGACACCGCGGGACGTGTCACGCACTTCGTCAGCGCGATGGGCACCACCGGCACCATCATGGGCGTAGGGCGCTACCTGCGCGAGCAGGGGCGCAAGGTGCAGATCGTCGGCGCGCAGCCGGCCGAGGGCTCGAAGATCCCGGGCATCCGCAAGTGGCCCGAGGCCTATCTGCCGAAGATATACGACGCTGCGGTCGTCGATCGACTGGAGTACGTGACGCAGGCCGAGAGCGAGGACGCGGCGCGCCGCCTGGCTGCAGAGGAGGGCATCTTCTGCGGCATCTCGGCCGCCGGCGCCTGCGTGATCGCGCAGCGCATTGCCGCCGAGGTGGAGAACGCGACGATCGTTTTCATCGTCTGCGACCGCGGCGACCGCTATCTGTCGACGGGCGTGTTTCCGGCCTAGCCCGGATGTTTCACCAGGTCGCCCCCGTGCATCCACGATCTGCCTCTGAAAGCCGCGGCGGTCGCCTGCACTTGGCCCAAGCCACTTTGGACGGCTGGGGCTACGCGGGTTTGCGCGGCGCCCGCGCGGCCACATTGCGCTCAAGTGCTCGCCGATGCCTACGGGCATCGGCTGTGCCCCTCTCGCGCAATCTGGCTCGCGCGGGCATCCGCGCAAATCCCGC
>Ga0209985_10003920_pt1 | contig 12285 bp, 12 predicted proteins | sample NOAtaG_FD_187305 | JGI IMG/M metagenome (GOLD analysis project Ga0209985, IMG submission 187305) | Freshwater lake microbial communities from Lake Erie, under a cyanobacterial bloom - NOAA_Erie_Diel6S_1000h metaG (SPAdes) (version 2) | ecosystem: Environmental > Aquatic > Freshwater > Lake ...
GAGTCATCCAGTACGTCGCTCGCGAAAGATCCAGGCTAGGACGGCAACTGGCCGGCAACCCGGCCCCTCCCCGAGGCTCAAGTCAGGCCCGCCCCTGCCGATACACCCCCCACGGGCCGAGGGCCCGCGCACCACCTGCCCCAAGCGGCACATCCCTCGCGGGCGCGGGCGGCGCACTACCCACCGAGAGCACGAGCCGTGAACGCCTTCAACCGCCTCAAGATCGCCTACCGCCTGGGCATCGGCTTTACCGTCTGCATCGCCCTGTTCCTCGTCATGGCCGCTGTGTCGGCCCTGGGCATCCGGAGCCTGCACACCGAGATCGGCACCCTGGTGGGCGTCGACTACCAGCGCACCGCCCTGGCCACCCGCGCCAAGGGCGAGCTCGGCGACGCCGCGCGCGGCATGATGGCCACGCTGATCATGACCAGCGACGAGCAGGTCAAGAAGGAACTGGCCAGCATCGCGCGGCTGCTGAAGTCGCATGAGGAGACCATGGCGCGCCTGGACGGCCTGGTCTCCGAGGACGAGGGGCGCCAGCACCTGAAGGCGCTGGCCGAGGCACGGGCCAAGTTCATGCCGTCCCAGGCGTCCTTCGCGGAGATGGTGGGCGCGGGCAACAAGGACGAGGCGACGACCAAGTTCCTGTTCTCGGTGCGCGCACACCAGATCAGGTACATCGCCGCCTTCGACAAGTTCGTCGAATGGCAGAACGTGCAGATGGATCGCGCCGGCACCCGCTCCACCGCGGTCGTGAAGCGCCTGTCCGGGCTGATCCTGGCGCTCGCGCTGGCGGCCACGCTGGCCAGCCTGGCCATCGGCTGGCTGGTGGCGCGCAGCATCGTCGGCCCCCTGCACGGCGCGGTGTCCATCGCGCGCAAGGTGGCCGGCGGCGACCTGAGCGCCGAGATCCGCGTCAGCGGCCGCGACGAGACCGCACAGCTGTTGTCGGCGCTGGCCGAGATGTCGGGCAGCCTGCGCCGCATCGTTGGTGACGTGCGCGAGAGCACAGGCTCCATCGCCACCGCCAGCACGCAGATCGCCAGCGGGAACATGGACCTGTCCAACCGCACGGAGCTGCAGGCCTCGGCACTGGAACACACTGCCAGCTCGATGCGCGACCTGACCGAGGCCGTGCGCAAGAACGCCGAGAGCGCGCAGCAGGCGCACCGCCTGGCCGGCGAGGCGCGCCACGCCGCCGACCGCGGCGGCGAGGTCGTGGCCCGCGTCGTGCAGACCATGGGCTCGATCGACAAGTCGTCGAAGAAGATCGTCGACATCATCAGCACCATCGATGGCATCGCGTTCCAGACCAACATCCTGGCGCTGAACGCCGCCGTCGAGGCCGCGCGGGCCGGCGAGCAGGGCCGCGGCTTCGCGGTGGTGGCCGCAGAGGTGCGCAGCCTGGCGCAGCGTTCGGCCGCGGCCGCCAAGGAAATCAAGACTCTGATCAACGACTCGGTGGAGAAGGTCGCGCAAGGCAGCGAGCTCGTCGAGCAGGCCGGCCACACGATGGACGGCGTGGTGGCCAGCGTGCAGCGCATGACGGCCATCATGGGCGAGATCACGCGCGCCAGCGACGAGCAGTCCGGCGGCATCGAGCGCGTGAACCAAACCATCACCGAGATGGATCGCAGCACGCAGCAGAACGCCGCGCTGGTGGAAGAGGCTGCGGCCGCGGCGGAGTCGATGAAGACCCAGGCCGCGCAGCTGGAGCAGGTTGTCAGCCAGTTCCGACTGGGTGACCGCTCGTTGCAGGGAGCCGCATGAGGCGGCGCGGATACCCCGGCGCGGGTTCTTCGGCCCGTGGACGCTCACGGTGCGGCGGCGACGTCGCGCCCTTCATCAACCCAGATAGAGAGGATCAGGCAATCATGAAGACCTTGTGGATGGACCGCCGCGCCTTCGCGGCACTGGCCGGTGCGGGCGCGCTGGCTTTGTTGGGCAACGCCGCGTTCGCGCAGGATGCCGGCGGCGTGAAGTTCGATCCCGCCGCCCGGGTAGCGGGCAAGGACCTCAAGCTCAACGGCACCGGCCTGCGCACGCGGCTGTCGGTGCGCGTCTACGCGATGGGGCTGTACCTGCCGGAGAAGACCGAGTCGGCGGCCGAGGCCATCAACCAGCCGGGCCCGAAGCGCTTCACACTGGCGATGCTGCGCGAAGTCTCCGGCGAGGACTTCGGCCAGGCGTTCATGAGCGGCATCAACAGCAACAACCCGGCGGCCGAGCGCAACAAGTTCGTCAACCAGATGGGCCGCTTCGGCGAGATCTTCGTCAACGTCGGCCTGCTCAAGAAGGGCGACGTGCTGCACGGCGACTGGGTGCCGGGCTCGGGCATGCAGCTCACGCTCAACGGCAAGAGCATCAGCGAGCCGCTTCCCGAGGCGGGCTTCTACAACGCCGTGCTGCGCATCTGGCTGGGCGACAAGCCCGTGGATGCCTCGCTCAAGCAGGGCCTGATGGGGGGCAAGTAGCACCTGCAGGCCTGCCGCCGTCGCGCGTCGGCGGCCGTGCCGTTCGGGCTGCGCGCCTCGGCAACCACCCGCTTCGAGGCTTCGGTGGCAGGGCAGCGCCCTCGGGAGCGGGCAGCTCGGTTCTAACGCCGGGCCATGAACCAGCTCGACCAGCTCAAGCAGCACACCGTCGTCGTCGCCGACACCGGCAACTTCCGCCAGCTGGCGCAGTTCGACGCCTTCCTGCATTGCGGCATCCTGGCGCATGGCTTCCTGCGCCTGCATTGCGGCGACTGCGGCCAAGACAAGCGGGTGGCGTTCAGTGGCAAACGGCGCGGGCTTTGCCCGTCGTGCGGAGCCCGGCGCATGGCGCAGACGGCGGCGCACCTGGTCGACCACGTCATCCCTCGTGTGCCGGTGCGCCAGTGGGTGCTGTGGCTGCCGATCCCGCTGCGCCTGCTGCTGGCCGCACAGCCCAAGCTGGTGACGCCGGTGCTGCAGGTGGTGCAGCGCTTGATCACGCGCCACCTGCTCGGCCAGGCCGGGCCCAGTGCCGACGAGGCTGACCCGGTGCGGTGACGCTCATCCAACGCTTTGGCTCGGCCGCCAATCTCAGCATTCACCTTCACCGCCTGGTCCTGGACGGCGTGTACCGGCGCAGCGCCGACGGCACGCCGAAGTTTGTCGAAGCCCCCGCGCCAACCGGCCTGGCGCTGCAGGCGGTGTTGCACAAGATCATCACCCGCACCCTGAAGATGCCCACCCGTCGGGGGGTGTTGGTCGAGGAGGAGGGTTCAACCTAGGTGGCCGACAACGACGGTGATTCGGACGAAGCGCGCGTACTCAGACCGCGGCACGCCGCCGTGCGCTGCGGCGCTGACGACCGGCAGGCGCTGGAGCAGTTGTGCCCGTACATCACCCGGCCGGCCTTGGCCAACGAGCGCGTGCGGACCAACGCCGCCGGGCAAGTGGTGCTCAAGCTCAAGACAGCCTGGCGCGATGGGACCACGCACCTGGTCATGTCGCCGCTGGAGTTCATGCAGCGGCCGGCGGCGCTGGTGCCACGGCCACGTCTACACCTCATCCGCTTCCATGGCGTGCTGGCACCCAACGCCAAGCTGCTCGCGCAGGTGGTTCCAAAAGAGGCCGAGGCGCCCGCGCAGGCCGCGCCACCCGCCGATTGCGAGGCGAACTGTGCGCACCACCGACCGGTGCGGCTGAGCTGGGCCAAGCTGCTCAAACGCGTGTTCGAGATCGACATGGGGATGTGGCGCGGCGCCAAGGGCTAACCCGTAGATGACGCCAGGAAAGACGCCTTTCGACCGGGCTGTCCACGCCCAACAGACTTCGGCCTGCGTCCAAAGGCAGTTTCAAGCGCTTCGGGCGCTGCGTTCCGCCGCGGTTCTGCCGCGTTCGGGGTGCCGTAGGCGAGAAAAAGGGCGTTTGAAAAACCTATCCTCCGCCAAGCCTGGGCGTTGCACGGCGTACTGTTGGACCAGTTCGTGGCCAGCCGCAAGGCGGCGCCGGCGGAGTTGGTGCTGGACGTGGACGCCACGCACGTGCCGCTGCACGGGCAGCAGGAGCGAGCGCACTTCAACGCGCACTACGACAACCACTGCTACCTGCCGCTGTATGGGTTCTGTGGCCAGGACATGCTCGCGTGCGTGCTGCGCCCGAGCTGGCGTGACCCGGCCAGCATCGTCAGCGCGGTGCTCAAGCTGCTGGCGCGACGCCTGCGACAAGCGTGGCCGAGGGTGCGGCTGGTCGTGCGCGGCGACAGCGGCTTCAGCCGAGCGAAGGTGCTGCGCCGCTTGGAAGCCTGGGGCATCGACTACGTGCTGGGCGTGCAGAAGAACCCGGTGCTGGAGTGGAACTGCGCGCTGGCCGCGCGTGCCGTGGCCGAGCGTCATGCCGCCAACGGCGCCAAGGAGCGCCTGATCGGCGAGTTCAGCTCCAGCCTGAGCGGCGACGCCAGCGAGCTGTACGAGCGGCTGTGCTGCGCCCGCGGCGAGGCCGAGAACCGCATCAAGGAGGCGCAGCTGGATCTGTTCGGCCGCCGCGCCAGTTGCCACCGCTGCGCGGCCAACCAGATGCGGCGGCTGCTGGCGGCCCTGGCCTACACGCTCATGATCAACCTCAGGCGGCTGGCCTTGGGCGGCACCGAACTGCAGCAGGCCTGCACGGTCACGATCCGCACGCGGCTGCTCAAGATCGGCGCGGCGGTGCTGCGCAACACGCGCCGCGTGAAGCGGATGCTGGTCAGCCAGCATCCGCTGCGCCAGGTGTTCGAAGTGGCCGCCGCGCGACTGGCTCCCGTCCCGTAGACGTCCATCCAGTGCCTGGCCCGCGCGTTGACCCCAACCAGGCCCGCAGCCCAAGCCGGGGAAGGGGTAAACACGCCCGCCGGCCGCGCATCCAGCACTCAACCGTGCCGAATGGCCCCCGCCGCGCCACTCAGGGCCACGATCCGTGCCTCAGGCCCCTGCCAGAATCATCCAGTACGTCACTCGTGAAAGATCCAGGCTAGGGGTAGCGGCTAGAACTGCGTTGACCCCTGCTCCTGGCCTTCATAGGATGCGACAGCCCGGCTGACTTGCCACTTGTGCGCCAGCGCAGGTGGATCGCTCGGCAACCACTCACCAGGAGCGACCGTGCTGAACATCAAGAACCACCTGCTCGAGGGTGACAAGGTCACCCAGCGCAACACGCCCAACCGCGGCGGCAAGTTCGCGCCGCAGTACCTGGTCTTCCACTACACCGCCGGCAGCTCGGCCAAGAGCTCGGCCGACTGGCTGTGCAATCCCGCGGCCAAGGCGTCGGCGCACCTCGTGCTGGGGCGCGAGGGCGAGATCATCCAGCTCGCCCCGCTCAACGTGGTCACCTGGCACGCCGGCATCAGCCACTGGGCCGGCCTCACGGGCATGAACAACCATTCCATCGGCATCGAGATGGACAACGCGGGCGTGCTCAAGAACCTGGGCGACCGCTACGAGTCCGCCTTCGGCAAGGTCTACCCGCGCAACGAGGTCGTGCTGGCGCGGCACCGTCACGGCACCACCGAACAAGCCTGGCACGCCTACACCGAGGCGCAGATCAGCCGCGCCTTCGAACTGGCCGAGTTGCTGTTCTCGCACTACGGCCTGAAGGAAGTGCTCGGGCACGAAGACATCGCCCGCGGCCGCAAGAGCGATCCCGGCCCCGCCTTCCCGCTGGGCTCGGTGGCCGCGCGCGTGGCCGGGCGCATGGAAGACGATTTCCCGCGCTACACCGTCATTGCGGCCTCGCTCAACATCCGCAGCGGCCCCGACGCGGCCGCCGCCCCGGTGGCGCCGGCCTTGAAGCGCGGCACCGAGGTGGCGCTGCTCGAGGCCGGCGAGCGCTGGAGCCGCGTCGAGGTGGTGGGCAAGGGCGACATCGAAGGCTGGGTCTTCAACGCCCATCTGCAGGCCGTGCCGGTGGCGCTTCCGCCGTCGGCGCGCAGTCGGAGCAAGGCGCGCAGCAAGGGGCGCTGAACGCCCGCGCGGCGTCTGGCGCCCCCCGGTTCTCGGGGAGCGGGTGGCGCACGCGCATCGATTACGGGTTTACGCGAGGGTGTGCCGGCCCAAGGCCATGGGACGCTGGCCGGGAACCGTTGATCCAGGAACATGCCTGGAAGGCGATACACCCGGGAGGAAATCGATGATCCGTTCTGCTACCCCGCTGCGCCATCTGCTGGCCGCTGTGACGCTGGCCCTTTGTCTGCCCGCCGCGCAGGCCTCGACGGCCGCCTACGACAAGATGCTGGCCGATGGCCTCACCGAAGAGGGCATCTTCGCGCGCATCGTCATCCGCGACGACGTCGGCCTCGCTGGCGCCGCCAGCTTTGCCGCCAACCCGGCCTTCGCCGGCGTAGTGGGCCTGGGCTTCAGCGGCGGCCAGTACTGCAGCGGCGTGCTCATTGCGCCGACCACCGTGTTGTCGGCGCGCCATTGCGGCCCGCTTGCCGGCGAGTTCGTGCGCTTCGGCACCAGCTACGCGAGCCCGACCTTCAGCTCCAACATCCAGTCGGTGTTCTTCCCCGGAGGCGGCACCGACGCGTCGCCCTTGCTCGACGGCGGCGACCTGGCCATCCTGACGCTGGCGACGGCCGTGCCGAGCAGCATCGCCACGCCCTACCTGTTGTCCGACGCCACCACCACGCTCACCGGCTTCACGATAGCCACCGTCGGCTACGGCCAACGGGGCATCGGCAGCACCGGGGCCACTGGCTCCGACGGCATCCGCCGCGGCGGGACGAACGTGCTCGACCGCTACGGCGCGGCCGTCAACACCAGCACGACGATCGCCGGCACGTCGAACATCTTCTCCACCGACTTTGACAACCCCTTTGGCACGAGCAACACGCTGGGCTGGCTCGGCAGCCAGACCACCGCCACGTCGATCGAGGCCACCACGGCCCGCGGCGACAGCGGCGGCCCGCTGTTCGTCGACAACGCCGGCCAGTGGACGCTCGTGGGCGTGCTGAGCGGCGGCACCACGAGCAACAGCGTCTACGGCGACATCTCGTGGTGGACGGGCGTGGCACCGTTCCGCGCGCAGATCGAAGCGGCCGGTGGTGTGTTCACGACGGTAGTGCCCGAGCCGGGCACGTACGGCTTGATGTTGGTGGGGCTGGTTCTCGTCGGCGCGCGGCTTCGCAGCCAGGCAAAGGCCTGACCCGACGAGCGCCCGGCGCGCGTCGGCCGGGCGCAGGCTCGCCAGCCCTCGGGCCGCTTGTAGGTCGAATCCCCTGATCCCACAGGGAGTTGACAAACGAACCCAAACGCATACGATCGCATTCATTCACTTCGATGAGCGAACGCAGCGTGGTTTCGAACAGCCTGACGATGGAGCCGCTGTCGGCGCGCATCCCGAGCGACCTCTACCTGTGGCTGGCACAGCTCCAGGTCGAGGGCGCCACGACCAACAGCGACAAGCTGCGTGTGTTGCTCGGGCAGCTCAAGCGCCAGCATGAGGGCGCGGTCGACTACGTCGTCGCGCACGCCTGGGCGCGCGAGCTGACCGGCCGCCTGCGCGACGCCCTCGTGCGCGTCGAGGGCGTCAGCGGCATGCACAGCGACGTGCTCGCGGCGCTGCTGGAGCACACGACGACCACGCTGGCCCTCGTCATCAGCCAGCTTCCCGCCAACGAGGCCGAGGCAGCCCGGCTGGAAGACACCTTGGTCAAGCGCAGCTTCGCCCTCTTCGAGGCGCTGATGCGCCAGGCCACCACCACCAGCGCCGCGGCCTACGATCCCGCGGTCGTCCGCCGGCACATCAGCGGCGTGCTGGAGCTGTCCCGTACCGTGAACCCCCAAACCACTGGAGCCTGAGATGGCAGACACCCTGAAGACCCGCGTGGGTCGCGTCATCGCGGGCAGCGTGCATGCGCTGCTCGACAAGATCGAGGACCAGGCCCCCGAGGCCATGATGGAGCAGTCCATCCGCGAGGCCGATTCCGTCATCGACGAGGTGCGCCATGAACTCGGGATGCTGAGCGCCAACCGACATCTGTCGCAGCAGCAGCACGCCAGCCTGAACGGCCAGCACTCGAAGCTGGCGGCCCAGATCGACGAGGCGCTGAACCAGGGCCGGGAAGACCTGATGCGCGCCGCCGTGGCCCGGCAGCTCGACATCGAAGCGCAACTGCCCGTGCTCGAGACGACCCTCGGCGAGCAGACCCGCCAGGAGACCGAGCTGCAGGGCTACGTCGCCGCGCTGCTGGCCAAGAAGCGCGAGATGGAGACGGCGCTCACCGAGTTCCGCAAGAGCCGCGCCGCGGCGGCCGCTGCCACCGGCGGCGGTGGTGGCCTGGCGCCGAACACGGCCGAGCACAAGATGGACAAGGTCACCGGCGCCTTCGACCGCCTGTACGAGCGCCAGACCGGCCTGTCGGGCACGGCGCGCGGCACCACGCTGCAGCAGGCGGCGCAGTTGAAGGAGCTCGACGACATGGTCCGCGACAACAAGATCGCCGAGCGCCTGGCGCAGCTGAAGGCAGGCAAGGCCGGCAAGCCGTGAGCCTGTTCACCGCGCCTGAGACGCTGCCCTTCGGCGTCGGCTTCGGTCTCATCGTCGGCATCGCCTTGTTCGAGGGCCTGGGCATGCTGTTGTCGATGAGCCCGAGCAACCTGATCGACGACTGGCTGCCCGACGTCAGCGGCGACGGCGCGCTCGACCGCGTGCTCGGCTGGCTGCACGTGGGCCGCGTGCCGGCGCTGGTGCTGCTGCTGCTGTTCCTCACGGGCTACGTGTTGTTCGGCTACGGCCTGCAGATGGTGTCGCACGGCCTGTTCGGCGGCTACCTGCCGGCGTGGATGGCGGGCCTGCTGGCGGTGCCCTCGGGCATGGCCACCGTGCGCGGGCTGGGCTCGCTCATCGCGCACATCGTGCCGCGCGACGAGACCAGCGCCGTCAGCGAGCAAAGCCTGGTCGGCCGCGTCGGTGTGGTCACGGCCGGCGCGGCGCGCCGCGGGCTGGCGGCACAGGCACGTGTGCGCGACGCCCACGGCCGCTCGCACTACCTGATGGTCGAGCCCGATCTGGACGACGAGGTGTTCGAGGAAGGCGCCCAGGTGCTCATCGTGCGCAAGGCCGGCGCGTTCTACCGCTGCATCGCCAATCCGCATCCGGGCCTCATGTAGGCCCCGACTTCATGCCAACACAACCGAGGGAGATGGGAAAGTGGCACAACTGATCGAGATCGTCGTGCTGGTGGGCATCGGCCTGGTGGCCTTGCTGACCGTCGGCATCGTTTTCGCGCGCCTTTACAAGCGCAGCACCAAGGAAACCGCCTTCGTGCGCACCGGCCTGGGCGGACAGAAGGTCATCATGGACGGCGGCGCCATCGTGCTGCCGATCTTCCACGAGCGGGTGCTCGTGAACATGAACACGCTCAAGCTCGAGGTGCTGCGGCGCGAGCGCGAGAGCCTGATCACCAAGGACCGCATGCGCGTCGACGTGACCGCGGCGTTCTTCGTGCGCGTCAAGCAGACTGAAGAGGCCGTGAGCATTGCCGCCCAGACGCTGGGCGCGCGCACCATGAGCCCGGACGAGCTGAAGGCCCTGGTGGAAGACAAGTTCGTCGACTCGCTGCGCGCCACCGCCGCCACGATGACGATCCAGGAGCTGCAGGACAAGCGCCGCGACTTCGTGCAGGCCGTGCAGAACGCCGTGGCCGAAGACCTCGAGAAGAACGGCCTCGAACTCGAATCGGTGTCGCTGACCAGCCTGGACCAGACCGACAAGCAGTTCTTCAACCCCAACAACGCCTTCGACGCCGAGGGCCTGACGCGCCTGACCGAGCAGACCGAGGCGCGGCGCAAGCAACGCAACGACGTCGAGCAGGACACCGAAGTGCAGGTGCGCACCAAGAACCTCGATGCCACGCGCAAGAAGCTCGAGATCGAGAAGGACCAGGAGTTCGCCTCGCTGTCGCAGAAGCGCGAGGTCGAGGTCACCCGTGCCGAGCAGGCGGCGCTGATCGCCTCTCAGCAGGCCGAACGCAACCGCGAGGCCGAGGCCGCCAAGATCGAAGCCGAGCGCCAGGTGAGCCAGAAGCGCATCGAGGCCGACCGCGAGATCAAGGCCGCCGAGATCGAGAAGAACCTCGTCATCCAGACGCGCGAGATCGAGCTCGAGCGCAAGACCGAAACGCAGCGCGCCGAGCAGCGCAAGCAGGTCGAGATCGCACGCCAGGAGATGCAGATCGCCATCGCCAACAAGTCGCGCGAGCAAAGTGATGCCGACGCCGCCGCCAATCTGGCGCGTGCCGAGGCCGTGAAGGCGGAGGAGACCGTGAACACGGCCCGCCAGGTGGCCGTGGCCGAGCGCGACAAGGCCATCCAGCTCATCGAGGCCGCGAAAGACGCCGAGCAGAACGCCATCGCGGTGAAGGTGGCCGCCTCGGCCGAGAAGGAGGCCGCACTCGACCGCGCCGAGGCCATCACCATCGAGGCCAAGGCCCGCCAGGCCGCGGCCCTGGCCGAGGCCGAGGGCAAGAAGGCCATCAACGAGGCCCTCAACACGCTGTCGGCAGCCCAGATCGACCTGCAGGTGCGCTCGCTGCTGCTGCAGCAGTTGCCCGAGATCCTGGAGAAGGCGGTCAAGCCGATGGAGAAGATCGACTCGATCCGGATCGTTCAGGTCAGCGGCATGCCGGGTGCCGCCAACGCGCCCGGCGCCGGCGGCAGCGGCCCAGGCGGCGCCACCTTTCCGGAACAGGTGATGAACTCGGCGCTGCAGTATCAGCTGGCCAAGCCCATCGTCGACGCGGTGATGAAGGACGCGGGACTGTCGAACGAGGGCATCACCGGCGTGGCGCAGGCCTTGTCCGGGATGATGGCCAAGCCGGGAAGCTGACGGCCACCGGCCGCCCGATGCCGCGCGCTCAGCGCGCCGCGCGCCGCCGCGCCAGCAGCACGGCCATGCCCGCACCCAGCATCAGCAGGCTCGCCGGCTCGGGCACCGGGTTGGCGACGAACGACACCGTGACGCCGTCCAGCCACGGCGCCACGGCGCCGCCGAACTCGACGCTGTAGCCGAGCATCGACGAGCCGGCCGGATAGGACTCGATCACGGTGTCGGGGTAGACATCCATGTACAGCGTGTAGGCCGTGTTGGCCGCCAGGATGGTGCTGGGCAATGCCGTGGACAGGTCTTCGATGGCGATGCCTTGGGTGGTTCGCACGGGCAGATACTGCCCAAAGCCGAAGTCAGGGCCAAACCCGCCGGCGTAGAGCAGACCACGGTAGAAGTTGCGGGCCGCGTAGGTGGCCGTCGAGCCGCCGCTGACGACCTCCTTGCCGTTGTAGCTGACGACGATGTCGGTCAGTTGCACCGGCGCGGCACCCGTGGTCACCGTGAAGAAGGCTGCTACCTGGAATGCGAAGTCGTTGGCCGTGCCGCTGAACTGCGCTGTGACATCACCGCGCAGGTTGAAGCTGTACGCGTTGCCTACCACGGTGTAGGAGTGGCTGACGTTGGATTGATAGGTCCCGGCGGTACCGCCGCTGAAGCCGCCCCCTCCCGACGATGAGTCGCCGGAGATGGTGAGGGTCTGCGCCGAGGCGGCGCTGGAGACAAGGAGGACGGCAAGGGCGGCAAGGGTCTTCATGGTCGGCTCCGTGAGGTGGTGCGGACCACAGCGGCGGATGGCGCGGCCCTGCGCGTGGAGTGTTCTGCCGTCTCCCATCGAACCGAAACCCCCGCCGGGGGGAGCCCGGGTGCGTTTTTGCCGCACTCCCCCCCGAATCAGTGCGCCTCGTCCCAGTTGGCGCCCACGCCCACCTCGGCCACCAGCGGCACCTTCAGTTGCGCCACGCCGGCCATCAGCGCCGGGATGGCCTCGCGCGCCCAGGCCAGTTCGGCCTCGGGCACCTCGAGCACGAGTTCGTCGTGCACCTGCATCACCATGCGCGTGGCGCGCTGCTGCGCGTCCAATTCGCGCTGCACGGCGATCATCGCCAGCTTGATGAGATCGGCCGCCGTGCCCTGCATCGGCGCGTTGATGGCCTGGCGCTCGGCGCCGCTGCGGCGCGGGCCGTTGCCGCTGTTGATCTCGGGCAGCCACAGGCGGCGGCCGAACACGGTTTCGACATAGCCCTTGTCCTTGGCCTTCAGGCGCGTCTCGTCCATGTAGCGCTTCACACCCGCGAAGCGCGCGAAGTAGCGGTCGATGAAGTCCTTGGCCGCCTTCTGCTCGATGCCCAGCTGCGCCGCCAGGCCGAAGGCACCCATGCCGTAGATGAGGCCGAAGTTGATGGTCTTGGCGTAGCGGCGGTGCTCGGTGGACACCTCGTCCACCGGCGTGCCG
>Ga0209985_10003925_pt1 | contig 12275 bp, 9 predicted proteins | sample NOAtaG_FD_187305 | JGI IMG/M metagenome (GOLD analysis project Ga0209985, IMG submission 187305) | Freshwater lake microbial communities from Lake Erie, under a cyanobacterial bloom - NOAA_Erie_Diel6S_1000h metaG (SPAdes) (version 2) | ecosystem: Environmental > Aquatic > Freshwater > Lake ...
CTCCACCTCTACAACAACTTGCAACCAACCCCAACCATTGCTCAAGTAGTAACACCACCACTACCCAGTCACACTGTAAAGAACAGTATAATTTCTACATACAATACTGAAAATGATGTACAAACATACGCACGGTACTGAAGTCATGTAGAAACGCTCGTACTGTAGTAACTGTAGTAACTCCACCTCTACAACAACTTGCAACCAACCCCACGCGCACAGATTCACGTGAATTCTACCTCAACGACACCGATTCACGTGAATTCGGTCTCATGCACACCGATTCACGTGAATCCGGCCTCATGCGCACCAATTCACGTGAATTCCACCCCATGCGCACTCATTCACGTGAATCCAGGCTCATGCACACTGATTCACGTGAATCGTACCTTCTCGACACGAATTCACGTGAATCCCACCCTCTCGGCATGAAGTCACATGAATTCGACCTTATTAGCATCGATTCACGTGAATTCCATCCCATGCGCACTAATTCACGTGAATCCGGCCTCATGCACACTGATTCACGTGAATCCCACCTTCTCGACACGAATTCACATGAATCCGGCCTCTTGCATACTGATTCACGTGAATCCCACCTTCTCAACTCGAATTCACATGAATCGAACCCTCATGACATGAATACACGTGAATTTGATCATCTGGACACGAATTCGTGAGAACCAGTCCGTAAATTTCACATGACTAGTCACTTAGACTGCTAAAAGACGTACACTACTAGATCATTGCATATAAATTTCTTCTTTCAATAAACTGTTCACATAATCTACATGATTAACAGAGAAACAAAGATCACAGCGTAGAGTGTCGTCTGACCGACCTGCCATGTCTAATACCTGAAAAAGTTCCGGATACATGCCTGTTTCCCGGCCTTGACCTCCATCTTGGCCTTTTTCTTCGCCCTCCTTATCTCCTGTTGCTCTTTCTTCATTTTACGCGTAGCATATTTTTCACGAACAGGATCTTCCGGTGGGAGTTTATTTAACTCCAGAAAGCAAACCTCACACTGACAATCCCTTGCTCTGTGTTCAAGTAGGCGGCGATTGTCATGATCTTCCTCCCGGTAGTTGAGACGTGTCCAATTCAATCGCGGTAACACTCTGTTGCCGATGACTACACAAGAGGAGATACCGACATTGTTGGTGGCGGTAATTAGTTGCGTATCGTCACTGGTCATTGTATCGAAGCGAGTGACTGTCATCGTGTATTAGCCAAACTGCAAAATTGGAAGATTTCACCCTGTCTGTCGTGAAACAACCAAATTTCAAACAGGACAAGTCCCGATTATTGTTTACCGTTATAACGCTAATCCCGCCACATATTTTCCGTTCTGAACCACTTAATATGACGACAATATAGAGAACTAAAAGAAAATCTATCATGCACATATCGTGAATGTTTTCTACCAGCAAAATATATGTTAACGAAAATAAGAAGGTCGTCAATACTTATATGGACTATGCATGTTATTATACATACTCGTAATAGTGATATTCCGTAGATCAACAGAAATGAGAAAGTTCCCTACGGGATAACCCCCCAAGACAATACCGACCAGAATCGATGGACTTGTTTCGCGACGGAGCTATGAATCCACGTGGAAATTTCACCAAGTCAAGCAGACCCCACGTGCATTTGTATCTTCTCCAAATATCCCCCTCGATCGGTAGTAATTTCTGGTGGTTGGAAACTGCCACCAACAACGACGAAAAAACAATTCACTGATATATCCTGACCAATGAATCCTCCAACCAGTCACCTGTCGACCACCACACCTACCAAACACAAAGACGCAACAATAGTGGACAACAAAATGCATGACACCCCGTCAACCGACATGACGGACCAAGAACATCGTCGTATGTTCCTAGAAGCGGCCTTCAGGAAGAAAGATAAAGCTTTGAACTCTACGAATACGACCGATCAAGGAGATACCAGCATGTTCTCAGTCGCTGAATACAACGAACACTTAAGAATCCTTCGATACTGGAATATGACAGAAGGCCACGTCGACGAATCAAGTGGGAATCGTATCACTATGAACGAACTCCGACGATCAGTCAGCAAATCGTGGTATAAAAAAGAAAAACTCTTTAGAATCAATAGTCGAACCATGATCGACGGAGTCAATATCGAAGTTTTGGAAAGAATCGACCCAACGACTCAGTCATGGAAACAAGTCGTTCATGAAGATAATGTGTTTGACGCAATCAAGGAATGCCACGGACAAAAAGAACACAGGAATATCAAGAACACAAAAGACCTTGCCGACAAACATTTTTGGAATATAACGGAACAACTCTGCCGAACCTTCGTCCAAACTTGTCCCAGATGCAACCCAACTTCCCAACCTAAATTGGCAACACCGAAAAAAATTTCAAAAGAAAGCATTTCACCCGAAACATATTTCAACAAATATGAAATTTCAGTAATTGACATCTCGACAAACCCACAGAAAGATATGCTTGGAACAGAGTTAATTCGGATTTTATTGGTCTACGACAATACAAAAGACTGGGTTATCCTACGACCAATCAACACAATGGATTCGATGACGATCCATGACGAAATTCTATCAATCATCTGCGCGGCAGGGTACCCACCCGACGTATTTGACAAACAGCAAGTGATATCCGCCGTCGCGACTCTCGCCTCCAATGGTATCAAGAGAAACGAAAAGTGGATCACCAACAACGAATTCACCTTTAACATCAGTATGATTGAGAACCTAGAACAACGAGTAGTGAATGCCATCCAAACACTGGCGACTACTAATGACACCGAGAAGTATACCTGGACGTCAATTCTAAATCATATTTCAATTGACATAAACAGCACCACGAAAAAGAAACGAAGGTTGTCGATTAAAAGAAAACAAAACATAACAAAGGGCCACAAGCAGTCAACTGGTGATAACATCCAACAATCTACCAGTATGTTGGAAAACAAAAACCACAAGACCACGACACGGACCCACATTGCAAACGAAGATTCGACCGAAAGATTTGACACAAATCCTAACGAGTTGACCACAACTGTGGAGACAGAGAACGAATCAGTGAAAGAAAATACAAACGACTGGTACTGCGAGGAAACGAAGGTACAGGATATATCTCACCGTGAACCTCAACCTATTCCACGAGAACTACAGGTGTTGACAACAGAGGAAAGAGGAACGGCGTCTACATTAAACTCACCTTCGACAGGTTTATTCTTACCGGTCCAGCAACAATCTACCACTGTCATCGATGTTCAAAAGCAAAACAACCAAGAAGATCGAAGCATCCCTTTGAAGTCGGTGCCTTTGAAAGAAAATTTTGTACCAGAACCGCCGAAACATTCCGAAATCGTAGCAAGTACCACGGTGACCAATGCAAAACCATCGATTGAAGGTATCGAACTCTTCCCCATATCTCAAGTACCCGAGACACGTCAAGAGACCGAAACAGAAATGTCCATACTCACTTATACGCAAGACGAGGAAGTGAGCAACAATAGAGAAAACGACAACGACGACCAAATCGAGACAATACCGACGACTCAAAATACACTTGCTAAAATCGACGAAATGATAGAGGACAAAGAATTAGCCGCCGAGATCAAAGCAGCCTACCAATTTAAGGAGTTTGACATAAGATTCTTCTTCCGGCAAGACCAAATCAAAGGAGAAAGGGACACCAATGGTCGAGTTGTCTTTCCAACCTCCAACGCGATAATCAATCACCATGAAATTCCCAAATTGTTCAGGCGAATGAACGTGAAAGAAGCGTTCAAACTCGGGAAAACAACAACAAGATACATAGGCGATATTGAATATCGTCTATGTCATCCAAAACTAATATGTTCAACATGTGACGAATATGCTCCATCTCGAACAATTACCATCGCCGAGGACGAATACTACGAACGATACAAGAATGAAAACAACCGATGGTTCTATGCCGACATGGTATCAACATTCGGAGTTCTATGTTCCCATGATGCCCATCGAAGTGATGTCATATACATTGATGCAACACTCCCATCAATACCAGTCAGGGACAATACCAAGGTCAAGAAAATAGCACCTCTTCCACCGTCAGTGAATACAATCGTATCTGTCATATACAACATGAGCCATTTCGCGATAATGAGATTGAGTCTTGAGAACAAACACGCATACTTCTACGATGGACTATCAAGGTCAATTGAAGGCTGGAAACTGCATATGAACCATATACTCAACCAATACGGATACAGAAATCAAGACTGGAAAATGATACCAGGTCCAACAAAAAACGAACTCGATGGTATAACGATTAAACAAGAAGACCAAAGCAGTTGTGGGCCGATCGCTTGTATGATCCTGTGGAAGCTGTTCAAACCAGACAATCTGGATCTACGCCAAATACCCATGATAAACTATCGAGAAATTGTGATTACAGAATTACAAAGGTTACTGGAAGCTCACGACTCATTCTGTGTTTTGCATACAAGGAAAAGAAGAAAAAACAGTGAAGAAGACTCTTTTACTACATCTTTAAGTGCAACAACTCAACAGACAGAAAACCATCCGACGCCGACTGAAAACAACGAACCGGATGATATCACAAAGACGAGCCCGCCACACGAGAAACTCATGGGCCCCGACAAATCCACGATAAGCAACAAAACCAAAAAGAATCGAAAAACCCAGGATAGTACCAGCGAACGCCACGATACGTCCCCGATAACAGATTACTTTCCCAAAAAAACCATTACAACAAAGAACACGGAGCAAAAAGAAACAACCATTCCCATTCCCAAAAAACAACAAAAAGAAACACCGATTGGAAAACAAGTCACAACCAAACAAAACATGACGAGGAGGACATCCACCCGAAAACGTAATGTCCTCGTCGACTCCCCGTCATCAGAATCGGATTCCTCAAAGACACCAGAGGAGAAGACACCAAAAGAGAAGGGAGACTCGGCTTTGCCGAATTCGAACGTCCCACCAACAACAAAAGGCAAGGAAGGCACGGCCACAACCGATTCAACCGAACAGAACGCGGCCACACATCACACCCAGGCTCCCGAACGCGCATACGACGGGTTGTGGGATAGTAGCGAGGAAGAAGAAGACGAGGCTTTCATGGAAAAAGTAACTCCAAGTCACCTGAAAAAAATAAATCAAAAGCCACAAGAATCGACAACTCCAGTGACCAAGAAACCACGAATCAAAATATCAATATCCAAAGGAAGTATAAAACCAATCAAGCAAAAGAGATGCGGATGCAAGAAAGGATGCGACAAGCGATGTGGCTGCCGCAGATCGAACCACAAATGCAACATCACATGTGCATGCAAAGGCCAATGTAGTAACAGCTAATAAGTAATGATTCATTGTATGTATATCACAACCATACAACGAAGTCCCACTTGAATCGCGCCGTTGGACATACCAAGTAGGACAACAACAATAGGATAGCATCTAAATATTCTTATATCCAAAGTCATTACAATATATGCAGGGACGAATAAGCCATATAACAAGAAATACACCCCCTCCCAAAATCGAATAAGCTTTGGCAAGGAAAGAACACGAGTCCTTGCCCCCTACATAAAACCACAACATACAACTATGAATAATATAATATCGTGGTAAACACACTCCCCACAACACAATACCACATAGCAATAGTGCTAAGTGGAATACACCCACATACAGAGAACAGGACTCCACCTCCTACTACCCCCCAAGGGCAACGCAAATACGCCAAGTGCACAAACAAACGTGATTTACTACATGTCCAAAAACGTCGACAATGACCGACAAGGGAAAAACAACAATAATCCACCCATTGAGAAGTTAAAAACTCGACATTGAATACCTACTCCCGACAGCTACTCCACAAACAACCATAAACTTTGTTACGGACGCCAACATTTGTCAAACTTGTACAGTGAAAAATGTCACGTCCATCCCAAGAAATCACAAGACCATGCATGAGTTTGACAACAACCCCTTGACTTCCTTCATACGACAGGTTGGGCAAAATAAAGTACCAGTTTTCCGATCGACCCGGCTTTTCCTCGACCCAAATTGCAACAGAAACGGAAGTGTCGCCAGTATCGTAATGTGGGGAATTGGCAAGGTTAACAGAAATCATCATTCTTGAGCCGGGAGCATCCTTTAGAGACGGTGGCGGCTCGACTTTCATTGCTTGGTCTTTCTTTCTGATTTCGGCCAGAACATCACGCATATGATCCTGCATCCAATCCGTCATCATCCTCGACGACGTCTCGACTTTAGCTGGAGTTGTGTCGTCTTTGGTTACATACGTGGCTCTGGATGATGCCGACTTCAAACCAATCGCATGCATGGAACCAAGATCCCCCACACCTTTTCCACGACAATTGCCAGGTCCCGAGAGAGTTCGGCCGAGTTCAACCAGGGATGTCAACAATGTCCCCTTACCAATGCCATCATATGGGGAAACCAATCGAATACGAATCGTCGACGATTTCTTGGAGGGAAGCGTCACATTCAAGTTGTAGTCTTCAAACATAGCGTCGACCTCGAAATAGCCCGGAAATAATTGATCATAAATAGCCCCAAAAACAAACTGTCGTTGTCGAAGATGTGAAGCCTTTTCTTTACGCAGTAGATTGTATTGATCACGGGCCTTTCCCACTTCTTCCAAACGAGTGGACCTTGGAGTACGATCAAAAGAAATGTCGGGAGAATCATTGATTAAATCTGGTGGCAAGAGAGGAGTAGAGGCAGTATCATGTAAAAACTGGATACAATCAAGAGAATTTACTTTACGAGCACCAGGTTTTACCCAAACCCTAGTGTAAAGCAAAAAGAAAACGGGATAATTGGTATTCATGTTAGGAATAAAATCAGTCAAACAAATCAATAAATCTAGATCCAACCGAACCATCAACTCACCTTCCAAGTGATGTCATATCAGAAAAAGAAGCAACCATACGAACAAAGGACATCTCACTTGAATACAACTGCCGCAGATATTCCTCAAAGTCAATACCACTCTTCTTGTGGTCATAAAATACCAACCTTTTCAAACGACGTTGCAAGGGGCACGCCGTTTGTTCGTGGGCAGTCATGAGATGCTGGCTAGTATCGAAACAGCCGAAACAAACACCCTTATTGGCAAGTATTTTGGCAAGACGATTCTTATCAAAGTTGCATATAGCATAACCATGATTAGGAAAGCCGCAACGATAACACAAATTTCCACACTCGCCATTGCAAAAAGACTTGCCACACGCGATACAACGATATTGTAGTTCAGAAAAAACCCAAAGGGCTTCCCGACGCAATACTTTCGTTGTCCGACTATTCTTGTCTTCACAAACTTTCTTCCCGGCAAGAACATTATTGATCGCTGTAGTACACGATCGTTTCGTTGACACAGGCGATCCAGACTTTAACGAAAGGTCACGCTTAGAACTTCGACTGGTAGCAGACTTTGAGTCATTCGAAGGAGATGAAACATTCTTCAAGTTGATCCTGCACAACGCACACCTCTCACAGGGTAAACGAACAAATCCATACATGCTCGAAAGATGCTGCAAATAACATCCTTCTTTTAAGGAAAGCACCTCCTGCAAGCCGATGGGAGTAAACAAGGTCATGAAAAGCTCTCGAGAATCCTCCGACAAACAACCAGCTTCAACAATCTCCGAGAAAAGTTGATCACTTTTCTGTTTGGCGTCCTGACGGCTTGCGGATCCGATAGGAAAACGGAAAAGATGAACGGTCGAAAATGGCCCTCTTTGCTCTGGTCGCAAACGACCAATGGCTTGTACCAACGAACTCACATTGAATAGAAAACCTGCAATCACAATAGACTTGCAAAGCCTATTTTCATTCCCAACAAGCGCAACGACAGTGGACACGAGAACATGATATTCGCCTCCATACCAATTCTTCGCACAAGCAATCTGTTCTTTGTAGGGGGAGTCTCCAGTGACGGATAAAACACGTACATACTTCGAAAGGCCGACCGTGATGGCTTCAACCAAGGCAATGGAAGAACACAAAACGTGACAAGCACCAAGAACTTGCGACGCCAAAACATATTCGATAACGGCAGTTGCGATATCATCGACGACGGTCACATCGAAAGTAAACCCATCTCCAATCGGGTCAGTTGGCTCCACAACATCGATAGAAGTAGTCTTCTTCGAAACAACCGAGAGTCCACAATACGACATCAGAGACATAGCCATGGAACAAGGGAGAGACCCAGACAAACACATGACCGGTGCACCGATTCGACCAATTTGTTGAAGGGATTGATACGATGGCCGAAAACAATACTCGACCAAAATTTGTTGGAACTCGTCGACATAGATACGTTTCAGAATGTTTCGATTCGCCAAATTTTGAAGATGCCCCAAATGGTAACGGAACAATGTCGCGGCTCCATCCAAATTCAGAAAAAGAAGATTAGGAAAATTTCCATCGGCAAGCTCATCTGGCAAACTATCCTGCTGGACTTGCGATGAATCCAAATATGCAACAATCAACTTCTTGCGCAACAAACCCAATGTAGTAGTGGCATGTTGAACGACATGTCCCAACAAGAACTTGTACGGCAAAACAACGATCCGCAAACCAACGTGACGACCAGCCATATAGGATGCCAAAGTCGGAACCATCCAAGACAAACTTTTTCCATGCCCACACGGAAGCCCCACAAAGGAATGACGTGTGATCGAATTAGCCGCGATCTCAATCATATCTTTCTGATGATTAGATCGATAATCGGCATCCCGGCCAAGCATTGCTTGCAACGAAGACTTCAAGACCGAAACGGAAAATGGAGTAAAGTGCAGTGGTGGCGGATCAAGTGCCGATTCCCCCAGATTTCTGTGATATAAATCATACATGGCTTCTTCCGAGTTTTCCAACCAAGTACCATATGCACGATGGGCAGTTCCTTGGGTATGGCCACTCTTCTCTGACAAACTCAAAGTCGAGACCAAACATCCCTCACTTCCATGAGGACTGGTCTCGGGGAGTATGACATTCCCGATCGATGTGAACAAGTGGCGGGCATTCAACAATTGTGGTGGATAATCAAAATCAAAAATATCTTGGAGAAGTCCCAACATGAAAGCACCAGAAGGTTCTCCTGGAAATAACAAGGGTTCTTTGAGACCGGCTTCAGAGGTGGCAACCATGGCATGTCGACCAAGTAGAACAATCCGCGACAAGGACAATGAGAGACGATGCTCGACCAATTTCGGGGTAGCAGATGAAGCCTTTAGAGACCCTTTTTTCACAGATTCTGTCCAAAAATATAGATAACTGTTGTGCCACTGACATGATAATACCTTGAGGCGGATTACCTCTTCATGTCGTACTGCCCCCACTCCAAGACCAAAAAAACATAATTCCAAAATAGATTGCACTTTGGATAAAATTGGTTCCTTGCCTTCTTTCACAACAATATCACCCAACCATATAATAGCCTCATTGTCGACGACAGAAGCTTCAAGTCGAACCCAATCTGTCATGCCAATTGGCTTCTCCAAGAATAATTTCCAAAGGTCGCCTTCAAAGACTTCAGCAAAGCAGGCTGTAGAAATCTCCTCGAGACGCGGGATGATTGTAGACCAGATAGAGAAGGGAAAAGTAAACCCACCCGAAGTGATGTCACCATTAGAGTTCACCGTATTGGACTTGACGCGTGGTTTTCTTGTATTCAAGTCACGAAGTCGCTTCACATAGGGAGCTAGCAAATTTGTGACCCGACCATGTTGAATTCGGTTCACAATTTCCATCTCCTGGAGGCTCAACAATTCGGTAGAACTGTCAACAGACAACGTGACAAGATAACCACAAACACCTGCACGAAGAAGATGCAAAATAGCAGAAATACGACTAGCAAACCAACCGCACTCGTTCATAGCCAAATCAATACCACCTCTCGATGTAAATCCACGACTCAGTGCATATAGACATGCAACAGGGAGTCTTCCATGGTCGTCGGGCTCTTCGGCAGCAGCAGTAAAAAGAATCTTGGGAATGATTGCAGACTCAATCATAGAACGCGTTGTCATACCGAGCAGCTCAGGTTTCTTGAAGGAATCGAAGAGCGTCGTAGGGTAGCGATAAAGGAATCGCAAGGTAGCGTCGAGCTCGCTCATGAGACGGGGAATACCACGTCGAAGGGTAAAAGTGCGAGTTCCAACAATCGATCCATCGACCTCCTTCTGTTCAAATTCTGCAAGACGACTGCGCACGTTTGCGGAAACATTTGCAATGTGCCCACCCGCATATTTTCCAAGCCACTCCCGTCCGGCTTCAATCCATTTAAACAAAATACCATCCTCACCACCTTGATGGGAAGAATACGTAAGGAACTGTTTCATAATCCCTTCAAATCCAGGAGAAAGTATAGGATAAAATATGAGAGACAGGTCACGAACATCTTCATCCGGACGAACAAATGGGGCAAGAATTTGACTTGCTTGATCTTGAGTAGTTAGTAAGGTAGTAGGAACCTTACTGGATGTCTCGACCACGAGTGTATTGTTCTTGCTGATTGACGATTGAAAAATAGAATCGGTCAAGGAACTGACAGTGCTTCCGTAGGACACAATCGTAGAGCCACTGGCAGTAGCAGTAGTAGTAATAAAAGTTGACTTGATTGAAGTACAACTTTTTGGTCCGAGGCGACCACAGATTGTAAAATAGCACTCAAGTTTCCCACCACCAAGACGACGCGCCGAGCAATCCTTATTGCGTTCCAAGTGCCTTTCATAATTGAACAAATTTGCAAAACTTCGAAAACAGGCAGTACAGAACCATGTGGGTCCTGTAGCGGGTTGATCGGTTAGGAAGGAGGAAAGGTCATCGGCGTGAGTGTAGCGCAACGTCTCCATGCGACGTTGGACTTCACGGACGACTCTTGCATTCTTGAAGCGAGACTCCGGATGGAATTCCTTCCCGTGAGTCAAAATCCCCGTCTGAATAGAAAGAGATTCATTACAAAGAACGCAATATGGGCCAAAGGGAGTGATCCCAAGGAAAGATGGAAGTTCTTCCGACATGGTAGATGGTAGAACGAAAAGTCGGATGCAACCAGGCAACAAGGGTCATCAAGCCAAAAAACCAAAACCCAGCGGCGGTACTTCGTGCTACCGGCCGGAAGCTGCCCTTGACAAGCAATCATCAAAAGCAAAACGATGTTGGAGGGAACTAAGATAGTTTCTAAAGTCTTATAGGATGTAGAAGCGGTACTAGAGGTTACAAAAGTTCAAACCGGAGGAAAAAACTCCAATTCGGAGGAGGGCTCCTCCGATTTTGAGACGCTCGGGACTGGACTCAGCAAAGGCTTGCTTCAGGCGATGCAGCCCCTGCACAAGTCACCAAAAAACATGTCCGACAGCCACACCCTCCTCGTCACCACCTCGTCACATGGCGGCTCAGCAAATCCTCCATCGACAAAAGACACCTCGCGAAGGCGAAAGCAAAAACCAAAACCACCAACCACGCCATCACCCCCGCAGATAACAATCAACCAAACTTGCATGAAGAATCAAAGTGAATGATGAGTCCAAAAGTCCGAAAAACAAGTGACAAAAATTTGTTTGGCAGCGGCGCAACAACAAATCCATTTCGTGCAAAAACAACATTTCACGCAACAATCAACCAAAAAGTACAAACCAAAACAAACAAAAATAATCGGCAAACTCTTGATGCATCTTACATTAATCAATAAAAACAACCGTAGTGACATTGTTGTTCATGAGTTGAGTGTAGTTGGAAGCAAAGCGCTGTGGTTTATTGTTGTTTGCTGATTGTTTCTTTGCCACATGCTATACGCTATCATAGTAGTATGTTTGCCTGTTGATGCATCGATCCGTGACTTGGAGGAGAGACGGTTGTCGGAACATGGATTCAAATTCATATCGTTCATAAGTATCGTTCATGATTCAGTACTGACGACTAGTAGTATGCATGTGTGTAGGGAAATACAAATCAAATCCCACTGCTGCGTTTACCCCGATCACATGAAGTTTGAAAACTTGTAGGACATGCAGAGGAATGTGAGTTGATGTCGAAAAGACAATGGTCCTGTCCATACGACATGGACTGATATGCCTCGAGGTCCTCCAAGTTGGATGAAAACCATAAGCAACCGGAGGAATTTTGCATAGAAATAAAAATATTCAGGTCTATATATTTTTACTACTCCGATTTGTGAAAACCAACCCATGCGCTTAGGGCAACGCAAATACGCCAAGTGCAC
>Ga0209985_10003927_pt1 | contig 12271 bp, 4 predicted proteins | sample NOAtaG_FD_187305 | JGI IMG/M metagenome (GOLD analysis project Ga0209985, IMG submission 187305) | Freshwater lake microbial communities from Lake Erie, under a cyanobacterial bloom - NOAA_Erie_Diel6S_1000h metaG (SPAdes) (version 2) | ecosystem: Environmental > Aquatic > Freshwater > Lake ...
GCGGGATGTCCAAAGTTCACTACCCCCGTGATCCGGCATCCAGGTAACCCCTATCGGGTGAATCCCCCGTCCCCGTAACCGCCAGATCAAGCAATCGATTACTAAAGACCAATTGATTACTGAAGAGTAATTGCTTGCTGAAGACCAATTGATCACAAAAGACATGGCTGGATGAGTCCCCCGCGGCTTCATGTCCCCAACTACACACATCCGAGCTGGTATCGACCGGAGACAGCCAACTATCTGTGCGCTCGGATATGCCAGATCTGCCTGCAAATAATTGTGAAACCCTCGCGAACCTGCAGTGGCCGCAACTGCAGTGATGCCCTGCTTGTATTGGGTGAATGAGTCAATAATGTCTATTCGTAAATCGTCATACCAAGAGTTTTCAGCCGTCGCCAGGAGAGCTGGCCGGGCTGGCAAGGTGAGCATTCCCAAAGATGGCTCCGGCAGTGCCCGACGTTTGTGGAGCCGGCCAGGATGGCACGGGGCGGTGTTGCTGGCGCTTAGTCTGGTGGGCGCCATGGCGCTGGCGTTCTCCCCGGTGGGTTTGATGGCCCGCCTGGGGCCATTCCAGACGGGTCCTGGCAACCGGACCGTGATCTCGACGATCGCTGGCGGTGGCCTGGGGATCAGTGTGCCGGTTTTGACGGCGGCGATGAGCCAGCCGATCGGGGTGGTTCTCGATCCGAAGGGGCGGGGATACTATGTGCTGGACGAGCGGGATGGGGTCGGTCTGGTGCGCTTCGTCAATACGACCACGGCGCCGGTGACGGTTGCCCGGGTCACCATTGAACCAAACACGATGAATCTCCTCGCTGGCGGAGGGACTGGAAATGAGAGTCTGCCGGCGCGGGAGGTCGATCTTGGGCAGATCACGGGAATGGCGCTCGATTCATCTGGGGATGCCCTCTACCTGTTGACGCCGTTGACCAGCTCAATTCGTGTGCTCAATGTGGGAACAGAGAACTTCAGTCTGATGCGGAGAACGGTCACGCCGGGCCGGGTCGTCACGCTCTTCAATACCGTCCGCGCCGAGGCCCGCGGACTGGCGGTCAATTCGCGGCAGGTCTTCTTCTACACGGCGAGCAGTCCCGGCGGCGCCGGGCGGCTGGTCTACCAGCTCGACTCGCGGAGCGACAATCCGGCCGAGGTCGTCTATGCCGGCGGAGGGAATCCGCCGAGCGGCAATGGTGATGGAGGCCTGGCGGATGCGGCCCGACTGATCAATCCGCTCAACGTGACGATCGATCAGAATGACAATCTCTACATTGCTGAGGCCGGAGATACGCGGCTCAATCCGGGACGGATTCGCCTGGTCGATTCCGGGCAGATCATCAGTACGATCGCCACTAACCTCGAGTTTCCGGTTGGGGTGGCGATTGGTCCGGGGGGAGTGATCTATGCGGCGCTCAGCAACTCGCAGCAGATCGTTCGGATCTCTGCGGGTGGTCTGAAGACGGTCGTGGCTGGCGACAATTCGCTGCTCAGTTGTGATCAGGTCGCGGTGCCCAGGTGTGGTGACGGCGGACTGGCGATTGCGGCTAACCTGAATATTCCGGGAAGCACCCAATTGCGGGGGATCACCCTGGCGGCCGACGCTTCCGGCATCTACCTTCCCGATGACGACTACCGGCGCGTCCGGTACATCAATCTGACCGGGACGACCGTGACCATCACCGGGGTGCCGGTCAGGTCCGGGGGGATCAACACGATTGCCGGCAGCGGCGCTCTCCGCCCCTTCGACAATGTCCCGGCGACCTTCAGTGAGTTGCAGCGACCGACCGGGATGGCGGTCGATGCCCTTGGCAACCTCTTCATTTCCGATACGAGCGCCACGCCGGTCAATCTGCTCCGTTATGTCAATCGGGGGACGACCCCGGTGACGCTCTTTGGCGGGACCGCCTGGCGGATGACGGTGCAGCCGGGCCATATCGCGACGCTCAACCACCGCGTTGAAGCCGGTCGGCAGGACAACCGGATCACGACGGCGGCCTTTCTTGCTCCGGGAGGGCTGGCGGCGACCAGCAACGGACTCTACATCGTCGATTCTCAGTACGGCGCCCTGATCCGCCCGGCTGGCACATTGCTTGGCCGGCGGAGTGGGCACATCCGCTTTCTCAACACGAGCAGCAGTCCGGTCACTCTCTTTCCCCGCGGTGGTTCCCGGTCGATCATCGTCCCGCCCGGTGAGATCAGGGATGTGGTCGGGCGCAACGACTCTCCCGGGGTCGATGTGACAGGAGATGGCGGACCCGCTGCCGAGGCGGTCATCTTCCCGAGCGATGTCGCGCTCGACAGCGCCGGCAATCTCTACATTGCTGATCAGGGGCACGGACTGATCCGGGTCGTCAATCAGCAGACGGGCCTCATCGACAGTGTCCGTGGGGGGATCGGGACCGCCGATCCGGAGCCCCTCGAGACCAATATGGCGACCGGGATTGCCATCGCGGGTGATCGACTCTACATTGCCGATACCCGGAACGACCGCATCCTGCGCCAGGATACCAGCGGCGGAACGATCTTTTCAGTCATTGCCAATGCGGCCAGCGGGGTCGCGCGGCCCCGCGATCTGGCTGTCGACTCGTCTGGAAACGTGCTGGTGATGAACAATGGAAATCACCGCGTTCTGCGAATCGTTGCCCCGGCGAACCGGATCGGGACGGTGACGACGATTGCCGGAACCGGTGGGGCCGGATATTCAGGAGATGGCGGGCGGGCGACCGCGGCCCAGATCAGCCTGGTCAATCCGGGAACGGCCTACAATGAGGTGCAGTACACGACCAACATCATCGTCCTTCCGGATAGCCAGATTCTCTTTGCCGACTCGAACAACAACCGGATTCGGCTGCTCACTCAGGAGCCGAATATCGCCCCACAGCTGGGGCCGCTGACCGAGGTGACGGCGAGTGAGGGGAGTCCGGTCAGCTTCACCGTCAGTGCGAATGACGCGAATGGCGATCAGCTCAGCTTTGCGTTGACGGCGCCGCCCGGTTTCGTCTCGTTGCTCGACAATGGCAATGGCACGGCCACGGTCACCGTCAATCCGGGCTATGAGAGTGCGGGACGGTATACGATCACGATCACGGTCTCGGACGGTGATCTGAGTGTGGCGGGCAGCCTGGCTCTGACGGTCAACGACACCAATCGTCCGCCGACAGTCAGCGTCGCGCCGATCCCCACCCCGCAGGAGGCTCTCTCCGCGGCTGGCCGCCAGGTCGTCCTGACGGGATCGGGCAGCGATCCCGACGGAGATCAGCTCAGCTACCAGTGGTTTGACGGCGGACTCCAGATTGCGACGACTGCTGTGGCGACGGTCACTCTGGCGCCGGGAAACCATTCGATCTTCCTGCGGGTCAGCGATAGTCGGGGGTTGAGCGCCAACAGTGCGTCACAATTGGTGGCGGTGGTCGATACGACTCCGCCGACGATTCTCAATATCCCGCCCAACTCCACCTCCCAGGCGATCGATCTGAATGGGGTGGCGGTCAATTACGTCATGCCAAGGGCGGTCGATCTGGTCGATGGCGAGCTGCCGGTGACGGCCGACCGGCCCGCGGGTGCGGTCTTCCCCATCGGGACGACGACCGTCACCCTGACCGCCCGGGATTCGCGTGGGAATACGGCGACGGCCAGCTTTACGATTACCGTCACCCCTCCCGGCGGAGGCGCCGGAGACTACACGATCAACACCTACGCTGGCAACGGGACGAGCGGATCGACCGGCAACGGGCAGCAGGCGACAGCGGCAACGTTCAGGCAGATGGTCGCGCTGGGACACGATATCGACGGAAATCTGCTCATCGCGGATCTGCTCAATCGAAACTTTCGCCGGATCAATCGGGAGAGTGGGGTCATCACGATCCTCGCCGGGAATGGGGTGGCTGGCAATACCGGTGACGGCGGGCAGGCAGCCTTTGCCACTTTTGGACAGCCGGGCGGAGTAGCCGCCGACGCGCGGGGCAATATCTACGTCGCCGATACCCTCCACCACCGGGTGCGCCGGATTGGCAGTGATGGGCGCATCTCCCACTTTGCCGGCTCGAGCAGCGGGCTTGCCGGTTCGATTGGCGATAACGGCCCGGCGACATCGGCCCGGCTCAATGCGCCGACCGCCCTCGCGGTCGATGCGGCGGGAAATGTCTATATCTCCGATACTGGCAACAATCGAATCCGCATGGTCAATGTGACGAGCGGCGTCATCTCGACCTACGCAGGCGTCGGGGGCAGTGGATTTGCCGGCGATGGCGGCCCGGCCAACAGCGCGGTCTTCAATGGTCTGGGCGGGATCAATTTCGACCGCCATGGCCATCTCTTTATTGCCGATCGAAACAACCACCGGATCCGACGCATCGATCGGACGACCCAGCTCATCACCACCGTTGTTGGTGACGGCACCGCCGGATTCCGGGGAGACCAGGGGCTGGCGACTGCCGCGCAGCTCAACTCGCCAAGCGATGTGGCGGTCGACCTGGCGGGGAATATCGTCATCGTCGATCAGGGCAATCACCGCCTCCGGCTCGTCAGTCAGCTTGGTCAGGCGGGCCTGATCAGCACCATTGCCGGTGATGGTGTCGCCGGCTTTGCCGGCGATGGCGGCCTCGCGACGCTGGCGCGGCTCAATCAGCCCCGGGCGATCGATATTCTGCCGGATGGGCGAATCCAGGTCGCGGATAGTGGAAATCTCCGCGTTCGCTCGCTTACCCCAAACTCACCCCAACCCGCCAACAGCCTTCCGCAGTTGGTGGCGGAGATCGGCAACCAGTCCCTGACCATCGGCCAGACGATCGATCTTCCGTTACTGGCGACCGATCGTGATGGCGACAGTGTGAGTTTCAGTCTGGTCAACGGACCACCCTTCGCAACGATCGTTGCGGCTCGTCCCGCTGAACGGCAGGCGACGCTGCGTCTCGCCCCGACGACGGTCGGCGTGACGTCGGGCGTCAGGATTCGGCTCGACGATGGACGCGGCGGAGTCTCCAACTCCTCCGCTTTCACGATTACGGTCACCGAACCAGCTCTCGCCAACCGCCCTCCGACGGTCGATCCGGGCGCCATTCCGGCCACGATCGAAGCGGCCTCGGCTGCTGGCGCAACGGTGGCGCTTGCCGGCAGCGGGACCGACCCGGATGGCGATACACTCACCTTTGTCTGGTTCGACAATGGACAACCGATCGCGACGACCCCGCTCGCCAGCGTCATTCTCTCGATCGGTTCGCACAGCCTGGTCCTGACGGTAACTGATAGTCGGGGAGCCACGACCTCGTCAACGCCACGATTGGTCGTCGTTGCCGACACCACCCCTCCGGTCTTCCAGAACTTGCCGGCCAATGTGACCACCAGCGCCACCAGTGCTACAGGCGCCAATGTCAGTTACCAGATGCCGTCAGCCGTCGATCTGGTCGACGGGCCGGTAACGGTCACCGCTGATCGCACGCCGGGCGCGCTCTTTCCGGTTGGCACGACGACCGTGCGCTTTACGGCCACCGATAGCCGCGGCAACTCGGCCACCGCCAGCTTCACCGTCACCGTCAATGCCCCGACCAGCAGTGGCGGAGGCTACACGATCTCGACCTATGCCGGCACCGGCGCGAGCGGGACGACCGGCAATGGTGGCCCCGCGACCGAGGCGACCTTCAGGCAGGTTACCGCGACCGGACTCGATCTGGAGGGCAATCTGATCGTCGCGGATCTGCTCAACCGCATCTTCCGGCGGATCAACGGATCGACCGGCACAATCGCCATCCTTGCCGGCAATGGAGTCGCCGGGAACACCGGTGACGGCGGACCCGCCACCTTTGCCACTTTTGGTCAGCCCGGTGGAGTCGCCGCCGACTCGAAAGGCAACATCTACGTCTCCGATACTCTCCACCACCGTGTCCGGCGCATTGCCAGCGATGGGCGAATCTTCCACTTTGCCGGGACGACTACCGGAACCAGCGGGGCGATTGGCGACAATGGCCTCGCCACGACCGCCCGCCTCAGCGGCCCGACGGCTCTCGCCGTGGATGCCGACGATAATCTCTATATTGCCGATACGGGCAACAGCCGCATTCGCGTCGTCAACGCGACCACCGGTGTCATCACCACCTATGCCGGCTCCGGCGGTGGCGGCTTTGCGGGTGATAATGGACCCGCCAGCGCCGCAACCCTCAATGGACCCAGCGGACTCAGCTTCGATGCCAGTGGTCACCTCTACATTGCCGATCTGCGAAATCACCGCATTCGCCGTGTCGACAAGGCGACCCGCCTCATCACCACTGTGGCCGGAAATGGTGCGCCTGGCTATGGAGGCGATGGCGGAGTCGCCACGGCCGCCCAACTCAATCAGCCGATCGATGTCGCCGTCGATGCCTCCGGCAACCTGCTCATCGCCGATCAGGCCAATCACCGGATCAGACTGGTCACCGCCAGCGGCGTGATCAACACCATTGCCGGGGACGGCACGGCCGGGTTTGCCGGTGATGGGGGAGCGGCCAGCCAGGCACGGCTCAACCTTCCGCGCTCGATCGATGTTTCGTCTGGTAATACCGTCTATGTTGGCGATTCCGGCAATTTCCGCATCCGCCGCTTGATTGCTGACGCGCCACCGCCACCGCCACCGCCACCGCCACCGCCGCCGACGACGCTCAACCGGGCGCCGGTCATCACCAGCCCGCTGCCTGACCGCACCCTTACCGTGGGCGACTCGCTCAATATCCCCCTCAACGCGACCGATGAGGAGGGCGACAACGTCACCTTTGCGCTCGTCAATGCTCCGCCATTCGCGACGATCATCGATTCCGATCCGAGCCAGCGCCGCGCTGTCCTGCGGCTTGCGCCCCTCGCGATTGGAGTCTTTCGAGACCTTCGTCTGCGGGCCGATGATGGTCGCGGTGGACTAACCACCTCGCCGCCATTTTCGATCACTGTTCAGGCCGCCCCCATCAGCATCACCTCCCTCACCAATAGCTCCGGGAGGCGCGGGACAACTGTCAACATCACTATCAATGGGGAGGGCTTTGCCCAGGGGGCCAATGTCGCGGTCTCTGGTGGCGGAGTTATCGCAGGGGTCACCTCCGTCACCCCCACTCAGCTCCAGGTCCGACTCTTCATTCTCGCAAATGCCGCGACGACGGTCCGCAGTCTGACCATCCAGAACGTCGATGGCGGCAGCGTCACCCGCAGCAATGCTTTTACCGTCATGAGGTAGCCGGATCGATTGCCAGCTCAAAGAAATGCTTTCACGACAATCGATCCGGCGGTAAACTGTCGTCATGGTGACTGAGACCATCACGACACTGCTTCTTCTCTCTGTTGGCGCGATCGTCTGCCTGCTTCTCCATCTGCTGATCGGGGTCGGGCAGCACCGGCTCGCCCATCGCTTCGCCCATAGTTTTCCTGGATCAACCATTCCCGGCGTCGAGGCGGTCCCCTCACTCAAGGCCCTCCTCGTCGAGTGGATTGGACACGCCCTCCGCACGACGGTCTGGATTCTCTACTCATCGCTCATCCTTGCCTTTCTGCCGCGAACGCGCACCCAGTTCGAGACAGTCGGAACGAGGTTCCGCCGCCAGGCTCTCCACTTTTTCGACTGGTTGTCCGACCGGGGTTTCAATATCTTCATCGTCGTTGTCGTGACGATCTTTATCATGCGCTTTACCGATGCGCTGATCCGGACCATCTTCGTCCTCATGAAGCGAACCGCCTCCCCCGACGAAGCCGCAACCCAGCGCCGACTCCAGACCCTCTCGTCAATCTTTAGCCGCGTCGCCCAGTCGGTCATCCTCTTCATCGGTCTCATGACCCTGCTTCAGCAGCTCAATGTCAACGTCACCCCGATCCTCGCCAGTGCGGGCGTCGTCGGCATTGCCGTCGGCTTTGGCGCCCAGAGTCTCATTCGGGACCTCTTCTCCGGATTCCTTATTCTTCTCGAAGATCAGTTCAGCGTCGGTGATGTCGTGAAGATTGCCGAGTTCTCTGGCACTGTCGAGGGTATTTCACTCCGCGCCACCCGGGTCCGCGGCCTCGACGGCTCCCTGACCACCATCCCTAATGGCGCCATCAACACGGTCTCCAACCTCTCCAAGGACTGGTCACGCATCGTCCTTGACCTCGAGATCGACTACACCGAAGATGTCGACCGCGCCATGCGCCTCGCGCTCGATACCGCGAGCGTCTTCCGCCAGGAGCTGCCCCACGAGCTGATCGAAGAGCCGACCATGCTCGGCGTCGACCGCATCTCCCTCTCCACCGTCACCATTCGCATCGTGGTCAAGACCGCCCCGGCCCGCCAATTCGATCTCGCCCGCGAACTCCGCCGCCGGATCAAGAATGCCTTCCAGGCCAATGGCATCAAGACCCCGATCGCCAACCCCCAACTCCTTCTCCCCGAACCGGTCGTCTCGGCATTTCTTCCACCCGATCCCCCGCCGCGCCGCTGAATCAGCCGGCTCACCCGTCCCGGAGACAGCCAAAATCAGCTGCAAAAAGTCGCCACTTTTAGGCGCAGAAAACGAGCAGGAAATGCTTGACAGCCGCTGGCTTGGCATGTAATATCCAATTTCGTTCGTTGGGCGTGTAGCTCAGCTGGGAGAGCGCCGCGTTCGCAATGCGGAGGTCAGGGGTTCGATCCCCCTCACGTCCACCAAAATTGAATAGAGTTTCTTGCTCCTCAGTAGCTCAATGGCAGAGCATTCGGCTGTTAACCGAAGGGTTGTAGGTTCGAGTCCTACCTGAGGAGCCAAATTCTTTTTTGACCCTTCCCCAACGTCGATCCACTTCTTCTTTTTCAGTTCAAACCTTTCTCTAAGGCTACCCAGCCTCAATTCCCATTGCAGTTCATTTCGGCCAGCTTCGATTGTCTCAAGTTGCCACGCCGACGCTCAGACTTGCCACACCCAAAATCACCAAAAGCACTGTAAATAGGCCTTTTTAGCCTGTTTTCGCTCTGGCACGCCCGTTGCAAATGGGTATTGCGTGACAAGCCACCGCAGAGTGGTGGATGAAAAGAGATGAACCGTATTTAATGGTTATCTGAGAAGGAGAATATGACTATGAAAAAGATGTTAATGACCCTGATGGCAATGGCGTTAATCGTCGCTGGCTTAACGGTGGCCGAGGCGAAGGATCGATCGAAGACGATCACCTTCCTCAACGATGTGACAGTCAACGGGACGCTGATTGCCAAGGGGACCTACGACGTGAAGTTCGACTCAGAGTCGAGTGAGGTCTCGATTCTCCGCAATGGCCGGGTGATTGCGACGACCAAGGTCGAGGTCAAGCTGACCGACCGGAAGAATCCGCACAACTCCGCCGGCTTTGTCGAGCGCGATAACACGCGGGTCTTAACAACGATCACCTTCGCCGGTGACAAGCGGGTTCTCCACGTCAACCCGGTCAATGGTTCGCAGAACGCCGGCGATGAATAACTGAGAGTGGATCATCAACGACAGACTTGGCACAGAGAGCCGGGGCGCCTTCGGGGGCCCCGGCTCTCTTTACGTCAGAAAAGGGAAGCGCTTTCGATCTCTGCCATATTCACTGGCGACGGAGCGATTGTGAGAAAGTAGCCAGTCTGAAAGTGGCCAGTCTGAATGTGGTCGGTTCTGGAATCGATCACCGACGCTGGAATCACCTTTCAGCAGCTGCGACAAGCCGTGCAAAGGCTGGAATCTGTGCCAGGCGAGATCCCAGATAGCGAGCGCCAGCCTGGGTCAGGTGGCTGCCATCATAGGATAATAATAATCCCTGCTCATTAAATATCTGACACTGTAATGTTGAGGGGTTACACAGCAGCGCCTGAATATCGACAAAATGTGAATGCTCGACATTTTGTGACAGTATGCGGTTGAGGTTGAACCCTCTATCCCAAACTGGATTGAGATAAGCGGATTTGTCTGACGATGACATGCCGGTATAGGCCGTACGGTTGATATAGCCAAGGCCTTTGTGACCAAAGACAATGTAGTTTTCCTTCGCTGAAATTCCGAGACGATCTAAAGTGACCGATAACCGTTCCGCTGACCACTGTCGCCAGGACGCCGCGATCAATACTATGTCTGCGGATGCAATCAATTCTCGCAAGCCGTGATAGTAGTCCCTTGCGCACAATTTGACGTCACCAGGATTGACAAATTTAGCCCATGATTCATCACCTTGGTACAACTGACATGGTGCCGGGATATTCCGGACCACGATATGTGTGTTTTGAAGCAGCTTTCCTTCATGCAGAATATTGACCAAATCCTGGGACTGACTATCCCCAATAATGAGCAGCTTAACCCCTTTTTGTTTATCGAAACTATCAGTCCGCGCATAATTCTGGTGCAGCGAGCTGACATATCTCACACGTTCCTTGAATGAAACTAGCAGATCAGCGTCGGACGGAGGAAAGCGCCAGGGCAGACCTTTATAAAAATCCCCCAGCAATGACACACACCCAAACACGACAATACCGGCTATTGACAGGGTGAAGACCATCCGGCGACTGACCCTTTCCCTGTTGCGGAATGGCTTTTCCACAAAGCGCCAACTCAGATACGCCAGTAAGAGTGATAAGACCGACAGACAGGAAAATATAAATGATGATGGAAGGGTGCGGCGCATCAGTCGCGCGAAGGCAAAGATTGGCTGGTGCCACAAATAGGCGCTATAACTGATCAGGCCAACTCCAACTAACGGCCTGCAACTGAGCAGGCGGCCTACCAGAGTTGCCGGAGAGGCGAAAATAATGACCAGGGCGGCTCCCACTGTTGGAGCCAGAGCATATTTTCCCGGAAATGGTGTCGATTTCTCGAGATAGACGATCGCCCAGATGATCAGTCCCAACCCAATCGCACTACCGATCTCTGCGATAACTCGATTCTTTTCTGTCTTCCGCCAGCGCATAACCAGGTAGATGGCTACCAGTGAGCCGATCATCAGCTCCCAAACCCTCAGGCGTGTATCAAAGAACGCTTTATCTGGCTCAAGCAGGGACAGACTCTCCGCATATAGAAAGCTCGCCAGAGCGATTAGTAACATGAAGGCAATGAACAGGGCGCGGCCAATTTTCCACAGTAGAAAGGCCAGCAAGGGAAAGACCAGGTAGTACTGCTCTTCGACCGCCAGGCTCCACGTGTGAAGGAGTGGTTCTTCCTCTGATGCACGGGCGAAATAATTGATCTCACCACGAAAATAGAGATTTGAAACGAAGGTCATCACGCTTCCCAGACTTCTGGAGAAGCTGATCAATTGATCTGGTAAGAGCAGCAAGTACGCAATTGGCAAACTGCAGGCCAGCACCAGGAACAGGGCTGGAAGAATCCGACGCGCTCTTCGTTCATAAAACCCAACAATCGAAAACCGGCCTTCGTCCAATTCATTGATGATGATCGTCGTAATCAGATACCCACTGATCACAAAGAATATATCAACACCGACATATCCCCCGCTCATCCATTTAAATCCGGCGTGGAACAGAATTACCGGCAAGACGGCGACGGCTCGCAGCCCGTCGATTTCAGGCCGGTATGTCATGGTGGTTGGTCGACCCTGAAAAAGTGTCTTCAGAGAGGTCAGGGTGACGACCTGTTTTTGGAAGGAATCGTTAGGAAGGTTCGCCAGCCGGACATTTATCAGAATAAGAATGATCAGGACAAGATAGAGACTATACGCAAAGAGGTCACTGACGATGATAGGGTACGTGATGCTATACGTTCGGCCATTCGAAAGTGGACTACTATTGTCTGAGGTGCTGAAGTAGACATAGTCAAGCCAAAAGCTGTACCGGCCATTGCCAAATGTACGAATATCATAATGCTGTGAATTTGCCGGACCTGCGAGTGGGCGCCCATTTTCCAACACTTTTGCCAGCGATGGTCCATTGTGGGAGCTCAATGCTGGCAGCTGGGTTTGAGCCGTATACGCCAGCCCCAGCTCGGGTTGCACCTGTTTGATCTCTTGAACTTGCCACGGGTTGAGAAGATAGTGGCGATTGAGCAGTATCAGGACAGATAGAATCAGTACCGCGACAAGGCTCCAAAATATAGTCTTTGAGTACCTGTTAAATAGTGCGTTAATGTACGGTGGCATTATTGGATATCCGCTCTGCGGAAAAACTGGCTCGTCGACGAGCCTGGATTTGAGGCTCTTTGGTGGCAATTGCAACTACCATAGTGATATGGAGCAGTCACAATCCAATCCATCGATCAAATAACAGGTGAGGTGGTTCAGGATTATCAAAATGGCGTCATCTCTGATCCCCTCAGACAACTCTGAGACTGGCAAGCCGGCTCAGGGTGGCGCCGAC
>Ga0209985_10003928_pt1 | contig 12271 bp, 9 predicted proteins | sample NOAtaG_FD_187305 | JGI IMG/M metagenome (GOLD analysis project Ga0209985, IMG submission 187305) | Freshwater lake microbial communities from Lake Erie, under a cyanobacterial bloom - NOAA_Erie_Diel6S_1000h metaG (SPAdes) (version 2) | ecosystem: Environmental > Aquatic > Freshwater > Lake ...
TCGCGCTCGCGGCGCTGCGCGAGGAGCAGCTGAGTGACCTCCCCGGCGCCCGCGCAGCCCTCGGAGAAGCGCTCGCGATCGCAGAGGACGCTGCGACGCTCGACCGGGGGGCAGCGCTCGCCGAGAAGGCGGGGGATCTCGAGGCGACGGTGACGCTGCGGGAGCGCCGGGTAGGCCAGCTCACGGGGGCCGAGGCAGTCGCCGAGGCCAGCCGGGTCGCAGAGCTCGCGGAGTCGAAGCTCCGCGACATTCCGCGTGCCGAGCGCGCGCTGCAGGCGGCATGGGACCTCGATCGAGGTGCCGAGGCAGCCAAGCAGCGGCTCATCACGTTCTACGAGAAGCATGCGCGTCACGCCCCGCTGGCCCAGGTGCTCCGGGGCGATGCGGAGGCGGCCTCCGACAAGGCGGTCAAGGTTCCGCTGCTGCGCCGCGTCGCGGACCTCTACGCCAAGGAACTCGGCGATCCCGCTTCGGCGGCGGCGCTGCTCGAGCAGGCGGCGCAGCTCGAGCCGGAGGACCGGTCGATTCTCCTTCCGCTCTGCGATCTCTACATCGCGGCGTCGCGTCAGGCCGACGCCATCCCGGTCCTGCAGAAGATCATCGCGAGCTACGGCACCAAGCGCACGAAGGAGGTCGCGGTGTACCAGCATCGCCTCGGCCTTGCGCTCGAGGGGCTGGGCGATGTACCGGGCGCGCTCGGCGCCTTCGATGCGGCCTTCAAGATCGACCTCACCAACGTCGCGATCCTGCGGGACCTCGGGCGGCTGTGCTGGCGGACCGGCGACTTCGACCGTGCCCAGAAGACGTTCCGCGCGCTCCTGCTGCAGAAGCTCGACGCGTCGTCGGGCATCACGAAGGGCGACATCTACTACTACCTCGGCGACATCGCGGCCAAGCAGGGTGACCCGAAGAAGGCCGTCCAGAATCTCGAGCGTGCCCTCGTCGAGCAGCCCGGACATCCGGAGGCGGGGCCACTCCTCGGCCAGCTGAAGGGCTGAGGAGCCGCGCGGTCGTGTCGGCGACGCCGCTCGTCCGTGCGGCAGCGTCCCCGGTGACGGGGGCGATCGTGCTGCTCGACGGCCGTGAACTGCCGCCGTCGGAGCAGGTGATCTCGATCTTCGACCGCGGCTTTCTCTTCGGAGACGCCGTCTTCGAGGTGCTCCGTACGTACGAAGGCGTGCCCTTCGCGCACGTCGAACATCTCCAACGGCTCGCGAGCTCGTGCGCGCTCCTCGGCCTCGATGCCCCGATCGATCACCTGCCGTCCGAGCTCTTCACGGCAGTGCGGCGTTGCCGGGCAGAGGGCGCGGCCGATTGCTACGTCCGTCTCGTCGTCACGCGCGGAGAGGGGCCACTGCATCTCGACCCCACTCCATGCCGCACGCCGCGGCGCCTCGTGATCGCCTCGCCGCTTCTGCCGCTACCGGCCTCGCTCGCGTCCGGGGTCGCGATGGCGACGGTGCGAGCGCATCGGGCGGCCGATGGGACCGAGGCCTCCGCCGCGAAGGTCACGGCCTACGTGGGCAACCTGCTCGCGTACGTCGAGGCCCGGCGTCGCGGCGCCTACGAGGCGCTGCTCATCGCCGACACGGGGGAGGTACTCGAAGGCCACTCGAGTTCGTTCTTCGTCGTGCGCGGCGGCAGGGTCGAGACGCCGCCCGCGTCGATGGGGATCCTGCCCGGGATCACCCGCGCGATGATCGCGCGCGCCGCGGCGCGTCTCGCGCTTCCCTTCGTCGAGCGGGTCCTCGTCCCGAGCGACCTTCATCGGGCAGACGAGGCCTTCCTGACGAGCAGCCTGAGGGAGGTCGTCCCGGTGGTGCGGATCGACGGAGTGCCCGTCGGCGCGGGCGCGCCGGGCCCGGTCACGCTCGCCCTGACGGCGGCGTATCGAGAGGTCGTGCGCTCGGCCGTTCGTGCAGCCGAGGACGCTGCGTCGCGCGTCGCTGGGACGGGGTCAGGGTGACCAGCCGGTCGTGTCGGCGGTGACGAGCTCCGCACCCAGCGCGAAGGAGACCGAGTCGCGGCTACCGTCCCCGTCGGCGTCGATGTCCGCCCGCAGGATCGCGGCCAGGAGCGAGCGCGCGCCGTCGAGTCCGCCGACCGGCTCGAGGGTGTCGGCGGGCAGCCCCTCGAGGGCCGCGAGGAGCTCGCGCTCGGGAAGCGCGCCGCAGATTCGCAGCGTTCCTCCGGTCGTGCGGCCGCCTTCCTCGCGCAGCGTTCCATCGATGCGCACCCCGTAGGCCTGGAGGAGGAACTGCTGCGCTTCGATCGGGACCGAGATCCCCGTGTTGATGCCCTCGCCTCCAGCCGAGAGAGCGCCCTCGACGAGCCGCGCGTCGGGCAGAGAGAGCCAGGCCGGACAGGGCCCCGAGCGCGCCCCGCGGTCGTAGCTCTCGCGGGTGATGGTGTAGCGGCAGCCTGCGGTCGGGCTCGAAGGATCGCAGCGTAGGCTGCCTGGGTCGAGCGTGCCGAAGAGGAGGTCGACCCGCTCCGCGTCGCGGGCGACGAAGACCGTGATGCGATCGGCGGCGATCGCGTCTGCGAGCGCCTGCGGCAGCTCGGCGTAGGCCGCGACGAGCGCATCGAGTTCACCGTCCCCGGTGCCGTCCCCGTCGACGTCGCAGGCCTCCGCGTCCGAGAGGATGGAGAGCGAGACGACTTTCAGGAGCGGCGTCGGTGGGGCGGGCGGCAGGCTGCACACCTGCGCGAAGCAGGTCGCCTCGGGAGCCCGGGCGGAGCACTGCTCGTACGACGCGCACGCTGGGTCGCAGGACACGACGCCCTCGGCGACGCATTCCTCGGTCGGCGCGTAGCAGCGCAGCCCCTCGTTGCATCCCTCGGGGCAGAAGCGCGATGCAGGCGGTGCGGGATCGCCGCATGCGATCGCGAGGAGCGACCAGGCGAGCATCGCCGCACCGCGGCTGGTGTTCGGCCCGGGCATCAGCGGTCCCGGAGGCAGCGCAGGCCGCCCGTGCATCCGTAGTGGCCGGGCCAGCAGGTCGCGCCCTCGCGGTCGATCCGCACGCAGCGCCGCGCGACGCAGTCGAGGTTGCGTCCGAGCGCGACGCCGCACTCGTTTCCGTTCACGCACGAGTCCCCCTCGCTCCGGTCACGCTCGCAGCGGCGGCTCTCCGTGGAGCAGTGGTAGCCCGCCTGGCAGGACTCGTTGTTGCAGGCTCCGCCGGGCGCGATTCGGGGGATGCACACGCTCGTGCCATCGTCGCGGAAGTCGCAGCCCAGGTCGCGTCCGCACGAATTGTCGATGGCCTCACTCGCGATGCCGCACGACGCGCCGAGTGTCGGGACCTCGCACGTGTGGGTGTCGAGCCGGCACACGAGGCCGGGCTGGCAGGCGAAGTTCGGAAACCCATCGCAGGATTCGCCGCGTCCGGGGATCGCTCGGCACGCTCCCGCCGAGGTCGACTCGATGGCGCAGACCTCGAGGGGGCGGCAGAGGAAGTCCGCATCGCATGCCCGACCCGTCGGCCCAGTCGTCGTGCAGTTCCCGGTGTCGCGCCCAGCCTCGCTGCAGGTCGTCGCCATGCAGCGGCCCGAGGTGGTGTACGTGACGAAGCAGTTGAGGCCGTCGGCGCACGCATGCAGGCCCTCGCACGCCTCGCCGGCGCGGCCGACCGGTGTGCAGCGCCCCGACACGCAGCGCAGACCCACATCGCACTCGCCCTCACCGAGGCAGGTCCCGCCGCTGGGTACCGGGGCCTCGCAGTGGTAGCTCCAGCGTGCTGCCGCGATGGGACCGCAGCCAGCTGCGAGGAGCGCGGCGCCGAGTCCGGAGAGCCAGATCTTCATCCTGCGACGGTACGCGGAACGCCCGCATTCGGCCAACCCTCCTCCGCCTTCGTCCTCCGGCCGACGGCGTGTTCAGCGACCCCCCCACCGTCGACGCAGGATCCACTCCACCCCGAGCACGCCCATCACGAGGACGAGGGCCCATGCGCTCGCGAGCGGACGCACGAGCTCGGTCCCGAGCGTGCGGACCCGGGTCGCGTCGAGCTCGCCGAGTCGCGGCGCCCGATCCGCGCCGCGGAAGTGTGATCCCTCGCTCGCGCGGGACAGCTCTTCGAGCAGATCGGGGCGGGCGCGCGGGTCGGCCAGCTCGTCACCGCCGGTCTCGACGACGAAGGGCTCCTCGGCGAGCACCGCTTCGCCTCCACGCTCGGCCACGAGCCGCACGTGGAAGCCGCCTGCGACCTCGGGCGCGGCCATCACAGCGTCGAACGCGCCGGTCTCATCGAGCGCGACCGGGACCGTGCCGAGCTCGCGTTCACCCCCGTCGACGATCACCAGGCGGGCCGGCGCGTCGAGCGTGAGCGGCGCGTGCCACCCGTCGCGAAGTGTCCCGCGCACCGCCATGCGCGCGCCCGCTCCATAGCGCTCCCGGTCGGTCGTCACGCGGACCGGATCGAGCGTCGTGTCGCGCGCGAGCCACCGGAGCGCGCGGTCCCAGAAGCGCTCGTAGAAGCTCGCATCGCCGGTCGCGCCGCCGCTCGTGATGCCCCAGCGCCAGGTGGTGTCGGTCATCACCGCGAGCGAGCGCCCGCGACCCGGCTCCGAGATCGCGAGGACCGGTGAGGGCTCGCCGCTGCCGGTGCGATCGCTCGGGTGCGTGAGGAGCACGTGCGCGCCGGGCAGGCTCCGCGCGACCACGTTCAACCCTTGCAGGGGTGCGAGGGCAGCCCAGGTGTCCGCGGAGGTCGAGGGATCCGCGCCCAGCATCACCAGAGGATGCCGCTCGGCGCCGCGGGCGACGACGGGCCGGAAGCGATCCGAGGTCGTCGCGACCGAGGCGGGCGTGCTCCGCGGCAAGACCTCCACCGGCAGGATCCGCTGGATCTCGGTCTCGGCGTAGCCCGCCGCCGAGAACGAGAGCGGCCCTCCGATCATCGCGAAGCTTCCGCCGCGCTCCACGTATTCGCGGATCCGCGGCAGGTGCACCTCCATCGCGTAGGGCGCGTACTCGAAGTTCTGGAAGAACACCACGTCGAACGAGCCGAGGTGCTCGCTGAACAGCTCGTCGGTCGGGAACGGGATGAGCGCGAGGTCGCTCGCGTCCGCCATCACCATGTCGGTGCCGCTCCGGAGGATGAAGAACGAGATCAGGTCCATCGTCGGGTCGCGCTCGAGCAGCCCGCGAAGCCATCGCTGATCCCAGCTCGGCTGCCCGGCCACGTGCAGCACGCGCAGGTGATCGCGGACGACCCGGGTGAGCAACGCACGCCGATCGTTCTCCGGGACGGCATCGCCGGCTGGGGAGGGGATGGAGATCGTGAACAGTGCGCGACCGAGCTCGCTGAGGTTCACCTCGAAGCTCACCTCGGCGGTGCCGTCCTCGGGGACCTCGACGATGCGCTCGGCGATCGGGACGTCCCCCGCGTCGCCGCCGAAGAGCCGCACCGGGATGGGCCCTCCCGGCGCGCCGATCCGGCGCACCACCGCGCGAACCCGCGCCGGTCGCCGGAGGAACGCGACGCGATCGATGCTCGCCTCCGCGATCCCGTCGTCGCGCAGTGGTCCCTCGCCGAGAGCGACGGTATGCACCCGGATCCCGAGGGAGGTCGCCGCCTCGATGGCGCTGCCGCCGCGGTCGGCGCCGTCGGAAGCCACCACCACCGCGCCGATGGATGGATCGGTCTCGATCGCGCTGCCGAGGGCCGCGGCCAGGAGCGTGTCGTCGTCGCGCGCCGGATGCGGCTCCCCGAGGCGGCTCGTTCGCGTCGTCGCGCCGAACGCGAAGACCGGCGGCGGGGCCTCCTCGGTGCCCTCCATCCAGCGGCGCGCCAGCGTCTCGAGCTCGTCACGCCGGCTTCCGGTCGGGGTCCGCACCTCCATCGAGCGCGAGACGTCGAGGAGCACGGCGAGCCGACCTTCTTCCTCCGCCACCTCGTCCCGCCGCACCGTCGGCTGCACCGCGACGAGCCACACCAGCAGGGCGCTCACCACACGCAGCGCCGCGAGCGCGGGGAAGCGCTCTCGCGTCACCTTTCCTCCGAGGCCTCGGAGGTCGAGCACGACCAGGACGGCGAACGCCAGTCCGAGCAGCAGCGCCGCGCTCGCGCCCCCCGGCACCGCCACGCCCCACGCGCTCTGCACCGTGACGAGCCGGCCTGCGACCTCCTCGGTCCCGTTCATCGCTACCCGCCGCGCCTTCGCATGATGAAGGGCGCGTGGACCTGGTCGTCCTTGTAGTCGAGACAGAGGGCGTACATCACCACGTTCACGGCGAAGCGGATGGCACGCTCTCGCTGTGCTTCGCCGTCCGGCTCGACCGCGAATTCCCAGTTGCCCAGGTTGTCCCGCGCGAGCGCGCCGCCGAGGTCGTGCCGGGTGTAGATCACCGCGACGCGGTCCGAGACGGTGATGGCTTCGACGTGATCGGGCCCGCGGATCCGTCCTTCGGGCCGCTCGAGCAGGTAGAAGCTGCGGAAGAGCACGTGATCGTTCGGGAGTTCGGCCAGCGGCGCGTCGGGCAGCGCCCGCGACAGCTCACGGCGAATCGACGCATCGAAGCCCAGGTCGCCTTCGGCCGAGGCGTCGTCGATCAGCACGAAGCCGCCGTAGGACAGAAACTGCGCGAGCGCGCTCGACTCGGCGTCGCTCAGCGGCTCGAACGCGGCGTCCCCCGTCCAGGAGAGGAACGGCGTCTCGAAGATCGTCGGATCGTCGAGACGGGCCGTCGATGGCTCGAGCGCGGTGTCGATGCTGGTGCGCTTGCGGACCTCCCAGGCCAGACGCCGTGGCGCGCTCTCGCGAGGTCGGAAGTTGCCGCCGGTGTACTCGATGGTGCGGACGTCGAAGGCCGAGGCCTCGCCGATGGCCTCGGCGCCCGCGGGCGCGAGCGCAGCGAGGAGCAGCGCGGCGGCGAGGGTGGTGATCGTCCGAGCGAGCATTCCGCGTGTCCTACCACGTCGCTCTGCGGCCCGAGAGCACCGGTGCGCCGCTGGGCGCCCGGGCTCATGCGAGCGGATGGCCGAGCCGAGCAAGCAAGGCTTCGCTCGCCTCCCACAGCCGCTGCCCATGCTCCGTGTCGTCGGCGCGCTCGTCGCGCGCGCGGGCCCGCTTCACGTGCACGTAGAGCCCCGATTGACCGGTGATCGCTGGACTCGCTGCCAGGTACACGAGGGGGAAGCAGCCCTCCTCGGGCGGCCGGAAGAAGATCTGCATCACCGGACCGAGCGCCGGCTGCGCCCACCTCGGCGCCTCGCGCGCGATGCCGGTCCGCACCGCACCCGGGCAGGTCGTGTGCACCTCGATCCTCGGCCGGAGCCGCCGCGCGAGCTCGGCCGCGAAGGTCTCGAGCAGCAGCTTGCCGTGACCGTACTCGGCCACCACCTGCCCCATCGTGAACGGGACGAAGTCACCGAAGCGCGCCCAGTCGATCGCGCGCGCCCCCCGGTGCGACTCGGACGAGACGAACACGATCCGCGGCGTGCGAAGCGCCGGCTCGTCGTCCTCGCCGGCCTCGCCCGCAGGCGCCGCGAACACGCCTCGCTCCACGGCGCGACGGCAGAGGAGCACGTTCGCGAGGAAGTTCACCTGGAACATCTCCTCGAGGCCGTCGCGCGTGCGCCGCGCCGCGCTCGGCACCACGCCCGCGTTGAGGATCGCCACGTCGATCGTGACGCCGTCCTCGGCGAGCTCGTCGACGAGCCGCTCCACCGAGCCGAGATCGGTGAAGTCCACCTGCACGGAGTCCGCCACACCCCCGAGGCTCGCACGCTGGATGGCGCGCGCCGCTTCCGGTCCACCGCTCCGGCACGCCACGATCACGTGCGCGCCGCGCCGCGCCAGCTCGATGGACGTCGCGAGGCCCAGCCCCCGGTTGCCTCCGGTGACGAGCACGGTGCGCTGATCGAGCCGATCCGCCTCGCGGAGCCCAAGCCCGCCGCGGTCGAGGAATCGGTCGGCGATTCCGGTGAGGGTCGCGGCGAATGCCCCGTCGAAGCGACGCCGGAGAAGGAGCCCGTCGGCCATCGGCCCTCAGCCGCCGTCCTTGGGATCGATGTCCTCGGCGAGGTAGCTCAGGATCACCTCGTCGAGGCTCTTGTCGCTGAGCAGGCTCTGGCCGAAGAGCGAATCGCTCGTCGGCACGGGCGCGGGCCGCGGGATCGGGCTCACCGCGGTCGTGGTCTGGTAGCGTCCGCCCGGATGGGACGAAGGCCTGAGCGGAGGTGCCGGCTCGGAGGGCTTGACGGCCGGCGGCGGCTCGGTCGGGGCCCGCGGCGCGGGCGCGAGGTAGCCGTCCGCGAGGCGGTCGAGCAGCGCCGGATCGAGCGCCTTGGCCGGTGCCGCCGGCTCCTCGTCGAGCCCGATGGACCGGGTCGCGAATTCCCGCGCGCCCGCCGCCTCGTCCCCGTCGAAGAGGCCGTCGCGGAGCGCGATGAACATCGCCTTGTGCTGCGCCTGCATCAGCTTCTTCACCTGCTCGGCGAAGCGCGGCGAGCCGATGTACTGCGCGTAGGTCGTCTTCTTCGTGGCGATGATCCGGCCACCGTCCGCGAAGAGATGCGTGAAGATGTGCGCGTGCTGCGTGCCCGAGTCCTCGGTCTGGATGTGGTACAGCTTCCCCAGGTGGCGGACGTTGTTGTTGTACCCGAGGAGTGGAGAGGCCATGGCAGCGAGCGTCGAGGAGCGTACCACGTGAGGACCTCCGCCCCCAAGCCGCGGCCGCAGGGTCCCTGAGGGCGGGCCAGCTGGGGTAGGGGTGCTGGGGCAGGGCCCCTCGGAAGCAAGCGCGTGCCTTGCGCCCCCCGGGGCTCGCGTCTAAACCGCGCCGCTTCTTCATGCCTCGGTCGTTTCACGCTGCCCGCTTCGCGCTGTGGCTCACGGCGCTCTCGTCGGGGTTGATGGCGGCGATCGTATCGGCGCAGATGGCCGGCGGGCCGCCGCCGGACTACGAGGAGGAAGAGGCCGAGGCGCTCCCCGATCCCGACGAGATCCTCGGCCCCGAGGAGGTCGAGGAGGTCGAGGAGGAGCGCCTCTACACCGGCACGGCGTCGGAGGAAGAAGGCGTCGGGGTCCCCCACACGGTCTGCGAAGGCCGGCGCATTCGCCGCGTCCGCGTGCTCGGCAACCGGCGGGTCGCCGACGAGGACGTGCTGGCGAACGTCCGCAGCCGCGCCGGCCGCGTGTGCTCCGACGCGACGGTCACCGACGACGCCCACGCGCTCTGGGATCTCGGCTTCTTCGACGACATCCAGGTCGAGGCGACGCCCCGCGACGACGACCGCGTCGACCTCATCTTCCGCATCCGCGAGCGGCCGGCGATCGGCTCGGTGCGCTACGACGGAAACAGCCACGTCTCGACGAGCGACATCGAGGAGGTCGTCAACCTCCGCATCGGCTCGATCCTGTCGCGCCCGACCATCGCCGAGCAGGTCACCGAGATCCGCGACCTCTACGCCGAGAAGGGCTACTTCCTCGCGCGGATCGACCCGGAGCTCGTCCTGAGCGACGACAACGAGGTCGAGGTCGTCTTCCACATCGACGAGGGCTTCGAGGTCGTCGTCCGCCGCATCCGCTTCGTGGGCAACCGCGAGATCGCCTCGGCGGATCTGCGCGGCATCATGCAGACCGGCGAGACCGGGTTCTTCTCGTTCCTCAGCAACAACGACAACTTCGAGGACGAGCGCTTCGATCAGGACGTGATGCGCCTTCAGGCGCTCTACTACGACCGCGGCTACCTGCAGATGCAGGTCGGCACGCCGCGCATCGAGCTCACGCCCGACCGGCGCTTCATCGACATCACCATCCCGATCGCCGAGGGACCGCGCTACCGCATCGGCCGCATCGATCTCCGCGAAGAGGACGAGAACGGCGACGAGGTCGAGCTGCTCGGCGGCCGGCGCCAGCTCCGCGAGATGGTCCGCGCGAACCCCGGGGACTGGTTCAACCGCACCTCGCTCGCCGAGAGCCTGCTCGGCCTCACGCGCTTCTACCGCGACCAGGGCTACGCCCACGTCGAGGTCACCCCCCAGACCGACCTCGATCCCGAGGAGCAGACGGTCGATCTCGCGCTCGTCATCACCCGCGGTGACCCGACGCGGATCGAGCGCATCAACATCCGCGGCAACACCAAGACCCGGGACTCGGTGATCCGGCGCGAGCTGCGCATCGCCGAGGGGGACCTCTACAACCAGACGCTCCTCGAGACCTCGCGGCTCGCGGTTCAGGCCCTCGGGTACTTCGAGCGGGTCGACGTCTCGGAGTCCGACGGCAGCGCGCCCGACCGCATCGTCGTGAACGTCGAGGTCGGCGAGCGGGCGACCGGGACCTTCCAGATCGGCGCCGGCTTCTCGTCGATCGAGGCGTTCATCTTCACCGCGCAGGTCCAGCAGCAGAACCTCTTCGGCAACGGCCAGTCGCTCTCGCTGCAACTCCAGCTGTCGGGGCTCCGACAGCTCATCCAGTTGCAATTCCTCGAGCCCTACTTCTTCGGGACCGAATGGAGCTTCGCCTTCGAGCTCTTCCGAACGGTCCGGCAGTTCCAAGCGTTCAACCGCGACTCGACCGGCGGCTCCTTGAGCCTCGGCCACTGGATCCTCGACCGCCGCTTCACGTTCTTCCTGCAGTACCGGGCCGACTACGTGAACATCGGCCCGCGCACCGGCGGCTTCTTCGGCTCGGGCTCGGGGCAGGGCCTCTTCCAGTACCAACTCTTCCCCTCGAACAACCTCTTCCGGAACGGTCTCGCGAGTTCGCTCCGGCTCTCGCTCACGTGGGATTCGCGGGACAACCGGATCACCCCGACCGACGGTGTCTTCGCCTCGGGCTCGGTGGAGGTCGCCGACGAGGCGATCGGCTCCGCGGTCAGCTACGTGCGCTGGCGCCTCTTCACCCGCGAGTACCTGCGCCTCTACGGCACCACCCCGAACGACTCGGTCGTGCTCCGCTTCAACACGGAGTGGGGGCTCATCACCTCCCGCGTCGCCCCCGGACCGCCCATCTACGAGCGCTTCTACCTGGGGGGCATCTTCTCGGTGCGCGGCTTCCCGCTGAACGGCCTGGGCCCGCGGCTGCCGGTCTCGAGCTCCTACGACCCGAACGCCATCCTCGGCGACAACGGCGTCCCGGTCGGCGGGAACATGCAGTTCTTCTACAACGTCGAGCTCGAGTTCCCGATCGTGCCGGCGGTGAACATCCGCGGCGTGATCTTCACCGACGGCGGCAACGCCTGGAACCTCGACCCCTACGTCTCGCTCTACGGCGGCGAGAACTACAACTACGACCCCGCCACGGATGCCCGGCGCGTCGAGTTCGGCGATCTGCGGACGAGCTGGGGCTTCGGAGTGCGCTGGATCTCCCCGCTCGGCCCGCTCCGCTTCGAGTGGGGCATCCCCTTCGCGCGCCGGCCGTGGGAGTCGGAGATCGACTTCCAGTTCACCATCGGCAACTTCTTCTGAGCGGGAAGCAACCCGCCTCTTCGCAGGTTCGAGCGGCTCTCGGTGAACATTTCCCGCTCTTGACCCGTCGAGGGTCGCCGGGTACCCCTCGCTCCCCCTGGACCGGCCCCGCTCGGTCTCGGCCTCGACTGGAGACTCCGTTGGCCTACTTCCACCGTCACGCCGTCAGCTTGGTCGCCGCCCTCCTCATCTCGATGATGGCCCCCCGGCTCTACGCCCAGGTCCGCATCGCGGTCGTCGACCTGCAGCGCGCCCTGAACGAGACGGACGACGGCCGGCGCGCCAAGGCCCGCCTCAAGCGCCTGTTCAAGCAGCGCCAGACCGAGCTCGACGAGCGTCAGAACGAACTGAAGGCGCTCAAGGAGGAGATCGAGCAGGCGAGCGAGGAGGGCACGCTCAGCGAGAGCGCGCTCCGCGAGCGGGCCGAGGAGTACCAGAAGGCCTTCGTCGAGCTGCAGTCGACCTACATGGAGTACCAGCGCGAGCTCGCCGAGAAGGAGGCCGACATGACCTCCAGCATCATCGCGCGGATGGAGCGGATCCTGGTCTCGCTCGGCGAGTCCGAGGGCTACACGTTGATTCTCGAGCGCGGCGAGGGCGGGGTGATCTGGACGAGCGCCACCGACCTCACCGACAACCTCGTCGAGCGCTACAACTCCGGCGAGGGCCGGAGCGGGGACGACGCGGAGGGCAGCTCCGACTCCTCGGGTTCGGCCAGCTCCAGTTCCAGCTCCTCGGGTTCGGGCTCCAGCTCGGGCTCGGGAAGCGGCAGCGGGGGCGGCAGTTCCACGAAACGTCGGCGATCCCGCTCGAGCGGCTCGGGCAGCTCCGACGACTGAGCCCGCCGATGG
>Ga0209985_10003929_pt1 | contig 12269 bp, 11 predicted proteins | sample NOAtaG_FD_187305 | JGI IMG/M metagenome (GOLD analysis project Ga0209985, IMG submission 187305) | Freshwater lake microbial communities from Lake Erie, under a cyanobacterial bloom - NOAA_Erie_Diel6S_1000h metaG (SPAdes) (version 2) | ecosystem: Environmental > Aquatic > Freshwater > Lake ...
CGCGCTCGTTCGTCGCCGCCGACATCTCGGCCACGCAGTCGGTCAAGTTCCTGGACCTGGTGTGGGCCGTACTGCTGGGCTGGGCGCTCTTCGCGGACATCCCCTCCTTCAGCACCATCGCCGGCGGAATGCTCATCAGCGCCGCCACGCTGTGGGTGGCGCGGCGGGAATCGCAGACGGCGAGGCGCGGCCCCTAGCCCCTGCCCCCACAGCGCCGTGAGCCGTCAGTGCGGCACAGCCTCCGGAGGTCATGCCGGGCGATGACGCAGCACGCTCAGGCCGCCGTAGCCCGACAAGGCCAGCGCAATGCAGGCGCCGCTGGGGGCGTCGAGGGCCCAACTGACGGCCAGACCCAGACCGCTGGCGGCCATGGCACCCGCCAAGGCCCAGCGCGCGCAAACGCCGGCACGCTGCCACAAGGCCGGCGCAATCAGCGCGGCAAACACCAGGAACAGGCCCAGCACGGGAACGGCCAGGCTGGCGACGATCGCAAACACCGGGAAGAACACCCGGTCCTGCTGCAAACGCCGGCCCAGCCACATCACCGCGAGAGCACACGCCCCCAGCACCCCAACCTGCGGCCAGTGGGCCCACAGCACATCCGCAGCCAACAGTTCGGTCATGCGCTCGCGACCATGTGGATCCAGGCGCGCCCCCAGCAAGGCCGCGCTCGCGCCCAGCACGTACAGCAGGCCGATCAAGGCCTCACGCTGCGCCGGCCAGCGGCGGGACAGAACCGCCACCAAGGATGCACACGCCAGCGCACCCAGGGCGGCCAGCCACTGCGTGGTGACCCAGTCCGGGTGTTCCACCACCACGCCTGCCCACAGGGCCGCCGCCGCCGCGGCCTGGGCCACTGCCAGATCGATGAACACCACGCCGCGCGCCAACACCTGTGCGCCCAGCGGTGCCAGGGCCCACACACTGAACAACAAAGCTGCCGACGGAGCCAGGAACCAGACCTCGGCCCACCCGCCGAATGCGGGTGTCACCGGACCACCTGCAGCAACTCACGCACCAGGCCGTCCATCCACTGCACCAGTTCCTTTTCTGCAGCGGACTCTGACACCGTGGCGGGCAGGGCCAGCAACGGAACCCGTGCGCCCCCCGCTCCCGACGAGAGCTGACCGGTGAGCCAGCGACCTGGCCGAGGGTCCTGGTAAGGGGCGACCACCACCGCAGCGGGTGGTGCGGCACGCAGACCCTCCAGCAGGCGCTGCAGATGGCCGGGCGTGGGCGACATGCCGGGCCGGGGCTCCAGGTCGGCCACCTGCTGCAGGCCCAACCAGTGCCACAGGTAGCCGAAGGTGGTGTGCTGGGCCGCGATGCGACGCCCGCGCAGCGGTGCGGCGCGGCGCTCCCAGTCAGCCAGATGCTGGCGCCAAGCCGCCTCAAAGGCGCGGCTGCGCAGCTCGATGGCCGCGCGCTCGGCAGGCAGTTCCTTGATCAGCCTATCCCCCAGCGCCCGGCTCACCTGCAGCAGCCGGCGCGGGTCCAGGTGCAGGTGGGGGTTGCCCTCGGCATGCACATCGCCCGCCCACGGCGTGCCAATGGCACCGGGCTGCGGGTCGATCAGCTCCACGTGGTCAGCCGCGAAAAAGACGTCGCGTGCACGCGGGTTACCGGAGCGCTCCTGGAGCGTGGGCAGCCAACCCGACTCGAGAGAGGCCCCGGTGCACACCACCAGATCGGCCGAACGCAATTGCGCGATCAGCGCCGGCCGGGCCTCGATGTGGTGCGGGTCCTGCCCCGCGTGCGTGGCCACGTGCACCCGGGCCGAAGGCACCAGCACGCGCGTGAGTGCCGCCCATTCCGGCTCGCAGGCGAACACCGTGAAGGCCCAAGTCGGCCCTGCCAGGCACGAGCCCAGCAGGGCTGCGCAGGCCAACGCTGCACGGCGCAGCCCATGCCCGCGGTCAGAAGGCATGCGCACCGTGTGCCCCGAAGGCCAGCACGTACTGCAGTTGCCAGGAGCGTCGGGCCGGGTTCTCGAACTCCACGGCGTCGCGCTGGCTGGTGAGCTGCAAGCGCAGCGACTGCATGTGGCTGGGCTTCCAGGCCAGCATGAGGGCGCGCTCGTTCAACTGTCCGCCATGGATGTCCCCGTCATGGGCCATGCGCACCCGCAGGCGGTCCCAGCGGGCCCCCACTTCCCACTCCGGCCGAAAGCGCCAGACGGCCGACAGGGCACGCGCCTGGTGCTTGTCAGCGCTGGTGAAGGCCGACCCCAGCCCCGTGATGCGTGCGAACTCCACGCCCACGCGCACCTGCTGGTCCCGGTTGTTGCCGCCCGGTGCCCACTTCCAGGTGAAGTCCACCATCTCTGTACGGCGGCCGCTGAAGGCGGCGCCATGACCGTGTTCGTGCTCGTGTTCAGCTTCCTCCGCTCCTTCCTCATGCTCCTCGATCAGGGCCTCCCGGGCATTGCGAATGTGCGACAGGCCCAGCTGCCAGCTGTGGGAGCGGTTGAGGTCCGCCCCGGTCTTGACCACGAAGGTGGTGGCCCCCATGCGGCGCGCAGGCCCAGCCACCTCCTCTACCAGCCGCTTGCCCCGGAAGGCTTCGGCCCCGACCATGAGGTAGAACGGCGTGGGCACCGTCCAGTTCAGCCGCAGGCCATCATCATTCCAATGACCGCCCAGGAAACCGCGGTACAGCAGGGGCCGCTCCACGAAGTCGTCCGCGTGCGGGTGCTGCTGGTTCAGATAACCCACCTGGGAGGCAAAGCGGCCGGCGCGGGCCTGCAGGCCCCCGGGCAGGCGCTTGGTCTGGATCCAGGCCTCCTCGATCTCCTTTTCCAGCTTGCCCTCGTGCGTGGCCACCACGGCGTTGACCTGAGCCTTGAACCAGGCGCCGAGCGGCCCGGCAGCCGACAAGTCGCTGTGGCCGAGCTGCAACCCCTTGTCACGCGAGCCCTGGGCCAGCGCCTGCGAGGTGTGGGTGATGTCGAGCACGGCGCCAAACTGCCAACCCGGGTTGGATTGGGCAAAGACGCCGCCGCACAGGCTGAGCAGACCCGCAGTCACGGCCGCCCGAGTGGCGGGCATTCGGTTCCAGGCTGCCTGATGCGCAAAGGGCATGGGAAGGTTCTCCTTGAGGTGAAGTGCTGTGTGGCGGACTTGAAGCCGCTTGACGCTTTTCATAATGGTAACGCGTTATCATGTAATCATCCGCCGCAGTCAATTCCGTTAACCTCCATGCATGGAACGCAACACCCGCCAGCGCAGCGCCATCCGCGACGCGATTGCTCAAGCCCAGCGCCCGCTGCTGCCGCAGGAGGTGCTGGAGGCCGCCCGCACAGAAGTGCCCGGGCTGGGCATCGCCACGGTCTACCGCAATCTCAAGGCTCTGGTCGAGGAAGGCGAACTCCAGGTCGTGAACCTGCCGGGCGAGAACCCGAGATTCGAGGTGGTGGGGCATCGGCATCACCACCATTTCCAGTGCCGCCAGTGCCAGCGGGTGTTCGACGTGCACGCCTGCCCCGGCGACCTGGGTCGGCTGGCGCCCCAAGGCTTCACCGTGGAAGACCACGACCTGACGCTGTACGGGCGCTGCAGCGACTGCACGCCTTCCAAGGCGCGCCTCGCACCGACCGAGCCAACACGCGCTCTGCGCCGTTCGGGCGCTTCGGCCGCTTAGCCGCAGGAGCCAGCGCGTGCTGACCGCCGGCTTGGCGGTCCGGCTGCTGTGGGCCTCGGCACTGGTGGCGCTGCTGTGGGTGGCCGTGGCCTGGGCGCTGACATGACGCAGGCCTCGACCCCCACCGGCCTCGGCGACACACCCGCCCTGATGCGGCTGCACAACCTCACGGTGTCCTACCGGGGCCATCCTGCCGTGCATCATCTGAGCGGCGCTTTCGCCAGCGGCAGGATGACGGCGGTCGTCGGGCCCAACGGCGCCGGCAAGAGCACGCTGCTGGCGGCGCTGGGCGGCTCGCTGCGGTCATTCGAAGGACGGATCGAGCAGCCTGCCTTGCTGCGTCGCGCCTACCTTCCGCAGGTGTCCACCATGGACCGAGCCTTTCCGATGAGGGTGCACGAGCTGGTAGCCATGGGCCTGTGGTCGCGCATCGGGAGCTTCGGCGGGCTGCGCCGGGAAGACCGAAGCGCGGTCAGCGACGCCCTGGCTGCGGTGGGGCTCACCGGCTTCGAGAAACGCTGGATGGGCGAACTCTCGGCAGGCCAAGCCCAGCGGGTGCTGTTCGCGCGCGTGCTGCTGCAGGATGCGGAGTTGATCCTGCTGGACGAGCCCTTCAATGCCATCGACTCGCGCACCACCGCCGACCTGCTGGCCTTGCTGCATCGCTGGCAGCGCGAGCAGCGCACCGTGATCGCCGTGCTGCACGACCTGGAGCAGGTGCGCGAGCACTTCGAGGAAGCGCTGCTGCTGGCGCGTGAGGAAGTGGCCTGGGGTCCGACGGCCGACGTGCTGCGCGCGGAGAACCTGTTCAAGGCCCGCCAAATGGCCCAAGCCTGGGACGACCAGGCCCCTATATGCAAGGTGGCGGCATGACCGGCTGGGTAGAACCCTTCACCGAGTTCGCCTTCATGCGCCGCGCGCTGGTGGCCACGCTGGCCCTGGCGGTGGGCTGCGCGCCCATCGGCTGCGTGCTGGTGCTGCGCCGCATGAGCCTGGTGGGCGATGCCATGGCCCATGCGGTGCTGCCGGGTGCCGCGGCCGGCTTTCTGCTGGCGGGCATGTCGCTGCCGGCCATGAGCGCGGGGGGCTTCGTGGCCGCTCTAGCGGTGGCGCTGGCGGCAGGTTTCGTCACGCGCTCAACCCCTCAGGGAGAGGATGCAAGCTTCGCCGCGTTCTACCTCATCGCCCTGGCACTCGGTGTGCTGCTGGTGTCACTGCGCGGCAGCCAGGTCGACCTGATGCACATGCTGTTTGGCAGCGTGCTGGCCGTCGATGACGCGGCCCTGCTGCAGATCGCCGCCGTGGCCAGCCTCACGCTGTGGGCCCTGGCGGGCATGTACCGGCCCCTGGTGCTGGAAAGCGCGGACCCCGGCTTTCTCCGCAGCGTGGGCGGCCCTGGCGCCACGGCGCACGTACTGCTGCTGGTGCTGCTGGTGGCGAACCTGGTCAGCGCCTTCCAGGCGCTGGGCACGCTGATGGCCGTGGGGCTCATGATGCTGCCCGCCGCTGCCGCCCGGTTCTGGGTGGCCAGTCTGCCGGCCATGGCGGCCTGCGCGGTGCTCATCGCAGCCGCCAGCGGCGTGGCCGGGCTGCTGCTGAGCTACCACGCCGAATTGCCCTCCGGCCCCTGCATCGTGCTTGTCTGCGGCGGCTTCTACGTGGCCTCGGTGCTCCTGGGCTCCAGGGAAGGCATCGTCACGCGTCGCGTGCTGGCCAGAACTCACCTCACCCGCTGACTCCCATGCACAACACGCCCTGTCCCTTGATGAACCCAGGCTGCTCCCGACGCGCCGTTCTGGTGGGCGGCGCCGCCGCCGGCCTGATCGGCCCGGCCATCGGCCAGGCCCCATCGCCCACGGCGCGTGTGGTGGCGAGCTTCTCCATCCTCGGGGACATGGCCCGCGAAGTGGCACCGGCGGACATGGAGATCACGGCCCTGGTGGGGCCCGATGCCGACGCGCACGTCTACACCCCCAGCCCGGCCGATGGCAGGCGTCTGGCGCAGGCCGACGTGGTACTGGTCAACGGCCTCGGGTTCGAGGGCTGGATGCTCAGGATGGTCAAGGCCTCGGGCTACAAGGGCCCGGTGGTTGAAGCCACCGCGGGCATCCAGACACGGCGTGGCGGCCACCACCATGGCCAGGACCCCCATGTCTGGCAGGACCTGCGCAACGCCCGCACCTACGCCACCAACATCGCAGCGGGCCTGGCAAAACGCTGGCCGCAGCGGCGAGACGAGATCGAGGCCCGGCAGCGCGAGTACGTCGCCCGCATCGACGCACTGGACGCCCAGGTTCGCCAGTGGCTGGACGCCGTGCCGCGAGCCCAGCGCCGGGTCATCACCTCGCATGACGCCTTCGGCTACTTTGGCGCTGCCTACGGGGTGGACTTCCTGGCGCCGCAGGGCTGGAGCACGCACAGCGAGCCCTCGGCGGCTGCCGTAGCGCGGCTGCTCCGGCAGATCCGGCAGGAGGGCGTGCGCGCCCTGTTCGTCGAGAACATCAGCGACCCGCGGCTGATCGAGCGCATTGCGCGCGAGAGCGGCGTGCGCATCGGCGGCAAGCTGTACTCCGATGCCCTGTCCCGCCCGGACGGTCCGGCTGGGAGCTACCTCAAAATGATGGAACACAACGCCCGCAGCCTGGTGGCCGCGCTGCAGGCTTGAAGCCCGCTGAAGGGAAAAGTCATGAATCGCATGTACCGAACCTCACTCCTGGCCTGCCTGATGATGGCAGCCCTCCCGGCTTATCCCGGCAAGGCGCACGAACACGGCGTGGTGCGGCTGGACGTCAGCATCGAAGGACCGCAAGTGACCATCGCCATGACCGCAGCGTTGGACAACTGGCTGGGCTTTGAACGGGCGCCGCGCACCGATGCCGAGCGCAAGGCCGCCGCGGAGGTGCTGGCCCGCCTGCGCAGCCCGAACCAGGGCGCACCCTTGTTCGCGCTGAACGCCCAGGCGCAATGCCAACTGGCCCAGGCCGAGGTGTCAGCTCCTGTGCTGGAGCCTGCGGCCAAGCCGGCGGCGGCCCCTGCAGTACCGCCGCCCCCTGCTACCAAGGGCGGCGCTGAGCATGCTGATCTGGAAGCCAGCTACAGCTTCCAGTGCGCGCAACCCGCGCAACTGCGCTCGCTGGACCTGGGCCTGTTCGATGCCTACAAGCGCATCCAGCGCATCGAGGTGCAGGTGGCCGGCCCCAAGGGTCAGTCCAAGGTGACGCTCAGGCGGCCGGCGCGCAGCGTCACGCTCGCGCGCTGAGCCTGCACCACAGGGTTTTCCGTCTGACGCCAAAGCGTCTGGCGCACCAGAATCGGAGCCGTGCGCTCCAAACGGTGCGCCACGATACGAACAACCGACCGAACACCCCGGACCAGCCCTCAAAGGACCCTGCCCCATGAAGCTCGTCATCGCCCAGATGAAGCACGAGACCAACACCTACTCGCCCGTGCCCACGGACATCGCGCGCTTCTCGGCGCTGGGGCCCTTGCCGCCCGAGGGCGACGAGGCCATCCGCGCATACCGCGGCACCGGCTCGGCGCTGGGCGCCTTCCTGCAACTGGCCGAGGAAGTGGGTGCCGAGGTGGACGTGCCCATCGCCGCCTCGGCCTGGCCCAGCGGGCCGGTGGAAGACGCCGCCTTCGAGCACATCGCCAGCCGCATCTGCGCGGCCGTGGCGCGCGGCTGCGACGCCGTGCTGCTGGACCTGCACGGCGCCATGGTCACGCAAAGCCATGAGGACGGCGAGGGCGAACTGCTGCGGCGCATCCGCGCCATCGCGCCCGAGGTGCCCATCGGCGTGGCACTGGACATGCACACCAACCTCTACGACGGCATGGCGCAATGCGCCACGGCCATCGCCGGCTACCAGACCTACCCGCACGTGGACATGCACGGCACCGGGCTGCGTGCCGGGCGCGCCATCCTTGCGCAACTGGCGGGCAAGGCCCGGCCCACCATGGCCTGGGGCCGCCAGCCCATGCTGCCGCACGTGATGCGCCAGGGCACCGACGATTCGCCCAACAAGGAGATCCAGGCCCGCTGCCGCGAGATGGAAGCGCAGGGTGCGTTGAGCGCCAGCCTCTTTGTGGGTTTCCCGAATGCGGACATCGAGTACGCGGGCCTGTCGGCCGTGGTGGTGACCGACGGCGACGAAGCGCTTGCGCGGCGCTGGTGCGACGAGCTGCTGGCCATGGCCTGGGCCGCGCGCGCGCAGTTCGTCTATCGCATCGAGCCGCTGGCGCAGTCCATGGCCCAGGCGCAAGCCCTGGCCGCGGCCAAGCCCGCGGGCAGCGGACCGGTGGTGCTGCTGGACCACAGCGACAACTGCGCCAGTGGCGGCACCATGGACACCATGACCGTGCTGGGCACCATCCTGGACGCCGGACTGGAAGACGTGGCCGCCTTCGCCATCTTCGACCCCGAGGCCGCGCGGGCGATGCAGGCCGCCGGCGTGGGCTCGGAAGTCACCTTGTCGCTGGGTGGCAAGCTGGCCATGCCCGCCATCGGCCTGAAGGGCCAGCCCCGCACCGTGAGCGGCCGCGTGAAACTGGTGTGCGACGGACGCTTTCGCAACCAAGGCCCCATGGCCGCCGGCGAGCACAACGACATGGGCCTGACTGCCGTGCTGGACACCGGCAAGGTGGAGATCGTGGTCATCTCCAACCACGTGGAGCCGCACGACCTGGCGGCCTTCACTGCCGTGGGCATTGCGCCGCAGCGCAAGCGCTTCGTCATGCTCAAGAGCCGTGTCCACTGGCGCGCCGGCCTGCGCCCGCTGGCCCACGCGGTGGTGGAGTGCGCGGGCACGGGCGTGTGCACCTCCGACTACGACCTGCTGGCCTTCAAGAACGTGCGCCGGCCGATCTACCCGCTGGACGCCATGCCGGGTTGACAGCGGGTGGGCGTGCCAGCCCACGGGTGCTTGACGCCACTCAAGCTCCCCCTGGGTGCCCCGACATAGGCTGGGTTTTTCCCTGCGCGGGAGCTTGGCAAATGGAGCAGCCCACCCACAAGATGACCGACCTCTTCCGGCAACTGGGCCTGCCCGAGGCACCGGAGGACATGGCCGCCTTTCTGAGCACCCATCGGCCGCTGCCGCCCGGGACCTTGCTGGCCGACGCTGCGATCTGGAGCCCCGCCCAGTCCAGCTTCCTGCGTGAAGGCCTGGCGCAGGATGCCGACTGGGCTGGATTGATGGACAGGCTGGACATCAGCCTGCGAGACGGCAAGCCGAGACCGGACTGAGCGGCGTGTTCAGCCGCTTTGTGCGCCAGCGCCGCCGGTTGCGGCACTTTGCGCGCCACCCCTGGCAGGACCTGCTGGCCAGCCATGCCGGCCCTCCGGCGAGGCCCGCGGCGGCTGGGACGGATCTGCTGCAAATCGCCCGGGACGAGGTCAACGCAGCCCTGCAGCGGCTGCACTCGCGCACCACGGGACTGACCCGCCGCGAGGCCACCGCCCGCCTGTCCCACCACGGCCCCAACGTCGTGGAGCATGAGCAGCCCCTTCCCTGGTGGCAACATCTGTGGCACTGCTACCTCGACCCCTTCAACCTGCTGCTGAGCGCCCTGGCAGCGGTGTCGTGGGCCACACACGACCTCAAGGCTGCCACCGTCATCGGGTTGATGGTGGTGCTGAGCACCGCCATCCGGTTCGTGCAGGAGCACCGCTCCGTACGCGCGGCAGAAAGCCTGAAGCGCATGGTCGGCAACACCGCCACGGTGTTGCGCCAGTCAGCCGGCGAAGTCCCAGTCAAGGGCCTGGTGCCCGGTGACATCGTGCTGCTGTCGGCCGGCGACATGGTCCCCGCCGACTGCAGGGTCCTGGCGGCGCGAGACCTCTTCATCGCCCAGGCGGCGCTGACGGGCGAATCGCTGCCGGTGGAGAAGTTCGCGGATCTGCCCGCAGAGTTGAAGGACCCCGACCCGTTGGCCCAGGCCAACCTGGTCTTCATGGGTACCAACGTCGTCTCCGGCACCGCCACGGCGTTGGTGGTCCACACCGGGGCGCGCACCTTCTTCGGCGCCCTGGCCGCCCACGCCACGGCCACCCCCACCGAGCCCAACGCCTTTCAAACCGGCATCAACAGCGTGAGCTGGCTGTTGATCCGCTTCGCCGCGGTGATGGTGCCCGTGGTGCTGCTAGTCAACGGCTTCACGAAGGGCGACTGGCTGGAAGCCCTGCTGTTCTCACTGGCCGTGGCCGTGGGCCTCACGCCCGAGATGCTGCCCATGATCGTGACCTCCACCCTGGCCCGGGGCGCCGTGAACCTGGCGCGGCGCAAGGTGGTGGTCAAGCGGCTGGACGCCATCCAGAACCTGGGGGCGATGGACGTGCTGTGCACCGACAAGACCGGCACCCTCACCCAGGACCGTATCGCCCTGGCCCAGCACATCGACCCGCTGGGCCAGCCCTCGGAGGAGGTGCTGGCCCTGGCCTTCCTCAACAGCCATTACCAGAGCGGCCTGAAGAACCTGCTGGACCACGCCATCCTGGACCATGTGGAGCTGCCGGCCGAGTTGAAGCTGCAGGAGCGCTACCGCAAGATCGACGAGATCCCGTTTGACTTCCAGCGCCGCCGGATGTCGGTGGTGGTCTCTGAGCGCCACAACGACCACGAACACCACGAGCTGATCTGCAAGGGGGCCCTGGAGGAGGTGCTGGCGGTGTGCACCCATGTGCGTCTTTCTGCCCTGCCCGGCGGCCATGGGGCGGAGGAACAAGTGCTGGACGAACACATACGGGCCCGCGTGCAGGAGGTCAGCGCGCGGCTGTCAGGCAGCGGGCTGCGCCTGGTGGCGGTGGCGATGAAGGAGCTGCCACCCCGGCAGACGGTGTACCGCGTGGGCGATGAGGCCGGTCTGGTGCTGGTGGGTTTCATCGCCTTCCTGGACCCACCCAAGGAGTCGGCTGCGCCCGCCTTGCGCGCCCTGGCGGTCCACGGCGTGGCCATCAAGGTGCTGACGGGCGACAACGCGCAGGTGGCCGCCCATGTCTGTGCACAGGTGGGGCTGCCGGACGGCCCGGTGCTGCTGGGCCATGAGGTGCAGGCCCTGGACGATGCCCAGCTGGCCCAGGCCGTGGGCGCGCACCCGGTCTTTGCCAAGCTGACACCGATGGACAAGGAACGCATCGTGCGGGCGCTACGCGCGCAGGGCCACGTAGTGGGCTTCATGGGCGACGGCATCAACGACGCATCGGCGTTGCGTGCCGCCGACCTGGGCATCTCGGTGGATTCAGCCGTGGACATCGCCAAGGAGGCGGCCGACATCATCCTGCTGGAGAAGAGCCTCATGGTGCTGGACGAGGGCGTGGTGCAGGGCCGCGTCACGTTCTGCAACCTGCTGAAGTACATCCGCATGACGGCCAGCTCCAACTTCGGCAACGTGCTGTCGGTGCTGGTGGCCAGCGCGTTCCTGCCCTTTCTGCCCATGCTGCCGCTGCACTTGCTGGTGCAGAACCTGCTGTACGACTTCTCGCAGACCGGCATCCCGTTCGACCGAGTCGACGAGGATCTGGTGAGCTCCCCGCTGCAATGGCACGCCAACGACATCGGCCGCTTCATGCTCTTCTTCGGCCCGGTGAGTTCGGTCTTCGACCTGTGCGCCTTCGGCGTGATGTGGTGGGCTTTGTCGGCCAACACGCCAGCGGCGCAGGGCCTGTTCCAGTCGGGCTGGTTTGTCGTGGGCCTGCTGACACAGACGCTGATCGTGCACATGATCCGCACACCCAAGCTGCCCTGGTTCGAGAGTCGCGCCTCGGCCACGCTGACGGCCCTGACCGCGGCCGTCATAGGGGTGGGCTTATGGCTGCCGGCCGGGCCGCTGGCCCACTACTTCAAGCTGCAGCCTCTGCCCGCGGCCTTCTACCTCTGGCTGGCCGGCTTGCTGCTGGGCTACGCGCTGCTAACTACCGGGATGAAACGGTTCTACACCCGCCGCTTCGGTTGGCAGTGAGCAGCGGTAGAAATGGCAGAAGGGGCAAAAGGGGCAGAAGAGGCGGCCAGTGGCCTCCGGCGCGTTCAGGTTCCTGGGTACCCCACCGTCTGGGCCAGCAGCAGTTCGTGATCCGCCGAAAGCCCCATCACCTCGGACAGCCCCGTGTGATCAAACCAGGCACGCACCACCGTGGACAGGCCGACCGAGGCACAGAACAGGTAGACATTCTGCGCCATGGCCCCCGCGCAGGTGTAGGCATAGGAGCGACGGCGCGCGGCAGGCACCAGTTTCATGCGCGTGTGGTCGGCCACGAAGATCAGGTCCAGCGCCGCGTCGTCGACGAAGTCCTGGTAGCCGGTGACACGCCGCACGTCACTGGCCACCTCCAGGCGCAGCGCATGCTGCGTGGGGTCGTACAAGTGCAGGCCGTTGGGCAGTGCCACATGCAGGTCCACCTCCTGCGCATGCAGCGCGCTGGGCGCGGTGCGGCCCCCTTCGGAGGGCCTGTTGACGCCCGCCGCCGCCCACAGCAGGTCCGACAGCAGTTGCTCGCTCAGCGGCTGGGTGGAGAACTTGCGCTGCGACTGCCGGTGCTGCAAGGCCTCCATCAAAGGCATGCCGCCCAAGCGGGTGGGCGGGGGCAAGGGCGTCAGCGCCGCCGCGGGCCCGGTCAGGGGCAAGGGCTTGTTCTG
>Ga0209985_10003934_pt1 | contig 12253 bp, 20 predicted proteins | sample NOAtaG_FD_187305 | JGI IMG/M metagenome (GOLD analysis project Ga0209985, IMG submission 187305) | Freshwater lake microbial communities from Lake Erie, under a cyanobacterial bloom - NOAA_Erie_Diel6S_1000h metaG (SPAdes) (version 2) | ecosystem: Environmental > Aquatic > Freshwater > Lake ...
GTCGACGTCACCGGGCACCAGCAGCGGCCCTGTGAAGCTCAGGCCCAGCTCAGCCAGGACCGCATCGCGCTCGGCTGAGATCTCGCGCTTGAGCCGCTCAAGCCGCTCGCTCATGGCTGAGCACCTCTTCGATCACGATCGCGCCCTGTGGGCCTTCCTGGTGGGCGACAGGGGCATGGGCCAGGGCTTGCGCTCGCATGGCTCTGATTGCAGCCAGCTCGGCCTCTGCTGCAGCAATGGCTGCAGCCTCGGTCGCTGCACGGATGCTGTCCACCAAGACCTTGGCCTCATCGGCACTCACCTGGCCATCTGCTGCCGCTTTCAGCACCACCTGCAGGCGCTGCTCGATTGAGCCGGTCTCGATGCCTGGCAGTGGCTGCGCCAGCGTCTGGGCGCGCACCTGGGGCATGAAGCGCTCAACGATCAGGCGCTGGCTCTGCAGGCAGCCGTCCAAGGCTTGCTGGACGATGCGCTCGGCCAGCTGCGCGCGCACCTCGTTGGTGGCCTGCATCAGCGTGCGCGCCACCTGCCCGGCCGCGCTCGGCTCAGCTCCTCGAGGGTTTCCCGATTGCCCCGGCCGCCAGCTGGCCGGCGTCGGGCCCGAGCCCTTGGGCCGCCCGGGCTTCCCTCGCGGTTTGCTGACCGATTGCTGCTGCTGCATTCCGCGAGTCTCCACCCCCTCAACGTTGCGCGGCATATGCCGCCAAGCTCAATCCCTGCGCTTTTCCATCTCCTCGAGCATCAGCCGACACGCCTTTGCCCCTGCTCGCTTGGCGACGAACGCGGCCAGGCTTTCCATCGGCTCGGCGTATCTGGAGGCCGCGAAGTGCCCAAGCGCCAGCTCCAGCACTGGCATGTCGTTCATCAGCATCAGCGCCTTGCACTGGTTGAGCGCTTTGGTGGCAGCGGCTGTGTCGCCCCGCTCAGCGTGGCACCCGGCGATGCTCATCAAGAGCGTCATTCGATGCGCCGCCCATGAGACTGCCTCTTGATCACTGAGCCTCGCCGCCCAGCGCCGGCCTGACCGCTTCTTTACTTCGCTCATTTGCTCACCATGCTGTTTGTTCAACCGGCGCGGGGCACTGGTAGCCGCCCAATCCTCTGTTTCGTCCCGACTCGCATGTCTCTTGTCTCTTCCCTATAGGGAGAAGAGACGAGACGAGACATTTGGCTGCGCCTGTCCACTTGTCTCGCGAGACATGAAGAGACACGCGAGACATGCGAGACATTCACCGGAAAGCCTCGGCCACACACACCATGCGAGTGGCCTCCGCAACGTGAGCCATGCCCTTGATCTTCAAGGCATCGATGGCGCGATAGACCGAAGAGCGGGGCACCTGCTGCGCCTCAAAGTGGCTGACAACCTTGGAGATGTACACGCCCGCTTGCAGCTCGCGCAGGTGCTTCAGGACGCTTGCCTCGACGGGTCCCATCTTGGCCGCCTTGCTGTTCTTCTTGGCGGGGGCTTCGGCAGGCATGACGATGCAAGAGCTGCGCGGGCGCCCCCACTTGTTCACGCCCACGGAAATGGCCTCGAGGGTGAAGCCGTAGCGGTCGCCCTTGCCATCAAGGTCGCGCTGCTTGGTGATCTCGGCGCACCTCTGGCCGGTGTCTTCGTCGGCGGTCACCTCGATTTCGGTGTCGATGTGGGCCCGCATGCCTGACCAGCCGCGCATGCCCTTGGCTGTGTCCTTGCCCGTGTGGTGGATGAGCAAGAAGGTGGCGCCGGAGGCATCTCGGATCCGGTCGCAGTTCTGCAGCACCACGCCCATGTCCTCGCCGCTGTTCTCGTTGGCGCCGGCGGACAGTCTCGCCAGGGTGTCGCCAACGATCAGAGACACGCGGGCGCCTGTTTCCTGCTCGACACGTTGGACTGTTGACATCACAGCCTCCATGTCGGCCTGGGCGTTGAAGAGGGAGACAGGGCTGGCCACCACGTAGAACCAGTCGAGCTTCACCCGGTGGTGGCGCTGGTAGGCGCGCAGCCGCACCTTCACGCTGTGCGGGCTCTCGGTAGCCAGGTAGAGCACCACGCCTGGCTCGGTGTGCCGGCCCAGCCACTTGGCGCCCCGGGCGATGGCTGCGCACAGGTCGATGGCCAGGAAGGTCTTGCCCGAGTTGGAGTCGCCATAGAGCACCGCCATGGCAGCCTTTCCCATCACGCCCTCCACCAGCTCGTCATCGAACACCTCGCCATTGCTGGCAGGCGGCAGCGACGACGCTTTGAAGCACTCCAGCATCCTGGCACGCGGCTGGACGATCTCGCCCGTCTCGGGGTCCACCGCCTCCATCTTGCGGAAGGCCTCCGACTTGCCCGGTGGTCGCTTCCAGGCCTGGGCCAACTTCTTGACGGCTTCAGTTCGAGGAAAAGGTGGGGTGCAGCTATCTGCCTGGATCAGGATTAGCGCTTCTGCCTCTTCCCAGCTGAAGTTGCGAGACCGCATGCTGAGGGCGCGCTTGTACAGGCGTACATCGCGGCCGCCCTCAGCGATGCCATCCAGCGACCGAAGCGCAGGGTCCGCGCGGTACTCCGCAGGAGCTGCCGGCGCCTGCATCTTGATGCTGTCCAGGTCGAGCCCGAATAGCGCGCACGCGTCAGCCAGGTCCATCTCCTGGCCTGGGTTCCACTGCTGAAGCCTCACGCGGAATGGGCCACTAGCTCGAGGCTTGGTGTTGGATCCGTTGGGCAGTCGAACAAATCGCACGCATGCATTGCCGCTGCGGTCGTTGCCCTCACGCTTGCTCAGCCGGCCCATGACGGCGTCCACCAGGCCGGGATTCGATGCGTCAGGGTCTACCGGGTCGATCTTCACACCCACCTGAAACTTGCCCGGCGAAGTTTCAAGCACGTAGGTGGGCACGCCCTCAAGGTCGCCCAGCTGAACGTCATCCACCACCAGGGCCGCCAGGCGCGTGAAGTTCGCCTTCGTGCGTGACACCTTGCCGCTGCTCGCGTCCAAGATGGCCGGGCAGTAATAGCTGTTGTCGTCCTCGGCCCGGTCTAACAGCTGCGCCTGGGCGGGGCTGCCACTGTAGGCCCGGCCCGCCCACACATCCGCGGTGGCATTGCTCGGGTCCGCGCGAAACGAACACACCCAGCCGTGCGTGCCGACCTCAAGCTCGCCATAGATGGCGCGCAGGAACTCGCTGTTCGCTGCTTGCGGTGTGTTGTGGCCTGCCCTGGCGACGGCCGTCTTGTTGGTTTCCAACATCATCAATTTGTCCTGCCCATTGCTTTGCGGGTGGCCTTGGCTGCGCTCAGTGCCTGGTGGTGGGCGGCAGGCTGGTGGAAGCGCTCAATGCCATCTCCCAGCGTGGATGCATCTCGTCGACTAGGCGCCGATGCGCCCCGTCTTCTTCCTGCCGAGCAACGTCCTGTGCTGCTGCTGCGACCAGGCGCCGTCCGTCCGTTCCAAAGATGAGGCGAGGGCGATGCCCGCGGGCCTCGATCAGCTCTGCCGCCGCATGCGCAGCTGCCAGCGCCCTGTCGGGTGCGCGGCTCGCCATGCAGACAGCCTTCTCGGCCAGCTGGAGGATCACCAACAGGTCGTAGCCTGGCGGCGCTTTGCAGCGCAGCGCCTCGACGCCTTCAGGCGCTGGATCGGCAGGCCCCAGCAGCTTCACCAAGACGGCCCGCCTCACGTGGCCGCTCCTGGTGCCATCTCGGTGCCACCGAGCACTTCCTGACTCCAAAGATCTGTGCCAAGGCGCAGCAGCCAGTGGTTGGGGATGCCTTCAGTGAGGGCGGCAACTTCCTCGTCGGTGTAGCTTCCCTGAAAACGCAGCACGCCCACTTGAACTGCCTCACCAGCGCCCAGCCGAGCGCGCAGCAGGGGAGGGGCTGAGTGCAGAAGGCGTGCACCTGGTCTTGCAGGGACGGCCAGGCGCGCAGCCCGCAGGACAGCAATGCGAGGGTCTGCGGGCCGTCTCATCGCGCAGCCTCCAGCAGCTGCTGCACGTCAGCTGTGCAGTACAGCGACCGCACACGGCGGGCAGCCTGGTCGACTTCTAAGCGGCGCGCAATCCGGCCGGCGGCGGCGTTCTTCTCAAGCCAGTCGCGGCTGCGGCCGGTGACAGCCACAAGGTCGGACTTGGCAGCCCAGTCGCCGAGCCCTGCCAGGTTGCCGCGCTGGCCCACCTCGGCCAGAATCTTGGCCGCCGACTCCATCGGTGTCATCACCCTGAGACCCGGGTCCGCTGCAACGGACCTGGTCTCCATCTTTGGGTCACTTTGGCGCATTGGTCTGTTCCTCCCACTCCATGTCGTCCCTGAGTGGCGGGAGCCCGTGCTCCTGCGCTGCGTCGTCCGCCAAGTGCCCAATGAGCCGCAGGGCCTCTTCGTACCGGTGCACTCGCTGTGCCAGCGTCTCGTCTGCCGCACCTGAATCAAGGGCGCTGCTTGCAGCCAGCGCGATTTCGGATGCCAGATCAGCGGCCGTGACCAGTTCATCGTCCAAGCGACGCCCGCCGATGCGGTCCATCACCGTGCCGCGGCTGGTGACGATGGCCAGAGGCTTCCGGATGTTGCGCAGGTGCCAGGTGCCATTAACGGCTGTGGACAGGCTGCGGCTGGGCTGCATGGCGCCTTCACCAACTGCGGCCCGGAACAGGCTAGCGGCTTCTTCAAACGTCAAGGTCAGGTTCATGGTGTTTCTCCGTTGAGTTGGTGGGAGGTCGGTGGTGCTCATCGGTGGCTCTCCTCTGCCAGCTGGCGGCTCAGGGTTTCAATTTCGCTGCGCAGCTGTTCCAGCATTGCTGCCTGGCGCTGCAGGGCGTCGGCCAGCGTTGGATCCGCTGCAGCACTTGTCTGGCGCTGGGCCTCCTGCAAGGCTGCAAGTGGAGCCAGGGCTGACGCGGTGCGCAATCGCGGCTCAAAGGTCTGCCACTCGCTGTTGCGGACCATCCAGGCCCCAGCAACTTGCTCGGGCCTGGCGCCCGCCTCGAGCAGCTCGTTGACCAGCGTCAGCGTTGTCTGACCGCGTTGCCTGGCGTACGTGGCAACCAGATCCCAGCGGTCGCGCCCGGGCGGGTAATTCCGGGTCCAGCTCACGCGGGCCTCAGCTCACAGCGCGTTGACAGGGTCAGCAGGTCAAACAACACCCGATCAAAGCGCTCGCGGTGGGCGATCCAGTGCCGGCCATTGGCACGGCGCAGGGCATCGGCCGCCTCCAGGGGTTGACGGTGGTGTCTCAGAAGGTTGTGAAGGCCCCAATAGCTGGGCCGTAGCCCGAGCTCTGGGTGTTGGGCGCAGAAGGCGGCGAAGGCCTCATGCGCTGTCAACCACTCCGATGCCGGGGTGCTCTCGGGCGACTTCGTCATGCAGTTCTCTCCTGTTGCGGTTGGGTTGTGTCAGTACGTTGGCAACGTGAACTGACTGTCTCAAGCGCAGACGAAAAAGCCGCCCTAATTGGGCGGCCTCGGAGCTAACTCGGGAAAAAACGTGGGGGGCTCTGGTGCTGGACTTGCGCGCAGGTTGCTACACCTGATCAGGTGGCCTAGGGGCGATGCCGATTCAACTCCTCGAGTGCATCGTCCAGCAGCTGGCGCAGGGTGTCGTCGCCAAAGCCCTGTGCGGTGCCGGCCAAGGCGTCGCGCAGATGACCACGTAAAGGCAAGTGATCGTTGGTGTCGCCTGGCCCGAGATCGTTGGTTGTCCAGTTGGTCGGGGGCGTGTCATCCAGGTATCTGGACTTCACGGTCCAGTGGGGATGTCGCACGCCAGTGAGCTCGCCGCTGCCGAACTCAAGCAGCGCGCCGATGACCTTAAGTGCGTTGTTGTACCGGCGCTTTGACACCGTGCCGGGCTTCTCGGGGTCGGTTTCGAGCACTTGGTCGGCCGCGCTGGGGTCCTGTCCGCGTTCGATAGCGTCGAAGTCCGGCAGTTCACTCTTGAGCCAGAAGTACCTGAGGATGGCGCCGTTGTGTTGGTCATACAGCTCCGGCGCCTGGGTGGTTCGTAAAGCCCGAACCAGATGAACATGCTTGGAGCTCAAGTTGTCTTTCAGGCGCAACTCGTACTCTGCGGCCAGCGCCTCCAGGACAGGTGCGGGGGACAAGACCTTGATGCCCTGTGAGTTGATGCCCTCCTTCTCGACGGCGCTGAACTTCACCACTCGACCAAACTGGTCTAGGCCGTAGATTCCATGCATCTCAACAGCAGTGGCCAGGGTGCCAATGCTGCGGGGCTCATCGCCCCAGCACAGCTCATACAGGCGCACGATGTTGTCGACTGAAAGCGTTATCCGGGTGAGGCTCATGCTGCGGCCCTCCAGCGTTGTTCCTGCGCCTGGCGCAGTGCGGCGGTCTCCAGGTGACCGTATCGTCTTGAGAGCACCTGGGGCGAGTGCCCCAGCACCTGGGCGGCCACGCCCAGGGTGACCCCGGAGCGCAGCAGGTCTGCGGCCGCGGCGTGGCGCAGGTCGTGCATGTGCAGGTCGGGCAGGCCGGCGTCCTGGCAGGCTTTGTGCCAGGCGGTGCGGAAGTTGATGGGCAGGCCTGGAACGCGGCCCTCAAAGACCAGCTGCCCCGCGGGCATGGACTTCCAGATGCGGCGCATCAACGCTGCGGTTTCAGCCCGGAAGTGCAAGATCCTGGGCACCCCGGTTTTGGTGGTGTCGCAGGTGATGGTGCCAGCAGCCAGGTCCACGTCGGCCCAGCGGCGCTCCAGCAGTTCGCTCTTGCGGGCGCCGGTGTCCAGCAGCAGTTCAACGTAGGCGCTGAAGCGGCGGTCTCGGACCGCGCGGGCGCAGTGGCGCAGGGCCTGGAGTTGCTCGCTGGAGACCTCCACGCGGCGGATGGGCTCTTCGTGGCGGCGGATGTCCAGGGTGGGGCTGCGAAACCCGCGCGGGCACAGCCGGCGCTGCTTGGCCCAGCGGTAGACGGTGCCCAAGGCCGAGAGGTCTCGGTTGACGGTGCTGGTCTTGTAGCCGTGCTCAAGCATGGCCTGGGCGGCGGTTTCCAGCTGCTCGGTGGTGATGTCCCAGGCGCTGGCCGAGCCGAATGCTTCGATCCACTTCTTCAGGCGCCAGTCGTAGTCACTGGGCGTCGTCAGGTTGAAGTGCCGAATGAGTTCGGCCAGTGTCAGCTCGGCTGCCGGCTGGTCTTGGACGGCCTGCATGGCCGCTGAAAGGTCAATCTTGAGGCGCACATCGATCTCCTAGATGCACTGTCGAAACAGTGGTTGGGAAACCGTTGCCAACGCACGCCTAACACGTTGATCTGAAAGCGAAATCCGTGAAACTTGGTGGGCGGTGCAGGGTTCGAACCTGCGACCCCTGCCGTGTGAAGGTCATGCGGATGACAACGGGCACGCAATGCTACTGCAAACCCGGGGCAACTGAGCGACAAGATAGAAGCATGCGCCGCTGAATTTGTCGCAGGCTCGCGGGACTCAGCCTCACCCCCTGAGCCACAGGCCCGCCACGATGTACTGCATGCAGTTCATCGGACATTTCAACCCCTGGCTGGCCCATCGCCGTCCATGCTGGCACTGCACACACTTCGATCGCATGGACGCCGGTGGTGCCGCCCTGTGCGTAGCGCCGGGCTCAGCTCGGGTACGGGCTATGCCTGCTGACGGGTGCAGCCTATGGGAGAGGGAGCCTGGCGCTGATGATGAGCCTGGGCCGCCCGCAACCCCCCCATAAGAGGGGCTTCCCACCAGGCCAGCACCTAGCGACGATGCCGGGATGACCCGCCGCCTCGTTTCCTGCCACCTGGTCGACCCTGACACCCTGCAGGTTGTGGCTTCCGATGGGACGGCCTGGCTGCATCACGTTGAACGTGATGATCAGGGCCAGCCGATCCCGGGGCAGATCGACGGGTGGCTGAGCTTGCTTTGGGCGCCTGGGCCAAGACCTGACGGGCAGGTCATCAACCCTTGCGCAGCAGCTCATCCACCGAAACGTCCAGCACCTGCGCCAGCCGCATCAGCGTCTCCAGGCTCGGGCTGCTGACTCCGCGCTCTAACTTCGAGACCAGTGTGCGGTCCAGGCCGGCGGTGAGTGCCAAGGCCTCCTGAGCAATTCGAGGCGGCCGCTCGTCGGCACCACGCAGGCGCCGCAGGTTGGCGGCAATGGTGGCGCGCAGGTCCTCAATCGTCTCGTCGCGGGTGGTCTTGCCCATCTGGGCAGTCTCTCCATTCGGAGCCTTTGGCGCCACGGCTCCACATGCCCCGGCGTATAGTTCCGGGGCCTGTAAAGCTACATAACGGCCTGGCTTCGCGCTTGCGCAGCGGCACGTTTTCGGCGGCCGGGCGGTCAATGAATCCGAACCAAACTGCTCAGGGGAACCTATGAACACGAACCGCCTGGCCGCACTGGCCACCTCCGCTCTCGTTGCTGCCTGTGGCGGTGGTGGGGGCTCCGATGGCCCTTCTGGATCAGCAGAAGGGTTCTGGACTGGCACCTCGTCGGCTGGATACGCTGTGCGGCTGGCGGTGCTTGAAGACTCTTCCGTCTGGGGGCTTTACTCCTCCGGGAGCACCATCGTCGGCGTCTTGAACGGCACGGCAACCTCGGGTAATGGAAGTCTGTCCGGTCAGGGGTCGGACTTCTTCTTCCCGAACAGGCTGCTCCAGAGCGCCACGTTCACGGGGTCGTTTACGCCTCGACAGACAGTTCGAGTCACCACCAGCTTGGGGTCAACATTCAATGGCGCTTACTCCCCCGACTACGACCTGCCAGCGTCTCCGACAGCGGCGGCAGGCACCTACACGGGCACTGGCCTGACCGCCACCAGCGGGTACTACCTGACCACCATCAGCGTCAACGCAGCTGGCGCTGTGACCGCGTCAACCCCCGCCTGCAGCGGCACAGGCACGATGCTGCCGCGCCCAAGCGGGAGGAACATCTACGACATGCGCTTGTCGTTCTCGGGCGCCTCCTGCCCCTTCGCCAGCGCGGGTGCCTCCGTCGGAGTGGCTTACTACGATGCTGCGGCGAGGTCCTTGGCTACCCTGGGCCTGAACAGCGCCAGGAACAGCGGGTTCTTCTTCATCGGGTCCAAGTAGCCCCGGCGCGCTGCCGCCTGGTCGCATCCCACCGCTGGACCCGCAGGCCCTGGACCAGGCACGGCCCCAGCGCCAGGCGCACCGTGCTGTTCAGCCGGCCACACCAGGCCGGTCTGGTGCCCACACCTGGCGCAGGTGGGTGCAGCCCTCGCAACGGGATGGCGCTGCCATCTCAGGCGGGCAGCCGATTGGCCACGGGCATGGCCTCCAGCCTGGACGTGACCAAGCGCTCCAATGTGCAGCGCAGTTCCATGGGCACGGGCACCGCGCCCGCGGGCAAGCACACAGCTACCTCTGCGTCATCTGCCCACCTCAAGAACCACAGGCAAGCGCCTGGCGCAGCCTGTAGGCCGTCCACCACAGCATCGCCATCTGCACCCGGGCTTAGGCAAGCGGGCCCGGCCAGCTGAGCCTTCTCTAGAGGGGTGCCGTCACCTGGCGCCAGCACCAGCAGCGCCCCGGCCGCCAGGACCCGGGCGTGCAGCCGGGTGCTCATCCCCGCGGGCGCCTAAGGGCGGCGATGTAGCCGCCCATGACGGTGGCAGGTGCGGCCTGAGCCTCGGGCGCCTCGCCGCGGGAGTGTGGCTCTGGAACAGGGCCGAGGGGCCTGCGATGCTGCAGTGCCAAGTGCATCTGCTCGCGCAGCTGCTCCACTGCAGCCACCGCCTGGTCCACCTCTGCGGTCGGCCGGTAGGCGCCTGCCTCGACCCGTTCGCCGAGCTCAGCCAGCTCACGCATGCGCGCCCAGATGGCCGACGGCACCGTGACTGACTCAGCATCGGCATCAGCCGCGACAGCCTGCCGAGGAGCGTCCTCCAGGCCCGGGCGCTCCGTCTCGGCTTGCTCCGCTAGCGCTGGGCGCGGGGGCGGCACCTCGGCCGCGGGGGCTTTCTTCGGCAGCGTCAGCTTGGGGCGGTCCTGCGTCACTCACTGGCCTTCAATGTCTTCCATGACCGACTGAACGCCTGCGGACTGCGTGTCTGCACGCTCGACCACATCTCCGAGCGACCTGTCCGAGGAGAGGCCAGCATCGTGCTTCGCTGCCAAGGCTTTGCTGGCCATGAATGCGTTCTCAATGTCCTCGCGCAGATCCACGCGGCCCCCAGTGGCGCGCCTGCGTTCTGTGTCCTCCAGCTTGTTGGCCGTCAACAGTGCGTAGGCCGAGGCTCGGTGCTGGTAGTCCTGTAGGGTCTGTGGCCGATCGGCGGCCAGGCCACTCGACACTGCCGCCGTCTCCAATGCCCTGCGCAACGATCCCGACTCCTCGCGCGCCTTGGCCATGCGCCCCTCGTCATCGGGCAGCGCGTGAAACGTCGAACCGCTGCGACGCAGCGCCTGGTCGCTACTGCGCAGCCGGCCATTGACCAGCTCCGCCATGTGCTCGCGCTGGTAGTGCGTGGCCAGTCCCAGCCCGCGCTCTGCCGCCCCCGGATCGCCCGACAGCGCCACCGAGTACCGGCGCACCATGGCCTCCCCATTGGGCGCAGCCAGCACGTCCGCGATCACCTGATCGACCTCGGCTGGACTCCGACCCGATGCTTGCGCTTGGCGATGCAGCCAGGTGCGCACCCTGCTGTTGCGCAGCAAGGATGTGTCGTTTCTCAAGAGGCCCTCTGCGATTCGCAGATGGGCATTCAGCATCCTGGCCGACATGCCCGTTGTGGCCTTCGCAGCGTCGTTGATGCCTGCAGCGTTGATCTGGCGCCTGGCCTCGAGCTCGGCCAGCGCGGGCCTGTTTCCGATGCTTCTCATACCTCAAGACCCTCCTGCCTCATCAGCTCCACCAGGCGCGTGTTGGCCGCGGCTCCAATGCCGCTGGCCACTACGTCCTGTCCCCGCACGCACAGAGTGCTGCCATCAAAAAAAGCACCCACTTTCGCTGGGACCGCCCTCGGAATCTGCAGCGTCCACCAGGTCGGTGAGCGCGGGTCCACGCCAGTGGCAGCGCATATTCGCTCGCTTGTTGCGTGGACGTCGGCGTAGGCCGCAAGCAGCTCGGCCGCCTTGCGGTCGAATTCCACCTTGCGCTCCTCCAGCAGCTGCTTCAGCCGCGTGACCTTCGCGCGCCTGACCGTACCCCGTGCCTGGTTCACACGCTCCAACGCCTCAACCTCCGCGCTGCGTAGCGCGCTGACGGCCACGCGGATTTGGCCGGTTGACATCGCGGGCATCACAACAGTGCTCACATCCCCACCGTCCAGCAGCAGCTGCGCCAGTTCACGCTCGCGGCGCTGCGCCTCCACAGCACTCCCGCCTGCCTCGATTGAGGCAATCCGCGCGCGAATCCGATGCAGGGCGTCTTCTGCTTCGGCCAACTGGCCGCGGGCCTCGGTGATGTCCATCGGGTCTGTCATGGGATGTTCTCCAGGTGGTGGTGTCAGGCGCCGCAGGCTCGCAGCAGCGCAGCGAGGCTGGCCAGCGCCAGAGTTGCGCGTGTGCGAAGGGCGGCAAGGTGGTGGCGAAGGTGAGCGAGGCGCAACATCATTTCGGGGGGTGTTGGTGGGGGCAGAGAGAGTTCGGGTGGGGCCCCGGCGGCGACAAGGCCCCCCCTGCCGGCTCGACGGGGGTACCGGGGTCCACCGCTGCCGGCCACGGCCGCCAGGCAAGGGCCCTGCGCAGGCCGGCCCCGACTGCCTGCAGCGCCTGGTCTGCGGCCTGGGTCAGTGCGTCCAGCGCCGCAAGCAGCGGCTCGAGCACCAGGTGCACCCTGCCGGCGGCCGGCGCCTCCGCCGATGCCGCTGCAAGGCCACCAGCCGGCGCCAGGTGCGCCGACCGTGTCGCGGTGGTGCCTGGCATGGCCTCGCCTTCTGCACCGTCGCCTGGCGGCTTTGCTGAGGGGGGCCGAGCCGAGGCTGCTCCTGCCGCAGGCGTGGCCAGTGCCTTGAGCTGGTGGGCTGCCTCGGCGTCGACGATTCGGCCGTCTACATGCACTGCCCTGATGAGGGAATGCATCTTCATGCCTGGAGCCTCTGCACCCGGCGACCCTTCAGCCACGGCATCGCCACGATGGACCGACGCAGTCGGATGCGGGCCTCGTCTCGGAGCTGCACCGGCACGCGCGCCAGGCGAGCCTCGATCACGGCCGTGGCGTCGACGTCACCGGGCACCAGCAGCGGCCCTGTGAAGCTCAGGCCCAGCTCAGCCAGGACCGCATCGCGCTCGGCTGAGATCTCGCGCTTGAGCCGCTCAAGCCGCTCGCTCATGGCAGAGCACCTCTTCGATCACGATCGCGCCCTGTGGGCC
>Ga0209985_10003935_pt1 | contig 12253 bp, 14 predicted proteins | sample NOAtaG_FD_187305 | JGI IMG/M metagenome (GOLD analysis project Ga0209985, IMG submission 187305) | Freshwater lake microbial communities from Lake Erie, under a cyanobacterial bloom - NOAA_Erie_Diel6S_1000h metaG (SPAdes) (version 2) | ecosystem: Environmental > Aquatic > Freshwater > Lake ...
CTCAACCTTGGCGTCGGCCCCTGAGGCGAAGCCCCGCCTCAGCCGGCGGAGAGCTTGAGGCCCGCGATCCCGGCGACCACCAGGGCCAGGCTGGCGAGGCGCATCGGCGTCGCCGGCTCGTCGAAGAGCAGGATGCCCAGGACCACCGTCCCGGCCGCGCCGATCCCGACCCAGACCGCGTAGGCCGTGCCGACGGGAAGCGTGCGCATCGCGAGGCCGAGAAGGACGATGCTCGCCGCCATCGCCGCGAGCGTGGCGGCGAGGACGAGCGGGCGCTCGAGACCCTGCGCATGCTTGAGCCCGATGGCCCAGGCCACCTCGAGCACGCCCGCGACCAGCAGCAGCACCCACGCCATGGCGTCCTCCTCCGCGAAGATGCGCGCCGGTCGACGCGACGCGCGCGGCATCCTAACCTCGCCCGTGGATCGTGGAGGAATGCCGATGAAGGTGAAGCTCGACATCGAATGCACGCCCGCCGAGGCCCGCGCCTTCTTCGGCCTGCCCGACGTCGCGCCGCTCCAGGAGCGCGTGATGAAGGAGGTCGAGCAGCGGGTGATGCAGGGCATCGGCGCCATGGATCCCGCGGAGATGCTCAAGACATGGATGCCCGCGACGATGCAGGGCTTCGACCAGATGCAGCGCTTCTGGTCGCAGATGGCCGCGGGTGCCGTCGACCCGAACCGCAAGTGAGCCAGGAGCAGCAGAGATGACGTCCCGCCCCGACGATCCCGCGCCCTACTACCGGGCCCATGTCTTCGCCTGCGTGAACGAGCGCCCGGCCGGGCACAAGCGCGGGTCGTGCAAGGAGCGCGGCGCCGAGCCGCTGCGCAACTACATGAAGTCGCGCGCCAAGGAGCTCGGCCTCGGCGACGTGCGCATCAACCAGTCGGGCTGCCTCGACCGCTGCGAGCTCGGCCCGGTGATGGTCGTCTATCCCGAGGGCGTCTGGTACCGCTTCGGCTCGACCGCCGACATCGACGAGATCCTCGAGAAGCATCTCGGGCGCGGCGAGCGCGTCGCGCGGCTGATGCTGCGGCCCGAGGACGGCCCGCTCAAAGGCGCCTGATCGACGTCACCGGGCCGCCGCCGCGCGCGGCGATGCGCGCCTCGGCCTCCGCGAGCGGCTCGGCGGCGACCTGCATGTGGTGGCCGTTGGCGTGGACGAGGATGCGCGCGTCGCGCATCGCGCCGACATGCCCCTTCCAGAAGACGAGGTCGCCGCGGCGCAGGTTCGCGCGGTCGTTGATCGCCGTGCCCAGCTCCGCCTCCTGCATGTCGCTGTCGCGCGGCGCGGCGATGCCGGCGGCGTCGAGCGCGACCTGCACCAGCCCCGAGCAGTCGAGCCCGAGCCCCGTCCGGCCGCCCCAGAGATAGGGCACCGACAGGAATTCCTCCGCGACGGCGACGAAGTCCGGCGCCGGCGGCGCGCCGAGCGGCGCGGCGTGCCACGCGACCAGGAAACCGCCGCGCGCGAGCGCGACGAAGCGCTCGTCATGCGCCGCGGCGGCGAAGCGCGCGCCGAGCGGCAGCCAGGAGACCGGCGGCGACTTCACGTCGGGCGCCGGGTAGACGAAGCTGCGCGGCACGACGAGGCGATGCGTCGGCGCGGCGCCCGGCGCCGCCAGCGCCACGGTCTCGACATAGCCGACATGGCGGTCGCGCTCGAGCTGCACCCAGCTCCAGCCATCGGCGCGCGCCTCGAAGACGCGCAGCGACTCGCCTGCCAGCGCCTCGCTCTCGAGCGGGGCATCGCGCGCGGGATGTCGGCGCAGCGCGGTCACCGGCGCCACGACCTCGCGCGCGGTCCCCTCGACGAAGCGCGCGGCCTCGACGCGGCCCGCGAGGCGCGCGTCGGCGAGGTCCGGGCGGCAGGCGTTGCGGCGCGGGTCGAGGCTTCTGGACATGGCCGCGGGATGATGGCGCGGCGCGGCGCGGCGCGTCGAGCGCGACATCGCGGCCCGCGCGCGCTATCTCGTCATGCGCATGACGGCGCCGCCAACGCATCGCGACACGATCTTCGCGCTCGCCACCGCGCCCGGCGTCGCGGCGGTGGCGGTGCTGCGCGTCTCCGGCCCTCGCGCGCGCGCCGCGATGCGCGCCCTGTCGGGAGGCGGCGCGGACGATCCCGCGCCACGCGTCGCCACGCGCCGCCGCCTGCGCGGGCATGATGGCGACGCCTTCGACGATGCGCTCGTGCTCTGGTTCCCGGCGCCGCGCAGCTTCACCGGCGAGGACGTCGTCGAGTTCCACCTCCATGGTGGCCGCGCGACCTGCCGCGCCGCGCTTGCCGCCCTCGGCGAGATGGAGGGCCTGCGCCTCGCGCGGCCCGGCGAGTTCGCGCGCCGCGCCTTCGACAATGGCCGGCTCGACCTCTCGCAGGTGGAGGCGCTCGCGGACCTGCTCGCGGCCGAGACCGAGGGCCAGGCCCGCCAGGCGATGCGCCAGCTCGAGGGCGGGCTCGGCGCGCGCTGCGAGGACTGGCGCCGCCGCCTGCTCGAGGCGCGCGCCCATGCCGAGGCGGAGATCGATTTCCCGGAAGAGGACCTTCCCGAGGGCCTGGCTTCGGCGCTCGCGCCACGCCTCGCCGCGCTGGAGGCGGAGATCGCCGCCTGCCTCGAGGACGGCCGCCGCGGCGAGCGGCTGCGCGACGGGTTCTCGGTCGCGGTCCTGGGTCCGCCAAATGCTGGAAAATCGAGTATTATCAATTACTTGAGTGGGCGCGACGCCGCCATCGTGGCGGCCGTGCCGGGAACCACGCGCGACGTGCTGGAGGTCGACCTCGACCTCGGCGGATGGCCGGTGACGCTCGCCGACACGGCGGGGCTGCGGGCGCTGGGCGGGTCCGCGGATCCCGGCCAGGCCGAGGTCGAGCGCGAGGGCATGCGCCGCGCGCGGCGCCGCGCCGAAGCCGCCGACCTGCGCCTGGTCGTGCTTCCCGCCGACGCCGCCGCGGACGCGCTCACGGATCCCGAATGCGCGCCGCTGCTTGACCGCGACGCCCTCCTCGCCTGGAACCGCGTCGACCTCGTGCCGGGCGTCCGGCTCCCGGCGCATCCCGCGGGGGGCGAGGCCCTGGCGATCTCCGCGCTGGCCGGCACTGGCATGGACCGGCTCGCCGCCGCGATCGAGGCGCGCGCGGCCGCCGCGCTGGGCAGCCAGGCGCGCGAGCCGGCGGTCATCACCCGCGCCCGGCATCGCGAGGCGCTGGAGGCGGCGCGCCGCGGCATCGCCCGGGCGCGCGCGGCCGGTGCCCCGGAACTCCTCGCGGAGGAGCTCCGAGCCGCCGGCGAGGCGCTGGGCCGGATCACGGGGCGCAGCGGGGTGGAGGACATGCTGGATGTCCTCTTCTCCAGCTTCTGCATAGGCAAGTAGCTGTAAGGAAACGATTTCCAGCGATTGCTTCACGTGGAACATTGACCCCTCGCCCCGCGCGGCCCTAGTTTCGCCCCCGCATGGGACAGGTCCGGAATTTCGACGTGATCGTGGTCGGCGGCGGCCATGCCGGCTGCGAGGCAGCGGCGGCGGCTGCGCGCATGGGCGCGCGCACGGCCCTGGTCACCCATGATCCCGCGAAGATCGGCGAGATGTCCTGCAATCCCGCGATCGGCGGCCTCGGCAAGGGGCAGCTGGTGCGCGAGGTCGATGCCCTGGACGGGCTCATGGCGCGGGCCATCGACCGGGCCGGCATCCAGTTCCGCATGCTCAACCGCTCAAAGGGCCCCGCCGTCCAGGGGCCCCGCGCCCAGGCGGATCGCAAGCTCTACCGCGCGGCGATGCAGGATCTCGTCGCGGCGCAGGATGGCCTGGAGGTCCTGGCCGGCGCGATCGAGGACCTGGTCATCGGCGCCGATGGCTCGGTCGCGGGCGTGGTCACGGCCACGGGCGAGCGGATCGGCGCTGGAGCCGTGGTCCTGACCACGGGCACGTTCCTGCGCGGGCTCATCCATGTCGGCGAGCGCAGGATCGAGGCGGGACGCATCGGCGAGGCGCCAGCGCTCGGCCTCTCCTCGACCCTTGCGTCGCTGGGGCTGAGGCTCGGCAGGCTCAAGACCGGGACGCCGCCGCGCCTCGACGGGAGGACCATCGACTGGGCCGCGCTCGAGCTGCAGCCAGGCGACGACCCCCCGATCCCCTTCTCGACTCTGACCACGCGCATCGAGACGCCGCAGGTCCCCTGCCACATCACCTACACCAGCCCGGCGACCCACGAGATCATCCGGTCCAACCTCCATCGCTCCCCGCTCTATTCCGGGCAGATCGAGGGTACGGGGCCCCGCTACTGCCCCTCGGTGGAGGACAAGGTCGTGCGCTTCGCCACACGGGAGCGCCACCAGGTCTTCCTCGAACCCGAGGGGCTGGACGACGACACGGTCTATCCGAACGGCATCTCGACCTCGCTGCCCGAGGACGTGCAGCTGGCCATGCTGGCGAGCATTCCGGGCCTGGAGCGCGCCGCCATGCTGCGGCCGGGCTACGCGATCGAGTACGACTTCGTCGATCCGCGCCAGCTGACCCCCGGGCTGCAGGTCAAGCAGGCCCCGCGGCTCTTCCTCGCCGGCCAGATCAACGGCACCACCGGGTACGAGGAAGCCGCCGCGCAGGGCGTCCTGGCTGGCATCAACGCCGCCTTCGTCGCCTCCGGCGGCACGCCGCGCGAGATCGACCGCAGCCAGGCCTATCTGGGCGTGCTGGTCGACGACCTGACGACGCTGGGCACGAGCGAGCCCTACCGGATGCTGACCAGCCGCGCCGAGTACAGGCTGCAGCTGCGCGCCGACAACGCCGATCGCCGCCTCACGCCGCTCGGCCTGTCCTGGGGCTGCATCGGCAGCGCGCGTGGCGCCGCCTGGGAGGCCAAGTCCGCCGCGCTGGACGAGGCGGGCCACCTCGCACGAAGCCTGCGCGCCAGCCCGCAGCAGCTCGCCCGCGCCGGGATCGCCGTCAATGCCGATGGCGTCATGCGCGACGCGACCGACCTCCTGGCGCTTCCGGGCATCGACCTGGCGCGGCTCGCCGCGATCTGGCCGGAGCTCGGCGCGATGCGCGCCGACGTCGCCCGCCAGCTGGAGATCGACGCCCGCTATCGCGGCTATCTCTCCCGGCAGGAGGCCGATATCCGGACCCAGCGCGCCGACGCCTCGGTGGCGCTTCCCACCGATCTCGACTGGATGTCGGTATCCGCGCTGTCGATGGAAATGCGACAGAAGCTCGCGGCCGTTCGGCCCGCCAACCTCGCCCAGGCGAGCCGGATCCCCGGGATAACGCCCGCCGCCCTCGCCATCCTGCTTCGTTTCGCGCGGAGAGCCGCATGACGCCAGCCGAATTCCAGGCCTTCACGCGTGTTTCACGTGAAACGCTCGACGGCTTCGCGACCTATCGCACGCTGCTCCTCAAGTGGCAGGCCAGGATCAACCTCGTCTCCGCAGCTACGGTCGACGATGTCTGGGAACGGCATTTCGCGGACAGCGCCCAGCTCTTCCGCATGCTTGGCGATGATGTCGCCCATGTAGCGGATCTCGGTTCGGGCGCTGGCTTTCCCGGCCTCGTTCTCGCGCTCATGGCGCGGGACGCAGGACGCAAGTCCATGTTCCACCTCGTGGAATCGGACAGCCGCAAGGCTGCCTTCCTGATCGAGGTCGCGCTGGCCCTCAAGTTGTTCAACCATAACGTGCGTGTCCACGCCCTGCGGCTGGAAAAGATGGCGGAAGGCAAGCTCGCCGGGACGATGGGCGTCGTGGTCGCCCGCGCGCTCGCGGCCCTGCCCGACCTGCTGGCCCATGCGGCGCCGCTCCTCGCGCCGCACGGCACCTGCCTGTTCCTCAAGGGCACGAAGGCGGATGACGAGGTCGCCGCCGCCCAGCGCGCGGGATGGCGCTTCGAGATGACGCGCCATGCCAGCCGCGTCGCCGGCGGCGGCGCGGTCCTCGAGCTCGCCGGGATCTCGCGCGAGGCCCCGCTGGTCGCCTGGCCTCTGCGCAAGCTATAGGTTCGCGGTGCAGGATCCCCCGGACAGGACAGACGAAGCGCCCGCCGCGCCGGCGCCACGCGCGACACCGCGCGTGATCGCGCTCGCCAACCAGAAGGGCGGCGTCGGCAAGACGACGACGGCGATCAACCTCGCCACCGCGCTCGCCGCCTGCGGCAAGCGCGTGCTGCTCGTCGACCTCGATCCCCAGGGCAATGCCTCCACCGGCTTCGGGATCCCCGCCGAGGCGCGCGGCGCGGGAAGCTACGGCGTGCTCCTCGGCAGCGCGACGATCGCGGAAGCTTCCGTCCCGACCGCCATCCCCGGATTGTCCGTCGTGCCGGCGACGGTCGACCTGCTGGGCGCGGAGATCGAGCTCGTCGACCTCGAGCGCCGCGAATACCGGCTGCGCGACGCGCTCGCCGCGGCGGGCGCCACCGCGGAGCTCGACTACGTCTTCATCGACTGCCCGCCCGCGCTCGGCTTCCTCACGCTCAACGCGCTCTCGGCCGCCGACGCGATCCTCGTGCCGATGCAATGCGAGTTCTTCGCGCTCGAGGGCCTGTCGCACCTGATGCGCACCGTCACGCTCGTGCAGGAGCGCTTCAACCCCGCGCTCGCCATCGAGGGCGTCGTGCTGACCATGTACGACCGGCGCAACACGCTCTCCGAGCAGGTCGCCGGCGACCTGCGCGCGCATTTCGGCGAGCGCGTGTTCGAGACGAGCATCCCGCGCAACGTGCGCATCGCCGAGGCGCCGAGCCACGGCAAGCCCGTGCTGCTCTACGACCTGCGCTGCCCCGGCAGCCAGGCCTATGTCATGCTCGCCGCAGAATTGATCCGCCGCAACGCGCGGCCCCAGGGAGTCGCCGCATGAGCCCCGCCGAACCGCCCCGCAAGGGCCTTGGCAAGGGCCTGTCGGCCCTGCTCGGCGGCGGGTCGTCCGCGCCCACGGCAGTCGCCGCGACCGCGCCGGGCGCCGGCGCGCCTCGCGCGGCCTCCATGGTCCCGATCGCGCAGATCTCCCCGGGCCGCTACCAGCCGCGCCGCGTCTTCGACCCAGACGAGATCGAGGCGCTCGCGCAATCCGTGCGCAACCAGGGCGTCCTGCAGCCGATCCTCGTGCGCCGCGTCTCCGTCGATCCGCCGCGCTACGAGCTGATCGCGGGCGAGCGCCGCTGGCGCGCCGCCCAGGCCGCGCGGCTCCACGAGATCCCCGCGGTCGTGAAGGACCTCTCCGACCGCGAGGCGCTGGAGGCCGCGCTGGTCGAGAACATCCAGCGCCAGGACCTCTCGCCGCTCGAGGAGGCGGAGGCCTTCAGCCGCCTCGCGGAGGAATTCGGCCACACGCAGGAGGCGATCGGCCAGGCGCTCGGCAAGTCGCGCGCCCATGTCGCCAACACGATCCGCCTGCTGGGCCTGCCCGACGCGGTCAAGGACATGCTCGCGCGACGCGAGATCGACGCCGGCCATGCCCGCGTCCTGCTGACGGCAGCCGATCCGCTCGGCCTCGCGCGGCGCATCGTCGCGGAGGGCCTCACCGTGCGCCAGGCCGAGGCGCTGGCACGCGAGGCGCGCCAGCAGCCGCGCGGCAAGGCGGCGCGGCGCGGCGGCGAGCTGCGCGACGCCGACACGCGCGCCATGGAGAAGCGGCTCGAGGAAGCCACCGGCCTGAAGGTCGCGCTCCAGCACAAGCGGGGAGGGGATACCGGCTCCGTCACCTTCCGCTACTCGAACCTCGACCAGTTCGACGACCTGGTCCAGAAGCTGACCCGCTGACCATGGACCGCGGGGGAATAGCGCGCGGCGCGGGCCGTTATCGCCCTGATCCGCGCGAGGCCACGCGATGAGCGGCGGCGTCGACCCGGCGATCCAGGCGGAGCTGGTCGCTCTCCTGCCGAGGCTGCGTCGCTTCGCGCGTGGCCTCGCGGGCGTTCCCGACCAGGCCGACGACCTCGTCCAGGCGGCGTGCGAGAAGGCCCTGTCGCGGATCCACCAGTGGACGCCCGGAACCCGGCTCGACAGCTGGATGTTCCGGATCGTCCAGACCACGTGGCTGGACCAGAAGCGGGCCCAGAAGGTACGGACCGGCGAGGGGCGCGTGGACGCGGACTCGCCGCTGGTGGAGGCGGAGCTTTCGGTCGATGGCGCGAGGGAAATGGAAAGCCACATCACCTACGACGCGGTCCGGCGCGCCATGGCCACGCTGCCCGACGAGCAGCGCGCCGTGATGATGCTCGTCTGCGTCGAGGGCCAGTCCTACAAGGAGGCGGCCGACACGCTCGCCATCCCGATCGGCACGGTCATGAGCAGGCTGTCGCGCGCGCGCACCGCGCTGGGTCGCCTCGTCGGCGAGCCCGCCACCGAGGCGGCGGGGAATGTCGTTCGCTTCAAGCCAGAGGGATCCTGACCCTATGGAACGGACCACCCGGATCGACGACGTGATGCTGATGGCCTATGTCGACGGCGAGGTCGACTCGCAGACCGCGCGCGAGATCGAGGCGACGATCGCCGCCGACCCCGCCATCGGCCGCCGCGTCGCCATGTTCCGCCAGACCGCGACGATGATGCGCGGCGCCTTCGGCGAAGTGCTGCACGAGCCCGTTCCCGAACGCCTCCTGCGCGCCCTCGGCGGCGGCGCGGCCGTCGCGCCCGCTGCCGCGGCGGCGAGCGTCGTGCCGATGCGCGGCCATCCCGAGCAGCGCGGCTATCTCTGGCGCAACGCCGGCTGGGCCGCGGCGGCCGCGATCGGCGCCGTCGCCCTGCTCAACGCCGCCTCGCAGCAGGGCGTCGCGCCCTTCGCGCAGCGCGCGCCCGTGCAGGAGGTCGCGGCGACGACCGACGCCGAACGCTGGATCGACAACCTCGCTGCCTGGTATCGCGTGCACCGCGCCTCGTTCGAGAAGGACCAGCGCCTGCTCGTCGACATCGGCGCCGAGAACATCGACGAGCTCGAGCGCTGGGTCGGCGCCAAGCTGCAGCGCGAGATCGCGGTGCCCGACCTGTCCTCGTTCGGCTACCGCCAGCAGGGCGGCCGGCTGCTCCTCATCGGGCGGCGGCCGGCGGCGCAGTTCTTCTACGCGACGGAGACGGGCGAGCTCGTGCAGCTCGTCATCGGCTTCACCGACCAGCCCGACCGCGAGGGCCGGCTCGACCAGCGCGACGACGTCAACGTCGTGAGCTGGCGCGAGAGGGGCTACGCCTACGCCTTCATCGGTCGCATCGACGGAAAGCGCCTCTGGGCGATGGCCGACGCGACCTGGGCGAAGCTGAAGCCCGCATGAGGCGCGAGCGCGCGCCGGAACTCTTCGAGCTCGACATCTCGACCCTCGCGCCCGGGCGCGACGGCTCCGGCGTCCATGCCGGTCGCACGATCCACGTCCCCTGGACCATGCCGGGCGACCGGGTCCTCGCCATGTCCCAGGGCCAGGATCGCGCGCTGCCCGAGCGCTGGATCTCCCGCGCACCGGGCCGCGCCGCGCCCGCCTGCGACCATTTCGAGCGCTGCGGCGGCTGCACCGCCCAGCATCTCCCGGCGGACGACTACGCCTCGTGGAAGGCGGGGATCGCGCGCGAGGCAGCCTCGCGCGCCGGCTTTCCTGACGCCGCGATCGCGCCGCTCTCGATCTCGCCGCCGCGATCGCGCCGGCGCGCCACGCTGGCCGCGGTGCTTGGCGCATCGGGCGTCGCGCTCGGCTTCCATGCCCTCGCGCGGCGAGAGATCGTCGACGTATCCACCTGCGCCATCCTCGCGCCCGGCATCGCGGCGCTGCTGCCGGCGCTTCGCGAGGCGCTGCTTCCCGCGCTCGACCGCGCGGCGCGCTGCGACCTCGCCATCACCCTTGCGGAGAACGGGCTAGACGTCGTCGTCCTCGGCGAGCTGGATCGCGCGCGGCTGTCCTCCCTCGCGGCGCTGCCCGACATCGCGCGCCTGTCGCTCGGCATCGACCCCGAGGGCGAGCACGAGCTGGTGGCGCTGCACCGCAGGCCGGTCATCCGCTTCGACGGCATCGCGATCGAGCCGCCCCCGCATGTCTTCCTGCAGGCGACCGTCGAGGGCGAGCAGGCGATCCGCGACGCGATGCGCGCGGGCCTGGATGGCGCCAGGCGCGTCGCCGACCTCTTCTCCGGCTGCGGGACGCTCTCGCTGCCGCTGGCGCGCGAGCGGCAGGTGACGGCGATCGACAGCAACGCCGCCGCGCTGGCCGCGCTCGACGCCGCGGCGCGCGCCGGCGGCCTGGGCGCGCGGCTGCGCGTGCTGCGCCGCGACCTCGCCAGGCGACCGCTGGTGGGCGAGGAGCTCGAGGACTTCGATGCCGTCGTCTTCGACCCGCCGCGCGAGGGCGCGCGCGACCAGGCGGCGGCGATCGCCCGCTCGCCCGTCCCGCGCGTCGTCGCCGTGTCCTGCAACCCGGCCACCTTCGCGCGCGACGCGGCACTGTTGCGCGAAGGCGGGTACCGGCTCGACCGGCTCTCGCCTGTCGACCAGTTCCGCTGGTCGCCGCATCTCGAGCTGGTCGGCTGCTTCTCCCGGCCGCGCACGCGCCGCCGCGGCTGAGCTCAGCCGCCGAAGGCCTTGCGATGCGCGTCGACCTCGGCGCGTGCCGCGCCCACGAGCAGGGTCAGCTCGGTCGACGCCGCGACCATCGAGAAGCCATCGCGCAGCATCTGCGCCGTCGTCAGGCTGCCCCAGGGCACCGCGCCCATCGGCTTGCCGGAGCGGCGGATGCCCGCCATGGCCTTCTCGACCGTGGCGAGGAACCGCGGGTCGTCATAGGCGCGCAGCCTGCCGAGCGTGCCCGAGAGGTCGTTCGGCCCGATGAAGAGCGCGTCGACGCCCTCGACCGCCGCGATCGCGTCGACGTTCTCGACCGCCTTCGCGCTCTCGATCTGCACGATCACGAAGACCTCGTCGTTGGCGCGCTCGCGCCACGCGTCGAGGTCGCGCTCGAGGCCGAGCTGGCGCCAGGGCCCGAAGCTGCGGCGGCCCTGCGGCGGGTAGCGGCAGGCCGCCACCGCGGCCTTCGCCTCCTCCGCGGTCTCCACCATCGGCACCATGATCGTGTCGGCGCCCGCGTCGAGCACGCGCTTGATGTAGACCTGGTCGTTCCAGGGCACGCGCACCACCGCCGCGCAATCCATGCGCGAGAGCACCTGCATGTGGAGCAGCGTGTCGCGCGGCATGGACGGGCCATGCTCGTTGTCGAGGATGATGAAGTCGAAGCCGGCCGCCGCCAGGCTCTCGGTGTAGATCGTGTCGATCACGTTGCTCCACACGCCAAGGCACTTGCGGCCGGCGGCGAACTTCGCGCGCAACTTGTTCGTCGGCATGGTCCCCCCCGCGCGGTCCCGGATGCGCCGCGCCGGCTCGGATTATCGAGCGCGGCGCGGCAAAGCGCAAAGGTTGCCGTCGCCGATGGCCGCGGGCTATGCCCGTCGCGATGAACGACCATCGGGATCCCGGCCAGGTCTCGCTCGCCGGCGAGGGCGAGGAGGTGGTGCTGCGCGTGAAGCGCCACCCGCGCGCGCGCCGCATCTCGTTGCGCGCCGATCCGCGCGACGGCGCGGTGGTGCTCGTCCTGCCGATGCGCGCGAGCGTCGACGCTGGCCTCGCCTTCGCGCGCAGCCAGGCGGCCTGGATCCGCGCGCGCCTCGCGGCTGCGCCGCGGCCCGTGGCCTTCGCGCCGGGCACGCGCCTCGCCCTCGAGGGCGAGGAGGTCGAGATCGTCCATGACGCGGCGCGGCGCGGGCCAGCACGGCGCGAGGGCGGCCTGCTGGTCGTTGGCGGCAAGCCGGAATTCATCGCGCGGCGCGTGCGCGACTTCCTGCGCGCGGAAGCCGGTCGGAGGCTCGGCCCGCTGGCGGCGGAGAAGGCCGCCGCGCTCGGCAGGACGCTGCGGGCGCTGCGCATCACCGACACGCGCTCGCGCTGGGGATCCTGCGCGCGCGACGCGCGCATCAGCCTGTCCTGGCGCCTCGTGATCGCCCCGCCGCGCGTCGCCGACTACGTGGTCGCCCACGAGGTCGCGCATCTCGCGCATCACGACCACTCGCCCGCCTTCTGGCGCGTCGTCGACACGCTGACCGCGCACCGCGCCGAGGCGCAGGCCTGGCTGCGCGCCAATGGCGCGGCGCTGCTGGGGGCGGGACGCGCGTGAGGCGCCAGCTCGCGCCGGATTCCCGCGGCGTGGGCGCGCTGCTGGTCGGACTGGTCGCCATGATGGCGATCTCGACCGACCTCTACCTTCCCTCGCTGCCCTCGATCGCGCGCGACTTCGGCGTCGACGT
>Ga0209985_10003938_pt1 | contig 12245 bp, 10 predicted proteins | sample NOAtaG_FD_187305 | JGI IMG/M metagenome (GOLD analysis project Ga0209985, IMG submission 187305) | Freshwater lake microbial communities from Lake Erie, under a cyanobacterial bloom - NOAA_Erie_Diel6S_1000h metaG (SPAdes) (version 2) | ecosystem: Environmental > Aquatic > Freshwater > Lake ...
CGTTGGTGCTATATCGTTTGCCCACTGTTGCGATCGGTTTTGGAAAGTCGAATGCAGTTAAGAATTCGTCTGGAAAGTTCCTTCGAACCTCAAGATAAATAGAACGTCTTGCATCTCCATCGATCGGCCCGGGAGGTGCTTGCTTGTTAGGTTCCAAAACGGATTTGTAATGGTTGCGAGTCCCCAGTCCGCCGTCTGGACGTTTCAAATTGCCGGCGACAAAAAGCAAACTGTCACGGATCGATTCTGCCTCAGCGCGTCGAAGATTCGCATGCGATAACCATTGGTTTCCTGGGTCTTTCTCGATCGCCGAAGGTGTTGGCATACTTGATCTTTGCCAACTCTCCGACAACACAATGGCGCGTATCAACCGCTTATTGGACCAGCCGCCTTCGATAAAGTCGCTTGCGAGTCGATCGAGCAATTCAGGATGGCTCGGCAATTGGCCCATTCTTCCAAAGTTATCGACACTCGGCACAATCCCCTCTCCAAAGAGCCAAGCCCAGAGGCGATTGACATACACTCGGGCTGTCAAGGGATTCGATGGACTGGTGATTTCCCTAGCCAGTGCAAGCCGCCCGCTATCTTGCTCTTTGTAGAGGTCTTCGGAGGATCCAAGGACCGCCAAATACCTCCGCGGCACGAGTGATCCAGGATTTTTATGATCTCCTCGGGGTAACCAAGCTTGGTCAATAGCAAGGCGATCCTCGACGACTCCGGGCACCCAGCGAGCGATCGGAATACCTGCGTCGACTTCCTTGTAACGGGCATTGGCTTGAATGATCTCTCCAGGCAACTTGCGATTCCAATCCAGAAGCTCCTCATCGATTAGAGCATTGACCCATCGCACATCCTCCTGCTTGCAAATACCCCTGGCCAAGCGTTTGAGAGCTTCCTGCGTTACGTTGACAAACCATCGGATATCCAAATCGCCGCTGGTATTCGTGGGTGCGACTAGAGCAGCAGGAGGTCTGTAACCCCCATCATGAGCGATTGCCATCGCCAAGCCAAAGCTCGAACGCCCGTCGGAATTATCAAGGCTGCTAGGGTCCTTAAGAATTCCCACATAAGGTTTCGCATCGCGGGTCAAAAGCTCAATATGAGCCCGAAGGCCTTTCCATTGAGGGCGAATCCGCATCGTCACCCATTGGAATGCATTGCTGCGAAGGTTTGGATTGAGTGTGTCGAACAACAAAGAGTCACCCTGAAAGTTCTCGATCACCAATCGAGCACGCGCGTTGTCGGTTCCCCGGCAGAGCAAAGAAATCGCATCGCTGTCGATGATAAAATCGGGAGACCGAAGGCTCCCTGCTGACCGATCGCTCCAAAGGTTGCTGTGGTATCCTGGTTCGAGCAATCGAGTCAGTGGATATTTCTTGTTCCCTAACACAGACCAAAAAATGCCAGAAGATTGGCCCTCAGCAGGGACAAGGCCTTCAGGTAACCCTGCTCCACTAGTCCGCCAGCCATCGAATCTGCCATGACGAAGATCAAAAAGCAACTTGGTGCTTTGCGCGATCTCAAGCCAAGCCTTGGAATTCGCTTCGATTTGAAGACGGGTTTTATCGCGTATTTGCGCTGTGGAATTTGATGGTTCGGCAAGCAATCCGATCCAGGGTTCGATGGCCGAATCGCTCGGCTTGCAAAACCAACGGGCGATAGTTCGCCTCCATGGATGCTCTTGGCCTACCGTTTCTTTGATATCTTCCCACTTTTGCCCTGGCTTGATCACGCCCTGGTTGGCTTTCTCTTGAAGCCAACCGTTGGCTTGTAGGATCTGTTGTTCCCAGTCTTGTGTTTGCCTGAACCACTCTTCAAACAACATTGGATTGATCTTAGCCTGAAGCGCTTTCAGTTCCTCGATTGGCTGTGCAAGTACTTTTGGATCATCGATGCATCGCATGGCTGTTCTTGTGCTGCGAAGTATCCCATAGAGCGAATAGTAGTCTTCATCGGAGATCGGATCGAATTTATGGTCGTGGCAGCGAGCACAGGAAATCGTAAGCCCCTGGAATGCTTTGCCGATCGTATCGATTTGGTTATCGATCACGGCAATCTCTTCGCGCTTAACATCGATGGGAGTTTGGTTGAACTCTACGAGCCGATAGAAACACAGGCCGATGAGAGATTCATTGAGTCCCAAAGTGTCGTTCCAACGGGGTGCGATCAAATCGCCAGCAAGATGCTCTTGGATGAGTCTGTCGATAAGCACATCTTCACGAAATGCACGTATCAGGTAGTCGCGGTACCGGTAAGCAAATGGCAGGTAGGCATCGTCTTCTGATCCGTGGGTCTCGGCATACCGAACGATGTCCATCCAATGCCTTGCCCAATGCTCTGCAAATTCAGGCGAATCGAGCATCTTGTCGACGACTTGCTCCCACGCCCTCGTCGAATCGGTCGGACTACTGAGTTCCGGTATGTATTTTTCGAGCTCTTCGATGCTCGGCGGTAAACCCCTCAATTGAAAGCTCAACCGTCGAAGCAACGTATTAGGATCCGCCTTCTGACTGGACTCAATCTGATGTTCTTGTAACTTATGGTTGATCCAACTGTCGATCGCTTGTGTCGTTGTCTGTTGCCCTTGTCTAGTAACATCAAGCGGTTGAAAAGACCACCAAGTTGCACGCTCTTGGAATAGCTCTTCCCAGGATTTCGATTGCAAGCTGTCCAGGGGCTCGGGTTTGTCTCTCGGATCCAACGCCCCGGTTTCGATCCACTGAAGAAACTGCGCGATCGTTGCATCAGAAAGCTTGGGCGCCTTGGCAGGCATTTCAAGCCCAGGTTCGGAGTGCTTGATCACTCGTATCAGCAAGCTCTCCCTTGGTTCTTTGAGATTCACAGCAGGACCGGAGTCCCCGCCGGCTTCCCATCCTTGCCGCGAATCGAGCGCCAGACCACCACTCTTATTTCCTTGATGGTGACATGACAAACAGTGCGTATGGAGCGATGGACGTATCGTCGTCTCAAAAAACTCGAAGTCTTGGCCAAGGCTCTGGGGTGCCAACTGGAGTATAAACCAAGTAAACAGAAGCAAGATACCTTTAGAACGTTTGACGATTTGGCAGTGGGTATTCATGGATTCCAACACAACGAGAGCACCAAACAAAGTACCTTGATATGATACCATGGATGGTTCCGGTGCGAGCGTTTCTCCTTAGGTTGCACTGGGAACGGCCATTGGTGAAAAATTCCAATTTTGGTAGAATCCCTAGGGTCGGGTACGTCGAGTTTGCCCGAACTGGAACTGATCGTCCATTTTTGTTCAACGAGCCCTCAGCTATGACGAATTCTCAATGGCAAGTACGAATCGATGAACTCCGCAAGCGGCTGGTGCCGTTGCGAGGGGGGCTTTGACTACGACGGCAAGTCGTTACTGATCGATAAACTCGAAGCCGAAATGGCCTCTCCGACCTTCTGGGACTCACCGGAGAAAGCGCAGTCGGTCGTCCTGGAATTGAAGAATCTACGCAAGGTCGTCGACCCGCTCAAGCAGGTTGTTGCCAGTTGCTCGGACTTAGAGGAGCTTGCGCAAATGGCAGACGAGGATCCATCGCTCGGCGAAGAGATCAGTTCCGAACTGCTGAGACTCGAGCTAGCCACCGAGCAACTCGAGATCCGGGCACTTCTCAGCGGCCCGAATGACGATTGCGGTGCGATCCTTTCGGTCAATGCACGTGAGGGAGGATTGGATGCGAATGATTGGGCAGAGATGCTCCTTGGAATGTACACCGCTTGGGCTCAGCAAAACGGCTATAGCGTCGAACTGCTTGATCGTTCCGACGATGAAACGGCGGGCATCACCCAAGCGACGATTGTTGTGCGTGGGGAAGCCGCTTACGGTTACCTTAAAGGCGAGGAAGGGATTCATCGTCTGGTGCGCATTAGCCCCTACAACGCCGAAGGCAAACGCCAAACGAGTTTCGCAGCAGTCGATGTTTCACCTGAAATAGACGACTCGATCGACATCGATATCGCTGAAAAGGATGTTCGTGAAGATGTCTTCCGAGCGTCAGGTGCCGGTGGACAGCACGTCAATAAAACTAGCTCGGCAATTCGGCTTACCCACATCCCAACAGGGATCGCTGTTCAGTGCCAAAACGAACGTAGCCAACACAAGAACCGTGCAGCGGCTTGGAAAATGCTTCGATCACGATTAGCGCGGATCGAAGAGGAAAAGCGTGAAGCCCAGCAGATGGCTAAATATCAAAGCAAATCGATCACCGGTTTTGGATCCCAAATCCGCAATTATTTTTTGCACCCCGATCAACGAGTTAAAGACGCTCGTACCGGCTTCCAAATGGGTAACTTCCATACTGTCCTCGGTGGGGATATCCAAGGATTCCTAGAAGCCTTTTTGCGTTATCGAATGATGAACATGCAATCCGATTCCTAAGTTAAGAGTTCTGACGTGGCAAGTCCGTTCAAAATCACAATTGTCGGAGTGGGCGATGATGGATCACCAGGGCTTAGCCAACAGGCCTCTGAGGTTATCGCCCGAGCCTCGAAAGTCTACGGTTCGGCTTCGCTTTTAGAGCGTTTTGCAGACGCAAAAGTTGAAAAGCAGACCCTGGGATTGGACCTCGAACGGCTCGCCACCGATCTGGACTCGGCTCCGGAAGGGTCGGTGGTTCTAGCCAGCGGGGATCCGCTGTTCTACGGAACCGCGAGATTCCTTTGCGAACGGCTCGGCAAAGAAACGTTTCAGGTCATCCCGCACGTCAGCAGCATGCAATTGGCGTTCGCTCGCGTAAAGGAGAGTTGGGACGAAGCCTACCTAACCAATGTAGCTAGCCAACCGTTGGATCGTATTTTAGAAAAGATACGGATAGCCGAGAAAGTGGGCCTTTTTACATCTCAGGAAGTTCCACCTTCTCGCGTCGCAGAACTTTTGATCGCAAAAGGGATCTACTACTTTACAGCCTATGTTTGTGAGAATCTCGGTGCCCCCGACGAGCGAGTTACCAAATGCGAGCTCAAAGATCTAGTTTCGCAAAAATTCGCTCCACTTAATGTGCTCCTTCTGCTGAGGCATAACGGAACGCCGGATCAGCAAGTGCTCACAAAAAATCGTAGGCTCTTTGGAAATCCCGACGAGTTTTTCAAACAAAGCCGACCAAAACGTGGACTCCTGACGACGAGCGAAGTCCGGTCGATCGCCCTGAGCGAATTGAGTCTCCGACCCAACTCAATCGTTTGGGATATCGGAGCCGGTAGTGGATCGGTGGCTATCGAAGCGGCGCAGATCGCTTACCAAGGCAAGGTTTATGCGATCGAAATGGACGCCGAGGATTACGGTTTGATGATCGAGAACGCCAAGCTTTTTGGAGTCGACAATCTTGTTGGAGTGCTGGGAGAGGCACCCAAGGCATGGGACAATCTTCCCGATCCGCATGCGATCTTCGTCGGAGGGACAGGCCGTGCAGTGACATCGATTGTTCAAGCTTGTTGGCCACGTCTTCAATCCAATGGAACTCTTGTGGTCAATATCCTGAGCATCGAGAATGTTTCAGAACTCCAGCAGTACATAATCCGCGAGCTTGGGCTCGAACCCCAACTATCGATGATCCAGATCTCCAAAGGTACTTATCAGCTTGAGAAACATCGGTTCGAAACGGCAAACCCAAGCTTTCTCATGAAAGTTACCAAACCATGATCTTCCGATGTCTCACCTTGATCCTCAGTTGTATTGTTCCACTTTGCTGCGTTTGCCTAACTTTTTGCACAGTCGCCCAAGCGCAATCGGTGGCTAATCGGAAATGGAGTGCCGAGGTTTTACCCGTCGAGCTCGGGGTAGGTTATGCCGTTCGAGCCGTCGACCTTAGTCGCGACGGGAAACTCGATATCGCGATCGTAGACTCCAAGCGGATCGTGTGGCTGGAAAACCCAACGTGGAAAGTTCACACGATTTATCAAACCCCTTCAAACTACGCAGACAACGTCTGCTTTGCACCATTGGATATCGACCGAGACGGGGATATCGACTTTGCCATCGGCACTGATTGGCAACCGAATAACACTCAAAGCGGCGGAGCTGTCGGATGGATTGAATCTCCACAAGACCCACGAAGTACGTGGATCTATCATCCGATTCTTGAGCCCGAACCAACCGTGCATCGAATGCATTGGGTCGATTGGGATGCTGACGGAAAACCCGAATTGATCGTTGCGCCTTTGAAAGGCCCAAAATCAACTGCACCGAAATTCGAAGATGTTCCTGTTCGCCTCTCGGCATTTGTTCCCGGTAAGGATCCTCGGAAGGATCCATGGGTAAATCACCCAATCGAAGTTCCTCTTTTTGTGATGCATAACTTCGATCGGGTCAAACGACCTGAGTTAGGGGAGGATCTGGTCACCGCAAGTTTCCAAGGTGTTCATCTGCTTTCCAACGATACCAAAAATAGCAAAGTAAGTATTGCACGCATCGGTTCGGGGTTAGAAGCCGATGCTCCTGGCAAGGGATCCAGCGAAGTCCGCTTGGGTAAACTCTCGGCTAAGCAAAGATTCGCAGCGACCATCGAACCATGGCACGGCAACCAAGTTGTCGTCTACGAGGAACCAGTGGCCCAACAATCCGGTCAGAGTATGTGGCCACGAAAGGTTATCGACGACCAACTCAAATGGGGGCACGCGGTAGTAACACTTAACCTAGATGACGATCCCGAAGAGGAACTTGCTATCGGAGTACGCGACGATGTAAGCCCTCACCGTTGTGGGGTCAGGGTCTACGATCGGCAAAAAGACGGAATTTGGGCACGGACCCTCATTGAACCCGGTCAAGTCGCCGTCGAGGATATGGTCAGTGCCGATCTTGATGGAGATGGAAGACCTGAGTTGATCGCTGTCGGACGAGCAACGCATAATGCGGTTATCTATCGGCAAGACTGATCGCCTTTGGCGATCAAACCGGCCACATAGCCACCTTTGAAACCCGCGTCGATGTTTACAACCGTGACGTTGGCTGCGCAACTATTGAGCATGCTGAGCAACGCTGCTACTCCACCTAGATTCGCGCCATAGCCAACGCTCGTTGGCACTGCGATGACCGGACAAGCCACATGGCCGGCCAAGGCGCTAGGCAATGCGGCCTCCATTCCCGCTACACAAACAAGCACTCCGCAACGTCGCAAGTCAGGCACGCGTGAGAGGAGTCGATACGGGCCGGCCACTCCAACATCTTGGATCAAAATCGACGCGACCTGCATCCATGCCAATGTCTCTCGAGCCTCCAAGGCCACGGGCTCGTCAGTCGTTCCAGCAGTGACCACCGCAACTTGCGATTGGCTACGAACTAGATCGGGATCCAAGGGCATGGTTGTATTGCTGACGCGAAGTGTTCTTGCCAAGTGGTTCCAACGCGTAAATGGAAATGCTTCGCTCAACACACGAACTTGCTCGGGTAAGATCCTTGTTATAAGGATCTCCGGTGTCGTCTCAAGGAGTCTTCGTGAGACGCGTTGAATCGACTCGGTCGATTTCCCCTGACCATAAACAACCTCAGGATATCCCGTTCGAGTGAGTCGATCCAAGTCAGGGGTAAGGTTTCCGTCGGAGGGAATCGAATGGGCCAAGATTCGCTTGCCTAGTTCAAGTTCGGAGATTTCGCCAGATTGAAACTGGCGATAGAGTTCTTCGATCGGGGATAGCGGCATAAGTAGGTTTTTCAGGAATTGTAGTAGCTAAGAATGCATGCTAGTGGCGAATATCGTACTGGTACTCAATGAAATGGTACTCGAACTCGAAAAGGAAGCATTGGGTCTGCTCAAACAAGCGGATCGATTCCAACCAGATCAAACGATTCGGGCACGAGAAGCGATCAAGGTATCGTTAGGTGTGGTAGCTTGACTGCTCAGTACCCCCAACATAATACGTATAGCTTTGGCCATTTCGAGTTTCGTCAAAGACGGTATCTCTCGACGAACATCGACGACCTGCTCGGTGAATAAGGGGAAGTGTACAAATCCCACTTTGCAGTGCTTGTATCGCGATGCATGCCAATGCTGGGTCAGATAGAAAACAGCGTTGCAAAGGTAAGTACCGGCGTGGTAAGTGATCGATGCTGGGATTCTCTCGTTGAGCAATTCTTCTCGGAATTGATCCAATGGCATGCTGGTTTGATAAGCGGTCGGGGCTCCGTCGATCAACGGTCCCCAGAGTTTGCCACCGTTGTGGGTCACCCCTGCGATATTAACTGCGATGGTCTCCAAATGGATGGCGGATGCACCCGGGGATTGGCCCAAATGAAGCACTGCGTCGAAGCCGTATTCAAGGTCTTTGAAAAGCCGCTCCTTGAGCTTCTCAAGATCCACGGGATAACGTCTGGTCGTGACGCCCTCGGGTAGCCCATATTCCCTGAGCATCTCCGTGAGCGATTCCCAACTAGAATTTTCGCTCCATTGGTCGTACGGCTCGAATGCGGTGACTAGAATTCTCAAGCGATTACTCACGGTGGCTAAAGCTTTGATGGATCCAAAACGACATGCTTGATCTTTTTGCGATTCCAAGTGTAGGTGATGTGAACAAGACCATCGCTCGACTGGATAACCGCTGGATAGCTGAATTCACCGGGGGTGTTTTCGAGAACAACCGACGGAGTCCAGGTCGACGAATCCTTTGACAAAGCGACGTTGAGTGGAGTCCGCTTACCTCCCCATTGTCCGGGAGTTCCGCCGATATGATTGTAAACCACCAGGTGCCTTCCGTCCTGAAGGGTCAGTGCATCGAGGCCTGAATTGTTGTTTGGGAGACTACCAAGGCTCAGAGGTGTCCACGTTTCACCATTGTCATCGGACAGTGTTTCGAAAATCTTGTTTTGTCGAGAACGACCGATCGCTTTGACACGCCCGGAATCGAGCTTCAATATCGTCGGCTGAATTGCTTGGATGTCTACGCCATCATTAAGCGATGGGGTTTTGGTCCATTTTCTTGCTTCGTATCCAAATCGCTCGAAATAGACTTGCCACTTGCTGGGCTCTTCTTCGGTTTCTGAGCTTGTGGGGCAAAGCCAGTCCCCGTTTTCAAGTTCGATTGGTTTGTTTTTGATAGGGCCTAAAAATCCCTCGTCGAGCCGAATAGGTTTGGACCATGTTTTCCCCTGGTCGAAGCTATGGATCTCCATTCCCCACCATGTCTCGGGGGATGGTCCGAGTTTATAAAACAGATAAAGCGGTTGTTGTTTTCCGTCTCGCAGTTTCTTAGGCTGGAACAGAACAGGATTCCAAGTGGGGAGTTGCGAACCTGCTGGACCGGCACCTTTTCCGTTTGCAACCTCAACTGGCACAGACCATTTTCCATCCCGGAAAGCGGAGACCCAGATACCGACATCGGGATGCTTTTCGTGAGTTCCACCAAACCACGCAGCAACCGGACCAGCGGAGGTGTCTTCGATCGTCGAAGCATGACAGCTTGGAAACGGGGCCGTTTCATAAACATAACTTGACGAACGAATCGCTGGATGGAGACTCGTTGCCTGGTTTTCTTGGCCGACCAATCGAGAGCTTAGAAAGGGAACGAATGCTGTCCATGCGAACAAGAATAAAGCAAGTGATGACCTGGTCAAACTCATAGGATTCGCTTCCGGTGTGGATGTTCAACGGCTAGAAGTTTCGTTTTCCAACCATCGGTATAATAGACAACAAATGAATCGAGTTTCCAATTTTGCGGCTGATTTTTTGCAAGGATCGCAAATTGGGGGTCAATGATCCCCAGGGAGACCGCTTGCTCGATGGAGTAGATGTCCCGACAATCGGGTTTCTTGATCAATTGAAGTTCGTCCGCTTGGATTCGAAACGCAAGCAACCAGGCTAAGGTGTCCGATGTTGTATCCCAGTTTTCTGTGGGCGCTAACTCCGATGGTATCCAGCCAATGGTGTCCTTTTGATAAAAACTCGACACATCGACCAAATAGCTTCGAGCGGTCGGATCGCTAATCGCGTGGTCGAGTTGATCGGTTGTCGTTAGGCGATTTTTCAAATCGAGCAATTCAACAGCAACATCGCAAGTGACTTGAAGCAATTCCACGCACCGCCAATGCATTTTGGACGAATCCAAGTGAGGGTGGTTTCGATGAAGGACTCTCATCGACTCGACAGTATCTCCACCACCTAGGATAATAAAATAACGACGGGATTGATCTGCTTTTAGATTCTCAACGTAACACACCAGTCGATCAAACTCGATCCCAGACGAAAACAGTGACGCTCCGCCGATCTTGACAACAACGGTTCTCGTTGGCTTTGTCTGCAGTCGACCCGGAGGCATTCGAGAGCCAGTTTAAGATTTAAGAAAGACGACAGCAGCGATTGCAACGGCGATCGCTGCAAGCACTCCGACGAGGATCAAAATGGATTTGAGCGATAGCCCTTGGTCCTCATCGGATTCCTCCTGAGGCTTGCTCGCGGTCTTTGCCGCTGGCGAAGACGCTTTATTCGCAGAATTGGTCGGTGACTTGGCAGAAGCCGTTTGCGTCTTGCTGAGTTGAACTCCAGTCGCGTTGCTCTTGGGGCCGACGGACGAAGGACTGGCTAATTTCGTTGAAGATTTAGCTTTGCTTTCGGCAGGTTCAATCAGCGGTGTAGAACTAGAACTGGCCGCTGATCGCTCCGATGCTTCTTGGATCGCCTGGGATCGGGACTTTGGTTTGTTTGGCTGGCTCGAATCATGGATCAAATCAATTTGGCTATCGACTGCTGACGAGTCACTTTTGACGATCGCTCGAAGCACACCGCTATCTGAGCTTGAGAGAGCCATTCCAGCTTGTCCGGAACGCTTGGTGCTTTCAATCTTCGTATCTTCGAGTTGATTGTTGACGGTCTCTGAGAGGTAATTCCCTTTGCTTTTGGCATCTTCGAGTAGGTCGTCCAAGGTCATGCCACGCGATGGTTTGATCGCGACATCGGGATTCTCCGCTTTGTACTTCGCGAGCCAAGTTTCCAGAGCTTTGGCAACCTGGTTGCATTCTTGGTATCGAAATTTGGGATCCTTCTGCATCATCTTGACGCAAATCCCGTCGAGTTCGCCCGGGCAGTCTGGTCGGTCGACTCGTATGTCGGCGGGCATGGTGTTTTGATGCTTGATGATCCGACTCGATATGCTGCCTTCAGGAAACGGTGGGTGGCCGGTCAGTAGGAAATACATCGTGCAACCAAGTCCATAGATGTCCGCCCGATTATCAACGGTATGGCTATTGAGTGCTTGCTCAGGGGCAAGAAAATCCGCAGTGCCTAGAACCTTGTCGTTGTACTCCATCGTGAGCGAAGCATCGTCTTGGTCTTGGAACAGGGCCAAGCCTAAGTCGAGTACCTTGATGACTCCATCGGTATTGATCAGGAAGTTCGCTGGCTTAACGTCTCGATGGATCAAACCTTGATCATGGGCGTGCTGAAGTCCATGTGCGGCTTGGGCGATATAGTCAGCGACCAGTGCATAAGGCAATGGGCCGTGTTTTTTAACCAGGATCTGCAGATCGACACCCTCGATATACTCCATCACGATGTAATGGGTATCTTTCTCGTGGTCGATGTCGTAAGCCCGAACGATATTCGGATGGCTTAGAGATGCAATCGCTTTCGCTTCTCTTTGAAAGCGTTCAAGATAGGAGGTTTTTCCAAGCTTGGACTTCGGCAGAACCTTGACGGCCCGCCGGTGCTTGAGCACCATGTGCTCTCCAAGATAAACACTGCTCATACCTCCGGTTCCGATGTGCCCGAGCAGTTTGTGCTTGCCGAGGAAGAACCCTTTGTACTTGCCTTGGAGTATCTTCTCGGATTGCCAGCGGGTCAGGAGTCCAGCGTCTTCAAAGGACTTACAAACCGCGATCGGATCCTCCAGCAAAGCAGGATCTGATTTCGTGGTTAAGGACTCTCGGTGCGCAGCAAAAGCATCTGGATCGACGAGTTTGCTCTTCTCGATCAATTCGAAGACTTTATCGGCTGTAATCTGCGTCATATCTAACGATTCTCTTGGAACACATCCAAGGGCTCGGCCAGAGCCTTGGTGTTTCGCGTCGGGAGGCTGTTCCGACGTCCAGCACTCAGTTTACTAGATTTCACGCCTACAAGTGGGGATTGATCCGCGAAACTGTATCAATTTCCATCTTTTTACCTCCTACATCATCCCTCAATCACTCCACGGATAAGCACGGATAAGTCGGTTGGCTGGATCGAAAAAGTCGCGATGGCTTTTATTGCTTTTAGAGCTAACTGGACTCCCCGCGATGTTAGCGAAACTCTAAAATAACGAGGTTT
>Ga0209985_10003939_pt1 | contig 12245 bp, 8 predicted proteins | sample NOAtaG_FD_187305 | JGI IMG/M metagenome (GOLD analysis project Ga0209985, IMG submission 187305) | Freshwater lake microbial communities from Lake Erie, under a cyanobacterial bloom - NOAA_Erie_Diel6S_1000h metaG (SPAdes) (version 2) | ecosystem: Environmental > Aquatic > Freshwater > Lake ...
CTCATAGCAGCTCCCCTCCTTGCTGGTAACCCGCACCACATAGGTGCCGGCCCCAAAGCGCGATAGGTCCACCTCCTCGGTGGCTTTGCCTTGGGGCAAGGGCCGTTGGAAAAGCAACTTGCCCATGGTATCGTACACGCTGTAATAGCTCTCCGCCATCAGCGGGTCGGCGAAGGAGAGTGTGAAGTGGCCGGTATTGGGATTGGGGCGGACGCGTATGGGCGGCTTGCGCTTCTGGATGGAGGGTATGCCCGTGGTGAAGGAGCAGCCATCGAATGTGGTGAAAATGCTGGGGTCGAGGATACTGTCCTGCACGAATAAGGGCGAAACCGTTGTAGGGACATCGTACGCCACGAGCGTGAAGCTGCTGTCCACCGGGAAGAGGTCGAAGGCCTCGATGGTGTGAGCCCGCTCCCAGCAGGGGAAATGTCCAAGAGAATCGGCCTTGTAGATGTACATTAAACCATTGCTCCCATTGGGCATGTTGCCGTAGATGACCCCGCTTAAGAGGAAACCGCCATCGGAATAGGGCAGTAGGTCCTGCGTGAGGTAGTTGTAGTCTGTGCGTCCTACCGTGCGGGTCCAGAGCGTATCGCCGTTCTGGTCGGTCTTCATCAGGAAGGGCCACTGCCGGTTATGGTCCTGCACTCGGCCCAGATTTGAATAGACCACATACTTTTCGTCCAATGTTCGCTCGATCCTGGCGCTGAATGGCGTATACCAGAGGTTGGTTGGGCTCTTCCAGCCGCGGCACCACTGCACCTCCCCTTGGCCATCGAGCTTCATCATGAAGAGCTTTGGCTGGAAGCTGAGGGGCGGCGGCGGGCCGAAGAGCCCGGTGGTGGCCGTGCTGTCCGTGTAGCCGATGACAACGAACGAGCCGTCCGCTTCGATCAGCGCATCGTGCACGATCCCTTTCGGCCTTATGTAGCTCTTGGCCCAAAGGAAATCACCGTTGGCGGTCATGCGCGCCAGCACAACACCCGCAGTATCCATGTTGATACCAGCGAGCAGATCTCCCCCAGGTAGCTCCTTGATAAATCGGAGGCCGCCGCTGCGATATATGCGTTTAGCCCAGACCAGATCAAGGTCTGCATCCGTTCTCAACGCAAAGAAATCATGGTCACGACCCCAGGTGATGGCCCCGCCTGTGGAAGTTATCTCAAGGCCACCTGGCGAATGACCACAAGAACCAGCATCCATATCATATCGATGCATGACCGAAACGATGCCTAATGAATCCATCTTGCCGATCACGGGCAGGTCACATGAAGGAGTTGGGGGTGGAGTTGATGTTACTGTTGTGAAGTAGAACTCATTGACTGCAAAGCGTCGCAGCGTCTGCGTCCAATATGTTCCTCCGTTGTAATAATAACCTGAGTGCTCGATGTAACCTTCAGGATTTATCAAATTAGTTGCAACCAGTCCTGCAAGAATGCTGTTACCATGCAATTCGATAAGGTTAAAGCTGTAGCTCGGGCCTGACTGATACATGCGTGTGAATGTGGGCTGTGCGCCTAAGCCAAATTCAGCGAACACACAAAGTGCGAAGAGTAACGCACGTCCCATGATTCAGTTGATGATGAGTTTTTTTGCCTTCCTTCGGTCGCTTTGCTTTGCGAGCACCCAATAAGCCCCTTGGGCCAGCCTTATTTCTGGAAACGACACAAGCATGCCTGTAACATTCGTGTACTTCGCGACCAGCCTTCCCGAAACATCAAGGATGCTAATGTCCCGCGTAGTATCTTCAGAGAACTGAAGCACGAACTCGCCATGAGCTGGATTGGGAAAGACGGCGAAATCCCATCCCATATTATCAAGCGCGTCAGCTGGCTCATCTAAATGCTGCAAGCTCTTCACAAAGGGCTCTGGCGTGATGATGAAAGCATAGTCGGCACGCAGCGTATCCAGAAAATCGTTCTCGATACTACCAAACTGGTTCTGCAGATCGAGCGCTATTGTACCTGAGAATGAAGTGGATATCGGCCCGTCCGGCGGAAGCACCGTGCTATTCATGCGCGTTGGGAACCAACTCACGAAGTATCCGCCTGGTACAAAGCCCGGCAGATAGAGAAGATCGCTCGTGGCCGGGTTGGGTGGAGTACAACCAAAGAACTGCTGCTCGGTGCTGCCCAGGTAATAGCTATTGAAGATGGAGGCCTTGCGGTTACGTACCCAGCCTATGGCTACAGTGGAGGGCTCACCTGGCGCTCCGTTCTGCAGGTAATAGGCCTCAAAGTCGGTAAAATCTTCATTCTGCCGCACTTTGTATTCACCACCGAAGAGATTGTATGTCGTCCAGCTCGGATGGTTTAGAAGGTCTGTGAGCGGCTTAAAATTGTGATATGCAGTGCGGTTCTGTACCCAGTAATTACTATTATCAACTCGTAATCGATTCCATTCGCTCCGCCTATTATCAAACTGATATACGGGATGGTTCGATTGGAAGTTATTATTAGGGTCCGGCGGTGGGGCCTTCTGTGAGCCCTCCCACCAGAAAACGCGGCCCCAATGCCATGAGCTGCCTGCTGCGAACTTGCCACTGAAGGCGCTGGCCCAAAGCTCATCGTGGAAGGCTTTGTCGTAGTTGTGGAAGAATGGTGAGAGATCATAATCCTCTCCATTGAACTCGCGGTACACGTAATGCGTGAATTCCCCGTGGTTGAATGGCTTTTTGATGCCATTGCTTGCGAGCGCATCCCGGAATGCATCGACACCGGCACTATAGCCCTTCAGGTCCTGTGGATTGAACATTCCTTGGTGCACGTCCACGAGGTCCAACAGAGGGTTCGTGCATGGTAGCAGGTAATCCGGCTCGGGCGTCCCCCCCGATCCAGTTCCGGTGAGGAACAATTTGTGCTGCTCGCCCAAAGGCGAATCTTCAGGGGATTGCATGTCCACAGGGTCCTTGACAAAGGCGATCAGCTCTGTGAGCCAATCGTTGTAGGTGGGGGGAAGGTCAGGGTCATACTCCCAGTCAACCCGATTCTCCAAACAGATCCCGCCATAAAATTTACACGGATCGCTGGGATGGGTTGGGTTACTGGGGTTATGCACCATGTCGGCATCCCGATAGCTCAGCATCTGATCGATCTCGTTGAAGGGCTCGATGATGGGCACGTTCACAGACCAGCCCCAGCGGCTCATGATGTACTTGTACTTGCGCTTCCAGTAGTAGAAAACGCCCTCATCATGGAGCCGGGGACTCTCCGTATCCTCCGGATCTACATTCGAGTAGAAGAACCGCTTCAAGTCATAGGGATTCCCCACCGTCTGCCGCTTCGGTTCCACGAAATGAAGATGATAGGGATGCGCGCCCCAGAGGAATCGCTCGTACTCGACGATAGGCGGGTAGGGGTCAATGCAAAGCTGGATGTAGATGCCGTTCTCCCGGGCTTGATCCAGCATTTGGTCGAATGCCCAGCATTGGAATTGGCAGTCCCCGGTAATGTCCGTGGTCCAACCGCCATTGCCGCATGCGTTCTGTACGGAAATGTCGCATACCTGAGGTGTTTTAAAGGCATCGTAAACGCCCAAGTTCACCCACTCAGGAGCGAAGATGTTCCTCAAAAGGAACATGCGCATGAAGTTGCCGCCGACTTCGTGGAGCTCCTCCATGGTCGAGAGCATCTCGTTATAGTCGCCCCTGTAATATTTGGCCCAGTGGCGATTAGTGGGATGCTCAGTGTCTCGTCTGCTCTTATCGGCCATGTTGATGCCGATAGCGAAATAGGGCAGGTCGTCCGCGTCCGTGCTTGGATCCCCTTCAAAGACCATGGTCCGCCTATTGACCTCGTTGACTCGTAAATGACCATTATTATCAGGCAGCGGCGGATCGCACACAAGTTGTAATCCGCTGAACTGGATAGTGGGTAACACACCGCCTGCAGTTGTCAATGTGTAGGGTGCCTTCAATGAAAGCTCAACGTTCCAAAGGCCTTCCAGTTCAGGTGCAAATCTGAATCGAATGTGGTATGGGTTCAGTGGACTTGTTGGGTTCAGCGAAATGGAATCGAACGTTGAGTTTCCGATCCATTCGGCCTCTTTCATGTAATAGCCCCATCTCATCGTCTGTGAGCCATCGGGTCTTGTCAGCTTGATCACTACCTGTAGTGAGTCATCCGCGTAAGGATTCAAGTCGTGCAAGGGGTCCACATTGCCGGGTACTGCCACGTTGGTGTACTGGTTGCCCGGCAAATGCGGTGGATAATTGTAAGGATAGTAGTGCCGGAAGAACATGTCGATCGCCTCTTGGTACTCCTGCGGCAACCGCAAGCCCACTTCCACCTTCTCCCACTTGTGTACATGTACCACGTTGTCCTCTATGCTGCCATACGGACTGCTGCCATCGGGTGCCGGGCTGATGATGACCAGATCGGCAGGGTCGCCCAGGCCTTGGTCTATACGGGCATGAAACTGCCCTTGGCTGTTGAAGCCACCTGCGTGGAAGCCGGGAAGCAGGCGCACTTCAGTGGCGCTCACAAACTCCACATCGGCACTGGCACCGATCTCGGTGGGCAGTTCAGGCGTAGCGGGCGAAAGGATGGTGTTGCTCACCGCATAGTGATGCGTGCCCTCCATCCACGAGACATCCTGGATGGTGAGCTCCGGATAAGGCGTTTGGGCGCTAGCGGTCGTCATGTGCAGGAGCACGGCAGCAGCACCGATGATCCGTGCCGTACTCATTACCGGGGGGTTTGAAGGGTGTTCATGTACCGGCCCTATTTTGTTAACCATCCGTTTCTCTTCTTCACCTATGGCTCTCAAACCGTCAAGCCGCAATAATTGGTGCCGGGGATGTGAAGGTTGCTACTCCACCACCACCCGCTCATAGCAGCTCCCCTCCTTGCTGGTAACCCGCACCACATAGGTGCCGGCCCCAAAGCGCGATAGGTCCACCTCCTCGGTGGCTTTGCCTTGGGGCAAGGGCCGTTGGAAGAGCAGCTTGCCCATGGTATCGTACACGCTGTAATAGCTCTCCGCCATCAGCGGGTCGGCGAAGGAGAGGGTGAAGTGGCCGGTGTTGGGGTTGGGGCGGACGGACATGGGTGCGCGGCGCTCCATGTGGGGGGTAAGGTTGGTGCCGAAGGAGCAGCCATCGTAGGTTGCCAGAGGAGCAAAGGTTGTGTCGTTCACATAAGCATCATGCATTGTGACCCCATTGATCGGCGTAAGTGTTACGCTACTATCGGTGGGGAAAAGCTCAATAGTCTCAATTGTGTGATACTGCCCTAAACACGGAAACTGGCCTAAAGAATCTGATTTGAAAACGAACTGCGCACCCGACCAGCCTCCAGGGAGGTTACCATCTATGCCACCATTGATCAATACCCCCCCGTCAGAGTGCTCAAGTAGGTCGGACAGAAAGTGCAAATAGCCATTGCGGCCAACTGCACTGGTCCATAGCGTATCCCCATTGATAGTCAATTTCATTATCAAGGGCCGGTAGGGCAGGTTATATCCCGGGGTTCCTAATGAGGCAGCGATAACGAAGTTCCCATCGGAAGATCGTATAATTCGCGACCACCAGAACGTATGCCAATAATAGGGCGCACTATCGTAACCACGGCACCATTGCACCGTTCCATCCTCGCTCAGTTTCATCATAAAGAGTTTGGGCTGGAATGCCGCTGGCAATGGCTCCAGAATGCTAGTGGTGGTGCTGTCCGTGTAGCCAGTAACAATGAACGATCCATCCGGATCGACATAGGCGTCGTGAATTACACCGTTCGGGCGGAAATATGACTTGCTCCAAACGAGATTGCCTTGAGGATCAAAGCGCGCCACCGATGCTCCACCCACCCGAAGATTGATACCAGCGATGAGGTCTCCGTTGGGGAGTTCCTTGATGAAATGGATACCACCATCCTCCGCGAAGCGCTGCCCCCACAGCGCGTTCAGGTCCGCATCGACCCTGAACGCATAGAAATTGGTATCCCGCCCCCATATTATCGCACCCGAGTCGCTCAGAACGACCAGGTCGCCTGGGCGGGTTAAACACCCTGCAGGCGCCAACCGATAATGCTTGAAGGAGGAGATGTTCCCCAAGCTGTCCATTCGTCCAACGGCGGGATGGGTAAATGGCACGTTTGTGCTACCGAATAAACTGCAAGAGCCTTGACGATATCCCGTAAGGAACAAATAGTTGTTCGCCACGATTGGACGAATGGACTGCATCGTCAACACCGAGTCGCTCCAGTAGCATTTGGAGTACAAGAAATCGCCAACGGGGTTCAGGATCGTTATCCCCGGTCCCCACGCCATCGAGGTAAGGATGTTGCCACTTGGGAGTTCGATCAGATTCCGCTTGTAGGCTCCTGTTGCCAGGTAGATCTTCTCGAAAGTGGGTTGTGCTTGTAAGGCACAGCCCAATGAAATGGTAACCAGTGCGAGAGTTGCTCTCATGGTTCAATGGATAACGAGCTTCTTGACCTTCATTTTCTTGCCCGATACGACCCGCACCCAATAAGCTCCTTTGGCGAGTGACCCTGTTGGTATCTGGAGCATTTGGGTAACAAGGTTCTGGTGTCGTGCTACTATCCGACCGGAAATATCAAGTAAGGCCCCCACCTCCGCAGGGTCTCCCGCAGGGGACCCTGCGCCTAATCCCTCGCTCCCGCAGTTCTGTGATCCGTAGAAAAGATCTGCTCCAGCGTTCATAGCTCTTCATCGAACTCCAGCACCTCCAAGGTACATCTTCTCTCTAACGCCGCAACTGAGCGCGGTCGGCTTGCGCATTATCAGCTTTCTTCCCTTGCAAGCGATCACGCCCGCTTCGTTCGCTGCACCGTCCGGGCGCTTCAATGCCCGTGGATGGTGCTTTTGCCTCGTTCAATGATCAGTTGTTGCGGGTGCATCCTTCGTTGCGTTATTGGTCATCGCCTTCGCGCCTCGTGCCTGCTCGTTCGCGACCCTGTCACACGCGTTCGTCAGGCTTGCTGCATCGTTATCCCCCCTCGTCGCCTGACAAGATCTCCCTGCACCTGCAATGACGTCAGGGTGCGCGGCGTGAACGGCGCTGTACGCAGCGTGTGCAAGCCTTGACGCATCGTGTGCGGGGCCGCTCGCCTGACAAGATCTCCTTGCCCCTGCAATTGGTTCAGGTGCACAGGTCATGGCGGAGGTTGCTGCGTCGTGTGCGAGCGTTGCCGCCCTCTTGGATGCCTTGATCGGCGCGGGTTGTTCCGGAGGTGAAGGATGTTGGTCGCGGGTCGGTCGCGTCTTTCAGTCTGCCGGAGGATGTATCTGGCATTGATACGAAGCGGACCTATCTTTGGAAGACCATGAGCACCAAGGAACTGAAGGAGAGGATGCTGGCACGCATCAAGGACATTCCCGACCAAGCCCCGCCGAGCATGGTGCAGCGTGTGCTGGACGCCATCGAGGAACTGGCCAAAGGGGAGAAGGCCTCCATGGAACGCATGACGCGGTTCCTGCGGAACATCGAAGAGGATCAGGACCTGCTCCACCGTTTGGCCCAATGATCGGGCGGGAGGAAGCGCTGTTCTACCACCGCGAACTGGTGCACCGCTTCGGTGGTGCCGATGGTGTTCGCGATGTTGGTGTGCTGGATGCGAGCTTGAACCGGCCTTATGCCACCTTCGATGGCATTGATCTTTATCCCACACCCGAAGACAAGGCCGCGGCACTTCTGCATGGCATTGTCACGGGTCATCCCTTCGTTGATGGAAACAAGCGCACCGGTTACGCGCTAGCCCGTTTGTTGCTTCAGGATGCCGGTCTGGACATCCGATCTTCACAGGATGAGAAATACGACCTCGTGATCCGGGTGGCCACAGGCACACTGGACGCAGAGGGCGTGCGTAGCTGGTTGCAAGGGCGAGTAGTACCCCTGCGGTGAACCTTAGTCCAGCTTCAACACCGCCAGGAAGGCCTGCTGCGGCACTTCCACACTACCCACTTGCCTCATCCGCTTCTTGCCTTCTTTCTGCTTTTCCAGCAGTTTGCGCTTGCGGCTGATGTCGCCGCCGTAGCACTTGGCGGTCACGTCCTTGCGCAGGGCTTTTACCGTTTCGCGGGCCACGATCTTGGCTCCGATGGCGGCCTGGATGGGAATGTCGAACTGCTGGCGGGGCAATAGCTCCTTCAGCTTGCTGCACATGCGCTTGCCCAGGTCGTGCGCGTGGTCGCGGTGGATCAGGGCGCTCAGGGCGTCCACCTTTTCGGCGTTCAGCAGGATGTCGAGCTTGATCAGGTCGCTCTCCTTGAAGCCGATGGGGTGGTAGTCGAAGCTGGCATAGCCCCGGCTGATGCTCTTGAGCTTGTCGTAGAAGTCGAACACCACTTCGCCCAAGGGCAGCTCGAAGCTCAGTTCCACGCGGTCGGTGGTGAGGTAGGTCTGCCCGATGAGGATGCCGCGCTTGGCGATGCAGAGCGTCATGATGGCCCCCGTGTACTCGGCCTTGGTGATCACCTGTGCCTTGATGTAGGGCTCCTCGATCTTGTCGATGTGCATCACCTCCGGCAGTTCGCTGGGGTTGTGCACGTTCAGCACTTCGCCGTTGGTCTTGGTCACCACGTAGCCCACGTTGGGCACGGTGGTGATCACCGTCATGTTGAACTCGCGCTCCAGGCGTTCCTGGATGATCTCCATATGCAACAGGCCCAGGAAGCCGCAACGGAAACCGAAGCCCAGTGCGGCGCTGCTCTCGGGTGTCCAGGTGAGGCTGGCGTCGTTCAGCTGCAGCTTCTCCATGGCATCGCGCAGCTCCTCGTACTCGTCGGTATCCACCGGGAAGATGCCCGCCCAAACCATGGGCTTCACGTCCTCGAAACCGTGGATGCCCTCTGCGCACATGCGGTCACGGTGGGTAAGCGTATCACCCACCTTCACCTCGCTGGCGGTCTTGATGCCGCTGATGATGTAGCCCACATCACCGGCGCGCACCTCGGGCCGGGGGCTGATCTCCATTTTCAGGATGCCCACCTCGTCGGCGTTGTACTCCACGCCGGTGTTGAAGAACTTCACGCGGTCGCCCTTTTTGAGCACGCCGTTCATCACCCGGAAGTAGGCGATGATGCCGCGGAAGGGGTTGAACACGCTGTCGAAGATCAGGGCCTGCAACGGGGCATTGGGGTCGCCCTTGGGCGCGGGGATGCGTTCCACCACGGCCTCCAGCACCTTGTCCACACCCAGGCCGGTCTTGCCGCTGGCGCTCAGGATCTCTTCCCGCTTGCAACCCAGCAGGTCCACGATCTGGTCCTTCACCTCTTCGGGGTTCGCCGAGGGCAGGTCCATCTTGTTCAGGATGGGGATGATCTCCAGATCGTGCTCCAGGGCCAGGTAGAGGTTGCTGATGGTCTGCGCCTGGATGCCCTGGGTGGCGTCCACGATCAACAGGGCACCTTCGCAGGCGGCGATGGAGCGGCTCACCTCGTAGCTGAAGTCCACGTGGCCCGGCGTATCGATCAGGTTCAGCACGTACTTCTTCCCGTTCAGGGAATAGTCCATCTGGATGGCCTTGCTCTTGATGGTGATGCCCCGCTCGCGCTCCAGGTCCATGTCGTCCAGGTTCTGGGCCTGCATGTCGCGGTCGGCAATGGTGCCGGTCATCTGCAGGAGGCGGTCGGCCAGGGTGCTTTTGCCGTGGTCGATGTGGGCGATGATGCAGAAGTTGCGGATGTGTTCCATGGGTCTACGGGCAGGTCCCCCCAACGGGCCGGGGTTTTCCAAAGGATCGCAAAAGTAGCCGATCGGGCGGCGCGGCCGGAGGTTGCCGTAACTTGCAAAGGCCGCACGGGATCGGGGCTTCAGGCAACTTTCACCGCACGGATCGCATCATACCCCACGGACGCCATGACGGACGAACAACTGGTGAACGGCTGCTTGAAGGGCGACCCCATCGCACAAAAGGCGCTGTATCAGCAGTTTGCAAGGAAAATGATGAGCATCTGTATGCGCTACGCGAACAACAGGGACCAGGCCCAGGACATGCTCCAGGACGGCTTCGTGAAGGTGTTCCAGAAGATGGACCACTTCCGGGGCGACGGTCCTTTGGGTGGCTGGATCGCGCGCACGATGGTGAACACGGCCCTGGACCACATCCGCCGCAACAAGCCCTACGACCACAGTCTGGACCTCACGGAGGCAGAGCATCTGCACCAGGAGGATGAGCAAGTGCTCTCCTCCATGAGCACCGATGAGCTGATGGCCCTGATCCAGGCGCTCCCGGCGGGTTATCGCACGGTGTTCAACCTGTTCGTGATCGAAGGCTACGCCCACAAGGAGATCGCTGAGATGCTGGGCATTTCGGAGAACACCTCCAAATCACAGTTCATGAAGGCGCGGGGTTACCTGCGCAAGCTGCTGCCCGCTGCGGTGGCGGCCAACTATGGAATGGACCATGAAGGATAACCTACAGCACCTGTTCCGGGACCGGTTCCAGGGCCACGAGGCCCCGGTGGACCCCGGTGCATGGCAGGCCATACAGGGCCAGCTGGCCGCTGCGGCCCCGGCGGCAGATGGCCTGAACGACCTGTTCCGCGAGCGTTTCGCTGAGCACGAGATGGAGGTGGACCCCTCGGTTTGGCAAGGCGTAAGCACCCAGTTGGGCCACACGGCCGCTGCCGGTGCGGGTGCCAGCGCCACGGTGTGGGGCTGGGTGGCCGCTGCCACGGGTGCAGTAGTGATCACCGCCGCCGCGCTGTTGTGGAACACCGATGAGCCCGCCACGGTCACTGCTGCTTTGCCGCAAGGCCAGGTGACAGAGGCCGCTGTGCCTGTAAAGGAAGTTAGGAAAGGTGACCAGGAAGTGGTCGCCGGGCCCGCAGCAAGCGCATCCACGTCCCCGGCACAGGGTGTTCCTGCTGGTGCAGTTGCCACGAAGGAGGCCATTGCCGGTCCGACCACGGGTCAAGAAGTCACCTTGTCTGGCACGGACCGCTTGACAACTGGTCAGAATGCTGTTCCTACAGCGCCCATGAACATCGCCGTGGTGCCGACAGAGGAGCCCCAAATGGTGAACGGAACGGACAAGGTGGAACAGATCATCGAGGCCCTGGCGGAACAGGCCAAGGTGGTAACACCCGAACCCCGCTCCGTAGTGGTGCCCGAGCGCACCGCGCCCGATCCGGAAGAAGGTCTGTTGGAGGAACAGGAACAGCAGCGGGCGGAGCAGCCCAAGTTGTTCATGCCCAACGTGTTCACCCCGAACAATGACGGCATCAACGATACCTATCAGGTCGTGGGCGATGGCTTTGCCAAGGTGTTGGTGAAGGTGTTCGCCATGAAGAACAATCAACTGGTGTTCAGCACCCATAGTGGAGAGGCGTGGACCGGGGCCAACTGCGAGGATGGCATGTACCTGGTGGCCGTGGAGGCCCTCACTCCGGATGGACGGTCGGTGACCGAGGGAAAGGTGGTCTGGTTGAACCGGACCCCCATGAATTAGGTCGCTTTGGATTGATCGGGAAATGTAGATTTGACGGCCTTGTTCGGGCCCTTTGCCAAAAGTGACCCGAGCAGGCCGAGTTCAGAACAGGTTCGAACGATGCGCAAGATCATGATGAAGAAGTTCCTTGTAGGCCTTGGTTTGGCTGCTGCCATGGGCGTGAACGCCCAGGTGTATACGATGGCCGATGGCAGCGTGACCGCCTGTGGTGGTGCGTTCGTGGACAGCGGTGGCGAAGGGGCCGGCGGGTACCAGAACAACGAGAACTTCACCACCACCATTTGCCCCGATGGCAGCGGCGGACCGGCGATCTCGCTACAGTTCATCACGTTCACGCTGAGCACGGCCGGTTCCGAACCGGGTGATGTGTTGTTCATCCATGATGGTCCGGACATTTCCTATCCGCTGCTGGGACAATGGTCCGGAACCGACTCGCCCGGCATTGTTTCCGCATCGTTCACCAACCCCACCGGTTGCCTTACGCTGGTGTTCATCAGCAACGAAACGGGCACAGGTGTGTTCTCGTCCCTGCTGACCTGTTTCCAGCCCTGCCAGCCTCCTTTGGCCGAAGCCACGGTGGGCGAGGCCATCCCGGCCATGATCTGCCAGAACGAGATGATCACGTTCAACGCGTCCGCCTCCTCGGCAGCACCGGGCTTCACGATCGTTGAGTATGCGTGGGATTTCGACGATGGCACTACCGACAATACCACGGGCTCCATTGTGGAACATTCGTTCCCCACCCCAGGCGAATACGTGGTTCAGGTGACGGTCACCGATGATAACGGCTGCCAGAGCACCAATTTGGTGGACCTACAGTTGTTGGTGAGCACC
>Ga0209985_10003940_pt1 | contig 12243 bp, 9 predicted proteins | sample NOAtaG_FD_187305 | JGI IMG/M metagenome (GOLD analysis project Ga0209985, IMG submission 187305) | Freshwater lake microbial communities from Lake Erie, under a cyanobacterial bloom - NOAA_Erie_Diel6S_1000h metaG (SPAdes) (version 2) | ecosystem: Environmental > Aquatic > Freshwater > Lake ...
GGCACGCCGATCACAGCGACCTCGAGCACCGCGTCCATCTTGGCGATCGCGTCCTCGACCTCGTTCGGGTACACGTTGAAGCCCGAAACCAGGATCATGTCCTTCTTGCGGTCGACGATCTTGAAGTGGCCGTCCTCGTCCATCACGGCCACGTCTCCGGTGTAGAGCCAGCCGTCGCGGACGGTCTTGGCGGTCTCCTCCGGCTTGTTCCAGTAGCCCTGCATGACCTGCGGGCCGTTGACAATCAGCTCGCCGGGCTCGCCCGACGGCACCGGATTGCCGGCATCGTCGACCAGCCGCACGTTGGTCCCCGGCACCGGGATGCCGATCGAATCCGGCTTCTGTACGCCGGCAATGGGGTTGAACGACACCACCGGCGAGCTTTCCGTCAGGCCGTAGCCCTCGGCGATGCGGGTGCCTGTGACCTTCTGCCAGCGTTCGGCCACCGCGTGCTGCAGCGCCGCCCCGCCGGCGACCGCAGCCTTCAGGTGCTTGGGAGGAAACGCGGCAAACCACTCCTCGTTCATCAGCGCGTTAAACAGCGTGTTGACGCCGCTGACCCAGGTGATGGGGTAGTTCTCGAAGGCACGCTGCAGGTTGCCGATCGGCCGCGGGCTCGGCACCAGGATATTGCGCGAGCCGGCTGCGAAGAAGCAGAGCAGATTGAAGGTGAAGGCGAAGATGTGATACAGCGGCAGCGCGGTGAGCACGACCTCCTTGCCCTCGTCGATTTGGCTCTTGCCCATCGCAAAGGCCTGATCGACGTTGGCCAGCAGGTTGCCGTGCGTGAGCATCGCGCCTTTGCTGACGCCGGTGGTGCCGCCGGTGTACTGCAGCGCTGCCAGCGAGTCGTGGTTCAGCCCGGTCGTGTAGGCCGGGACGTCGACCCGGTCGCGCTGCAGCGCCACCGCGCCTTCGGCCAGCGCCCAGTCCAGGCGGATATGCTCGAACGTGATGTTTGGCAGGCTCTTGTTCCAGAAGCGCTGCACCGCGCGGATCACCGCGCGCGGCACCGGCGAGAAGAACTGCGACACCTCGCAGACGACGACCTTGCGGATCTGAGTGCTGTGCAGGATCTGCGCGAGCTTGTCGGCGAACATGTCGACGATGACCAGCGCCTCGGCACCGCTGTCGCGAAACTGGTGTTCCATTTCGGCCGGGGTATAGAGCGGATTGGTGTTCACCAGCACGCAACCCGCCTTCATGATCCCGAAGGCCACCACCGGATAGGCCGAGCAATTGGGCGTCTGCACCGCCACCCGCGCCCCTTGCGCCAGGCCAAGCACGTTGCGCAGGTACACGGCGAAGGCATCCGAGTGCCGGTCGACCTGCGCGTAACTGAGCGAACCGTGCATGCCGTTGGGCATGCAGGTGGTGAAGGCGGTCTGCGCGGCAAAGCGGGCCGCCGCGTCGCGCACCAGTTCGGCCAGGTGCTGGAAGCGCGGCACCGGCGGGTTGGCGTCGATGTCGCGGCCGTACTGCTGCACCCACGGCTTCAGGTCGTACAGGGGAGCGGCGTGATTCATGTCGAGGTGCCTCCTGGGCGCGCCGATCGGTGGAGGCAATCGGGCACGATACGAAAAGCGCCCTCTCGTGGGGCGCGTGTTGCCCGATTTTCCTCAGTGCCCGCCGCCTGTCGATACAAGGGGTTTCCCCTATGATCGGTGCATGTGTCAGGTGACACTGCGCTGAGCGCCGCCCGGCGCTCGTCATTGCTCCCCTCGGCTTGCTCTGCGATCTGCCCTCGATGCTCGAAGTCCTGCTTGTCCTCGCTCTGCTGGCTGTCCTTGTTCTAGGCGTGACGCTCTACTTTGCGTTGCGGCGCGACGACGCGCGGGCGGCTGTTGCAGCCGTGCAGGCGGCACAGCGCGAGCTGGCGGCCGGCGGCGAGCGGCTGGAGCGCGAACTGCGCGAGGCCATTGCCACGTCGGCACGCGACGTGCGCACCGAGACGGGCACACGGCTGGTCGATATGCAGGCGGCGCTGCTGCAGCAGACCAGTCAGCTTGCGACCCTGCAAGGTGGACAACTGGCCGGTTTCGGGCAGCAGGTGCAGAAGATCGCCGAGGTGACCGAGCAGGCCGGTCGCGCCAACCGCGAAGAGTCCGCGCGCAAGTTGCAGGACTTTGGCGTGCTGATGCAGCAGCAGCTGGCCGAGCTGACCCGGTCGCAGCAGCTGAACCTGGCCGAGGTGCGGGGCACCCTGCAGGCGCAGCTTGCGGCCCTGCAGCAGGGCAACGAGTCCAAGCTCGACCAGATGCGCGCCACCGTCGAGGAAAAGCTGCAGTCCACGCTGGAGGCGCGCCTGGGCGAGAGCTTCCGCCAGGTGTCGGAGCGACTGGAGCAGGTTCACAAGGGCCTGGGCGAGATGCAGACGCTGGCCGCCGGCGTGGGCGACCTCAAGCGCGTTCTGACCAACGTGAAGACGCGGGGCGGCTTCGGCGAAGTGCAGCTGGGAGCGCTGCTGGAGCAGGTGTTGACGCCCGAGCAGTACGCCGCCAACGTGGCGCCCCGGCCGGGGTCGGGCGAGCGTGTCGAGTTTGCGATCCGCCTGCCGGGACGCGATGCGCCGTGCTGGCTGCCGATCGACGCCAAGTTCCCGGTGGAGGACTACGAGCGGCTGCACGCGGCGCAGGAGCGCGCCGATTTGGCGGCGGTGGAGGAGGCCGGCCGCGCGCTGGAGGGCCGCATCAAGACCGAGGCGCGGCGCATCCGCGAGAAGTACATCGAGGCGCCGCACACCACCGACTTTGCGCTGCTGTTCCTGCCCACTGAAGGGCTGTACGCCGAGGTCCTGCGCCGGCCCGGGCTGGTGGAGAGTTTGCAGCGGGAGCAGCGCGTGGTCATCGCCGGTCCCACCACGCTGGCCGCCATGCTCAACAGCCTGCAGATGGGCTTCCGCACCCTGGCGCTGGAACGGCGCTCGGCCGAGGTCTGGCAGGTGCTCGGCGCGGTCAAGACCGAGTTCGGCAAGTTCGGCGAGGTGCTGGCGCGGCTGAAGGACCAGTTGCAGACGGCCTCCAACACGATCGAGAAGGCCGAGACCCGCACGCGCCAGATGGACCGCGCGCTCAAGGGGGTGGAGGCGCTGCCGGCCGAGCAGGCGGCGCAGTTGCTGCCGCCGGCTCCTCCAGCCAGTTAGGGCGGGCAGCGCGCCAGAGTTTCTGGCCGGCGATGACCGTCCTTTTCGCGGCATTTCGCCGGCGCCACCGCGGTGTAATCGAGCGACCCTGTCCTCTTGCGGAAGTGGTCTCGCCGGCTGCGCGGTCACTGCCTTGCGACCATGATCAGCGACCTGGTCAGCCGCCCCGATGTCGACGCCCCGCCGGCGGTTCTGGAGCGGGTGGTCCTGTGCTTCGCCCCGATCGTCGATCGACGGCGCGCCACGGCCGGCTTGCGGCTCACGGCGCGCGCGACCGACGCCGGCGGCGTGCGCTTGAGCGATCTGGCGCAGGTGCTGGCGCCGACGCTGGAGGCGTTGGCGCCCTTGCCGGTCCTGCTTGGCAGTGTCGGCGCTCGGCTGGACGAGGGGCTGCAGCAGGGCGGCCTGCCCGCCAATGCGCTGCTGGAGTTCGACGCCGTGCTGGCGGCCCATCCGGGCGCTGCCGAGCCGCTGGCGGGACTGGCACGCGCCGGGGTACGGCTGGCGCTGCGCGGCCGTCCTCGGCAGCCGCTGGAGGCGCCGGTGCGGCAGCTTTTCGAGTGCGCCGTCATTCACCAGGACGAGGACTTGCGCATCACCGGTGGCTACGCCGGCGACGACTTTCCGCGGCAGCAGCGCAGCCTGCCGTTCCACACGCTGGGGGCGAGCAATCTGCTGGAAGCACGAGCGGCATTCGAGCGGGGTAGCACCGGCTGCATCGGCTGGCCGGTCGAAGACCCGCTAGGGCGGCGTGGCGGCGGCGGCGCCCAGCCGGCGCAACTGTCAGTGCTGGAGCTGCTGCGGCTGCTCCGTGAAGAGGCCCCGCCACAGCGCATGGAGGCTGTACTCAGGCAGGACGCGGCGATCGCCTACCGGCTGCTGCAGTTGGTGAATGCGCCGATCATGGGGGTGTCGCTCCAGATCACCTCGCTGCAGCACGCGATCGCCATGCTGGGTCGGCGCCAGCTGCAGCGCTGGCTGATTGCACTGCTGTGCACCGGCAACCGCGACCCCGACGTCACGCCGCTCGTCGGCTACTCGATCTGTCGCGGCCTACTGCTCGACTACCTGGGACAGGACAGCGAGCACGGACTCGGCGACGAACTGTTCCTCACCGGCGCCTTCTCGCTGCTCGACCGCCTCACGAACACGCCATTCGAGGCGCTGTTCCGGGGCGCGATGGTCGGGCCGATGACGGTCGAGGCCCTGCGCGACGGGCGCGGTCCGCTGCTGCCCTTCCTGGAGTTGGCGCGCGCGGCCGAGGATGCGCGGCACGACCGGGTCAGGCAGCGGTTGCGCGACCTGGACCTGCCGCTGCTGTCCTATAACCGTGCCCTGCTGCGCGCCCTGGCCGAGGGCTGGGCCATCACGCGCTCGCTCTAGCCTGGCGCCCGCACCGACCAGTCGGCCCGGCCGACCCGCGGCGCCAGGCCGTCGCGCGCACGCAGCAGCACGCTGCGGGTGCTGTCCCAGTCGATGCAGGCGTCGGTCACCGAAACGCCGTACCGGAGCTGGCCCAGGTCCGACGGTATCGGCTGGTTGCCCGCGTGCAGGTGGCTTTCGAGCATCATGCCGACGATCGACTGCGCGCCTTCCTTGATCTGGTGCACGCAGTCCATCAGAACCAGGGGCTGCAGCGACGCATCCTTCAGCGAATTCGCGTGCGAGCAGTCGATCACGATGCGCGCCGGCAGCCCGGCCTTGGCCAGTGCCCGTTCCGCCAGTTTCACGCTCACAGTGTCGTAATTGGGCCGGCCGCCACCGCCGCGCAGCACGAGGTGACCGTAGGCATTGCCGCGGGTGCGGACGATCGCGGTGCGGCCATCGGCGTTGATCCCGAGGAAGCTGTGGGGGTGCGATGCCGACTCGATGGCATTGATCGCGACCTCGAGCCCGCCGTCGGTGCCGTTCTTGAAGCCGACCGGCGTCGACAGGCCGCTGGCCATTTCGCGGTGCGTCTGCGACTCGGTGGTGCGGGCGCCGATGGCATACCAGCTGATCAGATCGGCCAGGTATTGCGGCGACAGCGGATCGAGGGCCTCCGAGCCGGTGGGCAGGCCGAGTTCGGCCAGTTGCACCAGCAGGCGGCGGGCCGCCACGATGCCTTCCTCGATGCGGAAGGAATCGTCCATGCGCGGATCGTTGATGTAGCCCTTCCAGCCGGTGGAGGTACGCGGCTTCTCGAAGTACACGCGCATGACGATGAACAGCGTGTCGGCCACCTCGGCAGCCAGCGCCTTGAGCCGCTGCGCATAGTCGAGAGCGGCGACCGTGTCGTGGATCGAGCAGGGGCCAACGACGATGAAGGGCCGGCGGTCGCGGCCCTCGAGGATCGCGCGCAGAGTGGCGCGGCCCGCAGCCACGGTGGCGGCGGCTGCGGCGGAGAGCGGCGCGGCGGCATGCACCTCCGCCGGTGTGGGCATGGCATCGAGGCCGGCGACGTTGATGTTTTCCAGCGCCGCGGCGCCTGCCGCTGCCGGACTCAAGTCGTCACCCGCGCCAGCCGCTCGAGCGCGGCGCGCAGCGTGTCGTCGCGCTTGGCAAAGCAGAAGCGCACCACGCGGTGGTCGACCGGCTGGTCGTAGAACACCGACACCGGGATCACCGCCACGCCCCAGTCGACGATCATCCGCTGCGCGAACTGCGCCTCCGGCAGCGCGCTGACCGCGCTGTAGTCGGCCAGCACGAAGTAGGTCCCTGGGCAGGGCAGCACGCGAAAGGGCGTCTCGCGCAGGCCGGCCACGAAGAGGTCGCGCTTGGCCTGATAGAACGCCGGCAGCGTCTCGTACGGCAGCGGATCGCGCAGGTAGGCGGCGAAAGCGTGCTGCGCCGGCGTGTTGACGGCAAACACCATGAACTGGTGTACCTTGCGGATCTCGGCCGTCAGCGCGCGCGGCGCGCACAGGGTACCGACCTTCCAGCCGGTGGTGTGGAAGGTCTTGCCGAAGCTGGAGACCAGCACCGTGTGGGCTGCCAGCAGGGGCGAGCCGGCCAGCGAACGATGCGGCTGGCCGTCGAAGACGATGTGCTCGTAGACCTCGTCGGACAGCAGCAGCACTCCGGTGGCCGCGACGATGTCCTCGAGCGCCCGCAGGTCGGCGGCGGCCAGGCAGCGCCCGGTCGGATTGTGCGGAAAGTTGAGCATGATGAGCCGCGTGCGCGGCGTGATGGCGGCGCGCACCCGCTCCCAGTCGGGGGCGTAGTCGCGCGCGGCCTCCAGCGGCACGCGCACGATGCGGCCGCCGGCCAGCTCGATCGAGGGCCCGTAGCTGTCGTACACCGGCTCCAGGACGATCACCTCGTCGCCCGGGGCCACCAGCGCGAGCACCGCTGCCATGATGGCCTGGGTGGCGCCGGCGGTGATGGTTACCTCGGCGTCGGCGTCGTAGCGGTGTCCGTACAGCCGGGCATTCTTCGCGCTGATGGCCTGGCGCAGCGCCGGCACGCCCGGCATCGGCGCGTACTGGTTGTGGCCGGCATCCATCGCCTCGGTCAGCAGCGCCTGCAGGTGCGGGTCGCAGTTGAAGTCCGGGAAACCCTGCCCGAGGTTGATGGCGCCATGCTGCTGGGCCAACTGCGACATGACGGTGAACACGGTCGTGCCCACGCTGGGCAGCCGCGTCGGACCTAGACGCGAAGCGGGAGACGGAGCAACACTCATGCGCGATGCAAGCCAGGCAGCGGAACCGGGGGGCGGACAACGTCCGGCAAGACCGGTTGACCGCAAGCACGAATTTATACTCTGCTGCTGTCTTTGGCCCGAACTGTCCGGCAGCGCCTGCAAGCCACGAGCAGAGCATGCGAACCGGCGGTCATTTCGGCGCTTTGCATTGTGCTGGTCTTGGCAGACTCGGTCACTGAACGAGTCCGGCCATCGAGCCTCCTGATCCGCGGCCTCTCGATGTTGATCGCCAACGGCAACAGAGTCTCCCTGCGCCGGGCCGGGCCGGTAGACCGTGCGCGCGCCTACGCCTGGCTGGTGGAGTCCGATCTGGCGCCGCGTTCCTTCGGCCCGCCGTTGTACCCCGAGCGACCGCCACCGACCCCGGACTTCTTCGACAAGCGCTACCCGCTGCATTACTTTGAAGGCACACGGCCCTTCGATGGCCGCATGTTGATGGTGCGGGCGGGCAACGAGGACGTCGGCTGCATCGCTCACCACGCGGTCGACCTGTATCGCGACGTAGTGGCGCTGGAGCTCTGGCTGGCCGAAGCCGGGCGCAGCAGCAGAGGCTACGGGTCGGAAGCGATCACCCTTGCCTGTGAATGGCTGCAGGACAACTTCGGCGTCAATCGCTTCCTGCTGCGGCCCTCGCGCCGTAACGTGCGCGCATTGCGCGCCATGCGCCGTGCCGGTTTCCGCGAGACCGATCTGCCGCACGACGAAGTGCTGGAGACACTCGCACTCGACGCTCCAGCCTATATCGACGAGTTGCTGCTGTTCCGCATCCTGCCGTTACCCCCCGCCATGCTGGAGCGCGAAGCCGGGCATACCTACGTGTTCGTCGACAGCGAGTTCACCAACCTGATGGAGCCGCGGCTTATCAGCTTCGGTGCAGTAGCCACCGATGCCACCTCCTTCTACTGCGAACTGAATGACTGGCCGCGCGAGCTCTGCAGCGACTTCGTGCGCAGGAGCGTGCTGCCGCTACTCGATGGCGACGCGGTGCCGCACGCGATGGCCGCCAAATCGTTGCTCCGCTGGATCGCGGCCAAGGCGGTCAAGGGACCCACGGTCGTCGTTTCCGACTCGGGTTTCGACCGCTGGGCGCTGGCCGACCTGCTCGGCCGTGAGGATCTGCCAGCCGGCGCCCAGTGGCTGCGGCTGCCGGTGGCCTACGAGACGCTCGACGAGATCGCGGCCGAGCTGGGCCTGAGGCGCCACTACGCCCTCGATGACGCGCGGGCGCTGTGCCATGCGGCGCTCAGCCGCTGACGCCGTTGTCCATGGCGGGACCGCGCCTGGCCGACGCACTCGCGCGAGGGTCAAGGGCGGGGTCGGCGCGGTAGCGGCCGTGTCGGCGGCCCGTCGGCTTGCCACTGCTGCGGCGTAAGGACCATCAGCCCGTCGCGCAGGGCGCGCCGGCCGGTCTTCAGCAGCGCGCGGTCCTTGGTGATCAGCGCCGAGGCGCGCGCGCTGTGGGCAAGGTCGAGGAACTTGAGGTCGTGCGGGTCGGAGCAGGGCCAGGGCGCCGGCAACACGCGCTGCAGTTCGCGTGCGAGGGACTTCCATTCGGCCAGCAATTCGGACTGACGCGTCGGGCGCAGATTGAACTGCGGCCGAGCCAGCACGTCGCCCAGCTCGCCGTCGGTGGCGGCGCAGCGCCAGGCCAGCATGCGGCCGGCTCGCAGCGCCTGCCAGAGCGGCAGAGCGGCCGGGTCGGCAAACACCCAGCAGTCGAGCAGTACGTTGGTGTCGAGCACCACCTGCAGCAGCGGTGTCGGCAGACCGGCGGGTGCGGAGGGCGGCAGTGGCATCGTTCGCGGCGGTGCCGATCGCGACGGACTGCCGCCGCGACTGGCGGCCTGCGGTCAGCCGCCTGCCGGCGGCAGGGCGTGCGCTTGCAGGGCTGCGATGCCCACGAAGCGCAGCGCGCCCTCGTGGCAGGCGGTCAGGATCACCGGCGGCGCCACACCGGCAAGCAGGGCCTCACGCCAGCGGCTGGCGCACAGGCACCAGCGATCGCCGGGCTTCAGCCCGGGGAAGCGCCACTGCGGATGCGGCGTGACCAGATCGTTGCCGCGCTCGACCGAAAAACGCAGGAACTCCTCGGTGACCTGCGCGCAGACCGTGTGCGATCCGACGTCCTGCGGCCCGGTGTGGCAGTAGCCGTCACGGTAAAAGCCGGTCGGCGGGCTGGCGCAGCAGCACTCCAGCGGGCCGCCGAGCACGTTGCGGGCAGAAGAGGGGCGGTCGCTGTCGCGCGGCATGTCAGCGTCTCGACATCGGCCCTTGCGACGAAAGCAGCCTCGCTCCGGACCGCGCGCAGCACGGGGGCAGAAGTGGCTTCACGTCAGGGCTGCAGGCAGGCGTGCAGTGTCATGACGACGATGAGCGCCAGCGCGAGCAGCGGCCAGCCGACGTTCCAGAAGCCGCTGCCGGTGTCGGTACGGTCCTGGATGGCCGGAGGTTCGTCGGGGGAGGGTTCGGTCGGGTGCATGGTCGCGGAGGATAGAGCAGCGGGGGCCACGGCTCCCGCTGTCTCATCGCGGACGGCAGTCGATCAGGCCGCCAGCAGTTGGCGCAGCACGAAGGGCAGGATGCCACCGTGCCTGTAGTAGTCGACCTCGATCGGCGTGTCGATACGCAGCTTCAGCTGCACGCGCTGCACGCTGCCGTCGGGGCGCCGGACGACCAGCGTGGCATCCTGCTGCGGCCTGGGCTCGGCGCCGATGCCTTCGAGATCGAAGGTCTCGGTCCCGGTGAGTCCGAGCGTCTGCGCGCTGTCGTTGCCCAGGAACTGCAGCGGCAGCACCCCCATGCCGACCAGGTTGCTGCGGTGGATGCGCTCGAAGCTGCGCGCCACCACGGCCTTGACACCCAGCAACTGCGTGCCCTTGGCGGCCCAGTCGCGCGACGAACCGGTGCCGTACTCCTCGCCGCCAAAGACGATGGTGGGAACGCCGTCGGCGATGTAGCGCATGGCCGCGTCGTAGATCGACATCTGCTCGCCCGAGGGCTGGTGCAGGGTGATGCCGCCCTCGACGCGCGCGCCGTCGGCTTTGGCCGGGATCATCAGGTTCTTGATGCGCACGTTGGCAAAGGTGCCGCGCATCATGACCTCGTGGTTGCCGCGGCGCGAGCCGTAGCTGTTGAAGTCGGCCTTGACGACGCCGTTGGCCAGCAGCCACTTGCCCGCGGGCGAGCTGTCCTTGATCGAGCCGGCCGGCGAGATGTGGTCGGTGGTGATGGAGTCGCCGAAGATGCCAAGCGCACGCGCGCCCTTGACCTGCGGCATCTTGCCCGGCTGCATCGCGAAGTCGTCGAAGAACGGCGGCTCGGCGATGTAGGTCGACTGCGGCCAGTTGTAGGTCTGGCCGGCGGCCGAACCGATCTTCTCCCACAGTTCGCCCGGCGCGCTCTTGACCTTGCCGTAGTTGGCGGCGTAGGCCTTCGGGTTCATGGCGTGCTTCATGAGCGCGTAGACCTCCTCGGAGCTGGGCCACACGTCGCCGATCCAGACGTCCTCGCCCTTCCTGCCCTTGCCCAGTGGCTCGGACATCAGGTCTTTCATCACGGTGCCGGCGATCGCGTAGGCCACCACCAGCGGCGGCGAGGCGAGGAAGTTGGCCTTGATGTTCGGATGGATGCGCGCCTCGAAGTTGCGGTTGCCCGACAGCACCGCCGAGCACACCAGGTCGTTCTTCGTGATGACCTCGTTCAGCTCGGGCGACAGGTCGCCGGCGTTGCCGATGCAGGTCGTGCAGCCGTAGGCCGCCACCGAGAAGCCGAGCTGCTCGAGGTATGGCAGCAGGCCGGTCTTGGTCAGGTACTCGGTGACGATGCGCGAGCCGGGGGCGAGCGAGGTCTTGATGTGGGGCTTGACCGCCAGGCCGCGCTCGACCGCCTTCTTGGCCAGCAGGCCCGCCGCCAGCAGCACGCCCGGGTTGGAGGTGTTGGTGCAACTGGTGATGGCGGCGATCAGCACGTCACCGTTCTTCACGTCGATGCCGTTGCTGGTCCTGAAGCTCTGGCCGAGCTTGTCGGCCGGCTGGTTGAAGCCACTGTCGGCGCCCGCGGCACTGACCGGATTGGAGAACAGCCGGGCGAACGTCTGCTTGACGTTGCCGATTTCGATGCGGTCCTGCGGGCGCTTGGGCCCGGCGAGGGACGGCGCCACCGTGGACAGATCGAGCGACAGTACCGTGCTGTAGTCGATGGCGCCGGTCTGCGGGATGCCGAACAGCCCCTGCGCCTTGAAGTAGGCCTCGAAGGCGGCGATCTCGTCCTTGGTGCGGCCGGTGCCCTCGAAGTAGGCGATCGTCTTCTCGTCGACGGGGAAGAAGCCCATGGTGGCCCCATACTCGGGCGCCATGTTGGCGATGGTGGCGCGGTCGGTGACCGACAGCGAGGCCGTTCCGGCGCCGAAGAACTCGACGAACTTGCCGACCACCTTGGCCTTGCGCAGCATCTCGGTCACGGTGAGCACGAGGTCGGTGGCGGTGACGCCTTCGCGCAGCTTGCCCTTGAGCTCGAAGCCGACCACGTCCGGCGTGAGGAAGTACACCGGCTGGCCGAGCATCCCGGCCTCGGCCTCGATCCCGCCGACCCCCCAGCCCACCACGCCGATGCCGTTGATCATCGTGGTGTGGCTGTCGGTGCCCACCAGGGTGTCCGGATACAGCACCCCATTTTTGCCATGCACGCCGCGCGCCAGGTACTCGAGGTTCACCTGGTGCACGATGCCGAAGCCGGGCGGCACCACGCCGAACGTGTCAAATGCCTGCATGCCCCACTTCATGAACTCGTAGCGCTCGCGGTTGCGCGAGAACTCAAGCTTCATGTTCAGGTCCAGCGCGTCCTTGCTGCCGTAGTGGTCGATCATCACCGAGTGGTCGACTACCAGGTCCACCGGCACCAGCGGCTCGATCGTCTTCGGGTTCTTGCCGGTCTTGGCCGCGACGCTGCGCATGGCCGCCAGGTCGGCCAGCAGCGGCACGCCGGTGAAGTCCTGCAACACCACGCGGGCGACGATGAACGGGATCTCGTCCACGCGCTCGGCGTTCGGCTTCCAGTTGGCCAGCTGCCTGACGTGTTCTTCAGTCACCTTCTTGCCGTCGCAATTGCGCAGCACGGATTCGAGCACCAGCCGGATCGACACAGGCAGGCGCTTGACTGCGGGATAGGTCCTGGCCAGTTGCGGCAGCGAGTAGAACTGCGCCGACTGCTTGCCGACCTGGAGGCTCTGGAGCGTGTTGTGCAGGTTGTGCATGAGCGAGAACCCTCTGTGGTTAGGCGGAGCTGCGGCCCCGCATGTTCTAGCGTTTGAGCCGGATCTGGACGTCGTACAGCAGGCCCTTGTCGTCCTGACAGGTGCCGCCTGCCGAGCCAGACGACCCGAGGCCGCGGAAGTCGCAGCGCAGGCCGCTGCCGTCGGTTG
>Ga0209985_10003941_pt1 | contig 12240 bp, 8 predicted proteins | sample NOAtaG_FD_187305 | JGI IMG/M metagenome (GOLD analysis project Ga0209985, IMG submission 187305) | Freshwater lake microbial communities from Lake Erie, under a cyanobacterial bloom - NOAA_Erie_Diel6S_1000h metaG (SPAdes) (version 2) | ecosystem: Environmental > Aquatic > Freshwater > Lake ...
GCGCCGCCACGACGGGGCTTTCCGCTGGATCCTCTTCGAGGGCGCACCACGCTTCGATGAGACGGGGCGTTTTCTGGGCCATGTGGGCCACTGTCTCGACATCACCGAGCGCAAGCAGGCCGAGGAGGAGCTTCTCGACCAGCAGGAGCGGCTGGAGATCACGATCACCCACCGCACCCACGAACTGGTGCAGGCGAGGGATGCCGCACAGGCGGCCAGCCGCGCCAAGACGGTTTTCCTTGCCAACATGAGCCACGAGATGCACACGCCGCTGAACGCGATCATCGGCACCACAGAGCTGGTGCGCGCCAAGCTCGCAGACGATCGGCAGCGTGAACAACTCGGCCGGGTGACGCAGGCCTCCCGCCACCTGCTCGGGATCATCGATGATGTGCTGGATGCGGCTCGCCTCGAGACCCGGCAACTGAAGCTCTGCCTCGACCGTCTGGTGCTGGGGGAGCTGATCGCAAACGTGAGCAACATGGTCGGAGCCGACCTCGCCGCAAAGGGGCTTCGCCTGCAGACCGAGGCGGCCCCATCACTGCTGGCCCGTGCCTTCACGGGCGATGAGCGCAGGCTGGCGCAGGTGCTGCTGCAGTTGCTGGGCAATGCCATCAAGTTCACCCACCGGGGCGGTATCACGCTGCGCGTGCATGTGGCCGAAGACACACCCGCTGCAGCGCTGCTGCGCTTCGAGGTAGAGGACACCGGCATCGGCATAACACCGGAAGATCTGTCACGTCTGTTCGCGGTGTTCGAGCAGGTCGACGGCTCCACCACGCGGCGCCACGGTGGCATGGGGCTGGGCCTGGCGCTGGTCAAGCAACTTGTGGAACTCATGGGTGGCGAGATCGGCGCACACAGTTCGCCCGGCAAAGGCAGCAGATTCTGGTTCACCGTGCGGCTTCCGGTGGCCGAGGCCGCCGGGGGTATTGAAGGTGAACGACGACGGACAGCGCCGGAGGAAGGCACCACGTCCGTGATGACAGCGGATGAAAACAGCGCAGAACTCGAGGAGGTCTGCGATCAGTTGGCCTTGCTGCTCAGCCAGTGGAATTACGGGGCATCGGAGCTGCTCAACACCCACACCGCACTTCTGCAGAGGGGCTTGGGGCCGCATTTCAGAGGGCTGGAGGCCGCACTGGGTGAATTCGATTTCACGGCAGCCAGGGAGCGGCTCGCCACCGCGCGGAAGAGCCTGTCCAGGGCGCGCGCCTGATCCGTCGTGTGCCGCACAGGTGTCGCGGAGCGAGCCTTCTCCTTCGTATGATCCGCAGTGTGCCCACCACGGAACTGCGCCATGCATGCCGACGCCCTGCGCCCTTTGCGGGCCGTAAGCCCTGACGAGATCACCGCGTTCTGGCGAGACGGCGCCGTTTGCCTGCGCGGCATCATGCCCGCAGGCTGGCTCAGCATGCTGGAGGAGGGTGTGCAGCGCTGGCTCGCATCGGATGCGCGGTTCAGTCTCTCGGAGTTCGGCGCGGGTCGTAGCGACGGTGCACCACGCCCCAAGGCGCATTTTTACGGTGGCACGGACCACTGGAAAACGGACGACGACTGCCGCCGCTTCGCGTGTGAGTCTCCCCTGCCCGGGATCGTGGGTGCACTGCTGCGCTCGGCGAAGGTGAACCTCTACGAGGACAGCATCCTCGTGAAAGAGCCCGGCACCGTCGAGAAGACGATGTTCCATCAGGACCTGCCCTACTTCCACGTCGAGGGCACGCAGATCTGCACCACCTGGGTGCCGCTCGACCCGGTCACGCGCGAGACCGGCTCACTGCTCTTCGTGAAGGGCAGCCACACGTGGAAGAAAACCTACCGCCCCAATTACTTCGTGCAGCACGAATCCATGCCCGACACCGAGGGCGAGGACGCACCCGACTACCACGCGAACCGCAAGGACGCGGAGATCCTCTGCTTCGACATGGAACCCGGTGATCTGACGGTGCACCACGCGCTCACGCTGCACGGCGCGCTCGGCAACAGCTCGGCAACACAGATGCGCCGCGCGATGTCGGTGCGCTACTGCGGCGATGACGCCCGCTACCGCATCCGCCGCGGTGCCGCGCAGAAACCACACCACGCCACCGTGGTGCCCGGCAGCGTGCTCGACCACCCCGACTGCCCCGTGGTGTGGCGGGCTGAATGAACACCACCCCGCGGGAGCGGGCGATGCCCGCCACACGGCCGGCACCACCGCTGATGCTGTGCGCACACCGGCACGGCAGCTCGCAGACATGACACACCGACACCACAGGAGAAGACCATGAAAGCAGTCCGCGTCCACGGCCCCGGCGATCTGCGCATCGACGAGATCCCCGCGCCTGTCCCCGGCCCGCGCGATGTGCTGGTGAACGTCGCGGTCGCCGGCATCTGCGGTACCGACGTCACGTTCACCAAGGTGGGCGGTGTTGCCGGCCCCACGAGCGAGCCCTTCATCCTTGGCCACGAACTCGCCGGCACCATTGCCGAGGTGGGTGCAGACGTGGCGGGCATGAAGGTGGGCGACCGCGTGATCGTGAACCCCATGGGCGATGGCAACGGCATCGGCAATGGCGCGCCCTGGGGCGGCGCCTTCGCGCCGCGCCTGCTCGTCACCAACGCCACCGTGGGCGGCGCCATCCACCCGATTCCCGACGAACTCTCCTTCGAGCGCGCCGCGCTCGCAGAGCCGCTGTCGGTAGCCACACACGCCGTGAACCGCTCCGGCGCAGGCCCCGGTGACAAGGTGGTGGTGATGGGCGCAGGGCCCATCGGGCTCGGCATCGTCTTCGGGCTCGCGCGGCGCGGCGTGACAGACATCACCGTGGTCGACATGGCAGACAGCCGTCTTGCGCGTGCCCGTGCGCTCGGTGCGAACACCACCATCAACCCCGGCAACGAGGACGTCTTCGAGGCCCTCTGCCGCACCCACGGCAAGGGCGATGTCTTCGGCTGGCCGGTGGCGAATGCGAATCTCTGGTTCGAGGTGACGGGCGTGGGCGCGGTGCTGCAGTCGCTGGTCACGATGGCGCCCTTCCACGCGAAGCTCGTGATCGTGGCGGTGCACCACACCGAGGTGCCCATCAACTTCCAGATCGCGCTCGCGAAGGAACTCTCCTTCGAGATGTCGCTCGCCTACCCGGACGAGTTCCCCGCCGTGATCGAGGCGCTCTGCGACACCTCGGTGGACATCTCCCCGCTGGTGAGCCACACCTACGGTTTCGGGGATTTCCTCGAGGCCTTCGCCGTCTCGCAAGACAAGCACCATTCCGCCAAAGTGCTGGTGCACTGCGATGAGTGAACACACCGGCGCGATACGCATCACGGACCTCGCCAACCCGGTGCTCTCGGACGCGCTGAAAGGCGTGATCGCCGCCACGCCGCCGGTGGTGATGGACATCGAAGCCGTGCTCGCGGCTGCCCGCGCCACCACCGGTTTGAGTGATTTTGGCCCGGATGATTTCCGCGAGCGGCTCGCGCTCTGGCTGTCCTGCTTCGAGGAAGACAAAGGCCTCGGGCCCGTGGGCCGCGCGGGCATGTTCGGGGACTGCGTGCGCTACAGCGTGGCGCGACTCCGGCTCGTGCATCTCTGGAAGAAACACCCGGAAATCGACGATATCGAGCTCGATCGCCCGATCATCATCGCGGGCCTGCCGCGCTCGGGCACCACGCATCTGGTGAATATCCTGGCCGCCGACACGCGCCTGCGCTCCATGCCGCTCTGGGAAACCATGGAGCCGGTGCCGGCCGAAAACGACACGCCCACCGTGCCCGGTGAAGACCCGCGCTTCACCCGCACGCGCGAGATGTGGGGCAATTTCGAAGCACTGCTGCCGCTGATGCCCGCGATGCACGAGATGGCACCCGAGCACGTGCACGAGGACATCGAACTGCAGGGCTCGGACTTCACCACCTATCTACCCGAGTGGCTCTCGCGGCCCTACCGCTGGCGCGATTACTACTTCGCGCACGACCAGACGCCGCACTACGCCTGGGGCAAGCGCGCGCTGAAGGCCATGACGTGGCTGCGGGGCCCCAACCGCTGGGTGATGAAATCCCCGCCGCACATGGAGAACTTCGGGCCGCTGATCCACACCTACCCGGACGCGACCGTGGTGGTGACGCACCGCGACCCGATCGCCGTGATCCAGTCGGCGATCACCATGCTCGCCTACGGCGACAGGCTGCGTCGCACGCTGCCGCTGGACCTCAAGCAACTCGCGAATTACTGGATCGACCGTATCGAGATGCTGCTCAAGGCGTGCGTGCGGGACCGGCAGTGCCTGCCCGCCTCGCAGTCCATCGACGTGCTCTTCCATGAGTACATGGCAGACCAGAAGTCCACGATCCGGCGCGTCTACGAGATGGCAGGGCTCGCATTCACACCCGCGGCCGAGGCGCAGATCGACGGCTTCCTCGCTGCCAACCCGCGCGGCAAACACGGGCAGGTGCAGTACGATCTCGAGGGTGACTTCGGGCTCGACGTGGCGGCGATCAGAGAGCGTTTCGCGTTCTACTACGATCGCTTCCCGGTACGACGCGAGCCCACTGCCAACGAGAAAAAACGCTGAGCGCCACCCGCGGGGAGCGAGACATGTCGACACTGCTGACGGAGGCCGATGTCTTCCCGTGGGCCGAACAGACGCTGGGCGGGCGCATCGTCGCCTCGCGACGTCAGGGCGGGCGTGAGTCGGGTGGCCGGCCCGGGTGGTTTGTCGATGTGGAGATGGGCAGTGCCCTTCGCACGTTCTACATCCGTGGCGATCGGGGCGGGGATTTCGGCTTCACGCGCGAGTACGGACTGCAACGCGAAACACGGGTGCTGCGCCTGCTCCGCGAGGAAGGCATCCCCGTGCCCGAGGTGATCGCTGCGAGCGAGAATCCGAACGCGGCCATTCTCGGGTTCATTCCCGGCGTGAACGATTTCACCACCATCGCCTCTGCCGCTGAGCGCGATGCCGTGGCACGGGATTTCGCGCAGGTAATGGCCCGCTGGCATGCGATCCCGGCGCAGAAGTTCGTGGAGATCGGCCTCGACGCTCCGCAAGATGCCACTGAACTGGTCTGCACGGACCTCGCAGTCTGGGAGCGCGGGCATTTCCCGCTGATCTCGGAGCCGGTGCCGCTCGTCAGTTTTGCCTGCGGCTGGCTGCGCCGGAACCTCCCGGAGATGCCCGAGCGCCTGGTCCTGGTGCAAGGCGACACGGGCCCGGGCCAGTTCCTGTTCCGAGACGGGCGCGTGCAGGGTGTGGTCGACTTCGAGCTCGCCAATCTGGGGGATCCGATGCGCGAACTCGCGCACATCCGCACGCGTGATGTGTGGTACCCCACGGGTAATCTGCCCGACTGGTTCCGTTACTACAGCGAGGCGAGCGGCGTGCCGCTCGATCTCGACAAGATCCGCTATTACAGCGTGATCGGGATGTTCACCACTGCGCTCGCGCTGGGCCCGGTCGTGCAGAAACTGAACCCGGCAGACGAGCATGCCGAGTGGATCGCGCAGGAGGTGTGGTCCCGCAAGGCCACCGCCGAGGCCATCGCCGAGGCGATGGGCATACAGCTGGAAACACCGCGTCTGCCGCTGCCCGAGCGGCCGCAGGTCGATCTGCTGTTCGGCGCGATGCGCAGCAATCTGCAGGACGAGCAACTGCCCGCGATATCCGACCCTTTCCTGCAGCACCGCATGCAGATGTCCCTGCGCCTGCTCACACACCTGAAAAACCACGCAGCCTTCGGTGCCGAGATCGAGCAACTCGAACTCGAGGACATGGGGCGCCTGCTCGGCAAGCGTCCACGGAATCTGCGCGAGGGCACGCGCGCGGTAGACGCACTGGTGCGTAGCGCGGACCCGGCGCGGGACGAGGAAATCCTGGGCTATCTCTACCGCCAGAGCGTGCGCGATACCGCGCTTATGCGCGGCGCCATGGGGCGTGCGGAACACGCGCGGGCATCTGCCATTTCATGACCGTCCGCCGCGCGGCACGTAGACCGTCTTGCCGCCGACGACAGTGCGCAGCACCTTCACGTTGGCGATGTCCTCCGGCGCAATCGTGAGCGGGTTGCGGTCGAGGATGATGAAGTCTGCGAACTTGCCGACCTCGAGCGAGCCCGTGACCGATTCCTGATGCAGCGAATGGGCGGCGTTGATCGTCGCGGCGCGAAGTACGGTCTCTACCGGCAAACCCGGATCCTTGCCCAATCGGCCGCGGTAGGCGGGATCGACATCCGGGCGGTTGCTCCGCGTGACACCCACCTTGAGCGCGAACCACTGGTCCAGCGCGTCCACCGGCCAATCGCTGCCGAAAGCGACGCGGGCACCCTGCTCCGCCAGCAGGCCCGCAGGCTCGATCACCGCCATCCGCTCGGGCCCGAAGATATCGACCAGCCCCAGCGTGTCGCCTGCGGGCTTGCCCCACTGCATCGACAGCACGGGGGTAATGTCCAAGCTGCGGTAGCGCGTCATATCGGCGGCAGAAACGATCTCGTTGTGCGCGATGGCAGCGCGGACATCCGCACCGGGGAGTGCCTTGCGCATCGCCTGGTAGCCATCGAGCGCGGCGCGCACGGCGCCGTCTCCATCGGCATGGATATGCGGATCGATGCCGTTCTGTCCCAGCCCGGTCAGGATCGGCACGAGCGCGTCATGCGGGAAATAGGGCTCCGGGCCCCGGCTCGGGCCAGGCACCCAGTGCGGCGCCTCCGCGGTGCCCGCGTTCACGCGATAGGGCTCGAGCAGTGTGCCGGTGAGGGCGGGCGCGGCAATCACACCATCGAGGAAGAGCTTGGCATTGCGCACCCTGATACCGGGGGCGGGTGCTGCGGTGCCACCGTCGAACTTGCGTGAGATGTCTGTCACACGCGCCACCGCAGCGGCAGGATCTGCGCCCTCCTTCGGATCGATCGCTACGGCAAAGTGCGCCCGCGCCGTGAGCCCGCCTGCGGCATGCACCGCAGTGAAAGCCTTGATCGAGGGCAGACCTGCGGCAGCATCGAGAAAGCCGGTGACGCCCTGTGCTGCCATCATCGCGAGCGCAGCCTCTGCCGCTTTGCGCTCTGCCTCGGGTGTGGGCGCGGGTATCAGGGTGCTGAAGATCTCGTAGGCCGAGTCTTCCAGAAGACCGGTGGGCTCGCCGCTGGCGTCGCGCCAGATCTTGCCGCCCAGCGGGTCCTTGCTCTCGCGGCTGATGCCGCCGAGCGCGAGCGCCCGGGAATTCGCCAGCACGGTATGACCGAACGAAGAGCGGATCACGATCGGACGCGTGGTGGCGAGAGCATCCAGATCAGCGCGGCTCGTCCGCACACCCGGTGGCTGCATGTTTTCCTGGAACCAGGCCACCACTTCCAGCCAGGCATCCGGTCCCGCGTCTTGCGAGGCGTCGAGGCAGGCTTTCACCCGCTGCTGCAGCTGCGCGACGGTCAAGGCTGCGTATTCAAGATTGCACTTGAGCAGGGTGCTGCCTGCCTCGAAGGGATGCATGTGGGCGTCAATCAGCCCGGGCATCACGAAACGCCCGCCCAGATCCTCGATTCTGGTATCCGGGCCGGTCAACGCTGCGAGCCCGTTTTCCTCACCGGCAAAGACGATGCGCCCGTCGCGCACCGCAAGCGCTTCAACCTGGGGCGAGGCTCCGTCTGCCGTGAAGATCACGGCGTTGCGGTAGATGGCATCAGCCGGCGCCTCAGCGCCTGCCGCCCCCCATGACAGGAGCAGCGTTACAGCAGCCGCGACTATTTTGCGCATGGTGCGATCAACCCGATACCGGCGAGGACGCCGGGAGCAACATACGCAGAATCCGCTGCTCCTCCCGCGCACCAGAGCTCACATAGAGTGCCTTGGCAACCGCGTTCTCCGCAGGCACGTCTATTTCGAGATGCGTTTCGCCGCGCTCACGGCAGAGCTCGCGCACGCTGCGCAGCAGCATCTGCCCGACACCACCCCGGCGCAGATCACCATCAACGTAGAGCACTCGCAACACCCTGTAAGGGCGAAGGCTGAAGGGACAACTGGCCGCGAAGGTGTAGGCAAACCCGCGTGTCTTCTGTCCTGACTCTTCGGCAATCAGGAGACCCGTGGAAGGTGTCGAAAGCTGCGCGTCCACCCAGGCCTGAGCCGTCGGGAGATCTGAATAGGCACCGTCACTCTGACGATAGAGGTTGACCAGTTTGGCAAGCGCAGCGGCATCCGACGCGTTGGCCGCACGCACTGCGATGTCCAGATCACGACGACCGAAATCCCGGGGAGTGGCGGCAGAGGACGCGTCTCGTACGAACACCCACGGGAAGACGGTGGAGAGAAAGCTCAGGCATTGCACGCGGGTCTGCATGCTGTCGAAACCGTCGCTGTCGAACAGCACACCTTGCCAGGCGGCATCGATCAGCCCCGAGATGGCAAGCGCGATCACGTCTGCGCTGTGGTCTACGGGCGGGTCCGCAAGACTGATGACACCCTGGCACAACTCCACGATCAGGAAGTGGAACTGATCATCGTGGCTCGCGCAGACTTCCTGGTATTCGCTGCGCGATTTCGCCTCGCTCATGAAGGCATACCACACCGCAGCACTGCCCGGTTTGATGATGGCCGGGTCGGTGGCCGCCAGGACGAGCGCGCGCAGGCGATCGGCCGGTGAACTGCCCGCAGCATCCACCGCATGCCAAACGGCGGAATAAAACTCCTGCGTCACCGCTTTCAGTGTCTCGAGAAGGAGTTCTTCCTTGGAGCTGAAATAGAAATTCACGCTGCCGGTCGAAATGCCTGCATGGCTGGCGATGTGAGCGAGCGTCACACCGGAGAGCCCTCTTTCGAGTATGGCGTCGGCGGCCGCTGCCACGAGCCGGCGCCGCTGCTCACTCAGGGCGAATTGTCCAGCCGCTGTGCGGCGCTGCGTCATGGTTCTCTCCTGCACACTGCGTGTGTTTTTATACTGATGCCGTACCCCGGGCGATCATCAGACACGCACTCGTGCCCGGACTCTACGCTCCGCGCCTTGCCCCTATCAACTCCGGGGGCCGCGAACCCGAGGTCTATCGTTGCCTGCGCTGCGCCGCGCTCAGATCTCGCTGTCACGGCCCGCCCAGTAGGGCGCGCGTATCCGCGCCCGCAGCGCCTTGCCCGCCTCCGAGCGCGGCAGACGCGACACGAAATCCACGGCGCGTGGCCACTTCTGTTTCGCAAGCCTTCCTTCGCAGAACGCGAGCAATGACTGCCGGCAGGCCTCATCCGGCGCGTGGCCAGGCAGCAACTCCACCACCGCAGTCAGCACCTCCCCCAGATCCGCGTGGGGCGTTCCCACGCAGGCGACATCCGCTACGGCAGTGTGCAGCGCCAGCACATCGTCGACTTCCTGCGGGTAGATGTTCACGCCACCCGAGATCACGACCTCGGCGCTGCGCCCGGTGAGGAAGAGGTATCCGTCGGCATCCAGATAGCCGATGTCGCCAGCCGTGAAATACCCCTCTCGCTGCACCGCTGCGGTTTTCTGCGGATCGCGGAAGTACTCGAAGCTGCTGCCGGGCGGGTTGACCAGATAGACACCACCTGCCTCGCCTGCGGGCAGTTGCTGGCCCGACTCATCGAGGATGCGCAGCTGCCCGGGCGCAGGCCGCCCTACGGTGCCCGGTTTCTGGAGCCATTCCTCCGGCCCCACCAAGGTACCCGGCCCCTCGGTGCCCGCGAACATTTCCCAGAGAATCGGCCCGAACCAGTCAAGCATGCGCCGCTTCGTCTCCCGCGCGCAGGGCGCCGCGCCGTGGATCAGGAAGCGCAGGCTGGAAAGCTCATGCGCGGTGCGGATCTCCGGCGGCAACTGCAGCAGGCGGTTGAACATGGTGGGCACGCAGAAGGTGTGCGTGATGCGGTGTTCTGCGATCAGCGCGAGCATGCGCGCGGGATCCCAGCCGTCCATCAGCACCGTGCCGATGCCCGCCGTGAGCGGCGTATTGAGGCACAAGCCGAAAGGTCCGGCGTGATAGAGCGGGCCGGTGGCAAGCGCGCGATCGGTGCCGCTCTCCGGGTCGAAGCGGAACACCGCGGTGAGGATCTGCTGCATCTGCGCGGCCGCGGCCGGATCGGGCTGGCGGCGGAACACGCCCTTGGGTCTCCCCGTGGTGCCCGAGGTGTAGAGCATGGTGCTGCCGAGCGAGGGATCGGGAATATCGGCTCCGTCCATGCCGGCGAGCGCATCGTCCCAAGCCATGTAGCCGGGTTGGGTGGCACCGATCGACACGCGCAGCGCCAGCGCAGGCGCGGCTGCTGCCGATGCCGCCGCACCCGCCGCGCGCTCGTCCAGAAACAGCGCACGCGCCTCGCAATCGGCCACGATCCACGCGATTTCCTCAGACGAAAGATGCCAGTTCACCGGCGTGAGCCGCAGCCCGCTGCGGTGCGCGGCAAAGCGCACCACGGCAAATTCCATGCGGTTGCCGCAGACCAACGCCAGCGCATCGCCCGCCACGAGGCCCGCCGCGCGCAGGCGCCGCGCAAGACGGTTGGAGAGCGCGTTCAGCGTGGCGAAATCCATCTCGCCCTGCGCGCCCCACAGCGCGATGCGCGCGGGGTCTGCCGCGGCGATGGCGGCAATTTCCATGCCTTCGGGCGCGCGGGCACAGGCTGCGGCAAAGAGGCTCATGGTCACTCCCCGCGGAAGACGGGCGGGCGTTTTTCTTTGAACGCGCGCGGCCCCTCGCGGGCGTCCTTGCTCATCATCACACCGGCGGATTCGCGCGCTTCGAGATCGAAGGCATCGGCCCAGCGCTCGGTGTGGCTCTCGAGCACCGTGCGCTTGATGGCGGCGAGCGCGAGCGGCGCATTCGCGGCGATGCGTGCGGCCAGCGCCTCGGCACGCGCGAGCAATTCGCTACCCTCCACCACCTCGCTCACCAGTCCCCAGCCGAGTGCGGTCTGCGCGTCGATGGGCTCGCCCGTCATCAGCAACCGCATCGCGTGCGCGTAGGGCAGCTGCCGCGCGAGGCGCACCATCGACCCGCCGCCGGGCACGATGCCCGACTTCGGCTCGGGCAAGCCGAACTCCGCGTGACGCGCGGCGATACGCACGTCCGTTGCCTGCAGCAACTCGCAGCCGCCGCCGAGCGCGCGGCCGTTCACAGCGCAGATCACGGGCTTGTAGAGCGGCTCGCCCTTCAGCAGCACGCGATCGACGATCGCGGGGTCTGTGAGCAAGCGCCGTTCGATCTCGTCAGCCGGCTCGCGCGCACCGGTCCAGAGCGGAATCAGCCCGCCCAGATCCCCGCCGCAGCAGAAATCCCGCTCACCGCTCGCGGTGAGCACCACCACGCGGATGCCGTTGTCTTGCCGCACGGCCTCCCAGGCATCGGCCAGCTCCACGAAGGCGCGCGGGCCGAGCACGTTACGCGCTTCCGGGCGGTTGATCGTGATCCACGCCACCGCATCGCGGCGTTCGAACAGCACATCGCTCATCACTCGCTCCTCACTGCGCCCGCGGCGCGCTCATCGCCTGCTTGCGCTGGTTGGCTTTCCAGATCAGGAAATCCTGTATGGCCTGCACGCCGCCGGCATCGAGTTGCTCACGGAAGTTCGGCATGCCCTGCTGCTCGCGCGCGCCACCGAGCACGATGCCGGCAAACTCGCGGTGCGTCTGCGCGCTCATGTAATCGAGATCGGGCACGCCACCCGCGCCGCTGCCATGGCACAAACCGCAGTGCTCTGAAAACAGCAGCAATCCGCGCGAGACCTGCTCCATCGAGGCCGTGGCGGGCGGCGGGTCGAACGTGCGCTGCTGAGGCTCCGGCGGCGCGAGCGCGCCCCTCTCATCCAGCGCGTACACCGCTATGCGGTTCGGGTTCTTCAGACCTGCTACTGCGGCGCCGTCCGGGAAGATGGTGCCGAGAGCACCGCCCCAGCCCACGCCCACCGCAAGGTACTGCCGCCCGTCGACGGCGTAGCTCACGGGGCCGCCGGGAACGCCGGAGTAGATCGGCGTTTCCCACAGCACGCGGCCGTCGTCGTCTGCGTAAGCCACCAGCCGCCCTTCGGTGGCGCCCTGGAACACCAGCCCGCCCGCAGTCGCGAGCGTGCCGCCGTTCGCCGGCACTTTCTGCTCGACCTGCCACGCGGCTTTACCCCGCGCGATGTCCCAGGCGATCAGCGAGCCGCGCGTGTTGCGCTGCACCTCGGCGTAGAGGCTCATGTCGGTGGACATGGGGCGCAGATCCTGCCCCGTGCTCATGCTGCGACTGCCGTTGCCGTAGCGCGCGGCCGGATCCAGCGCGTAGACCGAGGGG
>Ga0209985_10003950_pt1 | contig 12226 bp, 9 predicted proteins | sample NOAtaG_FD_187305 | JGI IMG/M metagenome (GOLD analysis project Ga0209985, IMG submission 187305) | Freshwater lake microbial communities from Lake Erie, under a cyanobacterial bloom - NOAA_Erie_Diel6S_1000h metaG (SPAdes) (version 2) | ecosystem: Environmental > Aquatic > Freshwater > Lake ...
ACCACGGCAGGTGCGGACGAACATCCCGGTCGGGTCGGAGGCCGGCCCGAAGTCGCCCATGCGGTTGATGCCGCCGTTCACGTCGAGCGTCCAGCTGGCGGCGCCGTCCTTGCCGCGCTTGGTGAAAATCTGGATCACGCCGCCGGAGGCCTCGGTGCCGTAAAGCGTGGTGGCGGCGGGGCCCTTCACGATCTCGATGCGGTCGATGTCCGTGGCGGGGATGTCGTTGAGCGGCGACACCGACTGGCGCGAGGAGACGCCGGTGGGGGAGTTGCCGTTGAAGATCCGGATCCCGTCCACGTAGATGAGCGGCCGGTTCCCCTGCGTAATGGAGTTCACGCCGCGCAGGCGGATGGTGCCGCCGGCGCCCGGGCTGCCGCCGTTGGCCAGCACGGTGACGCCGGTGGTGCGCCCCTGCAGGATCTGCTGCGTATTGCCGGCGCCCGCCTTGGCGAAGTCCGCGCTGCTCACCGTACTGATGGCGTTGCCGACCTCCTTCTTGCGTTCCTCACCGGTGGCGGTGACGACCACGCCGGCCAGCGAGACGCTGCTCTTCACGAGGGAGAAGTCGGCCGTGGCTGACCCGTTGGCCGGAACGGTGACCGTCTTCGACTGCTGCTGATAGCCGATGCGCCGGACGACGAGCGTCCGCGCCCCGGCCGGGATGCCGGTGAGGGTGAAGCGGCCATCGTCACCGGAGGAGCGGCCGAAGGGGGTTCCGGTGATGGTGATCTGGGCAGCCGCGATCGGCTGGCCATTTTCGGCATCGACGACGCGCCCCGCGATGGTCCCGGTGGATTGGGCTGCGAGGGGGGTCGCCATGGAGGAGGCGAGGGTGGCCAGGGTCAGGGCACAGGCGCCGGCCAACAGGCGCCCCTCCCATCGTCCCCGGTACCGGACCGGCATGACGTGCACGAACGGCTCCTTGTGGAGGTGAGGAGGGCGCAAGATAACCACTCATCCCACCTTCAGGTCGCTCTGTCAGCTCTTGAAGAGGTCGCGATTTTCAGAAACATCAGGGCGGGCTTGTGGTCGGATGACCCCCGCGCCCAGCGTCGACACCACCGCCCCCACCAGAAAGGGCAGCGCGAGTGGGCTGAGCCCCGCGACTCCCCCCGTGCCGGCAAACCCGCTGGCGATGCCGCTCGCGGCCATGGGACCGACCACCCGGCCCAGTGAGGCGGCGGCCTGATAGGCGCCCAGTACCCCGCCCCGTTCGTGCGCGCCGGCGGTGGCGGCCACCAGCCCGCTCATGCTCGGATTGAAGAGGGCAGAGCCGACGGAGAACACCGCGAGCGTGACGAGGAGCGGCGGCATGGTATCCGCGAAGGGGATCCCGGCCATGCCGATCCCCGCCACCACGGCGCCCGTGCGCGCCAGTGCCAGGGCCCCGAAGCGCGTAGTGAGCCGGCCGATGATCCCCGCCTGGATGGCCACCGAGATGACCCCGGTGAAGCCATAGAGCCACCCGAGCGTGCGTGGGCCGATGCCGAGATGTTCGGCCAGGAACAGGGCGAGGGTGGTCTGGAAGGCCGCCACGGCGGCCACGATGATGATCGTGCCCACGAGCAGCGGCCGCAGGTGGGGGCGGGCGAAGTAGGTGCCCGGCCCCGGGCGAGCGGCGTGCGGCTGGCGGCGCTTCTCCGGCGGAAGGGACTCCGGCAGGCGGAGCGCGGTGAGCACGAGCGCAATCACCGACATCGCCGCGGCCCCGTAGGCCACGCGCGCGAGCGACGCGTCGGCTTCATTACCACCTGCAAGCAGGCCGCCCAGCGCCGGCCCGAGAATGAAGCCCATCCCGAAGGCCGATCCGAGGAGGCCGAGCGCCTTGGGGCGCGTGGCGTCGGTGGTGATGTCGGTGGTGTAGGCGTAGGCGGCCGAGATGTTCCCGGCGGCCAGACCGGCCACGAGACGCGAAATGGCCAGCGCCATCCCCGTGTCGCTGAAGGCGAGCATCCAGGACGCAAGCGTGTTCGCCACCAGCGTGAGCAGGAGGACCGGCCGGCGCCCGATCCGGTCCGACAGGCTCCCCCAGAGCGGCGCGCCCACGAGTTGTCCCGCCGAGTAGAGCCCGAGGAAGAAGATGACGGAGGACGGAGCGACGCCCACCCGCTCGGCGTAGAACGGGAACACCGGGATGATCATCCCGAAGCCGACGAGGTCGAGGAAGACGACCAGAAAGAGTGTGAACATCTCCCGTGAGGATACCGCCTCCGGGCGGCGAGGGGTACCTTCTGCGCCGTGTCCCTGCTGCCGCTCTTTGATCAGGCCCTGCTGGGGCGGGCCGACGCGCCCGCCCTGACCTTCGAGCGTGCCGACGGGACCGCCGACGCCTCCACCTTCGGGGACCTCGAGGTGCGCAGCAATCGGCTCGCGGCGGTGCTGCGGGGGCGCGGCCTCATCGCCGGCGATCGCGTGGCCTTCTTTCTCGTGAACCGCCCCGAGGTCATCGACCTCTGGCTGGCCGGGGTGAAGCTCGGGCTCATTCTCGTCCCCATCAACGTGCTGTACCGGGAACGGGAGGTGGCGCACATCGTGGGCGATGCGCGGCCTGCGGCCGTGGTGACGACAGCGGCGCAGGCGGCGCTTCTCCCCGAAGGCACCGTCTGGTGGGATGTCGACGGACTCGCGGCCGATGCCGTCGCCCTCGCCCCGCATCTGGCCACCCGCGATTCGCTCGGCGCCGGCGTCCGCTGCGGCAGCGAGACGCCGCTGGCGCTCGTGTACACCTCGGGGACCACGGGGGCCTCCAAGGGCGCGATCCTCACGCACGGCAACTTCGCCGCCAACGGGCTCGCGCTCCGGCAGGCGTGGGGCTTCTCGGCGGCGGACCGGTACCTGGCCGTGCTCCCGCTCTTTCATGTGCACGGGCTTGCCAACGGCCTGCATCTCTGGCTCTTCAGCGGGTGCCACATGCGGCTTGTCGAGCGCTTCGAGCACGAGAAGGCGCTCGCCTGGTTCCGCGACTACCGCCCCACGGTCTTCTTCGGCGTCCCCACCATGTTCGTGCGACTGCTCGACTGGCCGGAGGCAGAGGCCCGCGAGATCGCGCAGGGTATGCGCCTGTTCGTCTCGGGGAGTGCGCCGCTGCCGGCGCCGGTGCTGGAGGCGTTCCGCGACCGGTTCGGCCAGGTGATTCTCGAGCGGTACGGCATGACGGAGACGCTCATGAACGTGAGCAATCCGTATCACGGCGAGCGACGCGCGGGCACGGTGGGCTTCCCGCTGCCGATGACCGCGGTCCGGATCGTCGACGAGCTGGGCGCCGACGTCCCCGATGGCACCAGTGGGGAGTTGCTGGTGCGTGGGCCCCACGTCTGCGCCGGGTACTGGAACCGTCCGGAGGCCACGGCGGTCGCCTTCGTGGACGGATGGTTCCGCACGGGGGACATCGGCGTCCGCGCGCCCGACGGCTACATCACGCTCGAGGGACGGCGAAGCGATCTGATCATCTCAGGCGGCTTCAATATCTATCCACGGGAAATCGAGGAACTGCTCGCAGAGCTTCCCGGGGTGCGGGAAGCGGCGGTGGTGGGCGTCAAGGATCCGCTGCGCGGTGAGGTCCCGGTAGCGTATCTCGTGGCCGATACCGATTGCTCGATGGACGCCGTGGACGCCGCCGTGCGCCGCCAGCTTGCGAGTTTCAAGGTGCCGCGCCACTACGTGCGCGTCGACGCGTTGCCGCGGACCGCCCTCGGCAAGGTCCAGCGCCATCTGCTCCCCGCCCCCTGAGCGCGTGTGATGCCGAGCCCCGCCGTCCTCTCGCTTATCGCCCTGCTGCTCGTGGTGGGGGCCAGCCTCACCTCGCGTCTCAACGTGGGGGTGCTTGCCGTGGCGCTGGCCACGCCGGTGGCGATCGTGGGCGCCGGGTGGAAGCCCGACCAGATCATGGCGACGTTCCCGTCGTCGCTCTTTCTCACGCTTACCGGCGTAACGCTCCTCTTCGGCGTGCTGCAGGCCAATGGCACCATGCAGACAGTCACGCATGCGAGCGTCCGCCTGCTGCGCGGCAACGTGGCGCTCCTGCCGCTGCTGCTCTTCGCGCTGGCGTGTGCGATCTCCTCGCTCGGGCCGGGGTCGATTGCCACGGCGGCGCTGCTGGCGCCGCTGGCGATGGGCATCGCGCACCGCGCGGGGGTGCCGCTGCTTCTCGCGGCGCTCATGATCGGCAACGGGGTCAACGCGGGCAACCTCTCCGCCATCAGTGCCATCGGGGTGCTGGTGCAGGAGCTGATGACCAAGGCCGGCCTTGGCGGGCATGCGTGGGAGACGTGGAGCGCCAACTTTGCGGCGCACGCGCTGGCGGCCGCCATCGCCTGGGCGCTCTTCGGCGGCCCGCGGCTGCTGCGCCGCGCGCCGCTGCCCCCTGATCATGCCCCCTCGGTGACCCGGTCCACCGTAGCGGGCACGCCCGAGCCGGCCGAGGGCACGCGCACGCATGCGCTGAGCCTGTTCGTCCTCGCGCTTTGGATGACCGCCGTGGTGGCCTTCAAGGTGAATCCGGGGCTCGCCGGATTTGCCGCCGCGTCGGTGCTCGTGCTGGCCGGCCTCGGCGAGGATGCGGCCATGCTCCGGCAGGTCCCCTGGGCCGTGCTCGTGATGGTATCCGGGGTGAGTGTCCTGATCGGCGTCCTCGAGAAGACCGGCGGGATGGAGCTCTTCACCACCCTGCTGTCGCGCCTTGCGACGCCGGACACGGTGAATGGGGTGATCGCGGGAGTGACCGGCCTCATCTCCACCTACAGCTCCACTGCGGGCGTGGTGTATCCCGCGTTCCTGCCGGCCGTCCCCGGGCTCGTGGCCAAGCTGGGCGGTGGCAACCCGCTCGAAATCGCGCTCAGCATCAACGTGGGAGCGGCGTTGGTGGATGTCTCGCCGCTCTCGACCATCGGCTCCCTGTGCATTGCCGCCGTGCCGGCAGGCGTGGACTCCAAGCCGCTCTTCCGTGCCCTGCTCCTCTGGGGGTTCGCCATGACGCTCGTGGCGGCACTCTTCTGCCAGCTGTTCATCGGCCTCTTCGCCCGCTGACCCACCTGTCGGGGCCTCGGCCGGCGCCTTGCGCCCCGCTGCCCGGCCGATTCATTACGACCCATGCCCGTCACGGTCACCTTCGGCGAAGTCATGCTGCGCCTCTCGGCCCCCGGCCAGGAGCGGCTCTTCCAGTCCTCCCATCTCCACACCTGGTGGGGGGGGGCGGAGGCCAATGTGGCCATGGGGCTTGCGGCGCTCGGCGTCCCCACGCGGCACGTCTCCCGCCTCCCCACCACCGCTATCGGCAATGCCGCGCTGCGGGCCCTCATGGCGGAAGGCGTGGACACGCAGGAGATCATCCGCGGCGGCGAGCGCCTCGGACTGTTCTTCTGCGAAGCCGGAGCCGCCCCGCGCGAACGCCAGACGCTGTACGATCTGGACCAGTCGAGCTTCGGCACGCTGGACCCCATGGCCTTCGACTGGAAACGCATTCTGTCGGATGCCTCGTGGTTCCACGTGAGCACGGTGACGGCCGCACTCGGCGCCAGGCCGGCGCGCGCCGTGGCCGAAGCGTTGGCCACGGCGCATCGCATGGGCGTGCGGACCAGTCTCGCGCTCAATCTGCGCTCGCCGCTCTGGGGCGGACGCGACCCGCGTCCCATCGTGGAACCGCTGGTGCTGCACGCGTCGATGCTGATCGGGAACCCCGGCGAAATCGAGCGCATGCTCGGGATTCCCACCGATGGCGATCTGCCGGAGCAGCCCGAGGCGATCAACCGCACGGCACGGCGGGTGCACGAGCAATTCGGCTGCGCCCGCGTGCTGGTCACGCAGCGGCAGGATCTCTCCATCGGCACGCAGCGCGTGCGGGCGCACGGGTGGGAAGCCGATGAGGACACCTTCTGGTCGACGCCCTGGCACGAGGTGGCGGTCGTGGATCGCGTGGGGAGCAGCGACAGCTTTGTGGCGGCGTATCTCTATGCGCAGCGGCAGGGGTATGCCATGGGCCGCGCCCTGCAGTTCGCCGCCGCGGCCAGCGCGCTCAAGCTCACCATTCCCGGCGACGTGAACCGCGTGACCGTGCGCGAGATCGAATCGTATCTGGCGTCGCACCCCGAGATGTGACCTCGGCCGGTCGCCCGGCCGTCCGGGACGCCGCCTTTCGCGCCCTGGTGCAGGCGGCCACGCGAGGCCCCGTGCATCCAGTGCCCCCGGTGTGCGGCTATCGTGACGGCTCGGCCGCCTTCGCGGCCATGCATGCGGCCATCGCCGAGGCGCGCGAGGAGATCCTGCTCGAGACGTACATCCTGCGTGACGACCGGCTGGGTGCCGACATGCGGGCCGCGCTGGTGGCGGCGGCGGCGCGCGGGGTCCGGGTGTGCGTGCTGGCGGACGCCCTGGGCTCCTGGACCACCCGGGATGCCTTCTGGGACGCCCTCACGGCCGCCGGGGTGACGGTGCGGTTCTTCCACCGCTTCTGGCATCATCCCCTGAGTGCCCACCGGCGTGACCATCGCAAGCTGCTCCTCGCGGACCGGGCGGTGGCCTTCACGGGGGGGATGAATATCGGCGAGGAGTACGGGTCCAGTCTGCAGCATCGGGCGGATGCCTTTCGCGACACCCTGGTCCAGCTGAGTGGTCCGGTCGTGCACGAGTTGGCAGGCGTCTTCGCCGAAGGGTGGGATCGCGCCGGCGGTCCCGTGCTCCCCGGCCTGGAGCGCACGAGTTGGACCGAGCGGATCATCCACCGGTGGGGGCCGCGGGGCGCCGGCCGCCCGTCGGCATCCGCACCAGCACCGGATGCGGACGGCCTGTTCGTCCTGGATTCGCGCCCGGGGCGTGGGCAGCGGACCATGGCGCGGGTCCTGGCGGCCGTGATCGACGGGGCACGGGAGCGTCTCTGGATCACGACCCCCTACTTCGCCCCGCCGCGCCGGGCGGTCCGGCGGCTAGTAGCCGCGGCCCAGCGCGGGGTTGAGGTCCGTCTTCTGCTCCCCGGGGCGCGCACGGATGTGCCGATCGTGCGCCATGCTGCGCATGGGACCTATGCGCGCCTGCTGCGTGGCGGTGTACGGATCTTCGAGTACCAGCGGGCCGTGCTGCACGCGAAGACACTCGTGGCGGATGGGCACGCCGCTCTCGTGGGCTCGTCGAACCTCGATATCCGCTCGCTGCGGTACAATGCCGAGTGCAACGTGCTGTTCTTCCACGATGGCTGGGCGGCGGCGCTTGCGGCGGACATGATGCACGACCTCGAGGGAAGCGAGGAGGTGACGCCGGCCGCATGGCAGCGGCGCGGGCGATGGCACCGGCTGGTGGACCGGGTGGCGTACGCCATGCGGTGGGCGTGGTAGCGGGACCCGCCCACTCTGCGGCCCGCTGTGCGGGATTCCCTGACGCCACGGTCCAAAGTTCCCGATAGAGTCCGGGGCCAGCCGGCGCGACTCTCCCGGAACCCCCCGCAGCTCTGACCCCGGAGTTCCGCATGCCCGCCACCGCTCCCCAGCCGCAACGTGTCATGGTCCCGCCGTATCCCATCGGCGGTGGACCGGTGCTGGTAGCCAGCGATGGGGCCGACGCCATCAGCGAGGCGCTCTGCCGGGCGGGGCGGTATGCGGCGTCCGCGCTTGGAGGATCGCTCGCCGTACTCGGCGTGGTGGACCCGCTCCCCGCCGTGGCCGCCGGCTCCGAGGTGGTCCCGGTCTCCGCCGACCTCGACGCGTCACGGATGCGCAGCCTGCACCAGGAGCTGGAGCGGGCCGTCTCCGTGGCGGCCGCAGGGGATCCGTCCTGGCCGATCGAGATCCTGCTTGGGTCCCCCCCGCGGGTGCTGGCCCGTGAGGCGGTGCACCGCCAGGCCTCACTCCTCGTGATGGGGATCGGGCGGCACAACCCGCTCGACCGCCTCTTCGGAGCGGAGACGACGCTGGCCACGTTGCGCGAGTCGCCGGTGCCGATCCTGGCCGTGGGGCCGCACTATCCGGCATGCCCGCAGCAGGTGGTGGTGGGGCTCGACTTCAGCGTGGCGAGCCTGCAGGCCGCGCAGCTGGCGCTTCGGCTGCTGGGGCCCGGGGGGCATCTGGCGTTGGTCCATGTCCGTCCGCGCTTCGAGGAGCCCTCCGCCGACTGGCAGGCATGGGACGCCGACTACAGCCGGACGCTGCCGCCGCTGCTGGCCCAGGTGCGGGCCGAACTCGAGATCCCCGAGGGCATCACCGTCGAGACCGTGGTGGTGCGCGGGGACCCGGCCCCCGCGCTCCTCGCCTACGCCCAGCAGGTAGGGGCGGACCTCGTGGCCGTGGGTACGCAGCGGCACTCGTTCGTGGAGCGGTTGCTGGTGGGCTCGGTGGCCACGCGCGTGCTGCGTCATGCGCGGTGCGGCGTCCTCGCGGTCCCGGTGCGGACGGTTGATGCCGTCGACGGGTCGGGAGCCGGCTCCGCGCACGGATCCGGTTAGAAGATCCGGACGGCCAGATAGCGTCGCGGGTTGGCCCGCACATCGGCCACAAAGGCACGCAGTTCGCGCACGAGCGAGTCCGACTGCTGATAGAGCGCCGGATCCTGCAGCAGCAGGCCGAGCGTGCCGTCGCGCCCGTTGGCCCGGGTGAACACGGAGTCGATGCGCGCCACGACCGTGGCTACGCGATGCTCCGTCCGATCCAGCCGCTCGCTCAACGCCCGCAGGTTCGTGGCGGCGATCTCGAGCTCGGTGGCGGCACGCTGCGAGTTGGCCACGATCCGCTGCAGCTCGCCGCGGCTGGTGGCCGAGTCCACCCGCCCGGCAAAGGCATCGAAGCGCGCGGCGCTCCGATTCACCGTGGCCACGCCCGTCGTCACGTCGACGCTCAACCGATCGAGATTGCGCGACTGCACGTCAACGGTTCGCGCCAGCCCGGTGGAGAGCTTCGCCACGTTGCGGATGGACTCGCGCAGCTCGCGCGCGGCGTCGTCGTCGAAGGCCACCTGCACGCGGTCGGCGACCTTGGCCACGTCACCCGCGAGGCGCCCGGCCACGGTGGTGAGCTGGGCGATGTCCGGGAGGACGGCACCGGGGAGCGTATCACCGCCCGCCCGCGCCTCCGCGATCCCCCGCCGCAGCTCCTCGTCCGCCGGTACACCCGTGGCATCGGTCACGGTCACCTGCCATTCGCCGAAGAGACTCGCCGCCGAGAGCAGGACCACCGGGTCCTTGGGGAGTGCCATGGAGCGGGCGAGACCGAGCCGGAGCACCACCCAGCCACTGTCGCCGAGCGCAATGGATTCCACCCGCCCGGCGCGCACGCCGCGAATGACCACGGGGGCTCCGAGGGCCACGCCGCCCACCTCACGCGCGCGCACCGTGAGCCGCCGCGTCCGATCGCCCAGGTCGGTCTGTCGGACCCAGAGCACGCTGCCGATGAGTGTGATCGTCACCGCCAGGACGGTGAGGCCGACCACGAAATCGTTGGTACGTCGGGCGGCAGGCATGTGGGGGCGCGGGATCAGCGCAGGGTCCGGTTGGTGAGCCAGATAAGTGCCCAGAACGCGTCGAGCACGAGAATCATCACGGCGGAGATGACGACGGCGCGGGTCGCGCTCCGCCCGACGCCCTGCGCCCCACCCATCGTGGTGAGGCCGGCGCGGCACCCGATCAGTGCAACCGCCGCGCCGAAGCTGGCGGACTTCACGAGGCCGTAGCGCACGTCGAAATCCTGGAAGAAGAAGCGCACCCCCTTGAGAAACTGCGGGGTGGCGAGGTCGAGGATGAGGAGCGACGCGATCCATCCGGAGACCATCCCCACCAGCATGGCCATGCCCACCACCACCGGAAACATCACGGCCGAGGCCACCACCCGTGGGGCCACCAGATAGCTCAGCGGATCGAAGGTGAGCGTCTCGAGGGCGTCCACCTGTTCGGTGACCCGCATGGTCCCCAGCTCGGCGGCAATGTTGGCGCCCACGCGGCCGGCCAGCGCGAGGCCGGTGAGCACGGGCGCGAGCTCCAGCGTGACCGTCTTCTGGACCAGCGTGCCCACGAAGTAGGGCGGGACCACATCCCCCACGCTGTAGCTGGCGAGCAGGGCCAACACGATGCCGGTGAAGAGCGCGATGAAGATGCCGATGGGGAGCGACCCGACGCCGAGCGAGCGGGCCTGGGTGGAGAACTCGGGGATCCAGTCTCGGGTGGCCCGCAGGGCGCGCAGCACGTCGCCCGTGAAGCGCGCACCGGTCCCTACCGGGGCGATCAGCTCGCGCGTGACCCGGCCAACGGATTCGACCGCGGCCGTCAGGGCCATCCGATCCAGAGGCCGACCCCGCTCCCGACGGCGAGGAGGGCGAGCCCGGTGACGGCCCGTTGCCGATAGCCGCCGTTGCCGATCACGGCGCACAGCGTGCCCTTGAGCGCCGTATTGGCCAGGACGCCGACCCCGATGGCCGCGGCGGCGGTGGCGGCATGGCCCTCGGAGGCGCCGTAGCGCGTCATGGAGACGGTCAGCGCGTCCATGTCGGTGAGCCCGAGGATCGTGGCCGATGCCAGCACGCCCGAGGTGCCCACATGTCCGTTCATCCACGCGACGCCGAAGAGGACGAGCTGGAAAGCCACCGCCATCTGCAGGGCGGAGGCGAGCCCGAGCGGGTTGGCGCCCAGCGGAGCCGATGGGGCGGGTGCGGTGGTGTCCGTCGCCTCCTGCGCCGGTGGGGTGCGTGACCCGTTACGCGCCGCCCGATCGAGCCAGAGGGCATTGCCGATGACGAGAAGTCCCATGCCAAGCACCGGCAGCAGCACGGGGAGTGCCGCGATGGCCACGCGGGGCTGGAGCAGGGTGGTGATCACGAGCAGTCGGGCCGCCAGCACCGTGCACGCGGCCACGACCCCGAGGGCGAGCGCAGGGCCCAGGGCCGGCTCCGTTCGGCTGCGGCGGCTGAACACGAGGGCCACGGCCGTGGAGGAGACGAGTCCGCCCAGCAGGCCGGTGACGCCCAGTCCGCGGGTTTCCCCCACCGCGCGGCGCGCGATGTACCCGGCAAAGTTGAGCGCCGAAAAGATGAGCACCACGATCCAGAGCGATCGCGGATTGAAGGCGGTGTAGGGGCCCGAGTCGACATCCGGCAGCAGGGGAAGCACGACCAGGGCCAGCACGGCGAACTGGAGTGTTGCGCGCATTTCGTTCGGCGCCACGCGCTGCAGCGCCGCCTGCACCGTCGATTTTTCCGCCAGCAGCAGCACGGTGAGCGAAGCCGCCGCGCTGGCCAGTGCGCGATGCCCGAGACCGGCAGCGGCGCCGATGGCCACCACCAGCACCGCCACCACTTCGGTGGTGCCGTCGGCGGTGGTCCCGGGGCGCCGCATGGTGGCGGCATAGGCCACCAGCGGAAAGAGGGCTCCGGCGGTCAGGAGGATGGCGGCGGGTATTGGCCGATTGGCGCCAAGCAACCACCCCGCAAAGCCGCCGATGGCCCCGAGCAGGGTGAAGGTCCGGGCGCCGGCGAATCGGCCGTCGGGGCCGGTGGTGTGCCCGGACCATTCGCGCTCCACGCCCACGGCGAGGCCCACGAGGGCGGCGATCAGGAGGTCCGTGGCCACGGCGGTATCAAGCGGGATGGGTGGCATGTGGCCTAAATGGGTGGGTGGTACGTGCGACGGGGAGGGGGGTGCCCCCGACATCGCGTGGCGCTAGGGCTATCCATTAATCCGGATGGACGGATATATTACGGGATGGCCGCCGCCCGCCTTCCCATCCACGACCGCATGCTGGAGCTCGCCGACGCGACCCGGTGCCGCCTGCTGGCGGCGCTGGAGCGGCAGGAGCTCACGGTGGGGGAGCTGGTCACGGCGCTCCGGCTGCCGCAAAGCACGGTGAGCCGGCACCTCAAGGTGCTGGCGGACGAGGGGTGGATCGTGGCGCGGGCGGAGGGGACCAGTCACTGGTACCGCCGCCACCCGGCGCTGGGTGAGGAGCGCGAGGGGCTGTGGCGCCTGGTCCGGTCCGCTTTTGAGCCCACGCCGGCGGCCCGTCAGGATGCCGCACGCATCGAGGCGGTGCTCGCCACGCGCCGCAGCGCCACGCAGGCGTTCTTCGCCACGGCGAGTGCGGAGTGGGATGCGCTCCGCGCGTCGCTCTTCGGGGCGCGTGCCGACCTCGCCGCCCTCCCGGCCCTCTTCGACTCCCATTGGATCGTCGGCGACCTCGGCTGCGGCACCGGCATGCTGTCGGCGGTGCTCGCACCGCACGTGGCCCACGTCCATGCCGTCGACGCGTCCCCCGCCATGCTG